>Ga0302323_100000057_pt1 | contig 68612 bp, 97 predicted proteins | sample Fen_T0_3_FD_201950 | JGI IMG/M metagenome (GOLD analysis project Ga0302323, IMG submission 201950) | Peat permafrost microbial communities from Stordalen Mire near Abisko, Sweden - Fen_T0_3 | ecosystem: Environmental > Terrestrial > Soil > Wetlands > Permafrost | place: Sweden: Abisko...
TCCTCGCTAAAAAGAAAAAGAATGTCCGCCATATATGTCTCCCCGGTGAAATAGAAAACTACAAGGAACAAGTATATCCACCCGAGCTTGCAAAATATTATGTAAATAATCTCCTAGACCCAGGACGAATGGATTGGGGAGTATTAAAGGATTTAGAGGCTGATTTAGGACAATATGGTTATGCTGGTCAAATAGGACAAAATCCAACCCCTCCAGGCGGGGCAATGTTTCAGGTAGATCACTTCCAAATAATAGATCATCTGCCAGCATCCGTGAATACACAATCAGTAGCAAGATATTGGGACAAGGCAGGCAGTCAAGGTAAAGGCTGTTTTACGGCTGGTGTAAAGATTATGAAACTGTTTACAGGAAAATATATAGTATTAGATTGCAAACGGGGACAATGGGGTACACACGAAAGGGAACGTATTATAAGGGAGACAGCGGAAGCAGATGGACAGGAAGTTACTCAATATTTGGAACAAGAAGGAGGAAGCGGGGGTAAGGAAAGTGCTGAAAGTACGGTTATTAATTTAGCTGGATATGTTTGCTTACTTGACCACCCTACGGGAGATAAAGTATTCCGTGCTGATCCTTTCAGTGTGCAAGTAAATAATGGTAACGTTATGTTACTACGAGGAGACTGGAATAAGGATTTTATTGATGAATACCGTTTCTTTCCATTTGGTAAACTAAAGGATCAAGTGGATGCAGGTAGTGCATGTTTTAATAAATTAGCAGGTAAACGTTTAGCGGGGAGGGTAACATAATATGGAATGTAGTATTTTACCATTTACTAAGGCTCAATTTGAACATCAATGTAATATTGAAGGAGAATTAACATATAACAGAATAAAAGAAATGGAAGAAGAAAACAAAATACACGGTAAAGTTAAATTTTTCAATAAAGAAAAAGGATATGGTTTTGTTAAATCAGGTGTGGATGAATACTTTTTCCATAAATCTAAATGTTTATCTGATAATATAGAGAATGACAGCCCGGTTTCCTTCGAAATAACATTCACAGCGAGAGGAACGCAAGCAATTAATATAAAACTACTATGAATCCAAAAATATTTAATGTAGAGGCAGATAATGTAGACTTGGAATTTACGCAAGGAGACACAATTGATTTGTCTTTTTCTGTTAAAAAGAATAATGTGGTTTACGATATGTCAGGAATGACTATTAATATGACAGTAAGAACAAAGGATATTAATAATACAATTATTAGGACATTAAGTTCTGATGGGACATCCCCTGCAATAAGTATTTCCACTTCTACCTTGCATTTAGTTTCATTAGGTTTTACTGAATCTGGAAAATACCAATATGATATACAGGTAGAGGATTTATCAGATGAGATATTAACAATTGTAAGAGGTAATTTAATAGTGGTAAAGGAACAAACGGTATGAAAAGGGGATTTACAATAACATATTTGAATCCTAAACGATTTAAAATAGGATTTATCCAACGTTCCGTGACTCCTATTGTTGTTACAGATTTAATATTTAATAGTCCAAATAATACTTATTATCAAATATTGATAGATAATGATGGAAATATGTATACTATCGTTACATCAATTGCAGGTGTCAATTATTTAGTTATGCACAGTGCAAACGGTGCTGGTTTTAAATTAATGGTAGATAATGAGGGTAATATATATCAACCCAATGAAGTAGTAACTGAAAGCGGGGTTTTATATAAATTATTGAGAGCTCCTAATGGTGATAATTACTCCCTGACCATATCTAATGATGGAAATTTAATACAAACTAAAATATGAGAAAACAAATTTTATTTATATTATTTATATTTTGTAGTCTATATGGACAATCACAAAATTATGTATTGTATAGACGAGATACATTAAATGGAGGGGGCATTGATAAAATAGCCACCGTAAAATTGGTAATGGATCATTCTTTTCCAGGCTTTGGACTAACTAGTACAACAGCCGCATATGGTAATCATAACCATTCTGGAATTTATGAGCCTGTTTTGGGCAACCCAGGAACTACGGGGTATGTATTAAGTTCAACATCCGCGGGAGTAAGATCTTGGGTTACACAATCAGGTGGCGGAGTAATAACCACAGCACCCTTACATGGTACTACCTCTTTAACAATAGACCAAGCAAACACAAGTCAAGGAGGTTATTTAACTTCAACAGATTGGAATAAGTTTAACGGTAAATTAGATAGTACATACTTGGCAGAGATAAACGGAGAAGATACCCTATACATTTCCTCCGCTCAAATCCTATCAGGCATCAACGACACCCTTGTAACTACCAACACAGGTACAACTCAAACTTATTACACCCAATGCCTGCTAAGTTACAGACATGTTTCAACCGCTTACACAGGAGGAACAACTGACACGATTGCGGTGTTCGGAAAATATAAAGGGGTTAAAAAGAAACTGCTTTACATCTCATCTTCTTACATAACCGAATCTTATTCAGGTCGCGGCCAATTCCCGCTTGCATGGGATAAACTTGATCCTGGATCACCTATTTGGGTGCATATTCCGTCATTTTCAACAGGCAATGGAATTTTAAGGATGCGATTTATAAAGAAACAAGAAAATTGGTAACTAATTTAAAACTATAATATTATGAAGAAAATTATTTTTACACTAACATTTATTTTGAGTTCTGTCCTGATGTTCGGACAATCAGTAACAATGACAATTAACGGGGCTTATGCTGATAGTTCAGGCAATGCAAGGAACTCTAATAAGCTACAAGGTAAAGATAGTACTGCACTGTTGGCTTATACAAAGGTTTTAGTGTCATCTTTAGGAATGCCTACTTGCGTTCAGGGAGATTTGTTGTACGGATCAGGTACAAATACTTATTCTAAACTTGCAAAGAACACAACTGCTACAAGATACCTTGCTAATACGGGTACAACAAACAATCCAGCTTGGGCTCAAATAGCATTAGGAACGGGAGTATCAGGAACATTGGGTTATGCGAATGGGGGTACTAATGCGACAACTCAGATTAATGCAAAAACAAACATGAATTATTGGACATTACAAACTGCAAGCGTGAATTATAATGGTTCGGTAGGGGTAAATATGAATAGGGCTCCAAATTATGCTTTTGAAAGTTTAGGTTATGCAAGGTTTGAGGCAACAATGCATAATTTAACGGCCTACCCTTATCAGTTTATTAATCTGCAAAATGATTCAGCAGCAAATGGCTTAACTATTTTAGCATGTTCAGACGGCAATACAACATATGGCGGAGTATGGATAAATTTTTGTGATGCAGGAAATGTATCTTATGGACAAATATATCAAGATCCTTTAACCGGTTCAGCAATTCTAACAACTCCATCGGACGTAAATTTGAAAAAAAATATAATTGACACTAAATTAGATATTAATACTTTAATGCAAATTAAAGTTAGAGATTATCAATTTAAAAAATCAAAATATCAAAGTACTGGTTTTATAGCACAGGAACTTTACGCTATTTACCCTTCATTGGTTTATAAACCAAAAGATTCTAAAAGCAATTGGCAGGTTAACTATCAGGGATTGATCCCTCTCCTTGTAAAATCTATACAAGATCAACAGGCAGAAATATCAGATTTAACAAAAAGAATAGAAAAGTTAGAAAAGTTGATTAAATGAAATATTGGTTTATCATATTATTTTTTTTATCCATCAACCTTTCCGCTCAGAAGTGGACGGAATGAAAAAGTACTGATACCCTGAAATGTAATAGTTTAAATTAAAAAATTAATATTATGAAAGACCTTTTTAAAATAAACAAAATAGCCATGTATATACTGGCGGGAATAATTGTAATTGGTTTTTTTGTACTAATGTATATTTTAATGTTTGTCCATATACCAATAGAAAATGTAAATACGGCTAATTTAGCAATTGGGGCTTTGATAGGTTCATTTACAAATATAATTGGTTACTTTTTTGGATCATCTTCAGGAAGTGCTGAAAAAACACAATTATTGAATAAAAAAGAAGAAATCAAAGAAATAACACCAGTACAATGAGCTTTATTCAATTATTTATTTGGGTATTAAGCTTACTATTATTGGAAGCAATGTGGGATGGAAATGATTTCATCTACCATAAGACCGCAAAACAAATATACGGATACACATCTCACATAATGCAATTATTATTATTTGCATCTATTTTTATGTTTGGTATGAAAATAGGATATTTATGTGGATTCGGTACAGGGCATTTTAATTACACGGCACTATTATACGTGTTACTAGGGTATGCAACATTAAGAGTTTCCATATTTAATGTAGTGTATAATAAATTTGTAGGGAATCCTGCAATGTTTATCGGAACATCCAATTTATATGATCGGTTGTTAAATTTAATTATTCGATTATTACAGAAATGCGGTTTAACCGACATTCGATATTTTAATATGGTATACGGAAATATACTTGTATTATCGTTTTTCTTTGCTTGCTGGTTTATTAACGATGCAATAAACAATTTATAATGAAAAGAACAAAACATACTTCCATACAAACTAATGAACAATTACAAACGTTGGCAAGTGAATTGGTTACACGTGCCTCAATTGCTGCAAAGCTTGGTCAACAGTATAGTGGTAAGCGGGATTTATATGAGGCATTAGGGTATAAAACAACTTTAATTTATTCAGACTACCTGACCCAATACTGTCGCCAAGACATAGCTAAGGCAATAATTGATAAACCTTGCAAAGGAACATGGAAAGGTGATATATTAATTAGGGAAAATAAGGATGATAATGAAACAGCCTTGGAGAAAGCCTGGACAGACTTAGTTGATGTATTACACTTAAAAGATAAATTTCAAAGGGTAGATAGGCTGGCAGGCTTAGGCAAATATGGAATTTTATTATTAGGTTTATCTGATGTTAGAACAACGGAAGATTGGATCAAACCAGTTTCCTCTTCTAAATTAAAATATGTAAAGCCTTTCGGAGAAGGAACTGCTATTATACAAACGTATGAATCTGATACAAGTAATGAACGGTTCGGAATGCCTCTTATTTATTCAATAAGCATTCAGGATGCAGTCAACGGAACATCATCGGTTATTAGTGTTCATTATTCCAGAATAATTCATATAGTGGATGATATATTGGAATCGGAAATAGAAGGTTTTCCACGTCTTGAACCTGTGTTTAATCGATTGATGGACATTGAGAAGATTGTAGGAGGTGATGGTGAGATGTTTTGGAGAAATGCACGTCCTGGTTTTGCAGGAAAATTAGATGATAACTTTCAAATCACTCCTGCCGCCAAAAAAGATATAAACGACCAAATAGAGGAATATGATCACAATTTAAAGCGAATTTTAATAAATACAGGATTAGATTTAAAACCCTTATCTCAGCCCGTGCATGATCCTAAAAATCATGTGGACGTACAAATTCAAATGATTTCAGCACAAACCTCAATTCCAAAACGAGTTCTAACAGGAAGCGAACGCGGAGAATTAAGTTCCTCACAGGATGCAGATGAGTGGAAAACATTTTTACAGGACAGACGGGAGTCCCATGCGGAAATAAGAATATTACGACCATTTATTGATCGAATGATTGAATTCAAGATATTACCCAAACCATCAACAGGTAAATATGTCATTCAGTGGTCGGATTTATTTGCAATGTCAGAAAAAGAACGCACGGAAATAGGCAAGAATAGATCCACAGCAATTAAGGATTATGTAGCAAATCCTGTGGCAGAGGCAATTTTCCCACCAAAGGCATTTATGCAATTTTGTTTAGGATTAGATGAGGATCAAATTGAATTAGTAGATGAAATGGTAGGAGCAGGGATGACAGAGGAACAAATAGCACAATTATTAAATCCTGAACCTGCTCAGCCTGATCCTAATCAACCAGATAATACAAACCCACAAATAACAGAATAATATGAAGGAAGAAGTAAAATTATTAACCGTACCAGACCCTAATATTTCAAAAATAATTGAATTTTTCGGGTTGGATATTAATGTTGTAAAGTCAGTTGATATTCACATTGAAATCGGAAAACCTGTAACATTAATGGTTTACCAATACACAAACCCACAGAATGATATTCAATTAGAATTAAAAAAGAATGACTAATACCAAAACATATTCCGTTTTGTCTGCACAATATGATCCTTCGCAAACCACCGCGTTGCGTAATGCTTTTGCTCGGGAAATGAAACGTAGGTTTGCTGAATTAACAGCAATTATTTATAAGGCAATTGTACAGGAAGACTGTTTTGGTTTGAACACACAACGACCATTAATCCAACAGATGCAAACGCCTGGGCAAAGTGCTTTTGCATTCGGACGCACTGATGTTAAGATGGCAGAGTTCATGAAGTGGGTGCAGGATCAGGTAGATAAAGGAATTTTAGAAGTTAAGAATATACAACAAGTGGGGGTTGGAGTTGAGGGGGCTTGGACTAATAGATATGTGTTTGACTCGTATAAACGAGGTGTTATTCGTGCCCGGTATGAATTAAAGAAGGCGGGATTTTCTGTTCCGTCAGTTGAGGACACAGGAGGGATTGAAATATCTATGTCCACCCCCTTTCATTTGGATAGATTAGGAATATTATACACCCAAACATATGCACAATTAAAGGGTGTAACGGCTGCAATGGATACACAAATTAGTCGGATTTTAGCGCAAGGTTTAGCAGATGGGGATAATCCTCGTGCAATTGCCCGTAAATTAGTAGCTACTATAAACGGAACTAATATGGGGGATCTTACAATTACCGACACACTAGGCAGATTTATCCCAGCCGCAAGACGTGCCGAGATGATTGCACGCACGGAAATAATCCGTGCTCATCATCAGGCAACAATACAGGAATACAGAAATTGGGCAGTTGAAGGAGTAATGGTACAGGTTGAATGGATGACGGCTGGAGATAAGCGTGTTTGCTCACGGTGTGAATCAATGGCAAAAGGAAGTCCATATACCTTAGATCAAATACAAAATCTTATTCCAAACCACCCTCAATGCAGATGTGTAGCAATTCCAATGAAATTAACCTTTAAATAAATATAATTATGCAAGATCCAGATCCACCAAAACCACCGAAATCATGAGAGTAGCAGATAGATTAATTTTAACAGGAATCATCTATATGTTGATTTTTTCCATATATATGATTTGGTCCGATAAACCAATTGTTTATAAATACTTTTGGCGTACGTATTTCTACCTAATGATATACAGTTTACCTATGGTAATGTATATTATTATTATTCCTTTATGTTATAATTATCCGCAGGCATTATTATTATGCTGGTCTTTAATCTTATTTTTTGCGGGTTTTATAGTTTTTAATTTAATACTGATCAATAAGGAGTATACAGTATTTTATAATTATTGTACATCTCAATTGTATAGGTATATATTTACTGGGTTTATTATGTTACTTATTTTTATTAGTTTATTTGTTAAATGCTTCATTAAATAAAAATAGTTATGGGTAGATATTTTTGGCAACCAATATTGGGATGGGTTTCTGGATTTGTGTTATGTATTATTATAACGTCGGTTGTTCTAAAGTTAGGCTGGAAAAGTCCATACGAGGTCCTATTGTGGGGATATGCCACAATTGGGTCAGTTAGTGTATTTGCGTGGACTCAATTTGCAGTAAGAAAAAAAGAAGATCGTATGGAACTAGAAAGTAAATTGAAGGAAAAGGCAGATGTGAAGGATATTGATAATTTAAAATGTCAAATTGATATAATGCATCAAACGGTAGAGCATATCGCACAAAGTCAGCAGGAGGAACACGCAACCATCGATAACATTTATAATTTAATGTTAAATAAGAAATTATGAAACGTACGAAAGGTAATTTAATACAGGTAAACTTTCAAAACAATAGTTACACAATACAAAAGGTAACGCATCAAGGAAAGCCTTTTATTGTTGTTCCTGTAACTATGATGGTTGAAGGTGTGCATAGTGGTAGTTTAGGACCTCTTCTTCATACCATTGATGAATTAGGAAAGTACCCCGCTTCGTGGGATGGAATTCCTGTCGTAATTGATCATCCTCAGATAAATGGCATTTATGTTTCAGCTAATTCACCAGACATAATTGATACCCGTACCGTAGGACGTGTTTATAATACACATGTAGACGGAAGTAGATTACGGGCAGAGGCTTGGTTAGATGAGGCTAGTTTAACACAAATATCTGAAAATACATTAACACAAATAAACGAACAGGAAATGGTAGAGGTATCGGTAGGCGTTTTTACCGATAACGAACCTGTAAACGGAGATTGGAACGGAGAACAATATAGTGCCATTGCACGTAATCATCGACCAGATCACTTAGCCCTCCTGCCCGGCGGGACTGGTGCATGTTCAATCGAAGACGGTTGTGGTATTAGAGTAAATAAGAAAGGAGGAATAAATGTGGAAGTATTAAAAATTAAAGATGCAATCAAATTATTAAGCAATTCTGGGTTTAATATTTCTGAAATGAACGTAATGGAGGACGGATACAATGTCAAAATGGAAATAATCCGTAGGAAAATAGATAGTTTGGATTCGGAAACTGTTTATAATTATATGGAAGAACTTTTTGATACCTACGTTATCTACAATGTTCGGAACAGAAATGAAGGCGGAAATAAATTATTCCGTCAAGATTATAGGATTGTAAATGATCAGGCAGAATTAATTGGAGATCCTGTCGAGGTCGTTAAGAAAGTGGATATTGAGTATTCTCCAATTCAAAGTAATACCAGTATGAAAAGAACTAAATTTAATAACAAGGAGGTCAATCAAATGAATGAATGCGGACAGTGCATGGAAAAAGTGGTGGCTATTATAAACAGCAATTCCACCCCGTACACGGCAGAACACAGAGAATGGTTATTGACACAAAAGGAATCTTTTTTGGATCAAATTTTACCAAGTGATTACAAAAAACAACAACCTGATGTTAACACCGCTCCTGCTGCAAGTGTAACGGCTGAACAAATTTTAAGTGTTTTAAACAGTATGAAGCCCGAGGATAGGGTTAAATTGTATGCCGAGGAAGATCGTCAAGCCCTTACAGCATTTAAAAAACAAATTGCTGATAAAAGGACTGTAATGATTGCGGGGATACAGGCAAACACTTCAAAGGAACAATGGCCGGTAGAGGAATTAAATACAATGTCAGATTCTCAATTGGAACGTTTGTTAAATTCTGTAAAGAAAACAGAATTTGAAACGATGGATTATTCCTTAAATGGAAATACAAGGAACGTAAATACAAATACTTCTTTGGATGAAATTGAACCATTGTACCCATGCGGTATTGAAATTGAAAAGAAATAAAACGAAAGGAGGAAAAATAAATGGTATACAAAACGGTTAAATTAAAAAATTACGGAAACGTATTTGTTGAATTGGAAGCTAATGCAGCTATAATTCCTGGGATGTTGGTAGAAGTTATGAGTACCAACAAACTTCGTGCTCATGCAAGTGCGGCAACATTTGCCATGCCTATGTTTGCACTCGAGGACGGAATGCAGGGTAAGGGTTTAAAGGATAATTATGTTGCAGGTGATCAAGTGCAGGTTTGGATTCCTGGTCGCGGGGATGAGGTTTATGCTTTGTTGGTTGATGGTGGACAGGCAGTAGCTATTGGTGATACACTTGTTTCGGCTGGTGGTGGTTATTTGAAAAAATCACAGGATACAATTAACAGTTGGGAAAGTGTTGATGCAGGAATGGACATTTCAAATAAATCCATTATTGGAATAGCCCTCGAGGCTAAAGATATTTCCGGTTCTGGCTCTGATAGTAGCGCAGGTGGACAATATTATCCATATTGCAGAATCAGAATTGTATAATTAAAAACAGAAAGGAGAAGAAATAATGGAAGACATAACAATGAATGTAAATGTGGATCTTATCGCCAATGGTATAGCCCAAGGTCAGGTTGCAAATCAATTACAATCTAATGGCAATTTAAATCTTGGAGCACTTCGTCCGTTTAAGGCGTTTAACAAAAAAGGTGAATATGTTGGTTCGTACGTAAATATTTATATGGGCGGAAACCCAACACAGCCTACCAGTTATAAACTTGTGCCTATTGGGACTAATGCAACCTTACGTAGGGATGAATGGAAACAATTGGATGATGCAATCCAGGAAATATCCCGTCAACGTCTTGGTGGTGTGGATGATTTAATTTCTAAAGGGCTTACGTATAACCTCGGTAATGCAATGGGAACAACGGTGCTGGAATGGCATGATGTTTCGGAGGCATTAGAGGCTAAGATCACAATGGACGGTGTTACAAGAGGACAAAACGATCAATTAAATTTCCAAACTAATTACTTGCCAATACCTATCATTCATGTTGATTACGAGATTAACGCAAGGATGTTGGCGGCTTCAAGGAGTCTTGGAAATCCTCTTGATACTACATTGGCAGAACGTGCAGCCCGACGAGTTAATGAAAAACTTGAAAGTATGTTGTTTACTGACACCACCTACGCATTTGGAACAAAGGACGACAGAAATAGGAATAAGATTTATTCTTATGTTAATTTTCCTGATCGAAATCAGATTTCAATGGGCACGGCTTGGGATTCTTTGGATGTAGATTCAGCAACGGCAGACGGTGGACAGACAATTGTTGGACAGGTTTCGGATTTGAAACAGGCATTGATTAGTGCACATTTCTACGGTCCATATCAGTTGTATATTCCTACTGCCTATGAAACTGTGATTGACATGGATTATAAGGCTGAAAGTGATGTAACAATCCGGGAAAGGATTCTGAAACTGGAAAACATTAAAGGTATTAAGGTGATTGATACCCTTCCAGCTAATAACGTTCTTTTAGTCCAAATGACTAGCAATGTTGTAAGACTTGTAAGAGGCATGGGTATTCAAAATGTTGAATGGTCCGAAGAAGGTAAATTTATTACCAAATACAAAGTAATGACTATTCAAGTTCCACAGATTAGAAGTGATCAGGGTGGAAAGTGTGGTATTGCACATTTAGCATAATATTAAATTCACTAATCAAGTGATTTTATTTTAACTTAAAATTTTAAAATATGTCTCAAATACGATTTAAAAAAGAGGGTGGAGGATCATTAAGACTTAATGGACGAATGATTAAACCTGGACAAATATTTACAGCCGATCCGAATGATATTCCAGCGGCATTTAGGGATACGTGTATTGCACAGGAACCGTTTGATTTTAATAACATACAACCAAAGGAAATACCAATTGTTGATGCTCCTGTATATACATTGAGCCCCGCAAAACGGAAAGGTTGGTTTGATATTATCGACGTTAATGGTAAAAAGCTTACGGAAAAAGCTTTGAAAGAGGATGCCGCAATTGCTTTATTAACCGACCTCGGTGTTGATGTATCAAACATTACAAAAGGAATTGCAACGGAAGAAATTGAAGTAACCGGAGAAAAAGAATAAATAAAAATGGCTATTTGGCAAGTACCTAAAATGTGGGAAGATGGGGATGTTTATATTCTAGGAGGAGGTCCTTCTGTAACTAAACAATTCAATATCCCCGATGCCATAGTTCAGGAGGTCGTAAAAGGAGAATCTCCACGTGTGTATTCTCCTTATATGTCCTTCTTACATAATAAACATGTTATTGGTATTAATGTATCTTATTTAATTGGGGATTGGATGGATATGGTATTTTTTGGTGATAGTAATTTTTTGGAACGTAATATGCAGAATTTAATTAAATTCCCTGGTATTAAGTGTTCCTGTCATCATATTGTCTTACCATACAATTGGATTAAGTATATTCCTCGAGATAGACGTCCGCGGGGGATTAGTGGAAATTCAAAAACAGTTTGTTGGAATGGAAATAGTGGTGCGGCTGCAATTAGTGTGGCGGCACATGCAGGGGCAAAAAGAATTATATTGCTTGGTTTTGATATGCATTTAGATTTAAATGCAAAACAACATTGGCATAATATTTATAAACGAACTCCCGATCCTACGAAATTACATGCCTTACCATTTCACAGACATTTACCAGGATTCCCAGTAATTGCACATGATGCAAAGATAAGAGGAATTGAAATCCTGAATTGTTGTCCTGATAGTGCAATCGAATGTTTTAAAAAAATTAATATAACTGATCTGCAATGAATGTAATAAAGATAATGGGAGGGTTAGGAAATCAATTATTCCAATATGCGTTTGGACGTGTTCAAATATCCAACGGTTTATATGTTAAATTTGATTGCCGTACCTACGATAAGAATAATAAACAGAAGTGGCCAAGAGATTTTCAATTAAATAAATTTGAAGGAACACATGTTAGAAATTCTCCATTTATCCTCAGCCAGCCTACAATTGATGATCATAAGGTAGGCTTTAACTTAGATTTACTTAAGTTAGATAATCATAATTTTCATGGTTATTGGCAGTATTTGGCGTATTATGAAGGCATACTTGATACACTTAGAAAGGAATTTAGGGTAAAGCAGGAATTATACAATAATGTTTTTACTCATTTATTTTTTGAAATAACAACAAAAGAAAATTCCGTAAGTATTCATGTCCGAAGAGGTGACTATTTGGTGCAGACGTGGGGGATTTTACCATTTACATACTACTTGCAGGCTGTACAACATACGAAAGGAGATATTTATATATTTTCCGATGATATTGAATGGTGCAAAAAGCATTTTAAACAAGATTATTTTGATAGACAAATAACATTTGTTACAACAGGAGAGGATTGTCTGGATTTTGAATTAATGAGGCATTGCAAACATAACATAATAGGTAGTTCTACATTTAGTTGGTGGGCTGCAATGCTGAATGAAAATTCAAATAAAATTGTTTGTGCTCCTAGTCAATGGCTTGGAGGTTGGACTGATACATCATTAATTTACCCACACGAGTGGATTAAACTTTAATCGAATGTTATTAAAAGGTTTTGAAAAACATTTAAAGGAGTGTAGAGGTGCAATCCACGTAGGAGGTAACGACGGTGCGGAAAGATGTTGGTATGATGATATGTGGTTTAAAAAAGTAATTTGGTTTGAACCTGATTCTGTTTTATTTCATCAATTGGCTAAAAACCTCACATTTTATCCTGATCAACGTGCGGTACCTTTTGGGATTCATGACACATTAAAGGAAGCTACATTAAATATTGCAAGTAATAACGGACAAAGTTCATCTATTCTTGAATTGGGAACACATGCGGAATCATACCCTCGAATAAAATATATTGGAAAAAAGACTATTAAACTTGTCAGACTGGACGAAATAATTCCAAAGATAGATTCATTTGATTCCTTCAATTTTATCAATGTAGATGTTCAAGGAGTCGAATTAAATGTATTAAAAAGTTTGGGAGAAAATATTATTAAATTTGATTACATCTATACGGAAGTAAATGAGGAGGCAGTATACAAAAATTGCAGTTTAATTTCGGAAATTGATAAGTATTTACAATCATATAATTTTATTCGTGTGGAAACAATAATGAAGGCCGCACATTGGGGTGATGCATTATACATTAAAAAAGAATTGGTATGATTACAAATAAACTGAAACATTATTTAAATCCTGTTTTCATCGAAACAGGTAGTTATATAGGAGAGGGGATAATGGCTGCAAAGAAGGCGGGATTTCAACGCATTTTTTCAATTGAACTTTCGGATCATTATTACAATATATGTAAGGAGAAGTTCGGAAAAGAAAGGAATATATACTTACATCATGGTGATACAATTAATGTCCTTCCAAAACTATTGAAAATAATTAATGAGCATATTACATTTTGGCTAGATGCACATTGGTGTGGTGATGTTTCAGCCTGTGGACCTCAAGCAGTTCCATTAATGGATGAATTGTTAGCAATTAAAGAACATCCAATTAAAATCCATACCATTTTAATTGATGATATGCGATTGTTAAGAACTCATGATGCAGAATGGAAAGATTTAAAATACGGAATAAAGGAACTTGAAAATATGGTTTTATCAATTAATCCAGAATACAAAATAACGTATATAAAAGGTTTAATTTCACAGGATATTTTAGTTGCCCAGGTATGAATGCATATGTAATTAATTTGGATAGTCGAATGGATAGGATGGAAACTTTCAAAATGAATTGTTTTCCATTTCCTGTTAATAGATTTTCAGCCCTTACCTCTTCATGTGGAGAGGATGGTTGTACTAATTCACATTTATCCATACTTAAAAAACAAAAAGAATTTCCATTTGCCGTATTTGAGGATGATTGTTTGTTAATTCAGCCTTGGAAGATTGTAGAAAAGGCAATCAGCCAATTGCCCAATGATTGTGATGCATTATGGTTAGGTGCTAATTTGAGACAACCTTTGGAACGATATTCCAATAATTTGTTCAGATTAAAAAAGGCTTGGTGTCTGCATGGCGTAATTTATTTTACACAAAGAATTGTTGATTACATTTTGGAAAATCATAACACTCCTTCGGGGATTAATATTGATACTTTTTATTGTAAGGATGTTCAGTATAATTTTAATTGTTTCATTGTTTCACCTATGGTTACCGTACAGTGTGCGGATTTTTCAGACATAGCAAAAAAGAAAACAAACAATTACGTGGAATTAATTGACAATTATAGGAGGTATACGAAATGAATAAAGACATTAATAAAATAATTTTTTATAATCAAATTTCTAAATCCTATGCTTTCGATCAAATGGAATATATGTTATCTGAGGAATGGCAAAAAGTTAGGACATTATTTGTTGATAATTATTTCATCAATCCTATTGATCCTGTTTATAATATTCCCCGCAAAATTCATCAAATTTGGTTGGGTTCTAAACTGCCTGAAAAGTATTTAAAATATACGGAATCATGGAAACAGATTCACCCAAATTGGGAATATAAATTGTGGACTGATGAAGATATTAAAACCTTTAATTTTTCTGAAAATGGTAGAAACGTTTTTGATAATGCAGTGAACCAAGGAATGAAATCAGATGTATTAAGGTATGAAATTTTAAACCAATTCGGTGGTTTATACGTTGACACGGATTTTGAATGCTTGAAATCTTTTGATATTTTATTGCATTATAACTTTTTTACAGGTATTGGATTTGATGGAAAATTGCAATTATACAATGGTTTGATTGCAAGTGTGCCTAATCACAATATTATGAAAGAGATGTTGGAAAGAATGCAGATATATAAAGGAAATAAAGGCTCTGCTATTTTAAATGTAACAGGGGCTAATTTATTTACACAGGTATTTTTGGAAAATTGTAATCTAAAAAATACGATAGCTTTTCCAACAGATTTCTTTTATCCACTTCCGAATAAGGAAACGACAAATAATCCATATCAATTTGTTAAACCTTGTTCTTACGCTATACATCATTGGGCAGTATCTTGGGTTAATAAAAAGAAAAAATAATGGACTGGATTCAAGGAGATAAATTTAAATGGTTGGCAGATTTCACATATGCTCCTGTTGAAAAACAAAAGGATGATTATGATCATCTAAGTAATTTTTTTGATTTATCCGCACTGAAAGGCGGTGATGTTATTTACACGCATACGATGTATGTAAAACAGTTATTTAATTGCCTGAGTAAATTAAGCGGGGAATTTATTGTAGTTACTCACAATTCGGATGAAAACATAGACGAGACCTATAACATTCCTGAAAATGTTAAACATTGGTTTACTACAAATGTTAATTGCATCCATCCTAAAGTAACGTCCATTCCTATTGGGCTTGAAAACGACCGTTGGTTTATTTCAACACATAAAAAGGAAAAGATGTTGAATAAAATGAAGCAATGTAAAACGAAAAGGAATTTAGTATATGTAAACCATAATGTTTGCACGAATACAAAGGAACGTTTAAAACCATATCAATTGCTAACGGACAAACGATGGGCCACAATAGAACGAGGTAAAAATGGTTGTGATTTCGATAATTATTTGGATAATATGTATCATCATTCCTTTATGATCTGCCCACAAGGTAACGGAATGGACACACACAGGACATGGGAGGGTCTGTATATGGGAACTATTCCCATTGAAAAGATTAATTTAAATAATCAGTATTACCTTGACCTTCCTATTTGTTTCGTACATGATTGGGAGGAAATAACAGAGGAATTTTTATTTGCGGAATATATGAGAATTTCACAGGTGCTTTGGAGTAAAGAAAAATTGAATTTTACGTATTGGAAAAATAAAATTAAAAACACATGAAAACAGCATTAGTATTAGGTGCAGGTGGATTTATAGGTAGTCATTTAATTAAAAGGCTAAAATTGGAAGGGTATTGCACAATCGGGATGGACATAAAACGTCCTGATTATTCCTGTCTTCCAACCGATTGTTTTTTAAAAATGGATTTGCGTGACAAGTTAAGTTTGGAATATGTCTTTGAAAGATTTTACAATCGTATTGATGAAGTCTATCAACTTGCGGCGGATATGGGAGGAGCAGGCTACATTTTTAGTGGAAAACATGATGCCGATGTTATGCATAATTCAGCATTGATTAATTTAAATGTTGCTGAATTTTTGAAGGATAAAAAGGTGAAAGTATTTTATTCCAGTTCTGCCTGTATTTATCCTGCCACTAATCAAACAGATAACGAATTTCCAATATGCATTGAAAGCACTGCATACCCTGCCAATCCTGATTCCGAATATGGATGGGAAAAATTATTTAGTGAACGTTTGTATCAGTCATATAATCGAAATTATGGTTTGGATATTAGGATTGCAAGATTCCACAATATATTTGGACCGGAAGGATCTTATAATAACGGTAAGGAAAAAGCCCCTGCAGCCATTTGCAGAAAAGTGGCAGAAGCAAAAGAAGGAGAATCAATTGAGGTGTGGGGTGATGGAGAACAAACTCGTAGTTTCCTTTACGTGGATGAATGCATAGAAGGGATTCGACGGTTGATGGAGTCAGATTATAAAGAACCTGTAAACATCGGTAGTACTGAAATGATTTCCATAAATGAACTTGCTGAAAAAGTAATTGCAATTTCAGGGAAGACAATAGGAATAAAACACATTGAAGGGGCATTAGGAGTACGAGGACGCAATTCAAATAATGATTTAATACAACAAAAATTAAATTGGAGTCCAAATTTTCCTTTGCAAAAAGGTTTGGAATTAACTTATAAATGGATTAACACACAGGTAAATGGTTAAAACAGTAGCATTGGTATTATATGAGTCTCAGGATTTCACGTTTAGGGATGTCCAACTAATTTGTGTGCATCTTCGAAACAAATGGAGAACTTCTGTGGACGAATTGCAGATTATTTGTTTTTGGAATAAAGCATCTCGGGAATACGATCTAGGATGGGTCAGAATAATCCCATTAGATAAAAAATGGCCTAAGTGGTGGTCTCGAATGATTTTATATAGCCCAGAAGTAGAACACCTACGTCCTTTTCTTTATCTTGACCTTGATACTGTGATTGTCAATTCCATTGAAAATATTTTCAATTTAGTAACTGATGAAACAAAGTATATAACATTGGAAGACTTTGGTCAACCTCAACGTCTTGCCACGCCAGTTGTTTGGTTTCCTAAACAGTCTGCAAAAATTGATAGTGTTTGGAAAGCTTGGACGAAACAAATTGAAATGCCTCAGGGGCGAATGGATTATTTTTTACGGAACTACACAAAGCAAGATTTATTTTGGCAACAGATCACAAATACCATTATCGATTTTAAGCCTCGTAGAAACGATTTATTAAAAAATGTGAATAAAGATGCAAATCTTATTTTATTTCACGGCAAACCAAGGATTTTTGAGGCTGCCGAAACAATTAATTGGGTGAACGATTACGTAAAATTAAAAGGATGAATAATAAAGTAACGGTAATCATTCCGTACAAAACTGATAGAGGGTGGTTGAAGGATGCAATTGTAAGCGTTCCAATGAATGTTCAATTGATAGTAAGTCAAGGCAAAGGGAATTGGCCTCAGAATTTTAATAAGGCATTATCTCAGGCTACTGGAGATTTTATAAAATATTTACACGAGGATGATATGTTAACGGTAAATTGCATTGAGGACTCTTTGAAAACATTTGAATCCTCAGGTTGTGATTTTATACATGGAAATGCAATCGAATTAGAAAACGGAACATATTATAAATTATATAAACCAATGATTCTGATTCCAACGTTTGATAATTTATTAAAAACAAACAGTATTCATAGTGCCACCACAATGTATAGACGTTGGGTGTTTGAAAAATTAGGAACATTTAGTGAAGATAATCGGTATTATTCATTCGAGGAATTTGAATTTAATTTGCGGCTATTAAAAGGTGGTTTAAAAATAGGGTATTGCAATCAGTCATTGGCTTTTTACAGAAGACACCCGCGACAAATCATCCGGACCGTAGATAAGCAGAAAAGAAAAGAAAACAGGCAGGAATTAATAAACATGTACAAATGATAAACCAATCTCCAATATTAATTACAGGCTGTCCTCGAAGTGGAACAACAATCGTGGCTAATGCAATTCAAAAGGCAGGAGCATTTATTGGACAAACTTCTACCCGAGGAATGATGGAAAATGATGAGATACGGGAGAAATTAATTCGACCTTATTTCAAACAAAAAGGTTTGGATTGTAGAGGTCAATTTTTAAAACAACATAATGTTTCTATTCCTACGGATTGGAACGTTAAAATTGAAAATATATTAAAATCCCAGGGACTTACTGCAAATAATATTTGGATGTATAAAGGTCTGGGTTGTTTAATTTGGCCTATTTGGAATTATACTTATCCTGATGCAAAGTGGATTATTGTACGTAGACGTACAGGAGATATTATCCAGTCCTGCATGAAAACCGCTTATATGACTGCATTTAATACAGAGGAAGGATGGAAAGATTGGGTACATCAATATGAAAATAAATTTGTGGAAATGATTGAGGCAGGATTGAATTGTAAAATCGTTTGGCCAGAAAGAATTTTAAATGGAAATTACACACAAATATATGAAACAATAGAGTGGTGTGGTTTGAAATGGAATGATCAAATAATTCCAACAATTAATCAATTATTACATACTAACAAGGAAAGGACATAAAATGGCACGTGTAACGGCTACGGAGGTAAAAGACATACTGGATAACTGCACTAAGGAGGATACTACAATTGATGTATTTATAATCGGTGCATCGGAATTGATTACAAAGGTATTTGCAGAGGACGTGGAAATAGGGGAGACATTATTAAAGGAGTTAGAAAGATGGTTCGCGGCTCATATGATAGCTTCAACCATTCACAGGACTACTTCGGATGAAAAGTTAGGAGATGCCTCTGTAAAATATACAGGACAGTGGGGTAAAAATCTTGATTCCACTCCATACGGGCAGATGGTTAAACAACTTGATGTAACAGGCAAGATGGAGGCTTATCTTGGGAAATCAGTTGCAAGTATTTTTGCGGTAACAATCAATTAAAATTAAAAATGAGTATACAGGATAATATAAATTCAATGATGACACAAACGGCCGTGTATTGGGGTCCTATGATTGATGACGGTTTTGGTGGACAGACTTTTGATTCTGAATATCCAAAAGAAGTTAATTGTAGATGGCAACAAAGAAGTGATTTAGGTGGACGTGTAACTGATAAATTAGGAGCCCCTGTAAATTGTAATGCCGTCGTTTATGTTTCGGAGGATATGGCTGAGGAAAGTTGGTTGTTTTTTGGTACACTTGATGACATATACAATTTAATGGACAGTGATCAGGATATATTAAATCCAAAAGCAATTGACGGAGCATTTCAAATAAAACGTTTTGATAAAAGTCCTTCAATGCGTTCCAATGATAATAGTTGGATTAGAAAAGTTTATTTAGGTTTTAAAGGATAAAAGTATGGCTATAGGCTCATCAATAAAAGGATTTGATAAGGTGTTAATTAACCTTAATAAAGAGATTAAAAACATTGAGGGACGAACTATGCAAGGACTAATCGGGGCAGCGGCTTATATTCGTGCTGATATGGATCATATCACTCCTACTATCCCTGTTGATACTGGAAATTTAAGGGCTTCATGGTTTGTAACACCGTATCAAACCCCACGTGTAAAAGGTGTTATAATTGGTTTTAGTGCTAATTATGCAGTATTTGTCCATGAAATGTTAGGAGCTGTAAATTGGAATAGAGAAGGTTCAGGTCCTAAATTTCTAGAGGCTGCAATTAAAAGAAATGCTGTTATTATTTTAGGAATTATACAAGCAACCGCAAAAATTAAATAGTATGAATGCTTCAAGTGTAGACGTAAAGGATATTTTAATTGCAGATTCAACGTTAGGTTTGGTATTTGCAACCAGTTTATTTGTTGGGAAAGAACCATCTAAACCAGATAATTGTGTAACTATATTTGATACACCTGGGTTTCCCCCGCTATTAGGTTTGGAAACTAACGGATATGAATATCCATCCGTACAAATACGGGTAAGAAATACAACATATCTGAATGGATGGAATTTAGTTGAAAAAATAAAGGCATCATTACACGGCCGGGCACAGCAATGGTGGAATGGTACTTTATATTCTGTTATCTATTGCGCTAGCGGACCTGCGTTCTTAGATTGGGACGATAATGGAAACGCTAGGTTTATTATTAATTTTAATTTACAAAGGAGGTAAAAGTATGTCACAGGCAATTAATGGCGTTGGTACTATATTTCAGAGATGGAATGGATCCGCTTGGGTTCATATTGCTGAAATTAAATCCATCGACGGTCCCAGCAAGACGAGGGACACAATTGAAACCACCAATCTTGATACAACAGGTGGTTATAAAACATTTATTGCAAGTTTCAGGGATGCGGGTACAGTACAGTTAAGCATGAATTTTACCCGTGCCACGTACGAATTAATGGATGATGATTTTGCAAGTGAAACACTGAAAAATTATGAAATCATACTTCCAGATTCCGAGGTAACTTCAATTGAGTTTGAAGGATTGGTCACTGAATTAGGTTTAAGTATCACTACAGGAGATGTAGTTTCTGCACCTGTTACAATTAAGGTCAGTGGGGCTCCTGTTATGAATAGTGGTTCAGGATCAAATTAATTTATTAAAAATTCTAATCAGGAATTTTATTTTTATTATTTACAATTAAAAAAATCTTAATCATGGGACTATTAAACAGAAAAAAATTATTAGAAAAACAAAAGTTAGATATTGTTAAAGTTGATCTTGGCACGGACGAAGGTGAAGAAATTTATGTTTATGTAAAGCAAATGACCGGCCGGGAACGGGATACATTTGAACGGACCCTCACTAAAGAAAAAAGAGACTCGAAAGGCAAAATAAAGGACTATGAACAGGCACTGGAGGATTTCAGGGCTAAATTAGCTGTTTCCACTGTTTGTGATGAAGAAGGAAACCTAATACTACGTCCACAGGATTACCCAGAATTAAGCCAAAATATGTCTGCCGCCCGTCTCGAAATAATTATAAATAAAGCTCAGGAATTAAATAAAATTTCAGAGGAGGATAAGGATGCACTCACAAAAAACTCCGAAGCAGACCTGGACGCCAATTCCAATTCAGGCTCTGCCGAGAACTTGGAATAAGCCATCCTGATCATTTGCTGGATCAATTGACCTCGGCACAATTAAGTGAATGGGAGGCATACGATAGAATAGACCCCGTAGGCACATGGCGCGGGGATTTTCAAACGGCTCAAATTTTAACACTGCTTACAAACATGTATAACGCATTACATACGAAGGAAACTAAAAAGGTAGATGTAATGGAATTTATGCCAAATTGGACAGGAGAACGTGAGGAAGAAAAACAACAATCCCTTTCCGAGGCTATTATACAAGCATTTGGAGGTATTGCAAGAAGACAAAAGAAAACTAAAAACCAGTAACGATGAATATAGGAGATTTAACGGCTAGTTTGGGATGTGATGTAAGTGGACTTTCGGCGGCTACCTCAGCAATGAAAAACTTTGAACGATCTTCCCAACGTTCCATGCAAACGGTGCAGGAAAGTTTAAATAATGCCGGCACTAAAATGCAGTCATTCGGACAAAGTGCATCAATGTATCTAACCGCTCCTATTGTTCTGGCTGGTGCAGCCGTAATGGCAGCGGCAGGAAAATTTGAAATAGCCATGCAACATATTGTAGGTTTGGTGGGGGTTTCTCAGGCTCAGGTGAATAAATGGTCACAGGAAATTTTATCATTATCCGGAAAGATTGGGAGACCTCCAACTGAACTTGCCGAGGCTTTATATTTTGTAACATCATCAGGGATACAAGGTGCGGCGGCTTTAGATGTGGTCACACAATCGGCAAAAGGAGCCTCAGCGGGGTTAGGAGAAACTATGCAAATAGCGGATTTAGTTACTTCGGCTATGAATGCCTATAGAAATTCAGGATTAACGGCGGCAACGGCTTTAGATGTTCTCACGGCAGCAGTTAGAGAAGGTAAAGGTGAAGCTTCACAATATGCCTCACAGATGGGTGAAGTTATTCCAGTAGCTGCAAAAATGGGGGTAAGTTTCGATCAAGTAGCGGCGGCTATGTCCGCAATGACTTTAACGGGAACGAACGTTTCGGAATCGGCTACGTACATGCGGCAAATTTTAATGTCTCTATTGGATCCGACAAAACAATCCGCGGAGGCTTTAGTGTATATGGGCACTTCGGCTGGTGAATTACGTAAGATGATAAGAGAACAAGGTCTATTGGCAGCACTCACAAAATTAAATGATTTAACTAACAGATATGGTGAGGATGCAATGGCTAAAGTATTTCCAAATGTCCGTGCATTAACAGGCGTTTTATCATTGATGGGGGACAGACTGGAAGAAAATCGAGGAATATTTGACCGTGTAAATAAATCATCAGGTGATATGAATAAGGCTTTTCAAAGTGTGACGGAAACAATAGATTTTAAATATAATCAAGCCACCGCGAAAATGAAAGCTTCGTTTATTCAAATTGGAATGTCTTTGAAAACTACCGTTATTCCATTGATAGAAGGCTTAGGGGATGCCATACAGAGCCTTGCATTATGGTATACTAACTTATCTGCTTCCACACGTCAAATAATAACATACACGGCAGGATTTCTAGCCGTTTTAGGACCCGTATCACTTGCAATAGGTGTAACAATGAAAATGATGAGTGGGTTGATCGGGGCAGCAAGCGGAGTTTTAACGATCTTCAAAGGACTTAGTGCAATCATCGCCGCTAACCCTTATCTTCTTATAGCGGCTGGTATTATAGCCGCTACCGTTGCCTTAGTAAACTACAATAGTAAATCGGATGAGTTTAAAAAAATACAAACGGAAGTTAATGCACAATTAGGTGATGAACTTTTTAAACTGAATGATGTTTTTGAACGTCTGAAACAAACAAACGTAGGTACTTCGGAACGTTCGGAATTAATAAAAATAATTAATACAAGATATGGAGAGTATTTAAGCAATTTACTCACTGAAAAATCTACATTGCTGGAAATAGAACAGGCACAAAGGCAGGCTACAAATGCCCTCGTAGCCAGTATTAGTCTGAAAACTTACAGAGCAAAACTGGAGCAGGAAATGACAAGTATTTCCAAATCCTTTGAAAGCACGTTCAAAGATTTTACACAAGGATTTAGTACTACTTTCGGTGGTGATAGGATCGGGGAATTTATTACAGGCATTTTTCAAGGTGCAGATGAGGCAATAAAGAATGGAAATCCCCTGCAAGTATCACAGGAGTTATATGATAAATTTGTTGAAAAAATGTCCAAATCTACCGGGTATTTAAAATATTCGATCGAGGATTTTAGGGCAGCATTCACGGACTTTGTGAAAGTAAAAGGAGAAAAGAATGAGGTGGTAAGTCAAATTAATGCTATGATTAATGCATATGAAAAACTTACTTCAACGAAAAAACAAGAAGAAACAACAGGAGCAAAAGCAGGAGGAGGAAAGGATACTGTATTTGGTGAAAAAATAAAATATTCTAAATTAGTGCTGGAACAATACAAGGCACATTTGGATAAAATGAATGAAGACCTAAAACAGAATAGCCCTATTGAAACATTGCAGGCACAGGTAGACGGTTTGAATTATAAAAAACTTTTGATGTATTCCAGTGATGTAGGAACACCGCTTCAAAAATTGCAAACACAGTTGGCAGACGTAGCCTTAAAAAATGCTACGTTCGGGGATTCACTTGACCCATTAGGTATAAAAATGCAAACCTTCGGTGATCAAATCAGCTTTGTAAAAAGTCAAATGGAATTGCTTTGGTCTAGTGGATATCGTCCCGGAACCCCGCTAATGGATATGTACATTAAGAAATTAGGAGAACTTACGGAAGCACAAAGGAAAGCTAATCTGACGGCTAAAATAGGAGCGGAAGTGCAAAGTCTTTATGATGCATCGATAGATGGAAGTATTAAAACGGTTGGTGATTTTGCCAATGCATTACGTCACGCAATTATTAAAATTATTGCGATGTACGTGGCAGAGGCAATTGCGGTACAGGTTGCTAATGCAATGAAATCGGCTAAAAATCCATGGCTTGGTCTTATTCTTGGTGCGGCTGCAGGGGCAGCAACTTCGGCACTGTTTGAATCCATCATACCTAAGTTTGCAAATGGAGGGACTGTACCAAATGGGTATCCTAATGATTCCTACCCCGCTTTATTGTCATCTGGTGAAAAAGTTATACCGCCAAATAAACTTGGTGAATTAGATACAAATAAAAATGCAATGCAAGGTGAGGTTGTATTTAGAATATCAGGGAATGAATTAATTGGAGTATTAGAAAAACAAACAAGGAAAAATAAAGTAATGTAATTTTAATAATCTTGAAAAATTATGAGTTTTCCAACACATAGAGTTAAATATCGGGGATATGTAGGTAATACAACAATTGGTATGTGTACGGTTGACATACTTAAAAAAGATTATGTAGGCAGTATTAGTTCCTTAACTATTGCAGGAAGTGGGGTTGCTTTAATTGTTGATTCCTCAAAATATTTTGAGCCTATTAAAAGTACATCGGTAGATATAAATATCATCAATGATAAGGAGGATTTTTATGAATTTGATGATTTATTTTCCATAGGTGATCTTGAATTTATGGTTAGAATATATACGGAACATATTATATTATTTTCTGGTTATATTCCCTGCATAACGATTGAACAATCATGGTTGCAAAAAGGTATAATTAATCTTAGTGCTACCGTAAATTTAAATCGGCTGGATGAATACAAACCTTCTATTTTTGTAACAAAAGGAATGTATACATTGATGGAAATTATTCAGGATTGTTTGAGTTTTACCAGTCTTGACCTTCCTATTTATGTTAATTGCACACTGAGGGAGACCACAAAAACAGCAGGCACAAATACTTGTTTTGATCAAACGTGGGCGGATTGTGATTTGTTTTATAAAAATAATATTGAATTAGATGATTGTTTAACAATACTTAATAAAATACTTACAGCATTTACATGCATGATTTATTATTATAATGATGCATGGTATATTGAGAGGGGTAAAGATTTGGGAACGGATACAAAATATTATATTCGATATGAATCCTCTAGTTCCACAGCCTCTACCGTGTCGGATACAAACACACACATAGCAATGGGTTCAAGTTTTCTTCCAATTAAAATATCTCAAAGAATTGGGTACAATCCAGGGTTGAAACGTATTGAGGTTACATTAAATGAAAAGTCCTTATTTAATCTTACTAATTACTATTGGGAAGGGATTGAAACAGGCGAAAGCGTTAATTATATGGAGTATACTTCTCCTGATTTGAAGGCATGGGAAATTAATTCAGATTTAACATACACCATATTAAATAATTTTGCATGGAACAGAAAACAAAATAATTTAAATGTTATTAATAAGGCTATTTCAACAAGCAATCCTCTTTTGATTACAGGAGAGACCCCCGTAGGCGGTATTGAGGTAATTGATCCTAGTTTCCCAGGTCGCACACTTGCACAAAAATATCAGGCATTACGCAATTCTGCGGAAGGTGTGCAGACAAAAATAAAGGTAAGTTATAATAGTACCAATAAATGCAAACTGACAATATCCTTAAAATTTGTTTTACCTCAATCTCTTTTAGATTATGTTACGGATCCCACATTCTTTTTTAGTCCGCAATTTTATCCTCATCATAGATTTTTTGTACGTTTTTACTTATACTGGAAAGATCCAAATGATGTAGACCCAGATAATCGTTGGTGGATAAAATATAATTCCACAACTGATAAATACCAAATAGTAAACCGGGTAGATATGATTGCATCCGCATTGACTCCTTCAATTGTTATTGATCCAGTAATTATAAAAAGCCTAGGAATCTCAATGGCTCAATTCACAAATGAAAAAGCTTTTTATAATGAATTTTCGATGGATGTGGAATTAGATGACACCATTAAAGAAGTAACGGGAGATAATCCAGTATTTATTTTAGGTTTATGTCAATTAGGTTTCCATAGTTCTATTTGGACAGGCAGTGAAGATGAAACCAATTGCAATTTTTATATAAAAGATAATATTTATGGAGACTTTGCTGTTACCGTAGATAATGAATCTGACAATAATTTAATAACTGCGGAAATTAATAATAATTTTGTCAACATTGAACAGGACACATTGGACTTATATGACTCAATAAATTATAATATACTAAATGGTTTACTAATTGATGGTGAAGGAAATCATTCCACACTTTGGTACGACTTGTATAGTTCATTTGATAAATCATTGGTTAAACATTTTATTGAAGATCGGTTTCAACTGTTTAATAAAGTTAGAAGGACAATTAGCGGGGATTTTCGAACCTTAGGAATTTTAAATGATACAGTATATTCCCGCACCGAAGTTTTTGAACCCCTACATCTTCCAAATCATGATTGGCAAGATATTACAGGTACTTTAAACGGAAATATTTATGCTATAGGCGGAAGTGACATATATAGGCAAACAGGAGGATTAGGTGATTTTATTGCACTTGCAGGAGCAGGAACACATACTTGGATAAATATAACTTCGGATGGAAATGATGTATATGTGACTGAATTTTTCGGGGACATATATAAACAAACCGCAGGTGCTGGTAATTTTATTGCGTTAGGACAAGCAACACGAGCTTGGTGGGGAATTGCTGCAAAAGCAGGAACAGTTTATGCTACAGTAACAGGCGGAGATATTTATAAAAGCACAGGAGGCGGATCATTTACTGCATTAGGACAGGCAAGTTTAACATGGCATGGTATAGCTATTCATCCAAGCGGGGATGTATATGCGGTAGTCAGTAACGGGGACATATATAAACAAACCGCGGGGGCTGGTGATTTTATTGCATTAGGATTAACTAATCGGGTATATAAAGATATTGTTATAGATGCATATGGTAATATTTTTGTAAGTGCGGATTTAGATGATATATACGTACAATGGGCAGGAACTACAACATTTGTAGGTTTAGGATTAGCTGCAAGGCATTGGTTGGGTTTGGGAGTCGATCACAATAATAATATTTATTTGGCTGTTTCCACAGCCTCAGACATCCTTAAACGCACGTGCGTTATATTAAGTATATATCAACATTTAAAACCATTTACAATGATAGATACCACGGTCGTCAGCAATAAAACATTTTATGTTAATGGGTATCAGTACAACATTGAGGAAAATACATACGAAAATATGAGTTTATTGGAGTATGTCAGTGATGACGGAATAAGCTAAATTTAAAATACTATGGCAGGAGAAATTACATACGGTCAATACAGAATAGAAAGTTTAAAGGATCAATCGTACAGGCAAATGTACGCAAGTGGTTCCAATAGTTCAGGTAGTAGTACGGGAGTGAATGATGCCAGTAATTTTGTAAGGTATAACGCGGATGAAGCCTTAGAAACACAAACGGTTTACAGGGATTTATATCTTGCGGGGACTACACCGGTATTGAAAGTAACAGGCGGGGAAATTCGTATGGATGATACCTACATGCAATGGAACGTAAACGGTGTAGGCTCTATTGTGATGGCTCAATGGGAGGATTATTTTTTAGATATTACGAATTGGGCAACAGATACAACATTACGGGAAAGCACCGTATTGAGAGTTAGTGGACAACATTTAAATGGAATGGAGGCTACAGTTGCCTTAGTTGTTAATAACGACGGATTGGAATTTGTAGATATTACAAATAATAATTTTTCTGATGATAAATTTTATCGCTGGAGAATGCAATATGGAACATCAACAGGTCATGCCAAATCTTGGATAATTGATTATAAAAATTATACCTCTAATGTAGTAACGGAGGCAATGCGGATTGATGGAGAAAACGGAACAGCTGGAAGTTACGGAATGGGTAATGTTCGTTTCGCTCATGATATTGGTAACCTTGGAACGTTTGTTTCAGGATTTGCGGGGAGTGGATGGAGAATGGACACCGCAACGGAAACATTAACGGTTGATAATTTAGTGGTAAGAAAGGGAATGTCCGTATATGAATTAACAATTAATCAAATCCGTTGTACTAATGGAAGCCTGTGGGTATCGGATGCTGCAAAAATTGACTGGATAGATGATTCCTATGCAGGAACAAATGGAATGTATTACCCTTGTCATATTGATACGGATGACGGAAATATAATTCAACCTTTTGCTGTAGGGGATATTGTACGTTGTCAAAAATGGACAGGCCGTGGTATAAAGTATTATTCAGGACAAGTTATGTCTATAGGAAGTGGAGGGGATTGGTTTACAATATGGCTTTTGGATGAAAACAATACAGGATTACCAGAAGCAGGGGATGACCTTATACGTATTGGTAATACCACTGATACCTCCCGTCAAGGAGCTTTATATTTAACTTCACATGATGCCGATTCCCCGTATATGGATATAATAGATGGGGTGACAGATGAAAGTTTTTTAGGTCATACGAAAGTAAGATTAGGAAAATTAACAGGCATTACTGATACCTCATTTGGAGCATTATCAGGATATGGACTTTATGCCACTAATGCTTATTTGACTGGTAGTATATTTACACCATATGCTGGAATAACAAGTACAGGTACTGATTCAACGGATGTAAGAATATATGCAGGAAATAATTATACAAATAGAGGTACTGCTCCCTTTCGTGTAACTCAAGCTGGTAACGGATTTTTAGGGGGGTTCACTTTAGACGTTAGTGAAGGATTATATTCAGGAACAGGAGCAACCCGAGTTCAAATGAAAGCAGGGGTTGGAATATGGTGTGGGGCAACCGCTTTCGGTGATGCTACCTTCAGGGTTGCTGCGGATGGATCAGTAAATTTGTCTTCTGCTGTTAGTGGAAAACGCGTTAGTATAAGTGTTGTAAACAACAATATGATTTTATATTCAGCGGCAACTGGGGATTATATTAAATTAGATACTCAAATTGGAGCGTATGAACAACCTGGAATTATTTTAACAAGTGCAGGCACTGATGGTTATTATAGCCAATTTACAACAAATGAAATGTATTTAGCAAACAATGATACGGATCATTTAATTCAATTTTATGTCACCAACATCCCTACTACAAAAGCTTTTATGAAAGGTTTAGCCCATTTTACAGGTGGGAATGCTTATGTTAAAACCTTATGTGTAGATACTCAAACAGGTGAAATTTTTTATAATTTTTCATAATTTAAAAATATTTTTAAAAAAAGTTTAAAAACTTTATTATCTTTACTGAAATTTAAAAGTAGAAATTATGAAAAAAATTATTTTAATTATCGGATTAATAACTTTATTGTTTTCTTGTCAAAAAGAAAAAATAAGTATTGAAAACATAAACATATTTTCCAATGAATATGTTTATACTAAAGGAACGATCTATATTAAGGGGGTTTATGAAGGATATTACATAATAAACATCAACAATATTCCATTTAAAGTAGGTAATTTATATTACGTTTCCAACAAAGCCTTGTTAATAAATGATACATTACATTGTATTTCTAATCAGGAACATATTTATATAACTAAAAATTAATCAAAATGAAAATTAAAATCAATCAAACATTGAAATCAATCAACGGTAAAGACGATATGCTGGAAAAAGGTACGGCATTAACATTAAAGGATATTGTGGTGGCTTCTCTCCTGCGTCCTGTGGACGATGAATACCAACAAACCCCTCAGGGGGCAATGATTTCTAAAAAAGGAGATACGCTAAACCAAAAGCTTGAAAAATGGGATATTTTCAAGAAGGTACGTGACGCGGAGAACGAAGTGGAATTGTTAGCAAGTGAAATTACTATCATTACTGATATTATAGGTAACATTTACCCACAGATTATTGTTGGTCAGTGTTTTGAAATGTTAGAAAACCATAAATAAAACAACCATGACAAAGGAACAATTACAATCAATAATTGGAACGGGTCAGGGAGATGCTAAATTGATTACTCTCGTTGATGCTATTAATAAGGTTTGTACGAAGTATGAGATTAATACAAAGCTTCGTTTATGTCATTTTCTTACCCAATTAATTCATGAATCTGGGACTTTCAAATATAATACGGAGATTGCTAGTGGAGCAGCTTATGAAGGTCGTAGGGACTTAGGAAACATTATGCCGGGGGATGGGATTAAATTCAAAGGACGGGGATATATTCAAATAACCGGACGTACCAACTATAAAGCTTTATCCATAGCATTGGGAGTTGATTTCATTGTTAATCCACTATTGCTTGCCGACAACCCTTGGAATATGCTTTCAGCAGGATGGTACTGGAATGATAGAAAACTTAACTTCTGGGCTGATAAGGATAATATAAACAGTGTTACCCGTAAGATTAACGGAGGTTTAAATGGCCTTAAATATCGTCAGTTTTGGTTAAATAAATGTAAGGAGGTACTATAATGGGTGTAAGAATTGATAATCTGGTAAAGCCAGATAATAAAAATTGGGCAAAAGTATCTAATTATTTTCTATATACACTGCCTTTATCACTAATGGCTCTGCCTATTTCAGATGATTTAAAATTATGGTTAAATTTTGGTTTAACTATGGGGATTATATCACTAAAAGGTTTCAGTAAATTTACCAGTGAACCGGAGGACATGTAATGGAAATGATTAAAAAAGTATTGAGTAATGGTTTTATAGTGCTTTTCGTTATCGGTGCACTATATTTTATTTTTACACGTGAATGCAGAAAAACAACATGTCCCCCGAAAGGGCAGGTATTGGTTACTCAAAACGTATGGGATTCCATACAGAAGATTGCAAACACTCCTCCTACCGTACGTGTTGATACAGTGAGATTGAAAGGTAAAATAGTATATACACCTTCAACACTTCCAAAACCTGTCGTAAATCCTTCGGATACTTCGATTAAAAATTATTCAGACAGTATAGTAAATAAAGAAATCAATTTCCACATCGTTTTCCGCCTTAAGGGGCAATTATTATCATTGAATAAGTATTATACTCCTATTTCAACTGAGATCGTTAAAACTGTAACGGTATACGTCCCAAAAATTGTAGATCGTCCCGTTCCTGTTCCTAAAAACGGTTGGTATGTGGGTGTGTCAATTGGAGGAAATGATAAAGCTTTTTTATATGGAGGTTTTTTAGACATAATTTCCAAAACGAATACAATATATGGATTGCAGTATCAACGTTATGGAAATTTAAATTTTTATATTGTTAAACTCGGAATACCTATTCGATTTAAATAATAAGAAAAGCCCCGTTAAACGTCGGGGCTTTGTTTTTCTGTAAACTTCCAATAGTATCCAGCACACTTTCCGTTCCTTTTAATGGCTTTAGTTAAAGATGTTCGGGATACTTTTTTATCCTTCGCCGCAATACTGATACTGGGATATTTAAATTCATTTCCATTTATATCAATTTGAGCAACGGCAATTCCTGAACAAGTTCTATTAATTTCAAATTGTTTACCAGCATCAAACCCCGCTCCGTATATCATATTTACATATTGTTCAAATATACGGAGCGGAATATAATGATCAGTGGTTACGGGGGTTTCTATCTGAATGCTTCTAAGCTTAATTTCAGATAGTATTTTAAATTGAATCGTTTCCTGCGTCATTTGAAGTAATAATATTAGTTACTTTTTGTTCCGTTTCTTTTTTAATCCTTTCCGTTTCTAAATTATAAAAGGCAGCCTGCATTAAAGCCATTTTGATTACATCATAATCAAAACCTCCTGTGAGATATTTATTATAATCTTTAAGATTAATTCGCATTATTTCACAAAATTGTTCCTTTGTTAAATGATATTTAAATACTAAATTTCGGGCGTCGTTAGCCATAGATATTTGAATCCTCATATATCTAAATTCCAAATCAGTTAATTTTCCTAAAAACTTTCTAATGTCTTTCATATTTTTTATTTTTTAATTGGAGCATGTTCAACGTCATCTTCCACCCAATACCAGGCATCAGAATATTTCGGTTTCTTAAATTCTAGCATCGCATAATTCCTCACATCAACCATTAATTCCAGGTTATGTGTTTTTTCATATAATACAATTTTATGTTTCATGGCTTCTACGAAATCATATGTATTGTCATCCTTAAATAAACCATATCGAAACGAAGCCTGTACCATTTTATTTTTTGCAAGTTGATCAAACTCCTCAGACCATTCCGAAGATTGCAGAGAGGCAAGCGTAGGCATAAAATTTACTTTATAATCTACTTCCTCAGTATTTGTAAAATCTCGCCAGAGATTATTTAAAAACATTTGTTCAGTCCAAATCATAACCACTCCTTCATCATTGGTAAACTCTGTATCCATTCACATATTCCTCCTTTACCTGACCACTCCGTCATACGATGGTTTTTACGTTGATGATACATAGCTCTGGCTGTTTCGTAAGACATATCATAATCGGCAGATTGCAAGAATCCTTCAGGGAGTATTTGCTTCATTTGTCGTAATAATTCAACATTTTTTGTATATCTGTGCTCCCGTCCTATATCATTTAACATTTTCAAGGTTTCTGGTAAAACAGCATCATCCTGAAAATCCTCACGTGTTAAATCCGTCATACCTAATTTATGCATAGTACTGCAAGACATACGGACGGTGGCAACTTTAAATGTATCTAATTCCTGCCAAATATAGCGGGGAATAGTTATAAAACATTGTACATGGATTAAACGTAAAAATTTACGTTGTTCCGAACCTAATTTAATAAGCTTTTTAGCCAGTTCATTATCATTAGGACCGATTTTAAATTCTTGTAGATACTTACGTACATTGTCATCAAATGTAGTAATATCGTACCTTTCAAAACCTGAATCACTTTTATCCCAACTATTCATTGGGTTTCTTAATCCGTGTATTGCCGACTCAAAGCCATAAACCCTAGTGTTTTCAATTTTCATAATTTTAATTGTTTTAAGTTATTAGGTTAAAAATTTACATATTTATCGCAACTAATATTCTTTAAAAATCTAAAATAATAAGAAGTCCCTAAATATGTAAATAAAAATCCCCACCAATGTTTCCGTTCAGAGAATATTAATGGATGTTTTATTACGTCCTTAATTAGAAATCCAAATTTAAATAATATGTAGTCTTTTTTTGTATTAGAATAAAAACACCAAAAATACAATCTAATCCAAAAAATACCATCAGATTTTTCTCCAATCCAATAAATAAATAATAAACTACCTTTAAACGTTTTCTTTTCCATTTTAATAAATTTAAATTAAACGACTAATTCCCCGCTTTATATTTACTTCAAAAACTTTATCCGCTTTTTCCTCTATGTCTTCCCTACTAATACGCTCGTCCGACACCATTATAATTTGAATATTCAAACGCCTAGAAATTTCATTTATCATATCCAACACCCGTAAATTTGCCTGCTCTCCTTTCAGATGTTTAAAAGGTTCGTCAAGGATCATTACATTACGGGAATGAGGGGTTTGCATCGACCATGATGCAATGCGAAGGGCAAAGGCGGCTACATCTACCGCTCCACCTCCGCTTGCATTCTTTGGTTCACATTTAAATCCGTCACGTTCAAAAAATAAATCACATTCCGTTTTATTCCTTCGTTGAACAAATTCTACAGATAATTCATAAGGTTGATCAAACACAGAGGACAAAGCCATGGATGTAATATTTGAAATATGAAACTGCAATTCCTTTTGTGTTTTCAGACCAACTTCCTTTATTACTTCCCGTGCTTTTTCGTGCAATTGCAATTCTTTTTCCTTCGTTGAAATTTCAGATTGTAAGGTTTCAATGGAATTAGAAAGTTGTAATTGTTGTCCTTTTCGTTGCTCTAAACGATTCCTATAAAATTTTACATCCATTTTTAATTAGTATTATATTACGTGTGGAAGTTACGAGAATTTCCTCAATTCTTTTCTTCGGAATATCATAATGTGTTTTATGAAACCAACAAGGATTTATATCAAGTTGTTTTGCCATTTTATGCAAATTCCAAACAGAATAAGGGTAACAAATAAGATGCCTTTTATCATCATAAATAAATTGAATATTTATTTTCATAATCCAACTAGTATTAAGAGTAAAAATAAACCAATTATGATAGCTATTTGTAAACAACCTTTACTATCTCGTGGTGGTTTCCATTTGTTTTTCATTTCTTTTTCTTTTTAATAATTATAGCAATTGTTGGAATTAAGCAAATATAAATTATTGCTTTTTTCTTGTCAATAAATAATCCTAACCACAAATCATACCAAATAAATTTTATATTTATTTTCATACCTCGTATGTTTCAAGTTCTTCCATTCCCGTTTCAATCTGCTCCGTCAGTTTATCAACCTCCTTGGACATTGTTTTAATTCGTTGTTCAGCCTCCTCAATAGTAGTACAGTCCCAATCCTCTTTTAATTGTTTAAATAGGGCTGTTTGGTGTCCTTTCAATTCTGCAGAGGTTTGTTTAGCCTCATCAACTTTTTTCTTTAGTTTTAAAAGTTCTGATTCCGTCATTATTCTATCGATTTATATACTAAATCCATTACAGATTTATGTATTTTGTTAGTACTTTCAAATTGTTTTAAATTATCTTCGAATGAAGCTTTTACCTGCCAATCATCATTTAATTTACCTACGAAAGCTTCTATCCTATTGTTTTGCCTTTCCTTTAATTCTAAATGTTCACGGCTGATCACATTCTTTTCAATTGGAATAAATACAGGTTCAACCGTATTTGTTTCCGAATGCCAAAGGTAAACACGAGGACGGTGATTAATTTGATCTGCATCCATCCGCATCATAGACCCTGGGTTTACAAGTAGTCTTCCTTTATATTCTGATGTAAATGGTTTATGGTTATCTCCCGTTACAATTAAATCAAATTGAGGATATTTACGAAGCAAGCAGGTGGCGGTAAGATCACTACATCCGGGAAAAGGCTCTCTATTTGTCCAAGTAAAAATATGCCAAACTAAAATATTTGCAGTTTTACTTTTTGGTTTTTCATTCCAAGATAAAAACTCAATATCTGTCCGGCATTGAGGATGAATTGCATTAGCGGCATATAATGTATAAATCCCACACTTATGAGCCAGTTCCATACTATGTTGTGGAAGATCATGATTCCCGTATACTGTGTAAAATTGATCAGGTAAATGTTTAATTGTATCAGATAATAGGGCAGGACTAGGCTTCCAATAGTCGTATAAATCTCCAGCATGAATAACTGGACAATTGTGTTTTCTTTGAAGTTCAGAAATAAAATCAACCTTCGTCCATTGTGTAGTAGGATAATCATCAATTCGGCATATAGGAATTGTTTCCCGTAAATGCCAGTCCGCTGTTAATATTAAATCAGCCTTCTTTATTTGTTTCGTTCGGATCATTTTTTATCGTTTAATCCATCGATCATTATGCCATCGCCAAGCAATTTCACCTTCATAATCATTTGAAGAACCAAAATAAAATATTTTTGATCCGTTTTCTGAAATAGTTTCCAAAGCCTCTGATTCTTTGAAAAACGGTCCTTCTAACATTGCATAAGATTTATCATTCATTAAAATACCAATACACCAAGCTTCCTTATTTTTAATTGTTTTTTCTTTATATACTCTTTCATTTTAAATTAATTTCAATGGCAAAATCAAAAAACAACCAGAAGAATGTTATAGTATATTCATTATAAAGGCGGACAAAACCAATAGTTGGTATTAATACAAATAATATATCTTTACCTTTTTTACAAAAATTACAACAAACCTCTATTTTAAATCTATCATTAAATTTCTTTTCCATATTATTTTAGTTTAGTTCCACATAAAATACAAGTGTTTCCCATATTTGCTTCAAACTCTTTTTTTGTTACAATCCACAATACATTGGAATCTTCTAATTTTTTATTAATACTATTAATTGATTTCAGAGCCTGCTCCAGCCTAACTTTTTTTGTCTGTATATTTTCTTTAGTTTGTATCAGTTTTTGAATCTTCGTTATTTTACCATCCAAAGAAAGCAGGTTTCTAGTTTCTTCTATTTCCGTATTTGTTGCCTTAATATCATTTACCAATAAATTTAATTCTCTGAAATTCTTATTTAATTGCTTTTTTTCTTCCGTTTTTTTCAATACGTCTGTTAAAATAAAATCCGCCTTTAGTATTTCTGAATATTCCTCTAATTCCAAATCAATTTTTTGCAGTTGTGAAATCAAACTTTTTAATTTCAATTGTTTTTGTTGTTTAATTAATCGTTTACGTTCCATTTCTTCCAGCACCTCTACCTCGATTTCAAACCGTTCTAAATAGTTGAATTTAGAAAGTTCCGTTTCTTGTTGTTTCAGTTGTTCCGTCTTGTAAGAAATATTGGCAGAAATTTCCCGTATCCAACGTTGTATGTTTTGTAAGCCTGTATCAATTTTATCAAGATGTGCAATTCTGTTAAAATGTTGTGCTACTTCACCTGCCGATTGACTAAGTAGGAAATGGGAATCTAATTGAGATTGAAGGTTTATTTCAGATATGTTTAAGGCTTGTTGTATTTCTTCGGGCACAGAAGTACCAAAAGCTTTAAATGTTAGTTCATTTAAATCGTATTGTTTTTCTCGTCCGTCATCCGTGTACGTTATTGTATAATTATCATCCGTGTATGCCTGTATAAACATTTCACTATTTTTCCACCATGACCGCATTTCACTACCAAGCGGGCGGTTTTGAATCAGTTTTTTTAATGCACGAATAACAGCCGATTTCCCACCATCAGTGGGGCCAACAATCACGTTGACCCCTTTGTGAAATGTAAATTCAGAATTTTTATGACTCTGAACGTTTTGTAAAATAAGCCTTTCAATCATTTAACAAAAATGTTTTCCTCCAGCCTCATGAGGCGTTGGGGCTAATAATCGATTTATCGGAATTACAAAATTTTTATTAACATTAATTTTAGGGTTGTTAATAATTTTTTGAAATCTTGGTGGAGGCGGAGGTTGTTCTGGGTTTAACTTTTTTGTATTTGCCTGTAAAGAAACTCCAATAAACAACATCATTATAAATAAAATCAACATTTTTTTCATACTTTTAAAAATTTAAGATTAATACTAAATTAAAACACCCTCGAAATAAATAAAGAAAGCACAATTAAAAAATAAGCAAGATTTTCAATGGCATTGGTATGATACGGTATTTTATTCCACTTACTTGTGGCATACACAGTAAATAAAATCATAATAACCGAAATCGGCCATAAATGTAAATTAAACCAAATTGCAGCCATACCAAGAATAATTCCTCCTGTTGCTCCAATTACATGAACTTTGTTTTCCATGTCATCCGTAACTGTTTTAAAGCCGGGTGCAGCCCCGACAAAACAGATAAAAGCCCCTGCAAAAAACATTAGACCTGTTGAACCTACAATCATCAAAGGTATAGCATAACCCCAGGTAACAAGTGTAAATACCCATTGTCTGTTTTCAGGTAAATGGTAATAACTTTCGGAGATAGATGATAAAATTCCCATTGTTTTAAAACAGTACCATTCATATCCGAAAAATATGAACATTGAAACGATTAATAAAATTAAATTAAGCATGATAATTAAAATTTAAGTGAATAATAAAATTATGTAGTTTTTAAAAGTTTTAATACATTACTTTGTTTGGTGGCTGTGTAATATACTGATAATGCATCCGCCAGCGCCTGATCATCTGCTTTCACCCCGCTCCATGGTGCTTCCCGTCTTCTTGTTTGTTTTCCTTTGTTAGAACCAATTAGTGGCGGTCTGAATTTACGATAAATAGCATCCACGGTTTCCTGTTTTTCCGCAGCCCGTTTCCCCAGTAGGCATAGTTTGCTATCACTTTCTGAATACCATTCAACACCGATGTTTTTTGCATCGGCTAACGTCTGTACTATTGCCGTCACTGCTCCTTGCCATTTTGCAGCCACGGCAGATTGACTTCCGTGTTGTAATTCCGAAACAAAATAAGTAACATTATTCTCCTCGATTACTTCCAATAAAATTTTGTTTACTTGGGAAATTCTGTAAGTATTATCATCGGCAACACGAATCCTCAATTTTTTATCACATTTCTTGGTTTTAATACAGCCATATTTTAAAATAACACCAGTATATGAAATCAAAGCCCATCCAAATGCAGTCATGGAAGGATCCATTGCTAGTATTGTACTTTCAGATTTTTTAACTATTTTTTCATGGAATTTAGAAATGGTAATATCCTTAAATGAGGAAAATTGTTTTGCAACATCTTCAATGGTATTTATATTTTTTTTGTCTCTAATCATGATGTAAGTATTAATAAGGCTTGATTGTATTGCTGCAATAATTTAGTAAGATTTTCTTTGTGTGTTAAATGTGTAGCCGCATCAATATCTCCTTCCATTGTAGTTCTAACGTAGAAAAACTCATTATCGTTTTGGTTTACGTTCTACCTTAAATTTAGAATCAATATATTCCCACAAATCAATTACTTCTTCCTTTAATTCATTCACCAAATCATTATTTTCCACAAAAGCAATTGCCTCCTCCATTGATTGTCCAACACTAACACCACCTACAGTAAATGTAGTATTTTTGGTATTATCCTTAATGTATTGAAGATTTCCTCGTATATCATCAATACCATAACCGTAAATAATATAAATTTTAGCTTTACGGTATGGGTCATCTACGGTTTTAATTACTTCCAAATCTACCTCAATACCTATTACTTTCTTTTTTTCCTTCCCCGCAACTTTAATTACCTTATATATTTTTTCAGGGCTGGAAAAATTAATTCTGACCGAGGCGTAAAAAGATATAGCTAATCCGCCTGATGCACTAAATTTTTTACCGTATTTACCTGCATCTACATTCGTCCGCACTTGATTACTACAAACCATTAAATAATTATTCTTTTTAATCATTCGGCAGGTTTTTCGTAATTGTTCGGAAAACTCCTTTGGACGGCGCATCCCCATCTTATCTCCATCATCATTATCCATTTCTAATTCCGTGGAAAGTGCTGCAAGTGAATCCCCGAATATTCCATGAATCCCTCTATTTTTAGAATGATCGAAAGGCTCCCATGCACGAATATTTTTAAATAACTCGGTAACGGTATCAGGACGATAATAGTTTTTACCTTCAATATTCATTCCAAATAATGAGGCAAATTCCTTATCTATTCGAGCCTCTGGATCATGAAATTGTCTATCTCCTCCCTGTCTTTCTATTTCCCCCGCTATTTCACAAAGTAATGCAGTTTTTCCACTTTGTGAAGGCCCCGCTATTTCTACAAAAACGCCCCCACAAAGTCCACCTCCTCTTATTCTATTTGCTGAAATAGCAAGGTTTAAAAGAGTGCTACCCGTGGAGATAATATAGGTAAAATCACCTTCTAATTTTTTTTCCTTAATGATCGGCTTTTTTGCCTTTCGTTTCATTTGCTTAGAAAGTGATTCAACTGGTTTACTTCGTATCATTTTATTTCCTCCAGTATTTGAACAATATATTTATCCAAAACACCCTTACCCTGTAATTCCGTTTTAACAGAATCTTTGAATACAATAATATCCATGTTTGGATTGTTTGCTTTTTCAATTTTACGTTGGTTTTTAATTCTGTTAATAATAGCCTTTACCAACATATCCTCAGATTCTACCTGCTTTTGTTGATTGTACCAATTTTGTATCAACGGCTTTAGTACGGTTGATTTGGTCACATCCTTTGCAGTGCCGTATAAGCTTAAATAACTGTGAACACATGAAGGCATTGAAGCCCCCATGAGTTTACAATCCCGGTCCTTCTTAATGGCTAGAATTTTTTTATTTTTCATTATTTAATTTCTTTTTCATCAATGCAATCGTTCCAAATGTCGCAGGCATCACATTCTTTTTTCTTGTCAGTATCTACACCAAATTTATATCCGTGCGGGCATTTATTCTTTCCATCCGATTTGCCAGCCGTTTTTGTGTTACGAGTCATTGTTCCTTTTTTTACAGGCTTTGTTTCTTCTTCCTCGTCTTCCTCATCAATTTTACGGGATGTTTTCTTTTTTGGTTTCAGCCCTGTACCTTTACAAATTGGACATTCTCTACCTCGGGAATCCTTACCTGAGCCTTCGCAAGCAACACAGCGGTCTTCCTCATCTACGTTTTTTGTCAATTTAGTTAATTTAACAGGCGGTTTTTCGTCTTCATCCTCCTCCTCTTCGTCCTCTTCGTCTTCAACAGGTCCCTTTTTTATTGGCTTTTTAGCTGTGGTTGTTGATTTACGTACAGGCTTTTCTTCCTCTTCCTCTTCGTCCTCTTCCTCTTCGTCTTCAATAGGGCGTTTTTTCAACGGAGCTTTTGATGTTGTTTTTTTGCGGGGTTTTTCGTCGTCCTCATCATCATTATCATCCTCGTCCGTGTCTTCATTTAATTCAAAAAATGCCGTTTTCAAATCTTCGTAAGATAAAATATTTAAGCATTCATCAAGATTAGGCACAGTTTCCAAAAAGTCTTCATCGTAGCTGTTTTCACGTTCCTCAAATTTAATTGCACGGGTTTCAGGAAATGGAGTACCTTTGTCTCCGATTGTTTTCCATTTTAAAGTTAATGCAAGTGTAAGTCCTTCCTCAGGATCTGGGAAGATTTCATTTTCATCATTTTCATCCAATTCCGTATCCAAACAATCCTGAAACAGAGATTCCGCCTGATCCCATACATATGGAATTTGATCATGTTTTTTAGAATCTAGTGGAACAGGAGCATACAGGTATCTTTGTTGCGGGTATAATTTAATTGCAGCCTCTTTATCTGTATCAAATAATTCCTTTTGAAATTCACAGATTGGGCATTTACCACCAATTGATTTTCTGCAAACATATTTTTGATTGTCCGCACCGATATTCTTATGCAGTAAAAAAGGACGACGGTACCACAATGAACCTACGGTAGCCTCTTCATGGTCAGGATGATTTTTATCCGTCACTTCGTACGCCATAAAATCCATTTTAACTTTTCTTACCGATTCATCAAAACTTAGCAAACTAACACCTTCGGGAAGTGTCAAATACTTGCTTCCACCTTTTCTGTTTGGTTTCTTTTTGGCGTTTGTTGCCACTCTGCCCCTAAAATTACTTTTCTTTTTTGTTGTTTTCATGTAAATTAAATTAGTGATTAATTATTTATTACGTCTCAATTTATTTGCTATTCCTGCATTCGTTCTTTTTGTTTTCTTCTCACGTTCCCACTGAATATCTCGAGGAACTTTAGGTCCTGCAAAATATTGTTGTCCGTGTAATCGTACTAAATTTTCTAATGCCTCCTTTCTTTGTTCAAAAGCTTTAACGGCACCCATTGCCATATCAAATTCATATTTTGCATCCAAATATTCCTGAAACGCCTGTTTATACTCAACGGTGGTAATGGTAATGCTTTCGATTGCCTTATCCGTCACCTTATCCAGTTTGTATTTATCTGGACTTTTTCGGATTCTTTGATCTATCTCCGCCTTCGTTATTTCCAAGGCTTGTTTCAATTCATCAAATTCCATACGTGTTTGAGCTAAATGTTTAGAATACCGCATCATTAAGCGGGGTTGTTCTAACCATTCAATATCCAATGCCTCTTCATCGATGGAAATATCCTTTTCGTAATTAATTATATTTTTTTCTTTTTCCATTATACCCCTGTTGTTTGACTAATTTTATACAATCGATAATCAATTTCCGCAGCAATACAAGCTCCAGCCACTGCCAGTTGTTCCTCACGAGACTTCATGAAAATTTGTTTTATAAAAGTAGGATCAAAATTTTTAGGCAAACGATCTTCATTGGCAAAAATAATATAATCTGCCAACCGCATCAAGTCTCCTTGTTCCAATTTCTTTTGGTCATGTTCAATTGTAAATTTATGTTTTTTCAATTGTTCAAAACGTTCCTTTGCAATCATTTCCGTACCTTCTGTTGGATAGATACAATTACAACCTTTTCCTATATTATAACAATCTGCCAAATAATTTTCATTACTAAATTCAATAATAACACAATCTTCCTCATCCTTGATCATCATTTCTTTTTCTGAATCGCTGAGATTTTCCGCATCTGATAATTTACCAATTGAGGTGACTTCAAAGGTTGGGCAAAATTCATCATCAATTATACAGGCATTTTGTATTCTAACTTCCAAATTATCTGGAATTTGATCTAATAAATGGATTAATTGTTGTTTGTTCATATTTTTAGTTTTTAATTATTGAATAACAGGCATAGACAAGTTGTGGAAATCCACTATCATAGAAAGGATTCATAAATTCCTCAAGTATTAACCCACATCGTTCATTATCTCCTTTAAGTAGTACAGCCTGGCAATAACCAAGAACACAACGTCGGATCCCTTCGGGTTCTTGGTCTTTCAGTCCGTTTAAAATAGTTGAAATTTGTTTCCAACTATTTGAGTTAAGCAATGCACGGCATAACTCAATTGCTTGACTTTGTTCCTCGGCTGTTTTCCTTGCCGTAGAAAGCCGCATTTCGTTAGGACAACTTAATACTTGTTCCAATATTTGAATAGCATTACGAGGATGTCCTAGGCTGTCTTGGATTATTTGATCATAAACGGCTCGGTCTATTACTTCATTTTCATTTTTAACCGTCTCCCTGAGCAACCTCATCATTTGATTATCGGAAAGAGGTTTTAATTGATACGTTTGACAGCGTCCTCGCAACGTCGGAATTAATTTATTAAAATCCGTTGTACAAAGTACATAGAAAACATGAGCGGGAGGGTCTTCTGTAGGCTTAAGGAAGGCGTTCTGGGCGTCGTTAGTCATTTTATGTGCCTCATCAATTAACCATCCTCGTGCCTTGCCTTCAATCGGTTTAAATCCACTATTTCGAGATATATCCCTTATTGTGTCAATACCTCGCATATCCGAAGAATTGATTTCCCGTAAATCAGAACTAACACAACCCAGCATATTTAAAACAATTCGCCCAATTGTAGTTTTACCACACCCCGTAGGTCCGTGAAAAAGAAAGGTGTGAGGAGGATTTGACTTATTTAAAATAGTAGTCAAAGATGTTTTCACCTCTTCATTTCCTTTTACTTGTTCTAAGGTTATGGGACGTATTTTATTGTAAAGGCTCATAATTTTTCGAGGTTATTGATGTTTGTGGAATCTGTTTCTCCTAAACAATCCTTATAAAAATAATCAAAACCATCCGCGCTGATTTCATTACGAACTTTATTAATAATTGTAGTTTCGTAATTTTCATTTAAAACCAAAACAGAATCACCAATATTAATGATAGAGTTCTTTTTAGGTTGCTTTTTATTGGAGGCTGGTCTGGCTGGTATTTCTGCTTTTGTTTGCAAAGACCATTCCAATGCATTTATTTCCGCATTATTTTTAATAATCCTTAATTTATCATTCTCAATTGATTCCTTAAGCATTTCATTATTTTCCTTTGTTTCATCAATGTATTCCTTAATTTCTTGTTCTGTTCTCATAATTTTAAGCTATTAATTTATATGGTTCTTTTTCTGCCCAGCTTCCATCAACTGGAGCAATATCAAGGTCAACATTTAATGGTACTATAATCCAAGCCCAATGATTTGATAAATCTTTGCACGTAATTTGTTTTATTTTTTCAACTACCGCGGTACGTTCATCAGGGTGTACATCTAGGATCATACTATCATGAATCTGTCCAATTAGCTTAGTGTCCATTTTATTTGCAATCAACCATTTATCCATTTGAATAAATGACCACAGAAGACAATGAAAGGCAGATCCTTGAATCGGATAATTAGTGGCATCATTCTTACTCATAACACCGCCACATCTAAATCCTGTATATAAATCTACAAATCCCCGCTTTTGATATTTAGCAAACCAAATGTCCTTCCATTCCGCATAAACTGGAAATCTATTTGTCCAAAAATCATTTTCAATTACTTTCAGATGGTCGGTAAATCTGTCAAATGATTGAATTTTATTCGTAATTAAATGGTTTGACAAAAAATTATCCTCAAAAGTAATTCCTTGCCCTTTCGACCATTTCCCTTTATCAAGTTTGCCCCACGTGCAAGCAAGATTTCCTGCACAATTTTTATACCAACTTCCGTAAAATTCAGGAAAAACAAATCCATTCTTTGCTGCCTTTCTTAGTTTATCATGAGATTTATCAGCCTTATTAAATTCGTTGATAAAAAATATTTGCATTGCCATATCCCGATGCATATCCGTAGATGGGTCGGATACGTATTTTATTAATTGAGGATCCTTGTTGTAGCATGCTGAAATGCCAACCTCAATCCCCTTGAAGTCAGCCTCCAGTATTTGATGTCCTGGACGAGGAAATAATGCACGTCTACATGCCTGCATTGATTCTTCATCACGAATCGGAATGTTTTGAAAGTTCGGGCTGTCGGATGAATTATGTACACAAATTTCATTGGCAAAAAAGTTATGATAATTTTCTACCTCAATATCATAAACATCCACAATTTTATTAATCCATTCAATCTTGGTAATATTATGATTCCCAGGTTTGAATGGACTAAATTGATTTCCCCATTTTCTTTTAATATCTAAACCATATTGTTTATATAGTTTAATTAATTTATAATAATTATGACCTATTTTTTTAGATACTTCAGCCCGTCCTAATTCTGATAATTGCAGTAAATCCTTCTTCCAAATATATTTTCCATTCTTATCATACCGTAATCGAATATCCCAGGCATTAATAAAATATAAATCTAAATACTTTTTAAATACTCCAAAATCATGTTTGGTTTTAACTATTTTTCCTGATACTCTTGCCAGTTCTAATAAACATTTAAATTTAGATAAACCTAAGGAATTGACATTTTCCATTCCTTTTTTATAAACTATTTTATGTCTATTGTCTGCCAATGTTTGTATTCTATTTTGTTTTATTTCATCGGAAACATTACTCCCATGTAGACTGGAATGTTTTTTCAAAGTCATTTTCCTTAAATTTTTAGGAGAATGGTCAAAATGATTTCCATTTCTATGATGAATTATTTCCTCATCCTTTAATTCTCCTACTAATTGAGAATAAATAAAACGATGTTCCAAAATACCACTTCCATATCTTAAGTGTCCTGTAAATCTTAAGGTATCACTAATACGTTTACAAGTTGCTGGGCAGTTTAAACTCCTTATTTTTGGTAAATGTATATTTTCATTATCATCCCTTAAATCACCAATTAAGTTTTTAGCCTGAACATATGATCCATCTATTAATCTTATTTTATGTTCGGGGGTTACATCAAGAAACCCCTTTCCTCCTCCACCATTAACTGAATAATGGATTCTTATTACCTCCTTATGTCCTGTTTTTCCTGCCCATAAAACCTTTTGAATTGATGGGTTTAATTGATCATCAAAACAATAAACATAATCCCCTTTTTTCACATTTTCTATAGGAATCCCATTAGGATGATCTATAAAATCTCTGACCACTAATACTAAAGACCCTTTAGATACACAGGACCTAAAGGTAATAGCTAAATTTAGATTAAAGAAAGGATGAATATATCCATTCACCTGTTCCCTGAGAAAACCACCCAAATTATTGTCTCGCAATCGTTTTAATTTCTTACATTCCAAAAGCATATTGAGTTCCGGAATGTTTAATTGTGTTAAAGCCTCATCATCCGTCGCACCCATTGGGTTTTCATCGGTGCTATTTTTGGTAAATTTTATAGGCTCTAATTTCTTTACTTTATAAAGAAAAGTACTTAGTTGAATTGGAGAATAAATATTGACTTTCCCCTTCATTGCATGCTCCCAATGCTTAAAGAAATTTGTTGCCATAAACAACTCCTCGAGTCTATTTATTTTCCTTGTTAAATGTTTTTGTTTACTTTTAACAAAGTCAACATCTACCCGGATGCCTTGTTGTTCTGCCCGAGACAAAGCCAAAATACCTTCATGCAATAATTTATAGGCATTAGGGCTATTTACATTTACATTCATATCGTAATTTTGAAATTTTTTAAGATAACATTTTACCGTGGCATGTCCGTCGGATGCATTTCCTTTTCGTGCCAACCATCTTTGTACATTACCTACACCAGCCAGATGACTAGCCCCGATAATTGCACTCCAAGAGATATAAACACCATCAATCGTATGTCCGATAAAATCCTCAATTGATACATTATATTTTTTACTTTTAATTTTTGCAATTCGTTTATTTATTTCAATTAAACGTAGCATGTATAACACCTGAATTTCTTTATGGTGTAAGAAATATTCAAACGTACCTTTAAACCCTAAATATCGCAACGTTGATGGCATAAACTGAAATGCTCCTAGAGCACCTCTGTAATTAACTTTCCTCCATGCATTACCGTATTTGTGATTTAAAGAATCGGGCCAAGTTTCAATTGATTTCATATCCAAGATAAAATGGACAATTGTTTTAGGACTATCTTCGATGTAACCTTTCATTTCCGCATCGAAATTAGGAGCGTACAGTTTTAATGGTATAATCATTAAAACTAAAATAATTGTTTTCTTCATCACTATTGATTTTGGTTTATACTATTTTTCTGCAATTGTGCCAGCCTATATTCAAATATGCTGTCTAAGGCGCAATACTTTAATAGTTTTTCTTTCCCTCCTGGTTTTTTAATTAATTCCTCTATTCTATTCAATGAATTTCCATCCTTAGGATCTACGGAAATTAAATAAGGTTCAATTTCGCTGGAATAATCTGCAATGCCAAAATAAACGTATGTTTGAAATTTCAGTCCTGTTACTCCTCTTCTATTGTCTAAAATATGAGCCATCAGCATTGTATCCCAATTCCATCCTTTTACCGATTGCCTTAATCTTACTTTACTCCACGTTTCTTCAAATTTTAAATTATGTGCTATTTTTTTGATATTTTCATTTGCAAGTAATTGGACAAAAGGTTTACGTTGTATTCTATTTTCTGGAATCATGAAAACATAAACATAATCCTTTGAAACAGCAACGGAGGCACAAATGATTTTATGTCCTTCTGCCTGCGGTTTCTTCCCTGTCGTTTCATAATCGAAAGCAACAATACCATTATGAAATTTTGCCTTTGCTCCATATTCAATTGGAAAATAATTTAATTGTGTTAGGTCTTCAATTGTTTCAATTGTAGGTTCAACATGCACGGGAAACGGAATTTCAATCATTTTAAAAGCCTCACGTAAATCCTGTTGCCAAATAGTAATTTCAACACTATTGGAAATCCATCCATTTTCTTTTCTCATATTATTTTCCATCTGTACAGGGCTGAAAACAGGGCAAATCCATGTTTTATACTCTTGGTCTGGAATCTGAAATCCTCTCCATTTAAAAATACTTCCGTATTTACTCTTATTTGTGCCTCCTAAATCTTTCTTCCAATGATTTCCGATTATACTGTAAACAGCAGAATGCCCAAGTAAAATAACCACTTTTGGTTTATATTTTTCAATTATCTGTATGGTTGTTTTTCGGCAACATTCTATTTCATGTGGAAGAGGATTTCTGATATTTCCGTCTTTATCCGTAGGCAAGCAATGACAGGCATAAATATTCAGGCAATCCTCAAATAAATCTACACCTAGTGTATTAAATGTACGTTGAAGTAATCGTCCTGATTTCCCTTGCCAAGGACGTCCTTTTTGATCCTCCACCTCCCCTGGGGCTTCACCGATTGTTAAAATTCCTCGCTTAAAATTCCCGTATGGTTGCATTCTCGGATTATCACAATTTTTATATAATCCGCAAGACGTGCAGGAAAGAACCTTCCCGTTAGGACGGCTTTTTGATTGTGTTTGTTTTTTTGTGAAAAATCCTTGCATACCGCGTTTAATTAAAATGGTAAATCATCATTTTCCTCAACCTCAAATTTGCTCTTTTTATTTGAAGTTGCTTTTTTAGTTTTTGCGGGCTTCGTTTCACTCAAGGCAGTTACATAAATCCAGCCCTCACCTTCAAATTTCATCTTATTTGATGAAATAGTGCATTCTGATTGTTCCGATAAAATGCCTTTGAGCAAATACGGCATAATTTGAAATGAAATAGGAGTATCAGAATATTTAATATTTGTTTCTTCCTCAAACCAACCACAATCTGCATCCGATGAAATTTTTAATTTCTTATCCGCAATCGAAACGGAAATTAATTCATCGATGGTAAAATCTCGTTTTGCAAATACCGATGCCCTATCAATCATTTCCGAAACAACTGAAGGAAATGTAAGTTTTGAACCTTTACATTGTACATGTGTTGAAACGTCGGGGTATTCATCTTCAAAAATTCGACAGGAAATAACCGTGCCTTCATCTGTTTTAAAATGAATCCATCCTGTGCCTTCTGCTATTCGTGTTGGTTGTAGTTTAATTACATCAATAACACTACGAACAGGTAAAAGAAAAGATTGTACAGGCATTTCGCTGTCAAGACTGCAAATGGTAACACGGAAACCATCGCTGGAAATTATCTCACCTTCTTGCGTGACATTAACACAAGTAAGAATAGGTTGACTTTGTTCTTTTGAGGAACCACCTACCGCAAATTTCAAATATTTAAGAAAATTAGCGGGGAGTTTTTTAAATTTTCCGACCTCACTTACATCTTCATCCAACGGCAATTTAATTTCAGATTGCAAAGTTAAACCGATTTTTGATTTCCCCGATTGAAGTATAATTTCTTTATCATTTATTGTAACTTCAATTTCGTCGGTTTTCAATTTTGTTAGAATTGAATAAAGTTTTTCTGCCTGTATAGCTCCTTCAAGTTCCAGACCATCTACGGGATGACTAATACTTATTTCATCATTGTAGGTGATTACACAACCATTAATGAATGCAAATGAGGTAGCCTGTTCAATTAATTCCTTACTAGCTAAACCTGGTTTAACTATTTCTAAGGCTTTTTGTAGATTTGATTTATTTATCTTCAATTTAATAAGTTATTAATTTTTTTGGTTTATTTTGAATAAGGAAATATGATAGAAGACGTCCTTTAAAATCAACGTCTGGATGATTTGTGTTTATGTTATTCCAAAATTGCTCCTCATAGCCTAAAACATCCCCCGCAAAATAAACCGTTAAATATTCTGTGCCTTTACTTTCTTTTGTTAAAATGCTCCACGGCCATTGTGGAATTGTAGCTTTCACCTTTTGTAATAACATTAAATAATTCCATGTTTCCCTGTGCAGTGTTTCAGTGCTTAATTGATCTAATGTCAAATTTAATTCCTTTGCATATCGTTCCAAACAACATAAAACACCTTTTGTACAACGAAATTTTAATGCTGTATCTCGGGAACTAACCTGCATTACCTTTAAATCTTTGCTAGTAAATTCAGGCATAAAAATACCTCCGTACATTGCAAGTTTACGACAGGTAGCAGAATCAACACTGAACCAAGGGTACCGAGTCATTAAAGGAACACTAGTACAAGCAAATCCATGTACCTTTACACGAGGGAATCCTTGATCATCAATCAAATTATCCTTGAATAAACGATCCAGCCATGGGAGTAATACTTTTGTGGGGTTTGGAACGAGTCCTCCCAAGGCAATGTATTCATATTTATCCACATATCTACGCAACCATTTTTCATCACAACCAAGATGAAACACAGGAATAGGACTGAGCCCTTCCGACTCCATTATCTGTTGATTTTCGTAGGTTAAACGAGGGTTATTAATTACATCAAGATTGCTGTATACATCAATTTTACTTTTATTTTCATGTAAAAATTTAATGTAATTTGTCCTGTATGTTTTGTATCCCTCTGTATTTACATAGTCATAGGTATCATATTTACGTTCCGACATTTTACTTCCCATAATTCCCTTTTTTTCAAGTTTTCTGGAAAGTTTGTTATACAGAGAAGGAGCTCCGCAATCTACGAATACTGGATAATTTTTCATTAGATTTAAAGTTTTTTCATTTGTTCAATCATCCTCGGAATTGCACGTGCCCCATTCTTTAAAATCCTGTTTCGAGTTTGTTGCAAATTAAATGCTGGAGGATTAATTTCAAATTGTGCAATTATACGTTTAGCCTCGTCTAATTCATCATATATAAAATCCTGATCGTACATCTCAGGATAAGATAAACGATTTGGCACAATCGGGATACATCCACAAATAATAGCCTCCTGCATTGCAATTCCCCACGTTTCCTGGCGTGCAAATGAAATTGCAAATTTAGATTTACTAAGCAATTCATAATATTCATTTTTCGTTTTGCAAACTTCTTTTGTTTTCAGCCATTTAAAACGTTTCATTTTCGGGTCCTCTGCAAACTCATCAAACAACACAGGTAATTTTTCATCATCCAAACGATGTGGAAAAACAATAATGTTCTCACGGCAGGGAGGCAAATTATCTTGATCCCTGAAATCATCATAAATTGGAAACCCCGTAACCATTATTTTATTAGCACTAACATTCCTCTGATGATATAATAAATCCTTGTGAAACTGTGTGGCTACAAAAATTTTATCAACAATATTTAACATGGAATTTTCAAAGTCTTCCGTCCACTGTCCCATTGTTTTGCTTAAAAAATCGTATTCATCATAGCTTCCAGCATGTAGACAACCACATATTTTAAGATTTTTAAGACCTAATCCGTCCCTCATGTATGCAATATTGATTAGCCCAGGGAACCAAAGATCATGAAAAAATAAAACAACGGAATCATCTGGTTTCATAGTGGAAATATATGTGAGTATCTTTCCAAGTTGTGAGGTCTTATATAAATTAGTTTCAATCACATCAAGAAAACTTCCATGTTTAATTTCATTTATACAAGTATCTCCATATATTGTCTCAAAACAAATATTGGATTTTGCAAATCCTTGTATAAACCATGTGTTCCATTGCCCAGAATATCGTTCCTCAAGAGGTTCAATTGGTATGTTAATTATCTTCATTTGTTTTTAATTTTTTAGCAAAACCAACATTAATTTTGCTGTGCCTTGATTTCTTCCTTTTGTGTTTGATTGTTAGAAACCGTTTACCTTTCAAATCTTCTTCCAAACAAACTACATCCGTTTTATGCAGTTTAATTTTAATCATCGTATCACCTCCAATCTTGCAAGTATAGCAAAAGTTAAAATGGTATTAATCGGATTTTTAGTATTTACAAAATGATTTCGTATTGTCCTGCCTTCTACCAAACTTTTAATATTAAATGATAGATTATACAGTTTAAGCCAAGGTAATGCATCTGCCATGTTCTCAGGCTGCACGGAATTGATTATACTATCTAAAAAGGAGTTTGGAATGTAACTAGGTATTAATCGTATTGGTCTTTCAGTCAGTTTAACTCCGTTTTGTAATGCTTTATTGTAAATCGGTGTCCCGTCGTATACTTGAAAAAATTGACCTAATCCTCCTTTAGTTCCGTTTGTGCGTAATCTTCCCACAACTTCATTCATTTCAAAGCCGTATTTACACATAAACCGTCCAGTTTCGTTGAGTGTGGAAATAGTTTCGCCTATGAAAAACGTTTGAACTAACCAAAATATTTTACAAGGTAGTCTGTCTTGTATTTCTGCAAGGGCTTCACAGTCCGACAATGATTTCCCCGCTCCCATTCTTACGGAAAGTTCAGGGGAGGCTGATTCAAAACCTATTTCAATTACTTCTAATCCTGATTTTTGTATTGTTTCCGTTCCGTATTTATCAATATAATCCTTAACATTTTTAGCCGAACCGAGTGCAATCAGATGCATATCCCTATCTTCTAACGATTGCAAAATCATTTCGGCTCTTTCTATGTCAAAAAAGAAATCCTCGTCAGTGAAATGGATATAATGTATACCATCATGAATACAATTATCTGTTAAATTTTCAACATCCATTAAATCCAAAACAATTCTTTCCTTATTACAATTGATAGTAGATGGGCAAAAAACACAACCATTTGGGCAACCATACGAAGTAAATAAAGGGTAAACTTTTTCACCTTTTTCAAGTGTTTGTAGGTGCATATCACAGTCGGACAAAAGTAATCTATTGAAACGACCATAATATTCAGGATAGTTTTGTAATGCAAGGGTTAAAAAACTTTTATTCCTCATTAAATCCCCGCAACAAGCCTTTTCCGATAATCCTATATGTCTAAAACCGTAGGCTTCAATCAGTGATGTATACCCAACAAAATAAACATTATCCTTACCCTTTTCAAATGGTAATAATTGTTGAAGTAATATACAGCATTCAATTTGAGGGTAAGACCATAGACAAATCAATTGTATATCGGCATCAGGTGCATTATTTATGTTTTCAGGAATAAAGCTTTCCATCAATGTTACTTCATGCCCTAATTCTGATAGTCCGATATAACAAAGGTAAGGGGTATAACAAAAACTACCTCTATTAAATTCCGTGCTGGAAGGATCGATTATGTTTATTTTCATACGTAAACCTCCACTCCGTTTTCATTGTCCTCGAATACAGACACAACTTTTGCATTAAAATGATTTAACAATTCCTCTGCAATTTGTTCACAACTTTTTGAACCAAGAAACAGTCCTTTAAAATTCATTGCAATATACGATTCCACCTGTCGTTTAAATGTAATAAATTCAACCTGTCTGTCTCCTTCAACTGCAATACCAACCTCTACATAAAATATATGACGGTGTTGATTTTTTAAATAATGGACATATGAAATATTACACTCCGGCCAACAGTGAGTAGCCTCAAATGATGTTTTAATAATTATAATTTTTTTCATTTTATACGGCTTAAAAATTCAGATTTAACAGAAAAATCCTCAAGAAAACTTCCTTTCAAAGACGTTGTTTCCATTATGGAATTTTGTTTATTACAACCTCTCATCAACATACACATGTGTTGAGCCTGTATGAAACATGCTGCCCCTTTAGGTTGTAAATGCTCCATTATTGCCTCCGTGATTTGTTCGCAAAGTCTTTCCTGAATTTGCAGGCGTCTGGAAAATATATCAACTAAACGTGCAAGTTTAGAAATCCCGATTACTTTCCCATCTGGTATGTACGCAACATGAGCCTTGCCGAAGAAAGGAAGCATGTGGTGTTCACAGGTGCTGAACAATTCCACATCCTTTAGTACAATCATTTGGTTGTATCCGTTTGTCTCAGTAAATGTGGTTAGGCATTCCTTTGGATCTTTATCATATCCTGAGTAAATTTCTTTCCACGATTTAATGACCCGGAGAGGGGTATTAATTAACCCCTCTCTATTCGGATCCTCACTAATAAACTTTAATTGATCAATTACAGTTTTATGGATTTCAATCATCTTACTTTTTCTTTTTGGCAATGTCCATGTAAATCTGAGCACGTTTTTTAATAAAATCAGGATCAGTAAGTCCTTTTCTGTCCTTATACAGTTTTGCGAATGTAGACAAAATGGTTTTTTCAGTTGCTTTTTCTTTTAGAAGTCCATCGGCAATACTTTGGAAACTTTCAAGTTGTCCGTCCTTTGCGATAGGCTTTTTTGCAGGGGCTGGTGCTTCTTTTTTGTTTGATTTTTTTGCAGGCTTTTCCTCTTCTTCGTCTTCTTCGTCTTCTTCGTCACCTTCAATAGCCACTTTCTTTACAGCTTTTTGAGCTTTTTTTGAAGGTGCTGGCTTTGTTTCTTCTTCTTCTTCTTCTTCCTCCTCCTCAACTTCAACCTCTTCCTCGTCTTCTTCCTCAATTGCTGCCAACATTTCATCCCTTAATTCATCAATGTCCTTAATTTTCAAATCAACATCGGCAAATTTATCGGCATTAGCCTTTGCAATTGCCTTCAATTCCTTTGTTGTTTCGGCATCTTCGATTTCCTGGGCTAATGTGTTTTCAACCTCTTCATCCTCTTCCTCTTCGTCTTCGGGATCAGGCTCTGGTTCAACAACTTTCTTTCCTTTTTTACCCTTTGCAGGCTTTTCAGCAGGTACGTTTAATTCATCAATAATTGCCTGCGTGTCCTTGCTGAATTTATCTTCTGGTTCAATGTATTGTAAGGCATCTTTAATTTTATCAGTAAGATACTCCTCCGATGCCTTTGCGGGGATTGCAATAGGATCACCTGTTTTTTCGTCTGAAAGACCAATCTGATCAATGATTTCCTGAAATGCTTTTTTCAACTTTTTTACGTCCATGATTTTAAATTTAAGATTAATAAATAATGATAATTAATAATTGTACTAGGAAGGCAAATGTAAATTTAATATTTGAGATTTAAAAATATTTTTAAAATTATTTTAAAATTTGTTTTGCAAAATGCATAGAATTAAAATGATGTATTAAAATTAATTATTTAAACCCCGCTAATTTATGTAATTGGATAGAAAGTTTCCAGACAGGATTTTGCTTAACAAACTTAATTGCATCACTGATGTTTTGCTGGCTTTCTTCGTTAAAAGGATTTTGAGCTATGATAATTGGAGAGATATAATAATTATCCGCATCAGGTAATTTCTCTGTATTTAAATCAAAAGGACTCGGAAATAAACAACGTACCTCTGATAATTTATATCTTAAATTTGCAATTAAATTAGGATTTAATCGCTCCAATGATTTCGGAGAAACGGCAACGTAATCAATAATAAATGGAATTTCATTTGTTCCATTTGTTTCAATACAATTGTAATATTCTGAAAAATTGTTTAAAATATCATCATTCAATTGCAGCGTAGGTTCTCCCCCTGTCCAAACAATATTAGGACAATCAAATTGTTTAATTTCTTCTAAGATTTTAAAAACCGACATTTCCTTGCCGTCACCAAATTCTGTATCACAAAATGAACAATTCATATTGCACCCCGATAATCGAATGAATATGGCTGGCATTCCAATATTGTACCCCTCACCTTGTAATGAGTAAAATATCTCATTTACTTTTAATGTCAAATTATGGTTCATATCGGGCAGAAGTTTTATCGGTTTCACTGACTGTTACCGCACTAATTTTAATACCCATTCTGTATAGACTTGGTAATAATTGGTCAAAATACAGGTAACAAAAATAGGCTAATTTTTCAGCCGTTGGTTGAATTGTTTCACCATAAAAAAGAACATAATTTAAATTTTTATGGTCTAATGTTTCATCAATCCATTTTTTAATTGGCTGCAGTTCTCTGTAATCGAAAACCATTCCAACACTATTTAGATCCTCAGATTTTAATTCCACTGTTACCACATAATTATGGCCGTGGAAATTACTACAAGGATGATCCACAGGCAGACCTTCTAGTCTGTGTCCTGCTGAAAAATTGAATTTTTTACTGATTGTATACATACTTTAATTTATTTGGTTAATAAAAATTATTTATAGCCTTTATTTAAACGATCTTGAAAAACAATATATGACCATGCATCCGATATGTGATCATATGCGGAAATTATTCGATCACATTCCTCATATGTTCCACTATCCTTATTTAAAAGCAAATCAGAAAATGAAAAATAATGAAACACAAATGCCTTTTGCTTACCTGTTAAATTTTTCATAATAAAAAGTTTTTACCAATAGCTACCAAGAAAGGGACGTCCCCGCTTTAAATTCTGCAATACATGCACTTGGTGATTGTTATTAAATTCACCTTCTCTGACCACTATTTCATTCAATCGCATGATTCCTATTTCCTTTTCTCGTCCTTTATGATCCCGATTAAGTCCAAACATGGCGGTTACGTGGGCATATTTACGCTTGTCCTCAGAAAAATTATCCATCGAAAGTATGTCCTTTGTGTAACTGTCCGAGTCTACCTGTGTAACTGTAATAACCAATGCCTTTCGTTTTTGACTGAGTCCCCGCAAATCCATCCATATTTTATTTTGCTTATGTCTAAATTCCTTTACCGTATCATCTGCCATTATATCCGCGTAATCAAAGATAATAACGTCAGGAATAAATCCATCTTCTTTTTCCCAAATGTCCATTATTGCCTCCGCTTGTTTGACTGTAAGTGTATTATTTGGATGGGAGGATAATTTAAAATTACGTTGATTTTTAATAAAAAATTTATCGAAGGAATTTTGTGCCTCTTGATATGTCAAAGGTTTTTTAACAGTAATTTCCTTCAACCAAACTGCCCCTGACATACTTTTTTTCCAACGATCACAATTGGTACATGTTTTGTAATCTTCATTTTCCTTATATGCCTCGATTAATTCCTGTTTCGTGACTTCTCGTCTCAACCATTTATCCGTCTTACCGTCAAATACTCCAAAATTACTGCTCCTTTCGTCGTTATCACATTTGTCCAATTGATTCCAAATACAATCCTTTACAGGTTGATACATTCGTCCACAATACATTTCCAAGTTGGACTTTTGATTGAGGTAAATACTTGTCCTAATTATTTGCTCATCCTCTGTCATGTCTCCTGCTTGGAAGAAAGCTACCCGCCTGCCTTGCTTTCTTGCCCTCATTGCAAACTCCAATAATAAAAACGTTTTGCCAGCCTTCTCAATAGCCATGAACGCCACAAAAGCACCCCGCCGTAGTTGATTATTTAAAAACTCACCCATTGCCCCGGGAAACCTAATTAATGGTTCGACTATACGGGTGAAAGCTTTTTTAATTTTTGTTTTTATTTCGGGGTTACTGAAATCAATCCAAGCCCCGCTATCCTTAGCAATTGGTTTAAATTCTCCTGCAAGCTTTTGTGCCTCGATTAATTGTCCGTCCTTTGCTAATGCAGATATTTCCTCACCGTGTTTGATCAGATGTTTTTCAGTAAAGTATTTAATTGTTTCATCAACCAAATAATCTACGTTTACCCCTTCATTTTCGTATTCCTCAGACAAGGCTGGAAGTATATCTTCCTCAATTTCCTCCTTTAAATCATTAGAAAGACCGTTTTTTGCTTTTTGATAAAAAATAGGTTCAATTTCCCGCCCTGGTGCTTTTTGGTATTTGTCATAATATTCCATGCACCACGTTGCAATTCGTTTTGCGGTAGCTGACTCAATTAACTGGACTGACCAACGATCTTGAATCCTTTGTATAAATTCCGTGGATGTGATTAATCCAATAATAATGCGGCGTTCAATCATTCGACAGGTATTTTATAGGCATTTACTAAATCAAATATTTCATCTAAGGTTTTGACAGGTATTTCATTCCAATTACCTAATTTAATGATCTTTTCACAATTTCGACCAATTAAATCCGATTTATTTTTTATCAAAAAATATCCTTTTTTATTCAGAAAATCTCCTTTGTAATAATCTTCCTGCGTTGATAAAACACCTACGCATTTCGTTTGGTAGAATTTAATTTCATCGGTAAGGCATTTGCATTGATTAAATGATGCAGGAATAGTAGTCACATATTGACCATAAACATACATCCGTCCAAACATTATTTTGTACTCGGTAGTAATTGAAGGAATAGTTTCAAGATCAACCGCAATGTGTTTTATGCAGAAAAATAAACCAATTTTTTCAAACCAAGTAAAGCCTTGAACTTCTTTAATTCGTGGAAATAAAAGTTTTGTTTTCATCTGTGTAAGTTTTTAATTCTATCTGGTAATTCTGTTTCCTCTGTGTATTGTTCCTTTGTGTTTTCAGTACCTCTTTCCATAGCCGCTTCCAGTCGTATAAACTTTTCCCTCAATGATGATCCGCTTTCAATTACTGGAATGTATTGTCCTCCTATGTTATTCTCATACCAATTTAAAACCGATTCTATTCGTTTAAAATCTATTTTAGATTCTTCCGCTAATCTTCGTATATCATTTGCCCAGGAATTGATTTGTATGGTGGTATGTTCAATGTTCTTTTTTAAATGGATGATTTCAGATAACCTTTTAGCCAATGGAAAGTAAAAGTAATTTCGTTTTATTTTAGGAACTTTTTTGGGTGTCGGAATGTTATTAGCACTTAAAGCATTTTTACTATTAGCACTTAAAGCATTTGTATTATCGGAACCCACAATGTGGGATTTCCCACAGCCTGGGGTTTGATACTCCTGGGAATTGTAACTATTATTTTTCCATATAAAATTAATTTTAATAAACCATCCAGTGACTTGTCCTAATTTATTTTTTTCTCTAACATTATCAATTAATCCAAATACAATTAATTTTCTTTTTGTTCTAAAAAATTTATCTCGTCCCCATTTTAATGCATTCATTACGTATTGATCAGTAGCCTTAGGACAATTAGTACCTTGCCATTTTGCTGTGTAATAGTAAAAAATATACAAGGCAATTAAATTATCAGGAAATTCATCTTTTAAAAATATGTCCAATGTTGCTTTCGATAAAATTACAGGTTCATCTTGTACGGAATAATAAATAGGAGTAGTTGGTTCAGAATAATTGATAGTTTTGTTAGATTTAGTGCGTACCATAGGTTTCAAAAATTAGTAGAAATAAAAAAGCCTGGGACTTCAGTGCTGCCACACATCCATCCACAGGCTTAATAAAAACTTTGTTATTTTGATAGTTTAATCTTGGCAGCGAATTAAACTTAATTATTTTCAGTTTGCAAATGTATAAAAATTAATTGCAATTTTCAAAATAATTTTATAACAAAGCTATAAATCAATTATTTAGATATACCAGTCCTAATCTTTTTTTGTGTTCCTCTCTGTAATTAGGGTGCACAAAACAGATTAATTCCTTGGAACTTTTCTTCAATAAGTATTGACGGGTTAAAACTTTGTTATGTGCCATTGCGTCTGCAATTGCCGCCTCCCTTGCTTCAAATGTTCTTATCATAATTTTAAGTATAAAATGGTTTGGTTTTTTCTAATAATTTCAATGTTAATTCGTATGCACGCTGGTGTAAAATAATAAACGAGTGCCTGCCTTTGCTGTGATAACAGAGGCGATGGAAGATGTAATTGTAATTTTGTTCAATGTCATCCATTTTGTGAATGGTATTAACAAAAATGTTTTTAATATTAACTGCCTTGTAGTCAATATTACTGTTTCCAATCATAAAACTATTCATCTTTGTCAATTTTTTGAACAAAAATTAATGAAAAGATGATTAAAAGAAGTACTACAATTCGGAACCAGTTTACTTGATTTTCTGCAATTATCATGGTATTTAAATTTTAGTGTTTTTACCGCCTTCTACCAAATTTAATATTTGAATTAGTGCGTTTCATCGTTTTACAGTATTTAATTCGGCTGAGGCTGTAAAACCGCAGGAGAATCATATAGGAGTGCCCTTGTGATCTTCGACCTTTTATTCCACATTTCGTACAATAAAAAATATCATATTGGAATTTCTTGTTGAACATTTTTCGTTTGTTCATTCGTCGAAAATCATGTACCTTGTGAAGAGGTTGAAGGTCTACGATTACAATTTTATGTGATTTCATTAAATTGAATCAGCTAATTGTTCCAACCATTTTTTATTTTGCATATTATCATGTAATTTATGCAAATTTTTAATTAAGGTATCAAATGAATCTCCTAAAACCACTTGTGATTCAGGGTTAGGAATTTCAGCATATAGGTATAATGCCTCTGATGAGGATGTGCATAATATCTCCCTTAATACCGTAAGTTTAGGAGTATATCTATCGTAGTTACATAGATAGAGGATTCCTCTTGTTTCTATAGGAATATCTGTTCCTAATATGGTTTTTAATTCATTCATTTGTTTATTTTATTAATTGTTTAACTAAATAATTAGCCTCACATTGTGTCATTTCACCAGGATCTCCTGTTATTTTAATGGCAAATGCATCAATGTTTCTAAATTTTAGATCAGCTACTAATTTATTTGCCTGTATTTTAGCCTGTTTTTCTTCACTTGTCGCACTTTGACCGTCAAAACAAACAATAACACGTTTAAATAATGTAGCCATCAGTCGTACCTGTTTAATAGAGTATTCAATACCTGATGTAGAAAAAGCATGTTTACCTAATCTCCAAACATCCATGTATCCTTCAACACAAATACCAGTTGAGGATTTCCAGCAATCCTCATGTCCATATAAAATGTCCTTATGTGAGATAATTTCAAATTGTTTTGGACATGCTTGGTATTTATTAATTGCCTTGTCCGTTATGTCTCGGGCGTCAAAAGAAACTATTTGATCACTCCACATAATTGGAATGATGATTCGGTGTTTGTAATTTAGTTTATCAAGCATCGCAATAGGTCCCGTCCCAAGTAATTTCCATTCTTGTTCTAAATAATCAGGATCAAATTTTCGTTTTTCTAAATAATGTTTATGATTCCATAATAATTCGGAGGTGTTGCTGGGCAGTTTAAATTCCTTTTTATTTATTACTTTTTCTTCCTTTGTTCGATAAGATTTACCACCATATTGCTTTATAATTTCTTTAGCCTGTTCTGTGTTTACATTAAGCAGTTTGGAAATAGTCTTATCGGTAGGATGCCATCCGCAACGCCAACAATTAAAATGATTAGTAGATAAATCATAACCAAGATGAGGACCGGGATTGCCCGTACAAAAAGGACAGTCTACATTGACCCATCCCGGCCTACAATATTTATATCCCTCCGTGTGCAGAGGGATATTAAAATCGTTGAGAAGTTGAACAATGTTCATTTTACATAGGTTGTAATTGATTTACTAGGCCGATAAATGAAACATTTTTACGTTTTTGAACATCCCAAGTTTCATAAACCCAAAATCCACGTTTACGAGTTTTTATCCATTTTTGTCTTTTTAAATGTTTCCTAAATTCTGGAAAGGACATGTTTTCCGGACGGGCATTTAAAATTAAGTTGGAACGGAAAATTTCAACTTCCTTAACGGTTTTTACAGGTTGAATTTTTATTGGTTCCTTTTCTGCAACAGTGGTAAACAAATCGGTAATCCATAGCCAAATCATCTTAATTACATTTTTCATGATAATAAAATTTAGTTATTAATATAATCGTTCATTAATTCCTCAAATAAATTTGTAGATTCTGCCTTTGTTCCATTTATAACGGTGGAAATTGTTTTTCTTTTTTCGTCCAGTAATTTACCAATTCGTTCCTCAATTGTATTAATGGACATCATGTAATATACTATTACCGCAAATTTTTGGGTAATCCTATGTATTCGATCAATTACCTGATCTAATTTACCAGGTGTCCATGGAAATTCAATTACTACAATATTATAGGCGGCAGTAAGAGTTATCCCTACACCACCTGCCGAAGAAATTACCATTAATTTAACATCCTTACTTTTTTGAAATTTACTAATATTTTCCTGCCTTTTTTCTGATTTAACAGAGCCGTCTATTTTCCTTGCAATTTTGGAATATCTTTGCATCAATTGGTCGATAATAAATTTATGATGGGCAAAAACTACCAATTTATCATTTGATTCTAAAAAATTATCAATCCATTCAAAAACTTGTTTCATTTTTCCTTGCACTGCCAATTGTTTTAACACGTTCATTTGTGTTAATATTTCAGCCGCTGAAACACGTTCCACTTTATCTTCGATATGTTTATTCCTTGCTGCCTCAATTGCCAGTGTAGGCTCTATATTGATGTTGTATTTTTTAGTAAAGCTTTCTATACTTTCAATAATATTTTCAATTGCATGTTGATCCTCATCAAATTTAGCTCCTGTTGATTTCCGAATAAATTCAATAAAATTATTTTCAGCAAAACGGTATTCCTTTTCGTTATCTATTTCAAGAGGAACAAAGGTATATGATTTATTTGGAAGTTCTGGGAGTACATCTTGCTTTAGGCGTCTAATCATTATGGTTGAAACAAGACGGGAATGGAGTTCCTTGGAGTTAGAAGCCCCGCTAAAATCCCAACTAAATCCATTATGTTTGCCGTCACAATAGGTTCGGCCAAATGTAAGCCAATCGGGGCAATTTTTAGGATCAAGTAACATCCAAGCGTTATATATTTCACTTGTTCGGTTTTCAATTGGTGTTCCTGATATAAGGACTATATTTTTAGATTTATTTGCTATTTTTTTTGTGTGAAAAGTTTGTTTGGCTGAATTGTTTTTTATGTTCTGACATTCGTCCACAATCACTACCGCGGCATTCATCTGTTTTAATTGTTTCCTCCAGTGATAAACGATATTATAATTAATAACAACTATATCCCCTGTAATTTCTTCGGGTGTTTGTGTAGATAGTATTTGGACATTTGGAGAAGGTGTCATCCATTTTTTGCATTCTCGTTTCCAATTCAGTTTAACACAATTAGGACAAATAACAATAACAGGACGTATTTCAGGATGTAATTGTAGCCAAGCAATACTTTCTATCGTTTTACCAAGTCCTTGATCGTCTGCAAGCAGTGCACCGCGGCCGTTTAATTTTTTATAGTGATCAATTAGTGAAACCCCTGTATTTTGAAAAGGTCTTAACGTTCCGTTTAACCCTGGAATTTCAATTTGTTTTGCGTTTCTTCGTTCTGTGTATTTTACAAGATAGTTTGTTAGATTGTCACTGAGTTTATAATGCCAATTTTGTAATATGTTAATATATTCAATAGACAGAGGTACTTCCCAATGCTGTTTTGCTTTGTTGTAGGTACGAATAGGAAGGGTTTTGATTTGTTCAATGTTTTTAAAATCGAAAGGGAATCGGCATTTAATTATCCGATTCCCTTGTTGATTAATTCCAATTGCAGCCGTTTTAAAAACTGTACGGTGATAAATTTTAGTTTGCATAAACCTCAACTTTTTCGATAAATGTAAGGTATTGATTACAATATTCTGAATTATTATGTACTGCAATTACCTTTTTCTTAAACTCCTCTAAACTACCTTTAAAACAACCGCAAACTACTTGCACATCTTCTTTTCCAGTCCAATACACAGTGGTTTGCCTCTGCCTAGAGCCTATCCGCGGTGAAACAATACGTTGCGGATTTTCTTTATAACCACTGCAATCACTGCAACTACTGCAATTACTGCAATACCTGCAATCACTGCAACTACTGCAATCCCTGCAACTACTGCAACTACTGCAATAACTGCAATACCTGCAATACCTGCAATCACTGCAATTACTGCAATTACTGCAATACCTGCAATCACTGCAATCCCTGCAACCAATTAATGTTTTACTTTTTGCAGTTGCTGTTTCCAGCGTTTCCACCTCTGTACTCCACTTGTTATTGTTTTCATCTACGTAAAAACCATCAATTTTTTTCATTTGTTTTTATTTTTTAGTTTATAATATCGTTCAGTAAATCTTTTCCTTTCTTTATTTGCTACGATATAAAAAGGAAGATTGTCTCCGACTATAAAAGGTTGATCACGGAGAGGATAGGCTGGCTGAAACAGGCTTTTGGCTGTTTCCTCGGATATTTCAATCTGTTTAGTTAATCGAATTTCAAAAAATCGGACAGAATTATTAACTAAACATGCATGTATTTCTACATTATCAAAATTATTCACCCACCGATAAGCCATGTTAGGTTTGGCAATTGCTAGTGTTCTCATAGATTAGAATTTATATAGATTACACAATCATTAATCAATGCATCATATGGAAAAAATACTTCAATACAATCAATTTTATTGCAATCCTCCGATAATGTAAGCATTAAATTATTTTCACAACAGAATTCCAAAAGTAGCATACTGGCTTCTGACATTTTTGGGATAAATATTTTATCTTTATTTTTTCCAATAATTTTTACTTTTATATTATAATTGTTCATATTAATCAATTTTAGACATTATAAATTCGTAGCATAAATCCATAAAACGGACGGCATCTTCACAAGATAAACTGATTAAGGCTTCCTTTTTCACGGCATCTCGTCCAACTTTACCTTCCATAGAAACAAAGGCTTCATAGAATTTAGTAACAAACGGACTAATCCAAACATTCCAACCTTCTTTATAATCCCCTACTAAAAAGATAAAAAGTTCAGCCTGTTGAATAACATCCTCATTCTGATTACAAACGATTAAACCGCCATCAGCATCGATTTCCTCGCTAATAAAAATAAATTTATACGGGAGGAATAAAGTATGAGTTAATTTTGTACCTTTTTTAGTTCTTAAAAGGTTAAATGCAAAATCTCTGGTCATAACATTAAAATTTAATTGGTTATACCTAGGAAACCCCGGCACTATACAGAACCGGGGTATTTTCAAAACCAATTAACCATTTTTAATTACTCTATTTAGGGCAGATTTTACTCATGTGGTAAAGCTTTCAGAAGTCAGTAACCACTAGCCCGCATAATACACCTCCTTTTTAGTTGTTATAAACTAGTTTTGCTTATAAATTAATTAACTCTCAGTACTGACAAAACCTCATAACCCGAAGATTATGAGGTAAGAAAAAATGGATAGCTTCACAGTGTATCCATTGAGCAACCAATTAACAAATAAATCACCTATGAAAAAATTGCTTATTTCTTTACACGTGTTTCGGCAATATACATATAGATTTGAACACGTGCCGAAATGAATGTTTTATCTGTAATATTCTTTTTCGTTTTGTACGCCTCGGTAAAAGCCTTCATGATTGTGTCCTCTTTTGCCTTTGCATTATATAGACGAATTGCAAGGTTCTCCATCGATTCTGTTTTTGCTGTCTGGTCTGTCTTTGCTGAAACAACCGGTTTTTTATCGGTTTTAGCTGGTTTAACGGCTTCTTTTTCTTCTTTGACAATAGTTATTAGCTTCTTTTTTGCAGGTGTTTTTTCAATTGCTGTGGCAGGCTTTGCAGATTCTGGAAAAGGTTTTCCGTATTTTAAATTTGCTTTTTCAGCTATTTTGGAAGTCTGAGGAATTGTGTTTGTTATTTTCGTTTCTTTTACAGCCTTCCACTTGTTTGCTCTCAAATCAGACAAATTTTTAAGATATAATTTTTGTTTGTCTGCAGACAATTTCATAAACTTTCCAAGCTCTGTTGCAAGTGCATCGGCGTTGGAGATGGCTGGGTTTGATTTGTGAAGGTTTTTGAAAATACGAACATTATTGGTGTCTAGTTCGTTGATACTTTCAATTGTAGTTTTACCGTTTAAAACTTTCTTTGTTTTTGCAGCGGCTTTAATGTTCTTTTTCATTGTGGAATCTAATGTTTTCATGATTTTTATATTTAGTTTGAATTTTTAAAATTGTATTATGATTTGATAATCGTTTTTACAAGTATATACTATTGCATAATTAGGCAATGCAGGGGCTTTACTTAGATAATTAACCCTAATTTGAATGGATGTACAAATGTTGTGTTTAAATATATAAATAACTTGACCGTAAAGCTCAAAATAATTTAACATTAGGGAATCTGCCCGTCCGATTACGTAATTTGGCAGCCCTCCTTTTAAGGATTTTAAGGCAATCTGATCTTTGCCTATACTTTGCTCAATTTGTCCGAATGATATTATACAGAACATAAGAGCCACGACAGTCATACATATTGTTTTCATGATCGTTGGTTTTTAAGATTTTATTAAATGATAAGCTATTAATAGTTTACTTTCTTCTAACTCTCTTTTAAAATTTGAGAGTTTATTTTCCATAATTTTAATGACATACATTTGATGTTCAATCTGTCTGTTTGTTTCTTCAATTTGTTTTTTGATTTCTGCTTCCATGATTTCGGTATTTACGTTATTATTTAAAATCTGACCAATTTGTGTCAAAATTATAATCGTTTTTTAACTCTCTGCTTGCCTCAAGATCCGCAGCAATTTCTATAAATTCGTCGAATGCAATAGTTTTGGAAATTTCGTTTCTTTTTGCATAATCATCTATTCGTTTATCAATAGATTCAGTAGTGGTTTTAAATGTTCTACATGCATTAGCATATGTTAATACCATGTAAAAACGAGGTCTTGGTTGAATTTCAATTATTATCATGATTGTATGTTTTAAAATGTTAATATCTTTCTAAATTACTCATAAAATTTGTCCAACAGGGAGCATGGGAAGTATTTTACAAGTTTTGCAGTCTTTCAGTTGAACTTGGTTGCTAATCGAATAGCGTACGCATTAAACATTTGTTAATTGATTACTTTGCTTAATCGTCCAAGTTATAGTGTATCAGCGATATGGCGGATTGTGAATTGCCGAACAGGTTTAGGACTTACGGATGCCTAAGCGGAGAGACTAGCACAACTGTGGCAGTCATTTATGAATCTTGGTCTCTCGGTTCACTGATTTTCAGAATGTCAAAAAACGTGTGCGCCAGTTGCGCGGAAGTGTGTGTTTCAATTATGATGTAAATGTACGGTAAGAAACCACACACTCCAAATCTGAATATCAGATAGTTAAGGCATAAAATTTAGTGGTAACTTATTGTTTACCACGCATTTAACCTCTTTTAAAATTTATTTTAAAGAAAGTTTAAAAAAATTGAATTTCCTAGAAAACACTAGAGGTCTAGTCTCCTAGAGTTTGGCAATAAAATTTAAAGAATGTTTAGAAAAGACATTTGGAAGTATCAAATAATACTTTATAATTTTAGTCTTTCAAAATTTGAAAATTAAAATTTACTATCAATGATCAGAACTAAATTTCCAGCAAAACAACAAAGCAGATCCACATATTTTCCTTACTATAAAAAAAATCATTCTGCAAAGAGTGTTCCAGTTAAGTGGAATCCCTTGTATCTCTCAATACTTGAAAAACTATTTGAAAAAGGATGCACACAGCGGGAAATATCAGAAATATTGAATATAAGCAAGGATACTATTTCATATTGGTTAAGATCAAAGGACTCAGTAAAACAGGCACAAATACGCGGCGAAAAAGAAATGATCGAAAAAGTAAAACGATCCTATTATGAATTGGCAATAGGATATGAACATCCCGACACCGTTATACTAACAAATAGAGTAACAAAATATGATAAAGAGGGAAAACCCCTGTACTCATATACCAAACCCCTGAAAGTTCCCATAATAAAACATTATCCTCCCAATGCATACGCCTGTCATAAAATTCTGACAATAAAAGATCGGGAAAATTGGATGGACGTACAAAAAATAGAAAATCAATTGCAAATAAACATTCAAAACAATATAGATTTATCTGATTTTTCCGATGTAGAACTGGAAGCCCTCGAAAAAGTAGGAATAAAACAGTTGGCAATAAATGCATTGGAAAACCATAATAATTAAAAACAGAGAATGAACGACACCCTTCCCATATTAGATAATAACGTACTGATAAAAGAAACTCTGTCCAATAAAAAAGATAGGGCCTTTAAAGCGTTATTAACTCCAATGCAAATACGGAGGGAAATAAATAACCGTTCACTGCATAAATTCTTAATATATTTCTGGCCTGTAATATCCAACCAAGCTTACCAAGACAATTGGCATGTGGAAATACTTTGTAAAGAATTAGAAGAAATTGCATATAGAGTAGGAAATAGACAACCAAAACTACATGATCTGATAATAAATATACCTCCAGGAACAACAAAAACAATAATATGTAGTATAGTATTCCCCGTATGGTGTTGGACGAAATGGTATTGGATGAGATTTATAACAGTATCCTATAGTAGTGCATTATCGTTAGAGAGTGCGGAATATTCCCGTGACCTAGTAAAATCGGAACAGTTTAAGGCTGTATATCCGGAGCTGGACATCAAGCTAGATAAGGATACCAAATCTAACTTCAAAGTTGTAAAAAAGGAAATTGGTAGAATAGGATTTATGCCTCGTCAGTTAAATGGTGGTAATAGATATTCAACTTCCGTTGGTGGAACACTGACAGGATTCCATGCAGATATATTAATTTGGGATGACCCATTGAATCCTCAAGAGGCGGTAAGTGCAAAGGAATTGGAAAATACAAATAGGTGGATAGATCAAACCCTCCCGACTCGTAAAACTGATAAACGTATTTCCACTACAATTGGAATAATGCAGCGATTAAATCAAGATGACCCCACAGGACACATCCTCGCTAAAAAGAAAAAGAATGTCCGCCATATATGTCTCCCCGGTGAAATAGAAAACTACAAGGAACAAGTATATCCACCCGAGCTTGCAAAATATTATGTAAATAATCTCCTAGACCCAGGACGGATGGATTGGGGAGTATTGAAGGATTTAGAGGCTGATTTAGGACAGTATGGTTATGCAGGTCAAATAGGACAAAATCCAACCCCTCCTGGCGGGGCTATGTTTCAGGTAGATCACTTTCAAACAATAGATCATCTTCCAGCATCA
>Ga0302323_100000058_pt1 | contig 67628 bp, 46 predicted proteins | sample Fen_T0_3_FD_201950 | JGI IMG/M metagenome (GOLD analysis project Ga0302323, IMG submission 201950) | Peat permafrost microbial communities from Stordalen Mire near Abisko, Sweden - Fen_T0_3 | ecosystem: Environmental > Terrestrial > Soil > Wetlands > Permafrost | place: Sweden: Abisko...
GCTGCCGCTTCCCCGCCTGCCGCTGCCGCTTCCCCGCCTGCCGCTGCCGCTTCCCCGCCTGCCGCTGCCGCTTCCCCGCCTGCCGCTGCCGCTTCCCCGCCTGCCGCTGCCGCTTCCCCGCCGCCGCCTGCCGCTACCGCTGCCGCTGCCGCTTCCCCGCTGCCGCCTGCCGCTGCCGCTTCCCCGCCTGCCGCTGCCGCTTCCCCGCCGCCGCCTGCCGCTACCGCTGCCGCTGCCGCTTCCCCGCCGCCGCCTGCCGCTACCGCTGCCGCTGCCGCTTCCCCGCTGCCGCCCGCTGCTGCCGCTTCCCCGCCTGCCGCCACCGCTGCGCCGACGAGCGAGGCGCGTCCGCCGGCCGCGTTCTGGGACCGCCGGCGCACCCAGCCCGCCGCGGTCGCGACCACCAGCACCGCGTCCGCCGCGGCCCCCAAGCCGCGCCGGCAACGCGACCGCGATCAGCTCGAGTTCAGCCTGTACTACTTCGGCAAGTACGACGCCGCGTTCCGCGAGGACAAGTACGACCTGCTGCTCGAGGGCGCGCGGTTCGCCGATCGCCACGGGTTCACCGCGCTGTGGGTGCCCGAGCGCCACTTTCACGCGTTCGGCGGGTTCTCGCCAAACCCCGCGATCGTGTGCGCCGCGCTCGCGCGCGAGACCACCCGGCTCAAGCTGCGCGCGGGCAGCGTGGTGGTGCCGCTGCATCACCCGGTGCGGATCGCCGAGGACTGGTCGATGGTCGACAACCTCAGCATGGGCCGCGTCGGGATCTCGTTCGCGTCCGGCTGGCATCCCGATGACTTCGTGTTCGCGCCCGACGCCTACGGCGACCACCGCGCGCGCATGTTCGAGAACATCGAGACGATCCGGGCGCTGTGGCGCGGCGAAAAGCTCCGCGTCCGCGCCGGCGCGGGCCGCGAGATCGAGGTCGGCTGCTTCCCGCTGCCGATGTCGCGCGAGCTGCCAACGTGGATCACCGTGGTCAACAACCCCGATACCTACGTCCAGGCCGGCCGGATCGGCGCCGGCGTGCTCACCAACCTGCTGGGTCAGACGCTCGACGATCTCGGGCGCAACATCGCGCTCTACCGCGACGCCCTCGCCCAGGCCGGCCACGATCCGGCGTCCGGGCACGTCACCGTGCTGGTACACAGCTTCGTCGCCGAGGACGCCGACGCCGCGCGGCAACAGGCGCGCGCGCCGTTCTGCGACTACCTCGACGCCCACCTGGCGCTGTCGCGGAGCCTGCTCCAGAGCCAGAAGCCGTCGATCGATCTCGATCGGCTGTCGGGCGACGACCGGCGCTACATGCTGGGCCTTGCGTACGAGCGCTACGTCAAGGACAGCGCGCTGATCGGGTCGGCGGCGACCTGCGAACCGGTGCTCGACGGCCTGCGCGCGGCAGGCGTCGACGAGATCGCCTGCTTCGTCGACTTCGGCATCGCGGCCGACACCGTGCAGGGCGGGCTGCCCGCGCTGGCCGCCATGATCGACCGCTACCGCACCCCCGTGCGCGTCGCCCCGCCACCCCCCACGGCGATCACGCCGCTCACGCTCGCGCAGCGCGAGGCGCTGGCGCTGGTCGAGCTGGCCGCCACCGACACCGCGATCGGCGCGTCGGTGTGCTTCGAGCTGCGCGGGCCGCTCGACGTCGCGTGCCTGGGCCGCGCGCTCGCCACGGTGATGAGCCGGCACGACATCCTGCGCTCGCGGCTGACCCCGGCGCGCGACGCCCTCCACGTCCCCCCCGGCGACAGCCGTGTACCGCTGGAGGTCACGGATCTGGCGGCGGCGGGTCTGTCGCCCCACGACTGGCTGATCCAGCTCGGCCGCCGCGGCTTCGACCTCGTGAACGAGCCGGTATTCCGGGCCGCCATCGGCAGGCTCGGCGCCGATCATCACCTGCTGCGGATCTCGTCGCATCACACGCTGTGCGACGGCTGGTCGCTCGGCGTGCTCACCGGCGAGCTCGGCGAGATCTACAGCGCCGAGCTCGACGGCCGCGCGTGCAACCTGCTCGCGCCGATGCAGTTCCACGAGTTCGTGACGAGCCAGGAGGCGCAGCGCGGCACCGCCACGCTGGCGAGTCACGAGCAGTACTGGCTGGCGCAGTTCTCGGGCGAGATCCCCCAGCTCGAGCTGCCCACCGACCGGCCGCGGCCACCGATCAAGACCTACCGCGCGGGCCGGATCGAGCACGATCTCGATCCCGCGCTGTGCAAGCAGCTGCAGCGCGTCGCCCGGCAGCAGGGCAGCACCGTGGTCATGCTCCTGGCCTCGGCCTACCTCTACCTCCTGCATCGCCTGGCGAACCAGGACGACGTGATCGTGGGGACCCCGGTCGCGGGCCAGCTGGCCCACATGGACCGCGCGTTGATCGGCCACTGTACCAGCCTGCTGCCGCTGCGCAGCAGCCTGTCGGGCTGCGAGCGGTTCACCGACCTGCTCGCGCGGACCCGGGCGATCCTGCTCGACGCGTTCGACCACCGCGACTACACGTTCCACGAGCTCGTGGCGCGCCTGCAGCTGCCGCGCGACGCGAGCCGGCTCCCGCTGGTCGCCGTCGGCTTCAACTTCGATCGGCTCGCCCCGGTGACCATGTCCGGCCTGGCGCTGCGCTACTGGGAGGACCAGCCGATCGAGTACGCGCTGTCGGAGACCAGCCTCAACATCACCGACCTCGGCGACGAGATGCGCGAGGAGTGGAACTACAACCTCGACCTGTTCGATCGCCAGACCGTGCAGCGCTGGCGCGACGGCTTCGAGGCGATCCTGCGCGCGGTCGTCGCCGACCCGGCGCGGCCGCTGGCAGCGCTGTCGATCGTCCCTGCCGCGGAGCAGCAGCGGATGATCGCCGCCGCGGACGCCACCCGCCGCGAGGTCCCCGACCGAGCGCTCCCCCTGCACGCGCTGTTCGAGCGCCAGGCCACGGCGACGCCGGACGCCCCCGCGGTGGCGTGCGGCGCCGATCGCCTGAGCTTTCGCGCGCTGGCGCGGCGCTCGAACCAGCTCGCCCAGCACCTCCGCGCGCTCGGCGCGACCCCCGAGAGCCGCGTCGTGATCGCGCTGCCGCGCTCGGTCGATCTGGTGGTCGCCGTGCTCGCGATCTGGAAGACCGGCGGCGCCTACCTGCCGATCGACACCAGCCATCCGCCCGAGCGGCTGGCGCGGATCCTGGCCAGCGCGCAGCCGGCCCTGGTGGTCACGACCTCGGCGCTGGGCCGCGCGCTGCCGGACCTCGGCGCGGTCCCCGTCGTCGAGCTCGATCGGATCGCCGCGAGGCTCATGGACCTGCCCGACGCCGCGCCCGCGACCGAGCTCGCGCCCCACCACGCCGCGTACGTGATCTACACCTCGGGCTCGACCGGCGAGCCGCGCGGCGTCGTGGTCGAGCACCGCTCGGTGGTGAACCTCCTGGCCGCGCTGCGCAGCGCGGTCTACGCCCGCCATCCCGGCGTGCTCCGGGTCGCGGTCAACGGCCCGATCACGTTCGACACCTCGGTCAAGCAGCTGATCCAGCTGCTCGATGGCCACTGCCTGGAGATCATCCCCGACGAGCTGCGCCGCGACGGCGCGGCGATGTGCGGCTACCTGCGCGAGCGCGCGGTCGACGTGCTCGACTGCACGCCGACCCAGCTCCACCTGCTGATCGAGGGCGGCCTGCTGCGCACGCCGCCTGCGGCGCGCCCGGTCCGCTGCGTCCTGGTCGGCGGCGAGGCGATCGATCCCGCGCTGTGGCAGCTGCTCGCCGGCTCGGAGATCGACTTCGTCAACGTCTATGGCCCGACCGAGTGCACGGTCGATACCACGGCGCGCCGGATCGAGCGCGGCCTGCCGCGGCCGTCGCTGGGCCGCCCGCTCGCCAACGTCCGGACCTACGTGCTCGATCGCGATCGCCAGCTCGTCCCGATCGGGGTGGCCGGCGAGCTGTATATCGGCGGCGCCGGGGTCGCCCGCGGCTACCTGGGCGATCCCCAGGCCACGGCCGAGCGGTTCTTGGCGGACCCGTTCGATGCCACCCCGGGCGCGCGGATGTATCGCACGGGCGACCGGGTGCGGGCCCACGGCCACGGCGAGCTCGAGTTCCTCGGCCGACTCGACCACCAGATCAAGCTGCGCGGCTACCGCATCGACCTGGGCGACATCGAGGCGGCGGTGACCCGCCAGCCCGGCGTCCTGGCGTGCGCCGTCCAGCGGGTCCCCCCCAGCGACGGTCGCGGCGAGGGCACGCTGGTCGCCTACGTCGTGCCGCCGGAGATCTGTACCGCCGCGCTGCCGCGCGTGCTGCGCGCCCACCTCCCCGAGTACATGGTCCCGGCCGCGCTCGTCGGCCTCGCGGCGCTGCCGGTCACGCCCAACGGCAAGCTCGACCGCGCGGCGCTCCCACCACCGCCGACCTCGGCGTTCACGATGCCGGATGACCACGTCGCGCCGCGCACGCCGAACGAGGCGCTGCTCGCCGAGATCTGGGCGGAGCTCCTGCTGGGAGATGCCGCGCGCGCAGCCGCGGTCGGCGTCACCGCCAACTTCTTCCACCTCGGCGGCAGCTCGCTCTCGGCGGTGCGCCTGCTCCAGATGATCGAGCGCCGCATGGGCCAGACCCTGACGATCCAGGATCTCTACGAGGAGCCGACGATCGAGCACCTCGCCGAGGTCATGCGCCACCTCAATACCTGGCACGGCCTGGTCCAGCGCTACGATGGCGAGGCCGGCACGCAGGCCGACCGCGAGTATCACGTCCGGCGCAACCTGCTCGCCACCGTGCGCGAGCGCGGCGCGCGGCCCCCCGCGTTCTACGTCCCCGGGCTGACCGGCATCTATCCCTCGACCTTGGTGCTCGGCGTGTTCAACCTGGTCAGGCACCTCGATCCGGAGCTGCCGTTCTACGGCCTGCAGCCGCCGGCCCTGGCGCCCGAGCTCGCGGGGGCCGCGCCCGCGGTGTTCGACCAGTGGCGCTACGACCGCACCCGGTTCGAGCGCCTGGCCACCGAGTACGTCGAGCGGATCGAGGCGGTTCGCCCGGCGGGGCCGCTGTCGTTCGTCTCGTTCTGCTCGGGCAGCCGGCTCACCCTCGAGATCGTGCAGCGGCTGCGCGCGCGCGGGCGGGCGCTGCATGCGCTCGTCCTGATCGATCCCATGGTCGATCTGCCCGAGGACAAGTCGGCGGCGCACCAGAGCCTGATCGCCAGCCTGGATCGCGCGCTCGCCGACTTCACCTGGTACATCACGCACACCCTCGGCTGGCGCGCGAACTGGGATCCGCTGACGATGTACCGCACGCTGGAGGCGCTGTCGCCCGACGAGCGCTGGCGCTACGCGCGCGATCGGCTGGTCGAGGGCGGCCACATGCCCGCCAGCATCACCGAGGACGGCCTGCGCCACGTGTTCGAGCTGCGCATCGCCGAGCGCACGATCGTGAAGCGCCTGGCCCGCAGCCTGGCGCCGTGCCGCTACGACGGGCCGGTGACGATCGTCGTCACCGAGCAGGTGCGCGCCCGGGTCAGCGACCAGCGGGCCGAGGAGGCGCTGCAGCACCTGCGCACGTACCTCGGTGGCTCGCTCGAGCTCCGGATGTCCAAGGGCGACCACCTCAACGCGTTTCACGAGCCCGCGGTCCAGTCGCTGGCGGCGGAGCTCAACCAGGTGCTCGCTCGATGACGCTGCTCGCGATGCTCACCCGGCGCTCGCGCGGCGCGCTCGGCCTCGCCGCCACGTGCGGGGCGCTCGGCGGCGCCGCCAGCACCGCGTTCCTGGCGCTGGTCAACCACCGGCTCGGCCACGCCGCCGCCGCGGCGCCGGGGTTCGCGGCCGCGTTCGCCGCGGTCAGCGCGGCGATGCTCGTGACCTACGTCGGCTCGCGCTGGATCCTGATCCGCCTGCTGCAGCGCGAGATCCACCGCGTGCGGCTCCAGCTGTCGCGCCAGCTCCTGGCGGCGCCGCTGCACCAGCTCGAGCACCTCGGCACCGCCCGGCTGGTGACGATCCTGACCGAGGATGTCCAGGCGATCGCCGGGGCGCTGGGCGTGCTGCCCTCGATCGCGATCAACGGCGTGATCACCCTGGGCGTCCTGGTGTACCTCGGCGTCCTGTCCAAGGTCTTGTTCGGGCTGGTGGCGGTGCTCCTGGGCCTGGCGGTGGTGAGCTACGTCCTGCTGGACACCCGCGCGACCGCGGCGCTGCGCCACGCCCGCGATGCGCTCGACCGGCTCGGCGAGGATCTCGAGGACCTCGTGCTGGGCAACCGCGAGCTCAAGCTCGCGCGCGACCGGCGGCTGGCGTTCTTGACCGGCGAGCTGACCCCTCACCTCGACACCGTCCGCGATCGGACGATCGCCGGGAGCACGCAGTACGCGCTCGCGGTCAGCTGGGGCCAGGTCCTCACCGTGCTCCTGATCGGCGCCGTGCTGTTCGTCGCGCCCGCGGTGTTCACGCTCGACGACGGCGTGATGCGCGGCTACGTGCTCGCGATCATCCAGATCACCGGCGCGATCGGCGGCCTGCTCGAGGCGGTGCCGCAGCTGCGCCGGGCGCAGATCGCCTGGAGCCGGATCGAGCGCCTGGGGCTCGAGCTCGACGCCGAGCCGGTCGCGGAGCCGGTCGCATCGACCGCGCCGCGCGCGGCCGCCGCACCGCCCGCGCCATCGCGGCTCGACCTGATCGACGTCACCTACGCCATCGACCGGCCGGGCGATCACGCGTTCGTCCTGGGACCTATCAACCTGACGCTGCGCTCCGGGGAGCTCGTGTTCGTCGCCGGCGGCAACGGCAGCGGCAAGACCACGCTCGCCAAGGTCCTGGCCGGGCTCTACCCGCCGACGTCCGGCCAGATCTGGGTCGACGGCGCGGCCATCGCCTGGCCCGGCAGCGACGCCTACCGCCAGCTGTTCTCGGTGGCGTTCACCGACGGCCACGTGTTCCGCTCGCTGCTCGGGCTCGACGAGGCGCAGATCCGCGACCAGCTCGCCCGCTTCGAGCTCGATCCGTGGGTCCACGTCGCCGACGGCGGGTTCTCGACCACGGCGCTGTCGCAGGGCCAGCGCAAGCGACTTTTGCTCATCACCGCGCTCGCCCAGGACCGGCCGTTCTACATCTTCGACGAGTGGACCGCCAACCAGGACCCCGACCACCGCGAGCGGTTCTACCGCGAGATCCTCCCCGCGCTGAAGGCGCGCGGCAAGGCGGTCGTGGTCATCACCCACGACGACCGCTACGACGCCCTCGCCGACGCCGTGCTGCGCCTGGACCGCGGCGTCCTCCACCCCCCGCAGCGCCCGGCCGGCCCGAGCGGCGCGCCGGCCGCGCTGCACCAAGGAACCCTGTCATGAACACCATCGGCGTCCTCGGCAGCGGAGTCATGGGGCGCGGCGTCGCCCACGCGCTCGCCGGGTCCGGACATCGCGTCGTGCTGATCGACCACGACCCCGATCAGCTCACCTCGGCGCTCCGCCAGATCCGGCGCGACCTGCGCCTGGTCCAGCTGATGCAGAGCAGCCCCGCGCCGCGGCCCGACGGCGTCCCGCCGCCCGCGGCCGACGAGCTGCTCGCCCGGATCTCCGCCACGACCGAGGTCGAGATGCTGCGCGGCGCGGCGTTCATCATCGAGAACGTCACCGAGAACTGGGAGATCAAGCAGCAGGTCCACCGCGCGCTCGACCGGCTCGACATGCCCGCCGTGCCGGTCGCGATCAACACCTCGGCGATCCCGATGGCGCGGTTCGCGGCGCTGTATCGCGATCCCGGCCGCGTCGTCGGCATGCACTTCATGAACCCCGTGCCGTTGATGCCGGTGATCGAGGTGATCCGCGGCGCGGCCACCGGCGCCGCCGCGCTCGCCGCCGCGCGCCAGCTCGCCGCGCAGATGGGCAAGCAGGCCATCGTCGTCCACGACTCGCCGGGGTTCGTCACCAACCGCGTCATGATGCTGACGGTCAACGAAGCGATCGCGCTGCTCCACGAGGGCGTGTCGACCGCCGAGGACATCGATCGGCTGTTCCAGACCTGCTTCAACCACCGCATGGGGCCGCTCGCCACCGCCGACCTGATCGGCCTCGACACCGTGATGTACTCGCTCGACGTCCTCCACGGCGAGCTGCACCAGGACAAGTACCGCCCGTGCCCCCTGCTCGCGCAGCTCGTGGCGCAGGGCAAGCTCGGCAGGAAGACCGGCGTGGGGTTCTTCTCGTACGAGCCCACCGCAACACCCCCGCCCGGCCCCCGCGACATCGAGGCAGCGACATGACCCAGCTCTCCGTCAAGGACGCGATCAAGGCGTTTCTCCACATCCACATCCGCGGCGTGCAGGTCCGCGACGGCGACGACATCTTCGTGATGGGCCTCGTGAGCTCGCTGTTCGCGATGCAGCTCGTCGAGTTCACCGAGACCCGGTTCGGCATCGAGATCGGCCCCGATGATCTCGTGCTCGCGAACTTTCGCTCGGTCAACGCGCTGTCCGCGCTGGTCGGACGCAAGACCTGCGTGGAGGGTGCGTGAACCTCGCGCTCACCGCCCCGCAGGCCCACGCGCGCGACGCGTTCGCGGCGTTCGCCGCCGAGCACGTCGCGCCGCTCGCCGATGCGATCGACCGCGACGCGCAGGTGCCGCGGTCGCTCGTCGCGCGGCTGGCCCGCGCCGGCTACCTCGCCAGCGGCCTGCCCGCCGAGCTCGGCGGCGGAACCGCCGATCCGGTCATCCACGGCCTGATGCATGAGCAGCTCGGCGCGGCCAGCGCCTCGGTGCAGGGCCTGGTCAACGTCCATCACATGGCGGCGGCGTCGCTGATCCGCTGGGGGACCGCCGCCCAGAAGCAGCGCTGGCTGCCCCGGATGGCGTCCGGCGAGCTGCTCGCGGCGTTCGCCCTCACCGAGCCCGACGCCGGCAGCGACGGCCAGGTCGCGACCCGCGCCGCGCTGGCGGGCGATCACTACCGCCTCACCGGCACCAAGCGCTGGATCACCGGCGGCGCGCTCGCCGACGTGTTCGTGCTGTTCGCGCGCGGCGGCGACGGCCCGGCCGCGTTCCTCGTGCCCGCCGAGACCCCCGGCCTCACGCGCACGCCGATCCCGGGCCTGCTCGGCTGCCGCGGCTACATGCTGGCGAGCCTTGCGCTCGACGGCTGCCGGATCCCCGTCGAGGATCGGATCGGCGCCGAGGGCTTCGGGCTGTCCCACGTCCTGGCCACCGGGCTCGATCACGGCCGCCACAACCTGGCGTGGTCGTGCGTGGGGCAGGCCCAGGCCTGCCTCGACGCCAGCCTGCGCTACGCCGAGCAGCGCGCCCAGTTCGGCGCGCCGATCGCCAGCTTCCAGCTGATCCAGCGCCTGGTGACCCAGATGATCGTCGGCGTGCACGGCGCGCGCCTCCTGTGCTGGCGCGCGGCCCAGGCCCGCGGCGGCCGGCTGCCGAGCGCGCTCTACGAGACCCTGATCGCCAAGTACCACGCCTCGACGATGCTCAACCAGGTCGCCGATCACGCCCTGCAGATCCACGGCGCGAACGGCTGCGGCAGCGACTACCCCATCCAGCGCTACCTGCGCGACGCCCGCATCATGGAGATCATCGAGGGCAGCACCCAGATGCTCGAGATCATGATCGCCCGGCTCGGCGCCGCCGAGCTCGCTCCGCCCGACGCCGCGCGCCAGGGAGGGAGCGCGCGATGACGGCCGGCGCGCGCGCGTTTCGCAGCAAGGTCTTGCGCCAGCGCACGGCGACCCACAGCCCGGGGCTCGCCAGCGATGCCGCCCTGATGACCAGCGGCGACGTCTTCGCGCTCGGCCCGGGACTGGTCGGCCTGCGCGGCGACGTGCTTGGGCTCTACCGGTTCTTCGAGCACACCTTCCTCGCGCTCGCCCGCCGGTTCGGCGCCGAGGACTGCCACTACCCGGTGATCCTGCCGGCGGCGATCCTCGAGGACGTCGGCTACTTCGGACACTTCCCCCAGCACGTCACGTTGTGCAGCCACTTCCCCGACGACCTGCCGCTGCTCGAGGAGGTCGCGCGCGACGCTGCCGCGCACGCCGGCGCGATCTCCACGCCGCTGCGCCAGCGGCTCGAGCCCGCGACCCACGCGCTCGCCCCCGCGGTGTGCCTGCCGTGCTACCCGCAGCACCGCGGCCGGGTCATCCCGACCGGCCAGCCCACCGCGGTCACCATGCAGAACCACGTGTTTCGCCGCGAGACCGGTGGCTACCAGTCGCTGTCGCGGCTCTGGGACTTCCAGGTCCGCGACCTCGTGGTGATGGGCAGCTACGCCGACCTCGTCGACCTCCGCCAGGCCGTGATGGACGCGGCCATGGAGCTGTGCCAAGCGCTCGACCTCACGGCGCGCCTCGAGCTCGCCAATGACCCCTTCTTCCTCGATCCAAGCGCGCACAAGGCGGTCTATCAGCGCCTCGGCGAGGTCAAGTACGAGCTGGTGCTCCCCATCGCGCATCGCGGGATCGACCTCGCGGTGTCGTCGTTCAACCTGCACCGCACGTTCTACGCGAGCGTCTACAACATCCGCCAGGCCGGCGGCGAGCTCGCCGAGACCGCCTGCATGGGCTTCGGCCTCGAGCGCTGGGTCTATGGCTTCCTCGGCCAGAAAGGCCTGGATCGCCGCGACTGGCCAGCTCCCGTGGCAGCCTGGTTCGCACGCTCGTGCTGACCGTCGCGCGATGCGCATCCGGGCGCGCGCGAGATGCCAATGCAGCGCTCGCGAACATCGGGGCCGAGCGGCGTTGGCGCCGGCCGTGACAACGTGCGAATCCGATCGAGGCCGTGATTCGGTTGCGACAGGCTGGGACGCGTGGGTCGCGGGCGTGCTCGAGCGTGCCCCGCGTGATCTCGGCAGCTTGCGGGGACGCGCAGGTGGGAAGCTGCTGGCACGCGTCGTGATGGGCACGAGCGGACATGCGAATCTTTCAATACACCGTGGTCCGGATCGTGGTGGCAGCAGCGCCGATCTGCGCGCTGGGGGTACTCGGTGGGATGTGGATCGGTGGCCTGCCGGGCGTGCTGGTGCAGGTGGTCGGGGCGATCGCTCTGTATGTGGGGTACGTGCGGCTGGTCGAGCGGCGGCGAGTCGACGAGCTGGCGGGCGACCGGGCGGTTCCGGAGCTCGGGGGTGGGGTGGCGCTCGGCGCCGCGCTGTTCGCGGCGACGATCGGCGTGCTGTGGGTGATGGGCGTTGCCACGGTGGAGCGCGTCGGCGACTGGGAGGGCGCCGGGCGGATGGCGGTGGCGGCGATCGCCGCGTCGATCCTCGAGGAGATCTTGATGCGCGCGATCCTGTTCCGGCTGGTCGAGCGCAGCCTGGGGACGTGGATCGCGCTGGGGGTCTCGGCGGCACTGTTCGGGGCGATTCACGCGTTCAACCAGGGAGCGACGCTGGTGAGCACGGTGGCGATCGCGCTCGAGGCCGGGGTCTTGCTCGCCGCGACGCTCGTGCTGACGCGGCGGTTATGGCTGGCGCTCGGGACGCACGCGGCGTGGAACTTCACCGAGGGCGGGTTTTTCGGTGCCAGCGTGTCGGGCGGGACGGCGCATGGCCTGTTGGCGAGCCGGTTCGACGGCCCGCCGCTGTGGACGGGAGGCGCGTTCGGGCCCGAGGCGTCGATCGTCGCGGTGGGGATCTGTCTGGCCGCCGGCACGGCGATGCTGGTCATCGCGTATCGCAGGGGGTGGTTCGTGGCGCCGCGCTGGCGTCGTGCACGCGCGACGCCGGCCGCGGCGTGATTCCCGGAGCTCGACCCGCGCCGCCGCAGGTGGGCCGCTGCGCCAGGTTGCGACGCCGGAGCGTGCGGCGTCGTCATCGCGATGTCCGGCCCCCCTGGCACCCGGGAAGGCGCCAGGTCTTCGTCGGCGTCCGCGAAGACGCGCACGGGGCAGTCGGTCGTCGACATCGCCGCGCTGCACGAGCGCGGCTCGCGAGAAGTACGCGAAACCCGTGGAGGTCTCGCGACGGTTCCTCACGCGCGTTGCGAAGCACCTGGAGGGTGACTTCGGTGACATCTGATGTGCCCCGCGTGAGAATCAGAAGGGGGGCCGCGCCTCGCGGAGAATGCATGCCGAACGACGACGGAATCGGTCTACGACCGAGGCAGGGCGACCAGGACGGCAGGCCCGCGGCGAAGGGTGAGAAACGCCAGGAGTTGGAGCCCACCAAGCGCACGCTCTACGAAACGCTGTACGGGCGTCTGCCATTCGGCGACGCGACGACACCCGGTCCTGCCCCCGTTTAGAAACGCCCAGCGGCTGACGCCGACAAGCCCGTCGCGCCGAGCGAAGCGAGCCCGGCGCCGACAGCCACAGTGGCACAGGACAAGACCGCCGACGCAGGCCACCCCGCCGCGCCGAGCGAAGCGAGCGCAGACTGTGGGCCGTTTCGTCGCAGCTACGGGCCGGAGGTGTCGTTCCCAGCACAGGCCCGGGTCACAGCGGCGGGACTGCGTGTGTTCTGCAAACCCGACATCAACGCAAAGGTCACAAGCTGACTGCCCCCGGGCACCGTTGTCATGCCTTGACGAGGATCCTCGCGCGCTCCAAAACTCATTTCGAAGTCGATGCCGTCCGCGTGATCGGTGACTGGGCGGTCGAGGACGGCTTCGCGACACTCACGAACATCCCCCGGGACCAGCAAGGCATTGGACAGACGATATACCTCGTGCACAAGGTCAACGGCACCTGGAAGAAGCTCGAGGAGGGCGTTGGCAGCATGCACAGGGTGGAAGGCGCGTTTGCAGATTTGAAGGCGAAGTATCCCGATGCCCCCAGTGCACTCTTCGCCGAGCCCTTCGGGGATGGGGACGAGACCCCGGAGGCGCCGGGAACCACGTTCGAGCAACGCCGACGTGCAGAGAGCCTGTGACGGGTGAGGTCTGGCCGGGGCTGCGCGCGCCGCGCGCGTAGTCCGGACTGCGCGCGATAGCGTGGCGGGGTCGCGCACGCCGTGCTCTGCGCCCTCATCAAATCAAGCAGCGCGGCATGCAGCAGCGCACGCCGGCGCGCATCTCGCCGCGCACGGAACGTGACCGGCGACTGCCATGGCACGCACAGCTGTCAATGTCCAGAGCCGCTGCTGCAGCTGGAATCCCGCGAGGCAGCAGTATCGGGCTGGTAGACCGTGCCGTCGAACCGGTACCAGTGCTCGCCGGGGACACACGTGCACCCCGTGGCCCCCTCACACGCCGCGCTCTCGCTGATACGAAGATCGACCAGGCCATGGTGCCATGGTGCATTGTGTACTTGTTCCGCCGCAGCGCCGAGATCGCCGACGAAGTGGCCGCACGATCCTCGCATGATGTAGACAAGCCCGTAACTGGACGCTGCCAACCCAGCCACGATGACACGATCGGGCGTGCCATCTCCATCGTAGTCGCCGGGGTGGTCCATATCACCATACTCATGCGCCTCTAAGATCTCCTGTTCGCTGCTCCCCAGGCGGGCCCTCAGGCGCGCCGCGAAATCCTCGTCGGGATTCACACAGTGCCCCGGCAGAACGACGGGGTGACGCACCTCGGGCGACGGCTGGGAGCGCGGACCTCCCGCGGCCGGGGGCTGAACCGCGGGTTCGACGGGCTTACATCCCAGGGCGATCGAGAACAGACAGAGCAGGCCAGACCTCACCGGACCACGATAGCCCGTCCTGACATGCGCCGCTACGCGCGGGTACGTATCAAACGCGGCCCGCGTTGCAATTCCGGGGAGGCCGCCCCGACTACCGAGATCAGCCAGCACGGTAACGGCGTGGACCGGGCACGCGCAATGCCGGCCCGTGCAGGTCAGCGTTGCGTTGCGCGCGTTGTCCGCGCCGCAGATCAGCCTGGTGTGCTATGCGACGATACCGCGGTTCTACGTCCTGCCGGGTCGGTCGCCACCTCCGGCCGACCGCGAAACCGTGACCGCTCAATGGCCGAGCGTGGCGATGACGAGCCGCGCGGTCTCGTCGCCCGAGAAGTTCTGCTGGCCGGTGATGAGGTTCCCGTCGCGCACCGCGTAGCCGCGCCACAGCCCAGTCTGGATGTATTGTAGTTCGCGCCGATCTCGGAGGCAGGTCGGGTGGTCTCGACCAGCGCCGCGAGCCGTGGCGTCGAGTAAAACCCGAGGCGGATCAGGTCGCTCGCCGAGTAGCCGCTCGCGTGGCGCGGATCGCTCATCGCGTCCGCCTCGCACTTGCCGCCCTTGGGGCTGAACACCTCGATCTCGTAGCCGGCTTCGCTCAGGACGTAGAAGGGATGGGTGAGCTCGGACCACCAGAACCCGACCGGCCAGCCGGTGGTGGTGGACACGGCAGGGTTCGCGATCACGATCTGCCAGGTCTGGCATCCGCGGATCGCGTCCGACCCGGGCCACGTGTGGTTGCGCAACCGCGTGCTCGAGACGGCGAGTGAACTGTCGGGGAAGCCAGCTCGCGGCAAGGCGAGGTAGCTCCGTTCGCGCTGTGCCAATGGGATCATGTTCAAGCCGACGGGCGCGGCGCGGCGGTGGTGCAGGTGACCACGAGGGTCGCGGCCTCGAGCCCCGGCGACGTGGCCGCGATCCGCAGCGGGCCCGGCGCGCGCGCCGCCTGCACGATGGCCGAGGCGAGCCCGGCGAACAGCCGGCGGGTCGTGCCCTTGTCGGCCTCGTGGCTGCTCGGATCGCCGTTGCCGACGCCGATCAGCGCGCCCGGGCCGGTGACCTCGAAGGCGATCAGGTGGTCGGCGGTCGCCACCGCGCGGCCCTGCGCGTCGACCACGGACACGGTGATGACCGAGACGTCCTCGCCGTCGGCCGCGATGCTCGGCCGATCCGCGGCCAGCACGATGCGCGCCGGCGCCCCGGTGGTCTCCCGCTGCGCGGTCATCACGAGGCGATCCTTGGCGTCGTAGCCGTGGGCCACCAGCACGCCCGGCGCGTAGGGTACCTTCCACGCCAGGTGGCCCAGGCGCTCCATCGCCTGCGTACCGAGGGTCTTGCCGTTGAGCACGAGCTCGACGCGCGCAAGATTGGAATGCACCCAGACGTCGATCTCGCGGCCTTCCTTGCCGTGCCAGTTCCAGTGTGGAAACAGGTGCAAGGTCGGCTCGCGGCCCCACCACGCCTTGTAATAATAGAAGTTGTCCTTGGCGAATCCGCAGGTATCCATGATGCCGAAGTGCGAGCTGATGCACGGCCACGCGTAGGGCGATGGCTCGCCGCGATAGTCAAAGCCCGTCCACACGAAGCCGCCGCCCAGGTAGGGCCGGGCGGCGAAGTACTTCCACCACTCCTCGGCGGTCGCGCCGTAGCCGGGCTTGTCGAGGTCGTAGCCCGTCATGTGGCCGCGGACCTTGTCGACGGTGTACACGCCGCGGGTGCAGAACGTGCTGGCGACCTCGGTGCCCAGCATCGGCTTGTCCGGATACTGGCGATGAAAGCTCTCGAGGTTCCAGCGCGGACGCGTCGGCCGCTCGTAGTTGCAACCCTGCACGTCGAGCACGCTCGACAGCCCTTCGCCGCCCCAGCCGCCGTTCATGGCCGCCGTCACCGGCCGCGACGGATCGAGCCGGTGGGCCAGCGCCGCCAGCGTGCCGCCGATGCGCGCGCCGCGGGGGCCCGCCTGGTCGTGGTGCTCCTCGTTGGCGATCGACCAGGCGAACACGCAGGGGTGGTTGCGGTCGCGCACGATCAGCCGCTCGAGCTGGCCCGTGGCCTCGTCGGTCGAGCCGAACATGCGGGTCTCGTCGAGCACCAGCATGCCCAGCCGATCGCAGGCGTCGAGCAGCTCGGGCGTCGGCGGATTGTGCGACGTGCGATAGGCGTTGGAGCCCATCGCCTTGAGCCGCTCGATCCGATAGGCCTGCAGCCGATCCGGCAGCGCCGCGCCGACGCCGGCGTGGTCCTGGTGGTTGCACGTGCCCTGGATGACCAGCGGCGCGCCGTTCAGAAAGAACCCCTTGGCGGCGTCGAAGTGCACGGTGCGGATCCCGAACCGCGTCTCGTACTGGTCGACGACCGCGCCGTCGTGCTCGACCGTGGTCACCAGGCGGTACAGCGCCGGCGTCTCGATCGACCACAGCCTGGGCGCGCGCACGTCGATGGTGTGGGTGAGCTCGCCGCGCCCGCGCCCGGTCACCGCGAGATCGCGCGCGTCGCTGGTGGCGACAACCGCGCCATCCGGATCGAGCACGGCATGCCAGACCCGGCCGGTCGCGGCGTGCTCGCCGTGGTTCTGCAGCGACGTGGCGATGGTGAGGGTCGCGCCCGCAGCGTTCAGCGCCGACGTCACGAACGTGCCCCAGCGCGGCACGTGCAGCGGCTGGGTCTTCACCAGCCACACATGGCGGTAGATGCCCGCCCCCTCGTAGAACCAGCCCTCGCGGCCGGTGGCGTCGACCCGCACGACCACCACGTTGTCGGCCCCGTAATCGACGATGTCGCTGATATCGTATTCGAACGGCGCATAGCCGCTCAGGTTGCGTCCCAGGTAGTGGCCATTGAGCGCCACGACGGAATCGCGGAACACGCCGTCGAACCGCAGCGCCAGCCGGCGGCCGGCGTCGCTCGCCGGGATGGGCAGCACCCGCCGGTACCAGCCGATGCTGGTCTCGGGGTACGCGCGCCCGAGCGGCTTGGAGCCGAACTCGATCAGCTCCTCGACGTTATCGCGAAACGGCAGCTCGACCGCCCAGTCGTGGGGCAGATCGACGGTGCGCCAGGCTTTGTCGTCGAACCCGGCCGCCGAAGGTGCGAACATCTCGCCCGCCTTGGCGAACATCTCACCCTGGCCATAGGAGAAGTCGCGATCGAGGTCGTTGGCGTCGCCGAGCTGGAAGTGCCAGCCGCGGTCGACCAGGAGCTCCTCGCGCACCCGCCCGGCAGCGGCCGGCGCGCGCACGCCCACGCCCCGGGCCCGGGCGCACCCCGGCACCAGCGACGCACCCGCCGCGGCAGCGCCGGCCTTCAAGACATCACGACGGGTCCAACTTCGCACGGTACTGCTCCTGGGGCTTCGGACGACTTCATCGCCCGGCCGACCGGTCGGCGTGGACCGGAGCTCACAGCGATCGGCGACCAGCGTACTACACGGGCGTCGCGGTCAGGGTGGTCGGGACACGGCTTCAAGGTCGCGCGGCCCGGGCAGCGCTGCGTCGCGGCCTGGGTGAGCCCTGGAAACCAGCCGGAATCAACCGGGCCTGGCACGCCCGCGAGACCGGGCGGCGTTGCTGCGAACGCGCCCGTGCTGCGGTTCAGCGCCACCGCGGTCGCCGCGTCGCGGTCCTCGTCCACCCGACCCGATCAACGCCGGGCCCACGCGATCAAGCAGGACGTGTAGAACAAAGCGCTGCCCGAGGATGTGCTCCACGCGATCCTCCGTCATGGCGACGCGAAGCGGGTCGAGCCACCACGCCAGACTCGCTCATGAGCAAGATCTCCTAACGCGGTCATCCACAAACTGCATACGATCGCAGTGACATGACGCACTGACGCACCGCTCCGTGGCGCCCGTCGATCATCTGCACGCCAAGCGCGATCGAAGAACGGTATCGCAGCGCACGTCGACGAACCGCGCCAGTTCCCGTGTCACACCTTCGTGTACTCTTGTTTTTTGCGGAGGGCTATGTGTACAAGGCCTCTCGCAACCTGAGGCTGCGGGTGCGAGTTCCGGCCCGCCAAAGGATCCCTGCAATGAGTATGTTCGAGCCCCCCGTTCCGCACACCTCGGCCGTCGCGACGCGGCTCCTGATCGGCGCCGCGCTCCTGATCGGCACGATGAGCGTCGCGTCCGCCCAGTCGCTGCCGTGTGACATTTACGGCGCCGCCGGCACGGCCTGCGTCGCGGCGCACAGCACGACGCGCGCCCTGTTCGGCGCGTACAGCGGCAGGCTGTACCAGGTCCTGCGCGCGTCGGATGGCGCGACCGCCGACGTCGGCACCTTGACCGCGGGCGGCTACGCCAACGCCGCCGCGCAGGACGCGTTCTGCGCCGGCACGACCTGCACCATCACGATCATCTACGACCAATCGGCCCGCGCCAATCACCTCACGATCTCGCCCGCCGGTGGCGCCGGTGGCGCCGACGTCGGCGCGAACGCGGCCGCGCTGCCGGCGATCGCGGGCGGTCACAAGGTGTACGGCGTCCACGTCGTGCCCGGCGTCGGCTACCGCGACCTCGCCGCGACCGGCACCGCTCGCAACGGCCAGGCCGAGGGCATGTACATGGTGACCGGCGGCAAGAACGTGAACGGCGGGTGTTGCTTCGACTACGGCAACACCGAGCAGCCGGTGGCCAACGACACCGGCAACGGCCACATGGACGCGGTCTACTTCGGGCTGCGCTGCGAGCACGCGCCGTGCTCGGGAACCGGCCCATGGATCGCCGCCGATCTCGAGAATGGCCTGTTCCAGGGCAACGGCTCCAACACCGCGAACGCCACGATCAACTTCGACGTGGTGACCGCCATGCTGAAGAACAACGGGCAGACGACCTTCGCGCTCAAGACCGGTAACGCCCAGTCGGGCGGGCTTACCACCCAGTACAGCGGACCGCTCCCCAACGGCAGCTTCACCGGCTACACGCCCATGAAGCAGGAGGGCGGCATCGTCATGGGCGTCGGCGGCGACAACAGCAACGCGAGCGCCGGAGACTTCTACGAAGGCGTCATGACCTTCGGGTACCCGACCGACGCCGCCGACGCCGCGGTCCAGGCCAACATCGTGTCGGTCGGCTACGCCGTGTCGACCTACACCCAGGTCGTGCCGACCTCGGAGACCACGGGCCAGAGCTGGCGGTTCACCACCGCCGCGCCCGCGGCGACCTGGAACACCCCCGGCTTCAACGACAGCGCCTGGAGCACGGGCACCGGCGGGTTCGGCACGGCGGGAACGCCCGGCGCGGTCGTCCGCACCACCTGGAGCACCGCCGATATCTGGCTGCGGCGCACGTTCAACCCCGGCGCCCTGACGGCCGCCCAGATCCGCAATCTGGTCTTCCGGCTCCACCATGACGAGGACGCGGAGCTGTTCATCAACGGCGTCCAGGCGGCCACCGTCACCGGCTTCACGACGAGCTACGGATTCACCCCGATGACCACGGCCGGTCAGAATGCCGTGATCTCCAATGGCAGCAACGTGCTGGCGGTGCATTGCCATCAAACCACCGGTGGCCAGTACATCGATACCGGGATCTTCGACGTGGTGCCTCCGTCGGGCGGCAGCGATCTGGTCGCCGCGTATTCGTTCGAGAACACCGCGAACGACGGCAGCGGCGACGGCTTCAACGGCACGCTGCTGAACAGCCCGACGTTCGTCGCGGGCCACACCGGCCTGGCCGTCAACCTCAACGGCACCAACCAGTCGGTCCAGCTCCCGCGCTCGATCCAGGACAGCTTCACCATCGCGTTCTGGGTCAAGACCACCACCACCGGCGCGGCCGGCACGCAGTGGTGGCAGGGCAAGGGCCTGGTCGACGGCGAGGTCGCCAACGTGGGCAACGACTTCGGCGTCTCGCTGGTCGGCGGCCAGGTCGCGTTCGGCGTCGGCAACCCCGACACCACGATCCTGTCGACCAGCAACGTCAACGACGGTACCTGGCATCACGTGGCGGTGACGCGCAACGCTGCCACGGGGTCGATGGTGCTCTACGTCGACGGCGCCCAGCAGGCCGCCGCGACCGGCCCGACCGGCACCCGGAGCGCGCCGGCCAACCTGCGCGTGGGCAGCCTGCAGACCAACCTCAATTTCTTCGCCGGTCAGATCGACGAGCTGCGCCTCTACGGCGCCGCGCTGACCGCAGCGCAAGTAGCCGCGCTCCCGTAACCGCCACCGCGGCCGCTGCGCGATCATTCCGCGCGCCCAGGCCCATCGATCCGAATCAGATCCGGCACGGACCGGGCGATCAGCCGGCGCGAGCGCCGCCGGGCAGACCGCCCGCGCTACGCTACGCGGCACGATGACATCGACTCCGATCTGGTCGCTGGACGAGCTGCGCGAGGCTGCCGGGCGCGTCCACGCCGTGATGCCAGCGACGCCGCAGTACCCGTGGCCCAAGCTCGCCCAGCGCACCGGCTGCCAGGTGTGGGTCAAGCACGAGAACCACACGCCGACCGGGGCGTTCAAGATCCGCGGTGGCATGATCTACATGGAAGAGCTCGTGCGACGTGGAGCGCCGCGCGGCGTGATCTCCGCGACGCGCGGCAATCATGGGCAGTCGATCTCGCTCGCCGCGGCGCGCGCCCGCATCCCCGCCACGGTGTTCGTGCCGCGCGGCAACTCGCCCGACCAGAACTCCGCGATGCGTGGTTTCGGCGCCACGGTGGTCGAGTTCGGCGATGACTTCGACCAGGCGCGCGTGGAGGCCGCGCGGGTCGCGGCCGACCGGGGCCTGCACTTCGTGCCCTCGTTCCACGAGGACCTGGTCCGCGGCGTCGCGAGCTACGCGCTCGAGCTGTTCGACGCGGTCGGCGACCTCGACGCGGTCTACGTCGGCATCGGCATGGGCTCGGGGATCTGCGGCCTCATCACCGCGCGCGACGTCCTGGGGCTCCGCACCGAGATCGTCGGCGTGGTCGCCGAGAACGCACCGGCGATGGCGCTGTCGATCGCCGCCGGCCGGCCGGTGACCACGCCGACGGCCCGGACGTTCGCCGATGGCATCGCGACGCGCGTGCCGCACGAGCTCGCGTACGCGATCATCGCGCGCGGCGCGGCCGGCATCGTGCAGGTCAGCGAATCCGAGATCGCCGAGGCCATGCGCGGCTACTTCGACGATACCCACCAGGTCGCCGAGGGGGCCGGGGCGGCGCCGCTGGCGGCGCTGATGAAAGACCGGACGCGGCGCGCCGGCCAGCGCGTCGGCCTGATCCTGAGCGGCGGCAACATCGAGCGCGCGCGTTACCGGCAGATCCTCGACGGCGGCACCCCGGTCATCGCTGGCTGAGCTGGATCGGCCCGTCGCCGGTCCGCACGACGATCGGCAGGCCGCCGCCGTTGACGTCGCCCGCGACGCGCGAGCGCCCGAGCTGCTGCAGCGGGATCGAGGAGGTCACCGGACCATCGCCGGTGCTGGCCTCGATGTGGGCGCCGAGGTTCCACGGCAACCCCAGCTCGACGCTGCCATCACCGCTCTGCAGGAGCCACGGCTCGAGCACGCGCGAGCCCGGCGCGGCGGTGGCGACCAGCGGGCCATCGCGGGTCTGCGCGACCAGCACGTCGAAGCGGCCCGACAGCGTCACGCCGCCGTCGCCGGTGGTGGCGTAGACGCTGCCATCGAGATCGCGGCCCTCGATCGAACCGTCGCCGGTCCGCAGCCGGATCGTGCCGCGGCCGCCGAGGATCGCGATGCGGCCACCGCCGGTCCGGATATCGACGTTGCCCAGGACCTGCGCGACCTCGACCGAGCCGTCGCCGGAGCTGGACTCGAGATCGGCGTCTCGCGGCATGCGCACCTCGAGCCGCAGGCTCCGGCGCGACAGGATCGCGCGCCGGGGATGCGTCCTGGCGATGATATCGACCTGATCGCCATGCGGGGTCATCGCGACCTCCACCTCGCGCGGGAGGTCGTAGCCGTGGGCCTCGACGCGGAGCTCGACCTGGTCGATCTCGGCGGTGACGACGCGGATGGTCGCGTCGGCGGCGGCGATGCGGACGTGACCGTGGCCCACAACGCGAACCGGGCGCATGGTCGTGGCGAGCCGCTCGCCCAGGCATCCAGCCGTGCAGACGAGCCCAAGCAGGATTCGCACATCCATGTGGTGACCTCTCGCCATGGACATGTTTCATCGTGCCGGAGCGCCGCCGGTCGTTCAACCGAAACCCGTCGCGCGACAGATGCGACCTGCGACGCCCGCGCTGCGGGTTCACGCCCGGTGCGCGCGGCGATACGAGCGTGGGCTCTCGCCGTGCCAGCGCTTGAACGCCTTGATGAACGACGGCACGCTCGCGTAGCCGACGCGCGACGCGATCGCGCCGACCGCGTCGTCGCTCGCGCGCAGGTGCTCCGCCGCCCGCGCGATCCGCCAGCGCGCGAGGTACTGGAGCGGCGGCTCGCCGACGAGCTCGGCGAACCGCGCCGCGAACCCCGAGCGCGACATCCCGACCGCGGCCGCGATCGCCGCCACGGTCCACGGCTCGGCGACGCGCCCGTGCAGGAGATCGAGCGCGCGATGCACCGCCGGATCCGCGAGCCCCGCGAGCCCCGCGAGCCCCGCCGTGGAGGACTCGCGATGACACACCACCGCGCGCAGCGCCTGGACGAACAGCACGTCGGCGAGGCGCTGCAGCACGAGCACGCTCCCCGGCGCGGCCGCGGCGCTCTCGGCGAGCAGCAGCTGGACCGTCGTCGCGAGCCATGGCCCCGCGGTCGGCTCGGCCGCAGACATCGTCACGACGCGCGGCAGGCGCTCGAGCAGCGCCGGCAAGCGGCCCGCCCCGAGCTCGAAGAACCCGGAGATGATCGACGTCCGCGCGCCGTCGCCGCCCAGGATGCGCGCGCAGCGATCGGAACGGTGCGCGCCCTCGCAGGCGGTCCGGGGCCGCGTGGTGGGCGCGTCGCGCAGCGTGTGCGCCGAGCCGTGCACCAGCAGCGCGACGTCGCCGGCCGACAGCGATCTCGCCGGCTCGCCGTCGACCTCGAGCCGCGCGCTGCCGCGCGCGAGCACGTAGAACACGACGCGGTCGCGCGCCGCGAACTGCATGCCCCAGGGCACGCCGGCCTCGATGCGCTTGTACATCGCGTTGCGCAGCAGCACCGCGCCGAGCAGATCGGCGAGGACATCCCCGCGGGGGTCCTGGAGCTCCAGCGAAGTTAGAGCCCTGGATAGCTTTCTTGGACGAAAGGCCATGGTTCGTCCAGGACGGTAGCGCTAGATCCCCGGCATGACCATCGCCCGCGATGCCGAGCTCGCGCTCCTGTTCACCGCCGCCCGCACCCACAGCGCGTGGCTCGATCGGCCGATCGACGACGCCGTCCTCCGCCAGCTGTACGACCTCGTGCGGATGGCGCCGACCGGCGGTAACTCGCAGCCGCTGCGCGTCGTGTTCGTGAAGAGCCCCGCCGCGAAGGAGCTGCTGCGCCCGGTGCTGTCGCCCAGCAACGTCGACAAGACGATGGCGGCGCCGGTCACCGCGATCATCGCGTTCGACACCGCGTTCTACGAGTTCATGCCGAGGTTGTCGCCGGCGCGCCCGCAGATGAAGGAGGTCATCGCGGCCCGGCCGCCCGAGGTCCGCGACCAGCAGGCCACGCAGAGCGCGACGCTGCAGGCGGGCTACCTCATCCTCGCGGCGCGCGCGCTCGGCCTCGACGTCGGCCCGATGGCGGGCTTCGATCTCGCGAAGACCGACGCCGCGTTCTTTCCCGACGGGCGGTGGAAGACCACGCTGCTGATCAACCTCGGGTACGGCGACCCGGCGAAGCTGGCCCCGCGCAGCCCCCGGCTCGAGTTCGACGAGGCGTGCCGCATCGCCTGAACCGCCGGCCGCCCGGCCTGCGACCCCAGCGGGCGCATAGAACCACGCGCGCGTGAAACACGGCGGTCGGAAAGGTCGCGCGCGGCGGCCGGCTGGGGCACGATACGGCCGCATTGGTGCGCTGGCGACGCAAGCTGAAGCGGCTGCTGCTGGGCTTGGTCGGCCTGGCAGCGTTGATCGTCGTGCTGGTGCTCCTGGCGCTCGCGAACCTCGACGCCCGGCCGATGAAGGGCTGGGTGCGCGGCGCCGCGCAGGCGCAGGGGATCGCGCTCGACTACGAGGCCGGCAAGCTGACGCTCGGCGGGCTGCGGTTCGCCCGGATCCGGATCGCGTCGCCGGCCGCGGACGCCGCGCTGGCGCCCGATCTGATCGCGATCGGCTCGATCGACGGGCGGTGGTCGCCGCTGTCCAGGCGGCTCGACGAGCTGGTGATCCGCGACGTCGTGGTGACGGTGGTCCGCGATCCCGACGGCACGACGTCGCTGGATCGCTGGCTGGCCCAGCTGCCGGCGTCGCCGCCCAAGGCCGAGCCGTCCGACCCGCTGTCGGCGCTCGGCCGCGCGCTGGCGCCGCCCGGCGGGCTCGAGGCCCACGCGCGGATCGAAGGCGTGACGATCGCGGTGATCGATCGCGGCGGCGGCGCCACCCCGCGGCGGCTCTCGCTCACCGGGCTCACCGCGAAGGCCGACCTCGCCGGCGGCGGGCTCGCCCTCGCGCTCGGACCGGGCGCGCTGCGCCTGGCCATCGAGCCCGGCACCGCGGCCGAGGCGGGCGCCGCGCGCGAGCTGGTGCTCGACCTGCGCGGCGAGGCCAAGCTGCCCGCCGGCGGGCAGACCGCGGCGCTGAGCCTCGACGCGACCGTGCAGCGCCAGACGCTGGCGCCCCAGCTGCCGGCGATCAAGGAGCTCGTGTCGCTGGCCGCCACGGTCGAGTTCGATCCGGCGCACAAGCGGACCCGGCTCGGGCTCGAGCACCTGCGGCTGCTCGACGGCGCGGCGGCGCTGACCACCGCGGTGCGGGTCGAGGACGTCGGGACCGCGGCGGCGCCGGGGATGCGACCGGTGGTCGAGCAGCTCGCGCTGCGGGTCGACCTCGCGGCGATCGCGCGCGCGGTGCCGCCTGCGCTCGGGCCCGTGGAGGTCGAGGGCGCGCCGTTCGTGGTGACGCTGAAGGACGCCGCGGCGGCGCCGTCGCCGCAGGGCGCGCTGGCCGCGTCGGGCACGCTGGTGCGGGCGCGCTGGCGCGACGTGGCGATCCGCGGGCTCGTGCTCGGCGTCGACGCCAAGCCCGAGGGCGGCGACGGCGCGCGGGGCGAGCTGCGCCTCGCGGTCGCCGAGTTGACGACGCCCGATCTCACGGTGCGCGAGGTCGACGCGACGATCGGCGCCGAGCACCCGGCCATGGCCGCCGCGGCGCCGCCGCCCACGACGCCCACCGCGACCGTCGCGCCACCGGCCGGCGCCGGGCTCGCGCTGTGGCCGCTGCGGGTGACCGCGCGGGCGACCGTCGGCAGCGTCGAGACCCCTACCCAGCGCGTCCAGGCCATCGCGCTGGCTGCCAAGGCGACCCTGCGCAGCCCCGCCGCGCTCGACGCCGATCTCACCCTCGATGTCGCGGCGCTGGACGCTGGCGCCGCGGTGCGAGGCGTGCATGTCGAGGCCGCGGCCACCGACGTCGCGCTCGGCGCGTTGCCGCTCGCCGCGGCGGGCGCGGTGCATCTCGAGGGCACGGTCGCATCGGCCCAGACACCCGCCGGCCTCCGCGCGCGCACGGTGGTTTTCACGGCGGACGCACGGCTCGGCACCGCGCCGGTGCACGCCAAGGTCGCGCTCGACGCCGGCCAGCTGGTGGTGCCCGGGCTCGCGGCGAAGCTCGGGCCGGCGTTCGCGGGCGGCGCCATGCACGCCGAGCTCGCGCTGCCGGCGCTCGACCTGGTGGCGACGGATCCGGCGAAGAGCCGCGCCGCCGCGACGATCCTGGCGCGCTATGGCGGCGCGACCGTGGACGGCACGGCGAACGGCTCGCTCGACGAGATCGCGTACACGCTCCAGCTCAAGGCGCCGCGGATCGGCCCGGCGCGTGAGCTCGTGGTCAGCTCGAAGGGAACGGTCCGGCCGCCGGACACCCGGATCTCGCACGATACCCAGATCTCGGTCGGCCCCACCGCCACGGCGACCGGGTCGCTGCGCGGCGCGCGCATCCACCTGGTGTCGAGTGGGACGCCGCGCCAGCACGACGCCACGATCGCGGTGGCGGTCGATGCGCCGTCGAGCGGTGGCCGGACGTTCCCCTCGGTCGCGTTCGACGTGGCCGCGAAGGCGGATCTGGTCCGCGGCGCGGTCGATCTCCGGTTGACCGGCAAGCAGCCCGCCGCGGATCTGCGCGTGATCGCGGCGCTCGACGCGGCGCGGGCGATCCACTGGCAGGCCACCGGAAAGGTCGCCGGGCTCGGCGCCGCGGCGGTGGTGCTGCCGCCGGGGCCGGACTGGTCGCGACTCGCGGTCGACGTCGACGGGCGCGGCGTCGCGTCGGGCATCGTCGCGAGCGTGGCCGGCGGCGTGCCGGTGCTGGTGGCGAACCCGGCGACCGCGCTGCGCGGCCACGAGGCGCTCACGCTCACGGTGCGCGACGTGCACTACGCCGACCCGGCGCTCACCCGCGCCGACGTCGACGCCGCGACCCTCAAGGCCGAGCTCGAGCTCGGCAAGACGCGCACCGCCGTGGTCACGCTCGACGTGCCGCAGCTCGCGGCGGTGACGAGCGGCGTCAAGCTCGGCGCCAAGGCGCTGGCGGTGCGGCTCGACGCGACGCTCGGCGCGCACGGCGTGGCGCGCGGCGTCGACGCCAGGCTCACCGTCAAGGCGGCCTCGGCCACGCAGTCCGCGGCGCCGTGGTACGCGATCTCCGAGCCGGTGCTCGAGGTGACGGTCGGCGGCGATCCCGACGCGACGCTCGCGGTGGCGATCCACCTGGCCAACCCCGGCGGCGGCACGGCGTTCGACGTCAAGGGCGACGTGGAGCGCGGGCAGACCACGCCGGCGGCCGGGGTCGTGGCGCGCAACAGCCTCGCGCTCGAGGGCACGCTGGTCCAGGGGCTCGACCGGCTCGACGCGGTGCAAGGTCAGCTCGCGGCGCGCGGCACGGTGCGCGTGCCGTTCCGCGTCGAGTCGGGCGACCTGTCGCTGTTTCGCACCACCGCGCAGATCGCGCTCGAGCGGGTCTCGGTCGAGCTGCCGGCGTCGAAGCTGCGGGTGACCGAGATCAACGGCCAGGTCCCGGTGGTCCAGGAGTTCGTGCTCGGCCCCGCGGGCGTCGCGCGCGTCGGGCAAGGCGAGCGCGGGCCATTCTCCCAGCTGCGGTTCCCCGATTACCGGCCGTTCGCCGGCGACGCCGATTACCTGACGATCGGCGAGATCGTGATGAACGGCAGCGCGTTCGGGCCCGCGGCGGGCAACGCGCGCATCGATCACGACATCGTCTCGCTCGATCAGCTCGAGCTGTCGGCGCTCGGCGGCAAGATCACCGGGCAGCTGCTCGCCCAGCTGCGCGGCGCCGACACCGAGCTGGTGTTCCGCGGCAAGCTCACCGGGCTGCGCGCCCCGGCGCCCGGCGCCGGCGGCCAAGGCTCGCGCGATCCGTTCGACGCCAACGTCGCGCTCGCGCTCACCCCCTACCGCCTCGGCCTCGAGGGCCGCGCCGAGATCGTGCGGATCGGCCGCGATCACCTGCGCGCGCTGCTCGACGCCTGGGACCCGTACCACGCCGACGTCGCCGCCAACCGCGTGCGCCTGGCCCTGCTCGCGGGCTACCCCAAGCAGGTGCGGCTCGGGTTCGCGAGCGGGTTCGCCTCGCTCGCGATCGAGCTCGGCGGGCTCGCCGGCGTGGTCCGGATCGACGAGCTGCGCGGCCTGCCGATCGGCCCGGCGCTCGCCCACTACCTCGCGCCGATCCTGGAGCCCTGACATGCAACGTGATCGCGAGCGTCTCTGTGCCTTCGTGTGCTGCGCCGTGCTCGGGCTCGCCGGGTGCGTGAGCGCGCCGGCGGTGGTGATCGTCGATCGCAGGAGCTTCGTCGAGCAGCAGTCCTCGGGGTCGTTCCGCGGCCTCGAGGACGAGCTCGAGCAAGCAGGGCTCGCGCCCCGGCCGGCGACCTTGACGCCCGCGCAGCTGAGCGCGGCCGGCGTGGCGGGCCCGGGGCTCGCGGCCGCGGACCAGGACGACGAGGGCAACGACGCCGTGCGCGGCGACGCGCTGCTGGTCAAGCGCTGCGTCGGCGAGGCGCTCGACGGCACGCTGGTGCTGACGATCGAGCCGTGCACCGGCACGATCGACGTGCCCCTGGTCGGCCGGCTGATCGAGCGGGTCAACCGCGAGCGCCGCCAGCTGTGGCGCTGGATCGCCGGGCAGTCGCCGGGCAAGACCGAAGACGACGTGCGCGCGACGTGGCGGGCGACCCACCTGGTGGGCGTGGTGTGCGGCGGGCAGATCCAGGCCGGGGGCGGCGCGTGGGAGGTCAAGCGGTGCTGATCGCCTGGGTCGCGGCCGCGATCGCGCAGCCCGCCGGGCTCGCGAGCCCCGACCGGTTGACCGCGGGCACCGGCCACCAGTACCTCGGCGCCGAGTCGCCCGATGGCCGCGAGCTGTACTTCACCTCCGACCAGCAGTCGACGACCCAGATCTTCGTCCAGGACCTGGCGTCCGGCGTGCCGCGGCTGGCGTTCGACGAGGTCGCCGACGTGACCTGGCCGCGGCCGAGCCCGGACGGCAAGCTCCTGCTCTACATCTCGTATCGCGAGGACGCGGCCGGCGACGTCTGCCTGCGGACGATCGAGGGCCAGCCCGGCGCGCGCACGTTCGGCCCGCGGCGCTGCCTCACCGGGCCGGACTCGGCAGAGCTCCAGGCGGTGTGGTTTCCCGATGGCAAGAGCGTCGCGGTGGTCACCCGCGCGGGCCTGCACGGCGACCTCGAGCTGCGCCGGATCACGCTCGACGGTGTGCGCGGCGAGCGGCTGGCGGCCGGCAACGCGGCGAGCCCGGCGATCTCGCCCGATGGTCGCTGGCTGGCGACCGTGCCGGTCGAGCGCAGCTCGCGCGACATCGGCCCGAGCTTCCTCAGCCGCACCGCCGGCGCGCTCGCGGTCGAGCCGGCCACGGGGTCGGGCACCCCGAAGGTGCTCGCGTTCGATCTGCCGGGCACCAGCGCGATGCCGGCGTTCTCGCAGGACGGCAAGTGGCTGTACTTCACGCAGTACCTGAACGACACCAACTTCGACGGCGCGATCGACGGCAACGATCACGGCGTGGTGTTCCGCGCCGCGTTTGGCGATGGCCAGGTCGGCCCGCCCGAGCAGCTGAGCTCGGCGCGCTGGAGCTGCCAGTACGCGGCGCCGGCCGCGACCCGGCTCATCGCGACCTGCCTCGTCGACGGCGTGCTCGACGTGTTCGCCCTGCCGCTGGCCGGCGCCGTGCCGCCGGCGTGGACCGCCGCCGCGGCCAGGCCGGCGCCGCCCGCCGCCGGCGATCCCGGCGCGAGCGACCCGATCAGCGACGAGCTCAGCGCGAGCCGCGATCGCTGGGAGCGCCTGCTCCTGCTCGCGCACCGCCCGGCCACGCCGGAGGTGCTGCGCGAGATCGTAGAGCTCCACCTCGAGCTCGGCGAGTACGAATCGGCCCGGTTCTACGCGACCCGGCTCGAGCGCAGCGATCCGGTGGCGGGGGCCGTGCTCCGCGAGCTGGCCGAGCAACGCCGCGGCGAGCGCGCGCTCGGACGCGGCGCGCTGTCGGCGCCGTTCGTGGCGAGCTCGCGCGCCCGGCTGGCCCGGCTCGCCGAGGTCACGCACCCGCTCTCGGCGATCGTCCGCAGCGAGATCCTCGACGTGATCGGCGAGGAGACCGCCGCCCGCCGCGCGCTCGACCACCTCGACGTCCACGATCCGCTGGTCGCCGCGCTGTACGCCGAGCGCCTGCTCGCGCTGTACCGCGACGATCCGCGCTACTTCGAGCTCTACCAGCCGCTCGCCGAGGCCGAGCTCGGGCACGCCGAGGTGTTCGTGCGCGAGCTCCTGCGCGGCGCCACCTCGCGCGAGCGCGCGGCGCGGATCGATGGCTGGCTGCGCCGGGTCGACAAGTACAGCGACCTCGCGCTGCTGCTCGAGCTCGAGCGCGCGCTGGCCGACCTGACGCCCGCGACGCAGGACCAGGTCCGCGCCCAGATCTTCGTCATCTACCGCAAGAACAAGGAGCTGGCGCGGCGCCGCGCGCTGGTGTTCGCCACGGTGCGCCGCGCGCTCGCGGTCGACGCCGACGAGCTGCTCTACCAGTTCGCCGATAGCTGGGTGAGCTACGTGCCGCGCGAGCGCGCCGAGCGGCGCTACGCCGAGCGGCTGTACCGCGACGCGGTGCTCGAGCGCGCCTACGTCGAGTCGGCGCGCGGCACGATCGGCGATGCCCGGGGCCACTTCTACGGCGTCACGCTGCAGACCGACTCGCTCGAGGCCCACGCCGGGTTCATCGAGATGCGGCTCGCCGAGGGCAAGGATCCCACCAGGGACTACCCGGGGCGGTTCTCGCCGCTGGTCAATGGCTACGTCCGCGCCTACCTCGCGGCGCGCCGGCTGCCCGCGTTGACCGATCCCGTCGCGCACGCGGCCGCGGTGACCGCGGCGCTCGCCGAGCTCACCCAGGTCGCCCAGATCGCGCCGCAGCGCGCCGAGATCCACCAGCTCTGGGGCTTCGTCGCCTACCAGCGGTTCCTGCGCTCGGGCGATCGGCTCGCCGCCGTCGAGGCCAACGCGCACGATCTGGTCGCGCTCGCGCTCGCCCGCGACAACCCGCGCGCCCGAGCCACCATCCTCGACAGCCTGGGCCGGGTCCAGTCCGCGGTCGGCAACTACGGCCTCGCGCGCGGCTGGCTCGAGGCGCGCGCCAAGTTGCCGTTCGCCACGCCGATCGCGCAGCTCTCGCACTGCCTGGCGCTGGCCCGCGCGCGGTTTCACACCGGCGACGACGCCGGCGCCGCGAGCGACAGCGACCGCTGCGTCGACCAGGCCACCGGCGAGCTGGCGCGGTTCCGCCCGGTCGCGCTCGATCGCAGCGGGCTCTACCACCTCGCCGCGGGCCAGCCCGGGCCGGCGGCCGGGCGTTACGCCGCGCTGTGGCCGCTGGTCGCGGCGGCCGGCACCACCGGCGAAGCCGCGCGCAACCGGCTCACGACCCGGCTCGGCCAGGCCAGCGCCGCGCTCGCGCTCGGCCACGCCCGCGAGGCGCTCGAGCACGTCGCCGCGGCCGACGCGCTGCTCGCCGGTGCCCCGCCGGTGCCGCGCGACGGCGCCTACGGCCGCGAGCGCCCCGACGCGCCGCTGCCGGCCGAGACCTACCAGCTGCTGGTCCTGGGGCTGCGCGCGCAGGCCGCGCTCGCCGCCGGCGACCTCGCCCAGGCCGCCGGCGCGCTGACCGCGCGGCGCGACGCGATCGCCCGCCGGTTCGCCACGAGCCAGCTCGACGAGGATCGCCTCGAGCTGGCGATCTGTGAGGCGCAGCTCGCTCGGCTCGCGCGCAAGCAGAACGCGCCGGTCGCCACCGCGCTCGGCCACTTGGTCGCCGCGCGCGCGCACGCGGTCGCGTGGTCGGCGAGCACCAACACGCCGCTCGAGCCGACCGGCCTGGCCATCCTGGGCGCGTTTGCCGAGCTCCACTTGCTCGCGGGCGTGCCACAATCCCAGCTCGGCTTCGATCTCCCGACCGCGCTCTCTGCGGCCTACACCCAGCTGAGTGAGGTCCGCAATCCCGCCTGGGAGCCGATCCGGGCTCGCCTGGCCGTCTACCTGACGATGTTGAAACTGAGGAGCACACCCTGATGAAGGTGAACAAGGCGATGAAGCGATCGATCGTGCCGGGCCCCACCGCGCCGCGGGCGCATGGTGCGGGCGGATTTTGTCTCGCGCTCGGGCTCGCGGCGGCGGCCACCGGCTGTTCCAGCACCGACCTCCTGGCCGACGGCGGCAGCAGCGCCGATTCCGGAGGCGGCGCGGTGCAGGCGACGTTCACCAGCCTCTACGGCGACTACCTCGGCAATTGCAAGCAGTGCCACGCACCCGGCGCGCCGGGCCAGACCTCGGACATCGAGCAGAGCCTCAACTTCGCCAGCCGCGCCACCGCGCTCTCGACCCTGATGGGCATGGCGAGCGGCCTCACGGGCAACCACACCGCCTGCAACGGCGTCCCGTTCCTCGCCGCGACGCCCGGCAGCTCGCTGCTCGTCGCCTCGCTCGATCAGCCGACGCGCCAGGCCTTCGACCTGTCCGGCCACGTGGGCTGCGATGTCGACTCGATCAGCGACCAGACGGTCAAGGTCGGGAGCCAGCCGTCGTCGGCGTTCATCAGCGCGCTCAAGACCTGGATCACGAACGGCGCCCCGGACAACTGAGGCGGATACGCGACCGACGCACCAATTTTCTGGTCCCGCAATCACCATCGCTGGTTCTGCATACCATATCTCCCGGGCATCACGCCCGTACGCGGGAAATCAGCTCACGCGCGTTCTGCAATCCTCGATACAGCGGCGCGTCGAAGCGGTCGCGGGTCGCCTTCAACTCCGCGCGGAGGTCACGAGGACGTTCCACGACGCGGGCGGGAGCCGCGCCCGCAGGATCTCGCCGTCGACCGTCACGTGCGGATTGCTGCGCGGCGCGACCGCGTCCGGGGCCTCGCGGTGATTGGTCGCCTGGAGGTCGGGGTGGGACAGCGCGAGCGCGTGGTCGAGCTGGCGCGCGGCGCCCAGGCCGCGCAGCTCGACCCGGAGCTCCATCGCCTCGGTGAGGTGGCGGTTGAGCGCGAACACCGCCGTGGCGCCGGTCTCCCGATCATCGACCACGCTCGCGCACAGATACGGGATCTCGGGGACCGTCCTGGCCTGGTACGACGGGCTGTCGACGACCGTGCGCAGCGCCCGGCCGCGGCCGAACCGCGACGCGTGGGCGAACGGATAGAAGATGGTCTGGCGCCACGCCGGGCCGCCCGGCTCGGTCATGATCGCGCCGATCACGTTGACCAGCTGGGCCAGGCACGCGACCTTGACCCGATCGGCGTGGTTCATGAGGACGATCAGCGCGCCGCCCACCACGAGCGCGTCCTCGACGTTGTAGACCTCCTCGAGCAGGCGCGGCCGCTCGGGCCAACCGGGCTGGCGCAGATCCGCCGCGCCGTGCGCTTTGTACCAGACGTTCCATTCGTCGAACGACAGCATCATCCGCTTGGGCGACCGGCGGCGCGCCGCCACCGCGTCGGACACCGCCACGATCTCCTGGATGAACCGATCCATGACCTCGATGTTGCCGAAGAACTCGGCGGTGCTCGCGTGGGGGTTCGCGAAGTACATGTGGAGCGAGACCAGGTCGACGTCGTCGAAGCAGTGGTGGAGGACGCGATCTTCCCACGCGGCGTAGGTCGGCATCTCGTGGTTCGACGAGCCGCACGCCGCCAGCTCGATCCGCGGATCGACCCAGCGCATGACCTTGGCGGTCTCGCGCGCCACCCGCCCGTACTCCTCCGCGGTCTTGCCGCTGATCTGCCAGGGCCCGTCCATCTCGTTGCCCAGGCACCACAGCTTCACGTCATGCGGCGCCGCATAGCCGTGGCGCTTGCGCAGCTCGGACAGCGCCGTGCCGCCGGGGTGATTGCAGTACTCGAGGAGCCGGCGGGCCTCGTCGGGCCCGCGGGTGCCGAGGTTGACGCCGAGCATCGGCTCGACGCCGGCGGCCCGGCACCAGTCGATGAACTCGTTGGTGCCAAACCGGTTGGTCTCGGTCGAGAACCACGCCAGATCGAGGCGGACCGGGCGGTCCTCGAGCGGGCCGACGCCGTCTTCCCAGTCATAGCCCGAGAGGAAGTTGCCGCCGGGATAGCGCACGACGGTGGGGCCGAGCTCGCGCACCAGCGCCATGACGTCGGCGCGAAACCCGCGCGCGTCGGCCGTGGGGTGGCCGGGCTCGAAAATCCCGGTGTAGACGCAGCGCCCGAGGTGCTCGACGAACGTGCCGAACAGGCGCCGATCGAGCGCGGACACCACGAAGTCGCGCTCGACGATGAGCCGCGCGGAGACCATGGCTAGTTGGCGCCCGAGAGCAGCTTGTCGACCCGCTGCTCGATGGCGTTCTGCACGTCGGCGGCCGGCTTCTTGCTGAGGTACAGGCTGCCGATCTCCTCGCTGATCGCGAGCTCGACGGCGCGCTGGCGCGCCACGTTGCTCGGGACCGAGTACGCGGTGCTGGTGATCTCGGCGATGTTGGCGCGGAACGGCAGCTCCTTGTAGGTCGCGCTCGCGGCCACCGATTGCCGGGCCGGCAGGTGCCCCGTCCGGCTCCACTCGTAGTCATTGTCCCATAGAAACTTCAGGAAGCTCAGCGCGGCCTTGCGGGCCTTGTCGTCGCGCGTACCGCCCTTGAGCAACACCCAGCTGTGGCCATCGGCGTACACCGCCTTCTTGCCCCACAGCGGCGGAAACGGCAGCACGGTGTAGCCATGGGCCAGCGGCGAGCTGGGTTGCTTGCTCTGGGCGAGGAAGTCGTCGATCGTCCAGGTCCCGACGACCACGATGCCCGCCTCGCCGTTGAGGAACGCCTGGTTCGCGGCGCCGTAGTCCGCGCCGGTCTTGACGTGGCCCTCGGCGTACAGCCGGCCCATCAGCTCGAGCGCGCGCGTCGCCGCCGCGGAGTGCGCGTCGATCGTCTTGCCGTCTGCCGAGAACAGCTTGCCATCCTGCTGCGCCACCAGCGTCACCCAGGTGCGGAACGGCGAGGCTGGCTCGTTGACCGTCGGCCACGCGAAGTAGGGCTTGCCGGTGGCCGCCTTGAACTTCTCGGCCTGGGCGATCAGCTCGTCGGGGCTTTTGGGGAGGATCGGCGAGCCATCGGGGTTGGTCAGCCCGGCCTGCTTCATCATGTTGAGGTTGATGTGCCATAGCCACGACCAGGTATCGAACGGCAGCGCGTACAGCTTGCCGCCGATCACGGTGCCGCGCCGCGCGTGGTCGGTGAACTCGCTCGGCGTCACCCCGACCGACGCCAGCCCTTCGTCGAGCGGCTCGACCAGGTTGCGGCCGACGAAGTCGCCCAGCGCCGACTCATGCATCACCGCGATCGCGGGCACGTCGCCCGAGACGATCCGGGCCGTCAGCTGATCGTAGTACGGCTGCCACTCGACGATCTGCGGCTTGACGACGATGCGGTCCTTGTTGGTGGCGTTGAACTGATTGACGATCGCGGTCATGATCCCACACTCGCCGCGCGCCAGCTTGACGTCGGCCAGCTTGCCGTAGTCGGCGTCGCACGCCCCGAAGAACCGAGCGAACGAGATCTCGGTCGCCGTCTTCTCGCCGCAACCCGCGAGCGCCGCGGCGCTCACGGCCAGTACCAGAGTCCCGATCGCGTGTGGTCTGTTACCCCTGTTACCCATGATGCCTCCGTCGTGATCGCGGTGTCCGCGGTTATCCGACTGTCGTCCCTGAAACGGCGGCGACAATGTACTTCTGAAAGAACAGATAGACGATGAAGATCGGCAGCCCCGCGAACACCGCCTGCGCCATCAGAAACCCGATCCCCTCGGACTGCGCGAAGTTGGTCTGGGTCGAGGCCAGCCCGACCGTCAGCGTGTACATCTCGGGCCGGGTCGCCGAGACCAGCGGCCACAGGTAGTCGTTCCACGCGGTCAGGAACGTGAAGATCGCCAGCGTCGCCTGGGCCGGCAGCGACAGCGGCAGGATGATGCGCAGGAAGATCTTGGGGCGAGACGCGCTGTCGAGCAGCGCCGCCTCCTCGAGCTCGCGCGGGATCGCCCGGAAGTACTGGGTCATCAGATACACGCCGAACGGCGCGGCCAGGCGGGGCAAGATGAGCGCGGTGTAGGTGTTGTGCAGCGCGAGCCCGGCGAACAGGTGGTGCAGCGGGATCAAGATCGCCTGCTCGGGCACCGCCAGCCCGGCGAGCACGAAGCCGAACACCCAGCGCTTGCCGGGGAACCGGGTGCGCGCGAAGCCGTAGCCGGCGAGCGACGCCAGCACCAGGACGAGCGCGGTCTGGCCGAGCGAGACGATCGCGCTGTTGGCGATCCAGCGCAGCAGCGACGAGGTCCCGACGAGGTTCTGGTAGTTCTTCAGGGTGAACGGCGGCGACAGCAGGTGATCGGTCCGCACCATGAGCACGGCGTTGGGCTTCCACGACGCCGCGAACACCCAGAGCAGCGGCGACATCCAGATCACGGCGAGCAGCACCACGGCGAGCAGGATCAGCCGGCGGCCGAGGCCACCCGACAGCGCCGACGGCAGCGCGCTCACCGGGTCACGCTGCCTCGCGCCGGCGGACGATCCACATCTGGACCGCCACGCCGAGCAGCATCAGCGCGAACAGCACCTGCGCCGCGGCGGCCGAGTACCCCAGCCGCCACTCGCGAAACCCCTTCTCGTAGATGAACTGCACGATCGGCCGCGACGAGTTGTTGGGGCCGCCGAGGGTCAAGAGCCACGCCTGGCCGAACAGCTGGAACTGCAGCACGACCTCGATCGCGATGACCAGCGCCACCGTCCGGCGGAGCGATGGCAGCGTGATGGCGACGAACGTGCGCCAGCGACCCGCGTTATCGAGCGCCGCGGCCTCGTAGAGCTCCGCGGGGATCTGCTGCAGCCCGGCGAGGAACAGCATCATCGGAAAGCCGATGATCCACCAGATCGTGACGACCGCGACCACCGCGAGCGACACCCCCTCGATCGAGAGCGGCTGGACCGGCCCGCCGCCGAGCTTTCGCCACAGGTTCGCGAACAGCCCGAGATCCGGCATCATCACCAGGCGCCAGACCAGGGTCACCACGGTGACCGAGAGCACCGACGCGCCGAAAAAGGTCGCGCGCAGCGCCGCGGCCAGCCGCCCGGGCCGGTTCAGCGCGAGCGCCAGCGCGAGGCCCAGGATCACGAACGCCGGCGTGGTCATCACCACGAACACGAACGTGTTGCGGACCGTCCCCAGGAAGATCGGATCGCGCCACAGCTCGACGTAGTTCCCGAGCCCCACGAACTCGCGGGTCCCCGACAGCAGATCGGCGTCGTGCAGGCTCAGCCACCAGCCATAGACGAGCGGGATCACCAGGAGCAGGAGGTAGACCACCAGGAACGGCAGCACGAACAACCCGTTGGTCCACCGACCCTCGCCCGGCGCGGGCAGTTCGGTGAGCCGAGCCCCGCCGCGCGCGGCAGGGGCGATGGCCTCGGGAGCGATGATGGATTGCGACGTGGCCATGGTGGTTTCGCCGGTGTCACCGGGCGTGATAGGCGCTGCCGGCGCCATCGAACAGCTGCAAGGGCGCGGTCTCGAACGCGAGGCCCACGATCTCACCGACGGCCACGGAGGTCTCGCGCTGCGCCTGCGCCACGACCATCGAGCCGTCGGCAAGCACGACATGCGCCAGCGTTCGATCGCCGAGCCGCTCGATCACTTCGGCGCGCCCGCGCGCGATCACTTCGGCGCGCCCGCCCGCGGTCACTTCGGCGCGCCCGCCCGCGGTCACTTCGGCGCGCCCGCCTCCCCGCTCACCGCACTCGAGGGTCACCGACTCGGCGCGCACGCCGAGCGTGAGCTGGTCGCTCGCCGCCACGTCCTGGTCGTCGATCGCCGTCGCCAGGACGGTGCCGTCGCGCAGCTTGACCACCACATGGCCGTTCACGGCCGGCATCCGGTCGACGGGCAGGAAGTTCATCGCGGGTGTGCCGAGGAAGCCCGCCACGAAGCGCGTCGCAGGCCGGCGGTAGATCTCCATCGGACTGCCGATCTGCTCGATCTTGCCGCGGTTCATCACCGCGAGCCGGGTCGCCAGGGTCATCGCCTCGGCCTGATCGTGCGTGACGAACACCATCGTGGTCTTCAGCCGGTGGTGGAGCCGCGCGAGCTCGACCCGGGTGCGCGCGCGCAGGCCGGCGTCGAGGTTGGACAAGGGCTCGTCGAACAGGAACGCGACCGGCTCCTTGACCAGCGCCCGCCCGATCGCCACGCGCTGGCGCTGGCCGCCGGACAGCTGCGCCGGCCGGCGCGCCAGATACGGCGCGAGCTCGAGGACGCGCGCGGCATCGTGGATGCGGCGGTCGATCGCGTCCGGGGCCACGCCGACGTTGCGCATGCCGAACGCCAGGTTGTCGTACACCGTCATGTGCGGATACAGCGCGTAGTGCTGGAATACCATCGCCACGCCGCGCGCCCCCGGCGCCAGCTGGGTCACGTCGCGTCCCGCGATCCGGATCCGGCCTTCGGTGACCGGCTCGAGGCCGGCGATCATGCGCAGCGCGGTCGATTTGCCACATCCGGAGGGCCCGAGCACGACCAGGAACTCGCCAGCTTCGATCCGGAGATCGAGGTTGGCAATCACCTCGACGCTGCCAAATCGCTTGGTGACGCCGACGAGCTCGATGCCGTCCACCCGGCCCACACTACCGGCCGCCGCGGTCGGGGTCAATGCGAGCGCGGATATGCAGCGCAGCGCACACAAACAGTCAGAATGACAAGCTCGATTGGGCGCGCTCGCGCAAGTACGCAGTGCGTTATCACGCGCTACGACCGGGCCGCCGCGTGCGCCAGCGTGCGTTTGCCATCGGCGAACTCGACGTCGATCCGCGACGCGAGGCGCGCGACCACCGTGCCGCGGCCGAATTTCGGGTGCTCGATGAGGTCGCCGACGGCGAACGTGCGGCTCGCCGCGTAGGGATGCACCGGCTGCTCGGGCACGCGCCACGTCAGCCGCGCGAGCTCGCCGAGGCTCTCGAGCAGGGACTGCACGAACTTCGCCGGGGTCTTGCTGGTGCGCGCGTCGCACGCCCGCAGGATCGCGACCTCGCGCGGGGTCGCGCGCAGCGTGATCGGCTGGTCGATCCGGGCGGCGGCGTCGGGGTTGACCCGCGCGAGCACCTCGTGAGCACGGTCGATCGCGCTGCCTGCGATCCGCGCGAACACCGCGTCGCGGGCCTCGATCAGCACCTGCTGCACCGCCTGCAGCGCGTCGAGCGGGACCTTCGGCGGCTTGAGCAGGTGCAGCGCGCGCTCGTCGAGCTGCTGGGTGATCTTGGCGAACGCCGCGCCATACGCCTCGGGACAGCGGGTGCGCGCCTCGGCGATGATGGCGTCGCGGATCGGCGGCACCGCCAGCGCGCCGTCGACCACACTCGCCAGCGCGCTGGCGACCTCGCCGCGCACCTCGTCGCCGAACGCGATCGTGCGATCCGGCTCGGCCACGACCACCAGCGCCAGCGCCGCCACCACGCAGTCGGCGACCTGCCGCGGCTTGGCGCTGCGCGGCCCCCCGTCGTCGAGCTTGATCGCGCCGAGCCGCTCGATGAGCGCCGCGGAGACGCCCTCGTGGTCCGCCAGCGCGGTGCGCTCGGCGCTGTCCAGCGGCGCCAGCTCCTGCGCCAGCGAGGCCAGCACGCGGTCGAGCCCGGCGCGCGCGCAGACATCGAAGAACCCGAGGAGCAAGTCGCGCGCGAGCCGGTCGAGCGCGCCTCCGGACCTCCGGCTATCGAGCAGCCGGACTGCAAGTTCTTGCAACGCTACGACCTGCGACCTTGGAAACTCGACGGGCATCGCCGCGTATCATACGGCGGAACCTTCCGCCCCGCGGGGCGTCCCCGGCGGGGTGAATTGGCGAGAACCAGCCGATCGCGCCGCGCCGCGCCGCGACGTGCGGATCCGGCCGCGCACGCCGGTTCGCCACTGCATGCTGTTGCATGGGCCGGCGTTCTCGAGGACGATTTGCCATGCGATACGCTCTGTGTGCAGCGCTCCTACTCGCCCTCGCCGGCCAGGCCCACGCCGACGATCCGCTGGGCGGCCTCAAGTCGAAGGTGAGCGGCAAGGCCAAGGAAGCCGCCAACAGCGCGGTTGTCGACAAGGTCAACGCCAAGCTCCTCGAGGAAGGCCGCAAGAACCAGTGCAGCTTCAAGACCGATAGCGACGTGCTCGAGCCCGGCTGCGACGCCAAGGCCAAGAAGCTCGCCAACCTGGTGATCGACATGAAGAAGCAGCTCGCGCAGAGCGGCGCCAGCGGATACCACTTCGTGGTCTCGGGTCACACCGACTCGTCGGGCAAGGACGACCACAACCTGGAGCTGTCGAAGAAGCGCGCCGCCGCCATCGTCCGCGAGCTCGTCGCCCGCGGCGTGCCGCAGAACGACATCGTCCCGGTCGGCATGGGATCGAAGAAGTTGCTGGTCAAGCCGGACAACACGCCGGCGAAGAAGGCCAAGAACCGCCGCTACGAGATCCAGGTCGAGCTGTAATCTGGCGCGCGGTCGCGCGCGGCTTTGTGCGTGAGGCACGTTCGAAATGAGCGTCGGCCGCCAGGAGCTGCAACCGGCTCCGGTCCCATGGCATACGGTGCTCAAAGGACGTAACGCCTGATGCACAATCTTCTGTCAATGAAGCCCCGCTGGCGCAACGTGGCGCCCTGGATCCTGCTCTCGCTGTACATCACCTGCGTCGGCGCTCGGCTGCTCCGCACCGGGTGGAACATCGGGACGAGCTCGGCGATCGCCTGCCTGACCGTGCTGCTCGCCGCGCACTACGTCATCAGCCCGCGCAGCGAGTGGCTCGCCGGGGCTCGCGCGCGGCCGACCCCGGCGTCGTCGGCGGCCACGGATCCCGTGGATCCCGCGGCCGACGCTCCCGCCGCGTACATCCAGTCGCGCGGGCTGTGATCGCCGCGCCGGCGCGGCGGCGGAGCGCTCAGCGATTGTACGGCACCTCATTGATCCAGTGGAACCCGCGGCTCAGAAGGATACCGTCGGGCCGACGGTGCATTGCGACGTGGATCGAGGTCCCGCGGTGCACGGCGTCGATGACCAGGCGATCCGCCGCCGGCCGGGCGTACTTCCACGTCTCCTTGGCCTGCGTCGCATCGTCCACGGTGAGCTGCAGCGTGTGAGCCGCCGGATCGACCTTGAGCGTGTAGAAGCCGCGCGTGGACCCGCCCCGGTCTTCGAAGCTGCCATCCATCCGCCAGATCTGGGCATAGCGGGGGTTGGCGGAGAAGCTCTCCCATCGCACGGGATCGGTCAGGAGCGGCGGGTGCTCCACGCCGTCGATCGCGAAGCTATCGACCGCCCAGTCGCCGTAGACCTCGTGGAGGTGATCGTCGTGGCTCGGACGTCCGAAAAATGGCACGACCGTCTTGTAGAGCAGCGCCCCGATCATCAGCAGCTTTGCGACATCCGTGCGCGCTCGCGTCGCCGTGACGACCGCGGCCGTGGCGGGACCTCCGCCACCGCACGGCCGAGCACCGCGCCGATCAGGCGGCGGGCGCCCGGCAGCGCGATCACGATGGTCATGACGAGCAGCCGCGTCGAGTACAGCTTGACCGGAACGTCGTAGCAGAAGTTCAACATCACCACGTTGGTCATCACCGCGATCACGAGCACCGCGCCCAGCGTCACGGTTCGTCGCCACAGCAGGAGCATGCCGCCGACCGTCTCGGCGAGGCCCGCGAACACGGTGTACGGGAGCGAGTAGCCCATGAACGCCCACAGCAGCTTCATCGGCGGCGTCTCGCCGAGCCGCTGGTGGAGCACGCCCGGCGCAAGATCGTAGAACTGCGACTTCATGACCTTCGACATGCCGTAGCTCAGCATCGCCCAGGCGACGTAGTACCGGAGCACAACCCAGGCTGCGGTGGCGAGCGAGCCATAGGACCGACGCCGCCGATCGAGCGCCGACCAGAGGATCGTGCCGACGGCGGCGAGCACCACGATCAGGAGGAGCTGGACGTAGTCGATCAGGCGATCGCCGCTGCCCGTGAATTCCTCCGACAGCGGCGGAAGTCCGAGGGTTCCGGCGAACCGCTGCGTGGTCCAGGTGAGCGGCTTCTCGAGCGCCGTCTCGAGCCACCCGGCCTTCGGAATGAGGCCGAATGGAAATGGAAAGATCTGCAGCGCCGCGACGATGATGACGAAGCGAAAGCCGATCCGTCGCGGCAAGCTCCACGATGCTGAACTTGTCATGCGCGACGAATGTAACGGTGCCGGATCGCGCAATGGATGCTTTCTGCACGCTTCCCGACGTGTCGCACCTCGTACCAGGAAGGTTCCACCCCTCGGCCCGACCGCCAGGCGCCAGCTTTTGCCGGATTCTCTAGGTTGCCTGCGACCCCAGGACTGGAGGACGCCGGGCCCGCCGCGATGCCGCGAGACGCGCCACCGCGTTGACCGACAGATTGCTAGTCTCGGATAGCGAGGGATCCGGACGCTGGGGAGACTTCGCAGCGCCCGGGGCGGGCGCGCCCGCTGGAGTTCGCGGGTAGACGCTCGCCGGGCGCAGGTCCACATACCTGCCGCACGACGTTGCTCCGAAATAAGATCAGTTGTCGCGAGGGCCCGATTACACCGCAAAGATCAACGGAAGAGAGAAGTGTGGATCAAAGGCGAGAACGCTCCGGTGCAGCTATCCGTGGCGCCGGGACGACGCGCAGGGCAGGCGGGGCGGACGCGGTCGTCAGATTGCGCGTCCCATGTGAGTTTACATACAGATTTCGTCGATGTCATAAAACATGCGCTGGCGAACCACACAAGCTCCGGTCGCTCGCACGCGCGGGGATACTATCCTTCCGGATTATCACGTGAATACAGTGTATTCTTGCTTGTCGTTTCGGCTGCCCGGCCGGCTCGCGCGATGGTATGATGCGACCACGAGCCGCAGGCGGATGCAGTCCAACCGGCTGGTCATACTCAGCAAGTAGCGCTAGGCGGCGGCCCGGACGCACGCTGGCATCGGCCTGAGCCCTCCCCGGTGTTCATTGTTTCGAGCGTCCGCGCGCAGACATGTACTTATCGCCCTGACAGAAATCCGAGCGTAACGCGAATGTTTCCTAACAGAGACGCTCTGTTGTTCGCTGTCTCGTGATTTCCGAGATAGCGAGTGCAGCGGCAGACGTGCAATAACCCTCGAACCAGGCATGGCGCACCTGTTGCTCATCGACGATGACGCAGTCTTCGTGCCTGAACAGGTACGACAGGCATTCCCTGCGCCCGCGTTCTGCGTCGCCGTCGCCGAGAGCGGCAGCCACGGAATCGAGCAGGTCCGGCGGACCACGCCCGACGTCGTGCTGCTCGACCTCCACCTGCCGGATCGGCCCGGGCTCGACGTCTATCGCAGCATCCGGGCGCTCGACGCCCGCGTGCCGGTCATCTTCATCACCGCCGGGCAGACGGCGACCGCGGCGATCGAGGCGGTCAAGCACGGCGCGTTCGACTACCTGCACAAGCCGCTCGATCTGCAGCAGCTGCGCCGCGTGGTGTCCGAGGCGCTCGAGATCGGCCGCGGCCGGCCCCAGCCGCGCGTCGCCGAGGCGCACGGACCGCCGCCGCGTCCCGAGGACGAGGGCGCGCTGCTCGGCACGTCGGCGAAGATGGTGGATATCTACAAGGCGATCGGCCGGGTCGCCGCGCAGGATGTCACCGTGCTCGTCACCGGTGAGAGCGGCACCGGCAAGGAGCTGGTCGCGCGGGCGATCTACCAGCACAGCGCGCGCGCGAAGGGCCCGTTCCTCGCGCTGAACTGCGCGGCGATCCCGGAGAACCTGCTCGAGAGCGAGCTGTTCGGCCACGAGCGCGGCGCGTTCACCGGCGCCGATCGGCGGCGCGTCGGCAAGTTCGAGCAATGCAACGGCGGCACCGTGCTGCTCGACGAGATCGGCGATATGCCGCTGGCGCTCCAGGCGAAGATCTTGCGCCTGCTGCAGGACCAGACGTTCGAGCGCGTCGGCGGCAACGAGACGATCCGCACCGACGTCCGGCTGATCGCGTCGACCCACCGCGACCTGCGGGCGCGCGCCGCCGAGGACAAGTTCCGGCCCGACCTGTACTACCGGCTCGGTGTGTTCACGATCCACCTGCCGCCGCTGCGCGAGCGCGGCGATGATCTGCCGGTCCTGGTCCAGCACTATCTCCGGAGGTTCAGCGACGAGTACGGCCGCGAGATCCGCGAGATCGCGCCCGACGCGCTCGCTCGCCTGCGGGCCTATCCGTGGCCGGGGAATATCCGCGAGCTGCAGAGCGTGCTGCGGCAGGCGCTGCTGCGCGCCAGCGGCACGGTGCTGCTCCCGACGTTCTTGCCCGAGCTCGCCGGCGTATCCGCGCTTACCCGGCCGACCACGAACTCCGAGTTAGCGTTTGACCTCGAACGGTTTATTCGCCAGCGGCTGACGCCGACCACCAACGATCTCGCCGCCGAGACCCACCGCGAAGTCGATCGATTGCTGATGACACTGGCGCTCGAATACACGCGTGGGAATCACCGCGAAGCGTCGCGGCTCCTCGGGATCTCGCGCCAGACGATGCGGATGCGGCTGCGCTCGATGGGCTTGCACGTGTCGCATTCCGTCGAATCCGATGACGAAGATGCGTCGTGATCTTCCGTCGGTCTGACTCAGAAATCTGAGCCGGAACTCGGATTGGGCAGGATGACCAAATACTGGCCATCGCGGCGTCGAGTGACCAACCGGTGGTCCATAAGAATTGGCGATCTACGCCGCCCGCGCCGTGGCACGCACCCTGCTCAGCGACCAGGCATGCCCGCACCGCAGAACATCGCATCGGTTCGCAACGATCGTGGCCTCGCACCGGCGCGCGCAACGCGCGAGCTCGACGGCGTCCCGCATGACGTCGTCGGCTTGTCGGCGCTGTTCTCGGTCCTGTTCGCGGCCGTCGTGCTCGGGATGTGGCTCAGCGGCCCGACCGGACGGATCGCCGCCGTCGCGATCTGCATGGTCGGCGTCCCGATGCTGGTGACCGGCCTTCGCCAGCGTTCGGAGCGCACGCGCAGGTCGCGCTGATCGCGCGCGCGGGATCGCGCGGCGCGGCCGGTCCCGGGGGCAGCGCCGCGCCGGGACGTCATGCCGGGCGCGCGACCGGCAACCATCGGCGTCGAATCGGCGCGCGGCGCGCGGTTTCAGGCGATCGGATCGCGAAGCTCGCGGGCGCCGCGCCCTGCAATCGCTCGAGGTCGGCGAGAACTCGTGGCCCGCGAACGGCGCCCCGGCGGGGACCACCAGCGCGTCGGCCTCGCCGCGCCGGTGGTCCGTCGCGGCGTGCTCGAGCACCAGGGCGACCTCCAGCACGACGCCGGCATCGTGGCGGTAGCATCGGCCGCGAGGCAGCACGCACGCGCCGGCGGGCATGACGAACGGCTCGCCCTGGTCTCCGTGGACCACGCGCACCCAGCCTTGGTAGCGCGCGCCACCGCGAACGCAGGACGGACCGGTGGCCGAGCGGCCGCGGCGAAGTCGAGCCCGGCCGCGCCGCGGTGCTCCGCGGCCCGCACATGCCGAACTCGCCTTCCGTGTCCACTGATCAGCGCAACATTCGGCTCGTCGGCCGGCACGATCGGGTCGAGTCGGAGACCGAGGCGCGCGAACCGCGCCAGGGCGCGGTCGAAAACGGACCCTGCTGGAGGTCGTCGTCGGTGGCTTCCCCGGACGTCCCGACCGAGTATCGCGCAGAACCCGTCGGATCTACTGGCTGGCCATGTCGGACATGTAGCCTCGAGAACCACCCGCGAGAGCCCCTGGACTTGGCGGCTGTAATTCTAGATACTGGCCGTCGGGTTAGTTCTGGGTAACTGACTGATTCGACACGAACTCGAAGGTTGATTCATTGCTCTGTGCGAATAGACTGATCACTGGATGGAACGGTTGTTTGCTGGTGACGGCATGAAGAGCACTTTCTATGGTGCTCGTCGCATCGACTTGGAGCGCCCGGGCGAACCCGCTCGGGGGGGCGCCGGTTCGGCAACCGTGCTTCATCCGCGTGACGCTTCCTCGGACAAACCGGACACCCAGTGCCGCCGCCCGGCGCAAGTCACGCTCGGAACCTCAAAGGAGTCCTGATGTCCAATCTCCCTCACATTGCGAAGATGCAGATCGCGAAGTTTCCAGAAGTCGCAGCGCTCGTCGTCACCGACGACGCGGGCTCGCTGCTCGAATCGAGCGGAGATATCGACGGCGAAGCGCTCGGCGCGGTCCATGTCGTGACCATGCAGGCGCTCTCGCGGTGCGGCAACGCGCTCGGGCTGGGCGCGCTGCACCGGCTCACGGTGACCGGACCGAAGCGGTCGTGCCTGATCGCGGTCTACGACCAGGAGGTTCTCGGCGTCTACATCGACCCCACCAAGCCCATCGGCGCCTTCGAAAAGAAGCTCGAGACGGCGCTGAGGCGCTGAAGGAGTAGTCATGCTGGAACCAATTCTCCAGGGTCTTCGCGAGGTCGATGGCGTCCAGGGCGCCATGATCGTCGATCACGCCGCCACCGTGGTCGCCCACCGCGCCCACTCCATCTACGACGTGGCCGTCCTGCAGCAGGTCGCGCGCTCGGTGGTCAACTCGGTCGATTCGGTCCAGCTGATCCAGGATGACTGGGATCTGCTGACCGCACATTACGGCGAAGGCAAGCTGCTGCTGCGCAGCCTGCGCACCACCGGCGCCAAGCCGCGGCGCTACGTGCTCGCCGTGATCGCGGACGCCTCGTTGAACGTCGCGTTCCTCGGCGTGGCGCTGCGCGTCGCCGCCGGCAAGCTGGTCGCCGAGCTCGAGAACGGCCCGCCGGTGCCGTCGCCGCAATCGTCGGCCCCGCCGATGGGCCACAGCCAGTCGATCCCCTCGCTCTCGATGGCGTCCGGCAGCTCCGGGCGGGGCTCGATGACCGAGCAGCCGCGGCCCGAGCTGGCCAAGACCGGGCTCAGCTGGTCGGGGGTCAGCTCGGGATCCGGGGTGGGGGCCTCCGACGTCAGCGTGATGGACAACGCGAGCTCGGCGTTCCTCTCCGGTTGCACCAAGGCGCTCGCCGCGAGCGTCGGCCCGATGGCCAAGGTGTTCGTCAAGGAGGCGGTCCGCAAGGTGTGTGGCGATCGCCCGTTCTCGCGCAGCGATGGCCCCGCGGTCCTCGCGCAGCTCGCCGCCGCGATCGACGATTCCGATGACCGCGCGCTCTTCCAGCGCGCCACCCGCACCCTGTAGTCCCCACCGCCCGCGTAGAAAGCAAAGCCCATGCTCGAGCTCATCAAACGCAAACTCAGTATCAAAGTCTCGATCATCCTCGCCGCCATCACGATCCCGCCGATGGTCGCCGCCGCTTACTTCATCACCTCGAGCGAGGGCGCGACCATCGAGCAGATGACCGTCAACAACGGCAAGGTCGCCGCGCTGTCGGGCGCGCGGACGTACGGCTTGATCCTCGAAGCGGGCATCGATGCCGGTTTCATCACCACGAAGGATCTGTACGACCCGGTCTACGAGGAGATCAAGGGCTTCGACTGGGGCGACAACCCGCGGTTCCACACCAAGTACGACGGTTACACGGACCACACGATCCGCCCGATGCAGGACACGCTGCTCGAGTCGTCGGGCGACTTCATCTACGCGGTGGGCAACGACCTCAACGGCTACCTGCCGAGCCACAACTCGAAGTTCGAGCTGCCGGTCACCAACGACCGGGTCAAGGATCTCGCCGGCAACCGCACCAAGCGCAAGTTCACCCAGCCGATGCACATCGCGGCCGGGCGCAACCTGGATCCGCTGCTCGTCCAGTCCTACGTCCGCGATACCGGCGAGTCGGTGTGGGACGTGTCGTCGCCGATCTGGGTGAAAGGCCGCCACTGGGGCGTGTTCCGCGTGGGCGTTTCGCGGGTATCGATCCAGCAGCACATCCACACCCTGGCCCTCCAGCTGACCGTGGTGTTCGCGTTCCTCGCGGTGGTCACGATCGGGTTCATCTTCCTCATGTTGCGGCGCTCGATGCTGCCGCTGGAGCGCCTCGCCAACCTGGCGTCCGAGATCAGCACCGGCGAAGGCCTCGAGAAGCCGATCAAACCCGGCACCTCGGACGAGATCGGCCAGATGGCAAAGTCGCTGAACCGGCTGCGCTCGAGCCTGCAAGCGGCGATGGGCCGCCTCGGCGAGTAAGCCCACCCCCACCGCCCCTCTACCTCTCGGAGATGCCCATGAACCGGACCCTCAGATTCAAGCTCACCGTCGCCGCGTTTGCCACGGCCTGCGCGATCCCCGTGTCGTTTGCCCAGTCGGCCCCCACCGCCGCCGCCGCGGCGCCCGAGGCCCCGTCCGACGGCCTGACGACGCAGGATCGCGACGTGCTCGCTGCCACCGAGCAGCTCGCCAGCGAGGCGACGCAGATGATGGAGCAGTGGATCACGACGCAGGCGGTCACCGAAGATCGCTTGTTCGCGCGGCTGTACTACCCGATCCCGAAGACCGAGCCGCGGAAGTGGACGACCCATTACGATCAGCTCGCCGACCGTGACCTCGTCGGCCCCGAGGACAAGGCGCTCGGCCGCTCGCCGCTCATCCAGTACGCGATCGTGACGGATCTCAATGGGTACGTGCCTGCGCACAACTCGCGATTTGCCCAGGCGCTGACTGGGAATATGTCGCAGGACTATGTTAACAACCGCACGAAGCGGATTCTGGGTGACATCGCGAGCTTCGCCGCCGCGCGTAACGAGGCCCATTACCTGATGCAGCGCACCCAGATGGAGACCGGCGACGTGATCTACGAGATCTCGGTGCCGATCAAAGTGCGCGGCAAGCACTGGGGTTGCGCGCGCGTCGGCTATCGCCGCGCCGAATAACGAACAACTGCGGAGCGGTCATGCTAGGTTTGGTCACGGAGACGAGCATGCTGGGCGCGCTTCTCGAGGAGACCCGGGGAGTGGTCGGTGTGGTTCTCGGAACCGCTGACGGGGAGCTGCGTGCGGTGGTCGGCAGCGTCGCCGACGGCAACACCGGTGCTGCGGTGACCGCGTCGCTCACCGAGGCGCTGAGCTATATCGGCATGTTGCTCGGGCTCGGCGAGCTCGAAGTCGCCTCGATCAAGGGCACGACCGCGGCCCGGGTGGTCGCGCGCCAAGCTGGCGCAGTGGTCGCGATCGAGCTCGATGCCAAGCGACCGCTGGGCGATCTCGAAACCAAGCTGCGCACGCAAGCGTGGGCGCCGCCGCAGGACGAGATCCCCGAGGAGATCCCCGAGGAGCTGACGGAGGAGGTCGTCGAGCGCCCCGTCGTCAGTCGCGCCCCCACGGTCCCGCTGCACCAGCGGCAGTCGCAGGCGATGATGGCCGCGTCGGCGCCCCGCTCGCCCGCGCGGCCGACCCCATCGGTCCCGGTGCCGCTTCCGCCGCCCAAGGAGATGCCGCGGGCGGGGCGCGCCACCCCGCCCCCTTCACCATCGTTTGGTGCTGCACCACGCGGCACACCGTCACCCACGCAACCGAGTAATGTCCCCAGCGAGATGAAGCAGGTGGGCAGCGGGCCCGTGTTCACCGGCGATCTCGAGGAGTTCGCGCTTCCGGACCTGCTCGAGTTCCTGCGCAATAGTCACCGCACCGGGCTCCTGATGTGCACCACCGCGTCGGGGATCGGGACCGTGCAGCTGTCGCGCGGGATGATCATCGGGGCGGATTCGCCCAACGCCCTGGACCTTCGCGAGCACTTCTTGACCAGTGCCGACGTCGCTCCCGATCGCCGACGCGCCCTCGCGGCCTTGCCGCCCGAGAGCTTTGGTGATGACATGATCGACGGCGTGCTTGGCGATATGATGCCGCGCGACGATGTGGAGCGAGCCCGCGTGGCTCGCATCTACAGCGCGTTCCGCGAGATGATGGCGTGGACGTCCGGCCGGTTCTCGTTCGACCCCGCCGTTCCTGTCGCCGCCAATCCCGCGCTGGCGCTCAGCGCACAGAGCATCTTGATGCAGATCTTCCAGGAGCAGGACGAGCAAGGGCGGTGACGGTGACGGATCCGTTGCAATTGGCCGGGCAGAAGCTCGGTAACTATCGGCTACGGAGACTGCTCGGGCAGGGCAATATGGGGGTCGTGTACCTCGCCAATGACGAGGCGCTGCTTCGCCCCACGGCGGTGAAGGTCCTGACCTGGTCTCCGGCCGAGCACGATCCGGAGGCCTGGTTCCTCGCCGAGGCACGCAGCGTTGCCAAGCTCAATCACCCGTCGGTGATCCAGATCTACAGCGTCGCGCGCCACGGCCCGTACCGCTACATCGCGATGGAGTACGTCGAGGGGGTCTCGGCGGAGGTGATGGTCGCCCGCGACGGCCCGTTCTCGGCCGAGCGCGCGACCGAGGTGATCCTCCAGCTCGCAGCGGCGCTCGATCTCGCGCACTCCTCGGGGATCATCCATCGCGACGTCAAGCCGGGCAACATCCTCATCAACAGCGATGGCACCGCGAAGCTCGGCGATTTCGGGATGGCGGTCTCCGTGCAGAGCGTCACCGAGTCCCGGCTGCGGGCCGGTACCCCGCACTACTTCGCTCCCGAGATCTGGCGCGGCGAGCCCGCGAGCGTCTCGACCGATCTCTACGCGCTCGGCGCCACGTACTTCTACTTGCTCACCGGGCGGCCGCCGCTCGATGGCTCGACGATCGCCGGACTCAGCGTCGCGCACCAGCGCCAGGAGGTCGTCGTGCCCCCGGAGCTCGCCAGCGGTGTGGCGGCAGCGTGCATGCGCGTGGTGCGGCGGCTGCTCGCCAAGACCCCGGGCGAGCGCTACGAGTCGGCGCGCGCGGTCGCGTGGGAGACCCGCGGCGTGCTGCGCGAGCTCGAGTCGCCGTGGCTGCCGCAGCCGACCGAGACGACGCGCCTGCGCGAATCGACCTCGTCCCCATCGCCGGCGTTCGCGGAGGCCGGCCCGCCGTGGCGCGACCGCGGCTTTCAGTTCGAGCCGTTCGCGCACCTCGATCCGACCGCGCCGCCCTACCGCGACGCCCCGTTCGATCGGCTGCGCCGTGACCTGACGAGCCGGCTCGCCGTCTCGGGCACGACGCTGGTGCTCGCCGGCGAGCCCGGCAGCGGGCGCAGCACGATCGCGCGCGCGGTGTTCGCGGCGGGCGCCGGGCGCGGCGCTTACATCGATCTCGGCCAGTCGGGCTCGCGGCCCGGTAGCCTGGTCCAGCGCACGGCCCGCGCGTTCGGCGCGGTCGCCAGCAACGGCGCGTCACGCAACGCCGAGATCGAAGGCTTGCTCGAAGCGCTCGCGGCGAGCTCGGCCGCCGATCGCGTCCCGCTCGTCGTCGTCGATGGCGTCGTCACCGGCACGCGCGCGGCCGTCGAGGCGGCCGTGCTGGCGCGCGCCGCGCGTAGCACCCGGTACTTCAACATGCTGGTGGTCGGCCCGAACGAGCTGGGCGCCGAGTTTGCCGGCTCCGATCCAGAGGGCGTGATCCCGGTGCCGGCGCTGAGCGCCCACCAGGTCGCGCCCTACGTCGATAGCTGGCTACGCGCGACCCGATCCCCCGAGGCGCCGCCGCTGATCCTCACCGTGGACGCCGCGCTCCTGATCGGCCACCGCGCCGAGGGCAACCTCGGGCGGATCAACGCGCTGGTCCGCCAGATGATCACCAGCGGCGGCTCGGTGTTGACGTCGTGGGATGCCTACGCCGCGACCGACCGTGACTCCGGGCTCGGCGGGCCGCGGGTCCGCCCCGCGGTGTGGCCGACCCCCGAGATCGTCCGCGTGATCAACGAGTGCCGCGCGGCCGCCGGGCTCGCCGAGCGGCTTTCGCTGACCTGACCTATCGACGAACGCCGCGCCGCGATCGCCGGACACGACGATGGCCGGGCAGCGGTGGGGCTGCTCGGCCATCGAGGGAGCGTCAGGAGCGGGAACCGACCCAGCGCCGGTACGAGATCACAGCGAGTCGAGGAACGCGAGCACGTCTGCCTGCGACGAGGCCGACAGCGCGTTGAACGCGTTGGCCGCGGCCTGGCCCTGGTTCTTGTGGCGGTTGATCGCGTCGGTGCGCGTGACGCTCGCGCCGTCGTGCAGCAGGCGGTTGCGCGCGCGCAGGCCCCACAGCGCGGGGGTGCGGACCTGGTTGCGCGTGCCCTGGCCACCGTTCTGGACGATGCCATCGCCGGTGCCGACGTCGTGGAGCAGGAAGTCGCTGAACGGGTGGATCGTCTTGTCACCGATCGCGGCCGGGACGGTGTACGCGCCGGCGTTGATCACGGTGCCCGCGGTGACGGTGGTCAGCGTGGCCACGTGGCAGGTCGCGCAGCCGATGTTGTTGAACGCGGTCTGGCCGCGCGTCACGGCGGCGGTGATCGGCCCGCGGGGCGGCGCCTTCAGGGAGCGCATGAAGTTGGTGAAGGCCGTGATGTCACCGCCGTCATCCTCGGGGTCGGCCGTCAGGTCGAACGCCGCGACCGAGTTGCCGTTCGAGCTGTTCTCGGTCGGCGCCAGCGGGCTGGTGATGCCCATCTCGTTGAGGTACGCGTCGATCGCGAACGACTCCAGGCTCGCGTGCTGGTTCTTCCAGCCGAACCGAGCGCCACGAACGACGTCACCGGCCTCGGTCACCGGGACCTGGATGAACGTGCCCCGCTGCGCCGCGGGCTGGGCGAGCGAGATGTTGTTCAGCGCGTTGGAGTCGATCGCCTCGATGTAGCCATCGCCGGCGATGCTGAGGGTGAGCCGGAGCGTGCGGACCTCGTTGCCGGGCAGGACCTTCTCCTGGATCGACGCGTCGACCGCGCGGTCGTTGATCAGCGAGCCGCCCGGGTGATCGATGAAGATCGAGCCGTTGAAGTGGCCGGCGCGGAGCTCGGTGACCTGCGAGCCGGTGCCCGGAACCGGGTCCTCGTGGCACGACACGCACGACGTCGAGTTGAACACCGGGCCGAGGCCGGGCGCCTGCGCGGTCTCGACCTCTTCGAAGACTTCCTCGGCGGCGGTGAAGTCCGCGGCGCTCAGAAATCCGTTGGACAGGTTGTCGAAGCCGGCGGGGGCCTCGGTGAGCGCCGCCGGCGCGATCGCGGCCTCGGCCACGACCGCCTGGATGGCGGCGATGGTCTCCGCCTCGGGCGACTGGGTGTCGGTCGAGGCGTCGGAGGGTGAGCACGACGCGAAGAACAGCGAAGCGGGCGCAAGTAGCGAGGTCGCGAACAGCTGGCGATGCACTTTCATCTCTATCCTCCTGGTTCAGAGCGGGCAGACAGGCACACAAGCGGGTGGGGCTCACCCGCGGGATCCTCGTGGTCGTCGTAGGGCGCCGCCTCCTCAAACCTCAAGCGCGAGCACCTTACGGACTCGCGATACTCATTGTCAATGATATCGTCGCTTCATTGAATATCGCGAATTGGCATCGACGAATATCCGATATTGTCGAGCCGCGTTCTCGCTGGCTACACCTACCCACGTATCGGCCGCGGCCGAACGCCCATCCTCGTCGGAGATCGTCGATCCAGGCCGTGGAGCACGCTCGACAACGCGAGGCGTCATCGCGACCGTCGTGGCTTCTGCGGACCGATCTACACCTCAGTTTTTCGAGGCATGAGGCGTTGAGTCCAATCGAGAGCCTCAGTTTTTATTGCGACATCCACACCGCAACAGGGCATTCTGTTGCCAACGTTCCGCGCCACCGTGGCTTCGGCTGCGCCGCAGCCGCGCCATTCTCCGGCTCCCGATCCACGCGTCACTGCGTCGATGTCGCGGCCGGCGATCCGACGAGCGCGGCGCCCTCAGGGAACCTCGCAGAGGTGCTGTCCGCCGGCGCCCCACGATGGACGTGGGGCGCACGCGGCGGCGGTGTCCATCACGGGTTATCGTTGGTGCTGACAACCGAGACGCGCACTACGCATCCACGACAATCGCGCCGACCGGGCGGGCCTGACACGCCAGGATGAGCCGCTTGGCTCGATCTCCTGGCGTCAGCGCATCCTGGACCTCCATCGTCACGGCTCCCGACACCAGACGGGTCTTGCACTGGCCACAGATTCCGGAGCGGCACTCGAACGGGATCGCCACGCCGGCATCCTCCGCCGCTTCGAGGACGGTGACGCCGGCAGCCAGCTCGGCGGTCGTGCCGGCGCGCTGGAATTGCACCGTGGTCGCGCTCCCATCTTCCGGCCGCACCGCGTCCGGGCCGGCGACCGCGGCATCCGCGGCAGTCGTGTCGCGCAGCGACGCCGGCGGCGATACGAACGCCTCGTCGAGCACCTCGGCATCCGGGATCGCCATCTGGTCGACGAGCAGCCGGCGAACCGCCGCCATCATCGGCGCCGGCCCGCACAGCAGGATCGGCCCGTGGTCGAGCCCGGGGATGAAACCTTCGAGCAACGCACGCGTTACATGCCCGCGCTGGCCCGTCCACGCCGCGCCGGGGTCACCGGTCAGCGTCACACACACATGCAGATTAGGAAATCGCGCCTGTAGGTAGGTGAGCTCGTCGCGAAATACAATGTCGCGTTCCTGGCGAACCGAGAACACCAGGTAGATCTGTCCGGGCCAGGTTTTGTCGGTGAGGCTGCGCACGGTGGACATGGCCGGCGTGATGCCAACCCCGCCGGCGATCAAGACGCAGCGTCGCGAGGGCCCCGGATCGAAGACAAATCGCCCTGCCGGCGCGCCAATCTGGAGGACGCTGCCCTCGCGCAACGCGTCGTGCAGGTAACGCGAAGCGTAGCCGTCGGCGGCGCGCTTGACCGAGATCTCGCAGTAGTCGGTGCGGGTCGGCGACGAGGCGATCGTGTACGAGCGATTCGTGCGCTTGCCATCGATCGTCAACGCGACGTTCAGGTACTGGCCAGGGAGGTAGTCGAACGGCAGCGGGCCGCCGCCCGGCAGCGCGAGCCGGAACGTCCGGACGTCGTGGGTCTCTTCGAAGATCCGCGCGACCACGAGCGCCCCGGACCAGAACTTGCGCCGCGGCTTGGCGGCCGCGCTGCGCACCCGCAAGAGCTTGGCCTGCGCGGTGCGCACCTCGGCCCGCAGGTCGAGGTAGTGCAGGACCACGCGCACCAGCAAGAGCACGCCGAGCACGATCGCGAACGCGAGCGGCTGCCGCACGTCGGATTTGACCAGCAGGTAGTAGTGCACCACGCCGCAGATCGCGATCGGATATGCCAGGCGGTGCAACCACTTCCAGCGCCGCGCACCGAGCCGCGTGACCATGGCGTCGGTCGAGGTCGCGGCGAGCGGGATCAGGAGTACCAGGGCCAGCGCGCCGAACCACAGATAGAACCGCGCGGTGATCTCCTCGAGCGTGCTGGTCACGCTGGCCGCGCGGTCGAACCAGAAGAAGATCGCGAAGTGCAGCGCGAGGTAGACGAAGCCGAGCACGCCGAGGTTGCGACGCACGGCGACCAGCTGGCTCCAGCCGGTCAGCCGCCGCAGCGGCGTGATGACCAGCGACAGGACGAGCAGGACCAACCCGACCAGCCCGGTGGTCCGGATCGCGAAGTTGACCTCGTTGGCGCCCAGCTGGTCGTGCCAGGCATCCCACCCGAGCAGCGCCAGCGGCACGCTGCCGTTGATCATCACCAGCCACTTGGCGAATCGGGTGTCGACCAGGCCGCCGCGCAACGCGAGCGGCGCGGGCGCCGGCACAGCCTCAGTGGTGGACATCGAGATCCATCCCGGCGTAGAGGTCGGCGACCTGGTCGCCGTAGCCATTGAACATCAGCGTGGGCCGGCGGCCGGTCTCGCCGATCCGTTGCTCGGTGGCCTGGCTCCACCGCGGGTGCGCGTGGCGCGGATTGACGTTGGCGTAGAACCCATATTCCCCGGGCGCGTAGCGGCTCCAGCTGGTCGGCGGCTCGGTCTCGGTCAGGGTGATCTTGACGATCGACTTGATGCCCTTGAAGCCGTACTTCCATGGCGTCACCAGGCGGACCGGCGCGCCGTCCTGCGGCGGCAACTCCTGGCCGTACAGGCCCGTCGCGAGCATCGCGAGCGGGTGCATCGCCTCGTCGAGCCGCAGGCCCTCGACGTAGGGCCACTGCAACGCCTTGGTCTGCTGACCTGGCATCCGCGCCGGATCGTGGAGCGTCTCGAACGCGACGTACTTCGCCGAGCCCATCGGCGCGACCTTGGCGAGCAGCGCGCTCAGCGAATACCCGGCCCACGGCACGACCATCGACCACGCCTCGACGCAGCGCATCCGGTAGATCCGCTCCTCGGTCGGCGCCAGCGCGCGCAGGCCGGCGAGGTCGAAGACCTGCGGCTTGTGGACCAGGCCGCCGACCGCGAGTTGCCATCCGGCGGTGGTGAAGTTCGCGGCCGCCTTGGCGACCCCGTTCTTGTTGGTCGTGAACTCGTAGAAGTTGTTGTAGTTGAGGATCGACGCGCGCGGCGTGAGCGGTTCGGCCACGGTGAACCCGTTGTGCGCCGCGGGGTCAGCCTTCATCAGGTGCGCGATCGCCGGGCGATCGCCGGTCAGGGCGTCGACCCCGTTGAGCTCTCGGTACAGCCAACCGGTCGCCGCCGCGGTCGCGGCAACGACGCCGCCGCGCATCACCGTGCGGCGATTGAAGTACAGCTCGCGTGGCGTGACGTCGCGATCGTGGGGGTCATTCCGCATGCTGCCTCGCAGCAGCGTACGCGGCTTCACCACGCGAGTTACGCCGCATCGTGGCGATCGCGCGTGGCGGCGCGTCGCCGATCGCCGCGCGCTCAGGGATTCCACGACAGCCGCCGGCGCGCGACCGCGCGCAAGCCGGGGCCCGGGTCACAGGTCAAGCCGCCGCGCCGAGCCGGACGGCCGCCGCGAGCGCACCGCGCTGCTCGGCGTTGAGCCCGATGCGCCGACGGCGGTGCTGCATCTTCTGCTCGACGTCCCCCAGCGTGGCGTCGCCGCGCCGGATCAGCACCGCCGCCGCCACCGTCGCCGAACGCCCGTGGCCGAACGCACAATGAATGAACGCAGCACCGGGCGCCGCGACCACGGCATCGACCGCGCGCGCGATCTGCGCCGCGGTCGGCGCGGTGGCGTCGAGCGCGGGCACGGCGAGGTAGGTCTGGCCCGCGACGATCTGGGGCAGCTCGGTCAGCTCGGCGCACAGATCGACGACGATCGCGATCCCCGCCGGCAGCTCGCCGAGCCGCGGCCGCCGGCCGACCCACACGCCCGGGGCGACCTCGTCGGCGACCGGCTCGTCGGTCAGCGCGCGCGCGAGCTCGTGCATGAGCCGCGTGTAGCCGAACCAGGGCGCCCAGAGGAGCCACGCCCACCAGGCGATCGTCCCGTCGGACCGCTTGCCGAGCGCACCCGGCGCGCGCGCGGCGTAGACCCCCGCTGTGGCCAGCAGCACCGCCGCCGGCCACAGCAGCGGCCAGAGGTGCGTCCAGATCGCAAGACCTCCGAGCAACGCCGCGATCAGTGGGATGATACGACCTGCCACGCGTACAACCAGCCGGGTCGAGGCGCTACCCGCGCCCGACCGCCGCGAGCCCGGCGAACTGCGGCGTGGCGATGGGGGTCATCGCCATGGTTTCCGTGCGGTCGCGCGGCGTGGAACCCGCCGCGGCGACGATCGCGATCACGAGGCAAGTCAGGCGCACGGCACCGTCGCTGTCGCTCACGGCTATCGCGCCGACGGAATATCGTCATCGCCGACCGTCTTGGCCGGCCTCGACGGCTTGCCCGACGACGGCTTCGCGGGCTTGACGGTCGGCGAGGCCGCGGCCTGGGGGCGTGGCGCCGCGGCGACCCAGCGGCTGCCGCGGACCGCCTCGGTGACCTCGCGGCCGAGCTGCCACGAGCTGATGTCGTCGGCGGTGCCGAGCACACCGTCGCGGCCGGCCGAAATCGCGCCGGCGATCTGGTTGCCGGGCTGATCGGTGCAGGTCAGCTCCAGCGGATGGCCCCACGGATCGTCGACCGGCGCGCCGAGCGCCGAGGTCGCCGGGCACGGCTGACCGGCGTGGTCGTGCGACCACTCGACAAAGCGGGAGAGGACGAGCTTCATCTGCTTGCCGACCTCGACCTCGGGATCGGGCGCGGCGGGGGCCGGGGGGGGTGGATCCGGTTGCCGCGGCGGCGCGGCGATCGGCGGCTTGGCGCTGACCACCGCCGCAGGATCCGCCGACCCCGCCGCGACCGGCTCGTTGCCGTGCGTCGGCTTCATCGCCACCGCGACGATCGCCGCGCCGGCGGCGACGACCACCAGGCCGCCGATCACCAGCCCGCGCGACGACGGGCGGCGCGGCGGCGCACCCGGCGAGATCCCACCCGAAGTCGACGTGCCGACGGCCGACGACAGCGTGGTCGCCGAGATCGGCGCGGCGCGCATCATCGCGATGCCCCCGGTCGGGACGGACAGCTGCGGGCTCGACACCGTGCCGAGCAGCGCGCCGATCGCCGCGGCGAGATCGGTGCCCGAGGCGTAGCGGTGCGACGGATCCTTGGCGAGGCAGTGCGCGACCAGCGCATCGAGCTCCGGCGGAATACCGGGCAGCCGGCTCGACAGCAGCGGCGCCGGCTCGCGCAGGTGCATCGCGATGATGTCGCCGGCGCCCTCGGCGTCGAACGGGGGCATGCCGGTCAGCAGCGAGAAGATCATGCAGCCGATCGCGTACACGTCGGACCGCTGATCGACACCGCCGGCCCCGCGACACTGCTCCGGCGACATGTACGACGGCGTGCCCATCACCGCCGAGGTCTGGGTCTTGATGCTGGGATCGCCGGTGAGCTTGGCGATCCCGAAGTCGAGGACCTTGGCGCGCTCGCCGCCGAACACCTCGGGGTCGTGGACCAGGAAGATGTTCTCGGGCTTGAGATCGCGGTGCACGATGCCGCGCGCGTGCGCGACGCCGAGCGTGCTCGACACCTGCCGCAGGATCCGCAGCCCGTCGGCCGGTGCCATGCGCCCGAGCCGGCGCAGCCGGCGATCGAGCGGCTCGCCCTCGAGCATCTCCATCGCGATGTAGGCGGTGCCATCGGCGTGGTGCCCGAAATCGAAGATCTGGACGATGCCGGGATCCGAGATCGCGGTCGCCGCGCGCGCTTCATTGAAGAACCGGCTGACGATATCGGGCCGCTGCGTGAACATCGGATGCAGGAGCTTGATCGCGGCGCGCCGCCCCAGCATCGTGTGCTCGGCGAGCCAGACGGTGCCCATGCCGCCCTCGCCGATCTGCTGGAGCACCCGATACGCGCCGACCTGGGTGCCAACGACCATCGCACTCTTTTACAAGTGATAGCGCACTCACGTCAAGCGTACGTAATCATAGGATGTTGTTGAGAAAAACTATGGTGATGGCGCCAGCACGAGCCCACCTAGCGAGAAGAACTGGACAAGGCCTTGGCGCGGGCCCGGCGCATTGAGATCCTCTCCGAGAAAGTAGCGGTCGGCGGGGACCGGAAATGCCGGCAACGTCACGGTTTGGCCGGCGCCGTGCTGGAGCGCGGAGAGCCGGTGCTCCCACACCGGGCCGACGATCCGGTACACGGTGACCAGCTGCACGGCGACGTAGGCGACCGCGCCGGCCGCGAGCACGCCGCAGGTCCGGCGGGCCCACGCGGTGCGCAGCGGCGCGACCACGCCGCCGGCGATCGCCGCGGCGAGCAACGCGACCGACGCGGCGTAGAGCCGCGGGCCGATCTTGGGCGAGGCCAGGAGCGTCACGACGCAGACCAGGCCGGCCAGCGCCAGCACCGCGGCGGGCCACCGCGCTCCCCGCGGTTGCACCGGGGGACCGAGCCGGAAGCGCTCGATCGCCGCGACCCCGATCAGCGGCAGCGCGGCGGCGAGGTAGCTCGCGAGCTTCTCGATGATCCGGACGTTGCCGCCGAAGCCGCGCCGGGCGATCCGCGCGACGACGCTCGCCTGATCGGCGAGGCCGTCGTAGCGTAGATGCTGCGCCGGTGCGGTGAGCAGCACGGCGTAGCCCGCGGCGAACCCGACCAGCCCGGCGAGCATCCACGGCAGGCGGCGCCGGTTCGCGCGCCCGTCGCGCCGGACCACCGCGAGCGCCGCGAGCGCGCCCATCGCCAGAAACGCCGGGCCCGTGTGCTCGTTGCACATCCCCGCGGCCGCGCCGATGACCAGCCACAGCGGCGCGAGCCAGATCCGCGCCGGCCACGGCTCGGCGACCGCGAAGCGATACGGCGCGAGCCACAGCACACTGACCAGGGCACCAAACAGGTAGTTTCCGGTGAACGGCCGGTAGAACAGCATCGGGCCGATCTGCGGCGTGCAGGCGAGCACCACCGCGGTGACGATCAGCGCGACGAGCGCATCGTCCGTGCGCCGGACGCTCGGCCAGCGCCCCAGCGCGAGCGCGGTGAGCAGCGCGAACAGGCCGAGCTCGACGATCGGCGTGACGATCGGGTGCAGCGGGCCGAGCGCATACCCGATCAGCGTGGCCAGCTGGCCGAGCCGCGGGTTCTGCTCGAGGTAGTCGCCCTTCGCCACGTCCCAGAACATCGCCAGCGATGCCGGGCGGTTGTGCAACAAGACGACGTGGCTCCAGCCATCGCGCAGCACCGGCTCCCAGCGCGTGCCGAGCACCAGCACGGCCCACAGCGGGACCACGAGCAGCGCCCACCTGATCGGGGCCGTGCGCGCGGACATCGCGGCGACCGTAGCACCCGCGGTCAGGTTCCGCGCGGCGGCGCGGCGCCAGATTCGGGGCGATCGAGATCGATCTGGGCGCTGGTCGCACCGCTCAGCCGCGCGGCGATCTCCGACGCCGAGGGCAGCACCAGACTCGGGACCTCCCAGGCGCGGATCGTGCCGTCGGGCGAGCCGGTCACCAGGCGATCTACCGCGCGCCACGCGATCCAGTTGACCGCCGCGCTGTGGCCGCGCAGCACGCGGTGGCGGCGGGTCGGCAGATCCCACACGATGATCGTCTTGTCGTAGCTCGCCGACGCGAGCTTGCTGCCGTCGGGCGAGAACGCGACGCCCATCACGAGGTCGGTGTGGCCGTGCAGGACGTCGATCACCTGGCCGGTATCGGCGCTCCACAGCCGCACCGTGCGATCGGCCAGCCCGGCGGCGATCCGGCTGCCGTCCCGCGAGACGGCGAGGCGGCTCGCCCGGTACGCGCCGGTCGGCAGCTCGATGACCTTGCCGCGATCGACGAGCGCCAGGGTGTCGTTGCAGCGGTGCAGCACGAGGCGATCCACCGGATCGAACTCGGCGAGCACGACGCACCACGCGTCGCCGGTGCCGAGCCGGGTGATCGTGCCCGCGCCATCGATCAGGTACGACGCGTCGCCGGCCGGGGCCGCGATCCGGCCGTCGCGCGCGAGCGCGAAGCCGCGGATCGGCGCCGTGCTCTCGAACACCAGGCGGCCGCGGCCGGTCGCGGCGTCCCAGCGCCGCAGCGTGCCATCGCTCGACGACGAGTACAGCGTGCCGCCGTCGCGGCTGAACTCGGCGTGGGTGACGAGGCCGGTGTGGCCGAGCAGCGCGCGCGAGTGGCCGGCGCGGTCGCGCAGCTCGATCGAGCCATCGGGGCTGGCCAGCATGACGCGATCGCCGGCGGGCGACACCACGCTGCCGCCCAGGCCGTGGGCGGTGTGGTCGGCGGAGAACAGCTCCTCGCGCGTGCCGGCGCCGAGATCCCAGCGCGCGACCGCGCGGCTCGTGGTCGCCAGCGCGGCTTCGCCCTCGAACCGCAGGTCTTCGATCGGCTCGGACTCGACATAGGCCGACGAGCTCGGCCGGGCGATATCCCACACCCGCGCGCTGCTATCGAGGCTGGCGGTCGCGACGCTGCGCTCGTCGGCCGAGAACCGGGCGACATAGATATCGTCATCGTGGCCGCGCAGCACGAGCGCGGTGCGGTTGGCGAGCCGCCACACCCGCGCGGTCGCGTCGTCGCTCGCCGACAGGAGCTGGCTGCCGTCGCGGGACAGCTCGAGCGTGTAGATCGCGTCGGTGTGGCCGCGCAGCTCGGTCACGCTGCCGGTCGCGGTGTCGACCAGCAGGATCTCGGGGAGCGCGCCGCCGAGCGCGAGCGTGCGGCCGTCCTGCGACCACACCGCGGCGTGCAGCTCGCTCTTGTAGCGCGCCAGCTCGTGCAGCTCGCCCCCGGCGAACGGCACCGACCAGATCGTCTGGCCGTCGTGGACCACCACGGTGTCGCCGGTCGGCGACACCGCGAGGAACTCGATCGCGTTGTCGGTGCGCGCGAGCGGCCGGAGCGCCGTGCCCGGGGGGCCCTCGACCACCGCGAGCTCGGTCGCCGACGGCGCCACCACGACGCGCGACCAGTCGCGCTCGGCGACCGCGAACTTGATCCCCGAGGTCGGCGCGAGCACGACCGGCGGGCCGCCGTCGAGCGAGATCACCTGCGGCGCGCTCCAGCCGCGCTCGACCAGGACCCGGCGATCGCCGGACAGCCGCAGCCGCGAGATCGGCCGGCCACCGGCCGCGAGCAGCACGCGCGGCACGCCGCCGTGCAGCGGCCACAGCACGACCTCGCCGCCGCTGCAGCCGGTGACCGCGTACGCGCCGTCCGCCGACACCGTGAGCGCCTTGGGCATCGAGGGGGCCTTGCCGAGCTCGGTGGTCGCGCCGGTGCGCATATCGTACGTCCGGATGTAGCCGTCGCGCACCGCGGCGACCAGCGTCGCGCCATCGGGGGTGAACCGGACGTCGAGCACCCAGTCGCCGGGCCGGAACACGTGGCGCGCGACGCCCAGCGCCATCGCCTCGTCGATCACGTCGACGACCTTGGTGCGATCGTCGGGGCCGACGCGGTAGCCTTTGAGCCAGGCCAGCGCGGCGGTCGGATCCTTGGGCAGCGCGGTCTCGGCCTGGAGCAGCAGCAGCTCGCGCCCGCGCTTCTCCGCGCTGATCAGCGCGTTGCGCGCGATGTTGCGCTCGGCGACGACGCGGCGCACCGACTCGACGCCCACCGCGGCGAGCACGACCGCGCTGGCGATCGCGACCGCGACCACGCCGCGGTGGCGGGCGAGCCGCTTGCGCACCAGCGCCCAGGTCGAATACGAGTGCGCGCTGACCAGCTTGCCGGTGGTGAACCGCCGCAGATCCTCGGCGAGCGCGAGCGCGTTGGCGTAGCGTGCCGCCGGATCGCGGGCCATCGCCTTGCGGACGATCGTCGCGAGCTCGCCCGGCACGCTCGGCACCACCATCGCCAGCGGGCGCGGCGGCCCGGCGATCACGCGGTCGAGCACCGCCTGCGGGGTGGTGTCGGCGTGCGGCGGTGAGCCGGCGAGCAGCTCGTAGAGCACCGCGCCCAGCGCGTAGACGTCCGCGCGTTCGTCGACCACGTCGCCCCGCGCCTGCTCGGGCGACATGTAGGCCGGCGTGCCGACCACCTTGCCCGAGACCGTCGAGGCCGAGCCAACTGCCAGCAGCTCCTCGGCGGGCTCCGGCAGGTCGCGCTTGCGGTCGCGGGCGAGCCCCCAGTCGACCACGATGGTCTCGCCGAACGAGCCGACGATGACGTTCGATGGCTTCAAGTCGCGGTGGATCACGCCCTCGCTGTGGGCGTAGCCGACCGCGTCGGCGACCGCGATCACGTGCGGCAGCAGCGCGAGCCGCTCGCGCAGCGCCGCGGCCTCGCCGATCAGCTCCTTCAAGGTGCGGCCCTCGACCAGCTTCATCACGTAGTACGGATCGCCGTTGGGCCACCGGCCGGCCTCGTGCACCGGGACGATGCCGGGGTGCTCGAGCCGCGCGGTGATCATCGCCTCGCGCAGGAACCGGGCTTCGTTGGCCGGATCGTGGCGCAGCAGCTCCTTGACCGCGACGGTGCGGCCGAGCCGGCGATCGACCGCGCGCACCACGCGGCCCAGGCCCCCGCGCGCGTGCTCGTTGACCTGCTCGTAGCGCTCGGGATCGTCGGCCGCGAGCGCGTCGAGCTCGACCTCGGGCCGCGCCCCGGCCTCGCCCGCAGCTGCGTCGGACACCGCGCTCGCCCGCGGCGCCAGGGTCTCGGTGCGGTCAGGGATGGGAGGGGCGGACATGGTGGACGAACGACTCGCGCGGTGAAACCTGTACCGCGCAACTCAGATTCCCACGAACGCGGGTCGGTTGACCGCGAGATTCGCGCTTGGCGCGGGGGCCGGTGGGCCTGCCGCTTCCGCCCGTGAGCCGCCGTCGCGCGTGCGATGTTGCGGGGATACGCGGACTTCGGCTCACCGCCACGCTGACGACCCATCCGCTGGCCGGACCTGTGCCAGGTTGGCGAACCGGGGTCCGGCACACGTCCCAGCTCCCGGCGGCCCCGGCGGGCACTCCGCCGGCACTCCGCCGGCACTCCGCCGGCACTCCGCCTCAGGCCTCCGAGCCGACGTCGCCCAGCGGCGCGAGCAGATCGTCGACGTCGCGCTCGGACAGCGTGGTCGCGCGCTTGCCGTGATCGAGGATCGCATTGGCGAGGTCGCGCTTGTGGCGCTGCAGGCCGAGCATGCGCTCCTCGACCGAGCCCGCGATGATCAGATCGTGGACGAACACCGGCTTGGTCTGGCCGATGCGGTGCGCGCGGTCGGTCGCCTGGGCCTGCGCCGCCGGGTTCCACCACGGATCGTAGTGAATGACCGTATCTGCGCCGACCAGGTTGAGCCCGGCGCCGCCGGCCTTGAGCGAGATCAAGAACACGTCGGCGCGGCCGGTCTGGAACGCGTCGATCGGCTTCTGGCGATCCGGCGTGTTGCCGGTCAACATCACGTGACCGATGCCGCGGGCGAGCAGGCCCTCGCTGATCAACGCCAGCATGCGCGCGAACTGCGAGAACACCAGGATGCGGCGGCCGTCGGCGAGCTGGTGGGTCACCAGCTCGAGGAACACGTCGAGCTTGGCGCTGCCCGAGACCTCGCGGGCCGACTCGCTGGCGATGAGCCTCGGGTCGCAGCACACCTGGCGGAGCTTGAGCAGGGCGTCGAGGATCGCGATCGTCGAGCCGGCCAGGCCACGGGTCTTGATCTCGCGGCGGACGTCGGCGTGCGCGGCGACGCGGATCGATTCGTAGAGCTCGCGCTGCGGCCCGGCGAGCGGGACCGCCCGCACCAGGTGGGTCTTGGGCGGCAGCTCGGGGGCGACCGCGTCCTTGGTGCGGCGCAGGATGTAGGGCCGCACCCGATCGCGCAGCGCCTCGACGCGCAGCTGGTCGCCGCGCGCCTCGATCGGCTCGCGGAAGCTGGTCTGGAAGTCGTCGCGGCTGCCGAGCAGCCCCGGCATCAGGAAGTCGAACAGCGACCACAGCTCGCCCAGGTGGTTCTCGATCGGCGTGCCCGACAGGCAGACGCGGTGGCGCGCGTCGAGCTTGCGCACCGCCTCGGCGACCTGCGCACCGTCGTTCTTGATCGCGTGGGCCTCGTCGAGCACTAGCAGGTGGAGCGGGATCGGCGACAGCAGATCGCGGTCGCGCGCGACCAGCGGATAGGTGGTGATCGCGACGTCGTGGTCGGCGATCGTGTCGCGCCGCGCGGCGCGATCGGGCCCGTGATAGACCACGACCTTGAGCGACGGCGCGAACCGGGCGATCTCGCGCTGCCAGTTGCCGACGAGGCTGGTCAGCGTGACGATCATGCACGGCCGATCGAGCCGGCCGTGCTGCTTCTCGGTCAGGACGTGGGCGATCGTCTGCAGCGTCTTGCCCAGGCCCATGTCGTCGGCGAGGACGCCGCCGGCGTCGTGCTCGCGCAGGTGCTGCAGCCACGCCACGCCCTCGCGCTGGTAGGGCCGCAGCTCGGCGCGGAGCTCGACCGGCGGCGCGGTGGCGGCCGCCCGCCGCGGCCCCATCGCCATCGCGTAGGCCTGGTCGCGGATCCGGGTATCGCCGACCCAGCGCAGCGGCCGATCGCCGTCGTGCAGCGTCGCGCACAGCTCAGCGATCAGCGGCGCGCGCATCGCCGGGGCGTGCAGCTTCTGGCCGTTGCGGTAGAGCTCGAGCAGCACCTTGGCGAGCATGCGCAGCCGGGTCGGCGGCACCGGCAGCCAGTGCTTGTCGTCGACGCGGACCGCCACGCAGCGCCGCGCCGGCCGGGTCAGCGCCGAGAGGTCCCCGGCGCCATCGAGCAGATCGAGCAGCGCCGGCAGCAGGTCGACGCGCTGGCCGTCGACCTCGACGCCGAGCTCGAGGCCGAACCAGTCGGGGCGCTTCGCGTCGGGGGCCGCCGAGGCGTACAGCGGCGCGTCGTTGCCCACCGTCTGCCACGGGTAGTCGGCGTCGATCTCGACACGCCAGCCGAGGTTGCGCAGCTGCGGCACCGCGTAGGCACCGAACGCACACAACGCGTGGACGTCGCCGTCGATCGTCACGATGTAGTCGGCGCCCGTACCGGGCGAGACCGCACAGTCCTCGAGCGACGACAGCTCGAGCACGCCGAAGCTCTCGAGCACGCGGCAGGCCTGGGCCTCGGCGTCATGGTTGCGCGGGCCGGCCGCGCTGCCGGGCCGCGGATCGCCGAGCCGCAGCCGGCGGCCGCCGTAGTCGAAGTCGAGCCGCAGCATCGCCGTGCGCACCTCGTCGCCTCGCCGGCTGCCGTCATCGACGAACAGCGTATCGGCGAACACGCGAAGACACGGGGTGCAGCGCGCAGGCGCCGCGGCGATCGACATCTGCACCACCCTGCCCAGACTGGAGATCGCCGTCCAGTTTTCGCGCCGCTACTAACACTGATCAGATGCACGGTGGAGATCCGGAGGCCAAATTCGCCGCATGGCGGCTTGCCAAGCGCGCCGGCTTGGGTAGCAGGGCCGGCGCACCCCCTCGCGCCCCGGCCGCCACGGGCAACCATCCGGGTCGTCCGATCTCCGGACCTGTGAGTCTTGCGCATCGGTCTGCGCAACAGGTGCGAGTCGACAAGCACGCTAATTGGATTTTTCTAGTCGCATATTTGCCAGCCACAGAGTCGCCGCTTCGAGTTACGATCAGGACACCGCTCGTTGCGGGTGGGTTCGCGGTCCGAGGGAAAAGGGAACATGAGCCGCCGCGCGCCGGTCCATGGAAGCGAGCGGGTCTGCGCGCGCTGGAGGAACGAACATGCAGTTGGTGTCTTGTTTTTGCCGTGGCGTCATCTCGGCAGCGGCAGCGGCAGCGCTCGCGCTCGGCGCGGCGGGCGCGCGCGCGGAGCCCGCCCCGCTGGCGCCGACCCGGACGCTGCTCCACGGCGGCCAGATCTTCACTGGCGACCCGGCGGCGCCGTGGGCCGAGGCGATCCTCCTCGAGGGCGACCGCATCGTCCGGGTGGGCAGCGACGCCGCGCTCGACCGCGGCGCGCCGCGCACGACGCGCGTCGACCTGGGCGGGCGGCTCGTGGTCCCGGGCATCAACGATGCCCACGTGCACATCGTGGTCCCGGAAGGCACCTATCTCAACGCGCCGGACTTCATCCCGGGGCCAGGTCCAACCCTGGCAGAGGTCCAGTCGCTGCTGACCGCAGGCGCCGCCCGGACGCCCGGCGGGACCTGGCTGTTCGCGTTCATCGGATCCGCCGTGTTCGACGATCCCGGCGCGACGCGGTTCGCGCTCGACGCGGTCTCGAACGGCCACCCGGTGGCGCTGTTCGCTTGGACCGGGCACGGCATCTGGCTCAACACCGCGGGCCTCGGCGCGCTCCGGATCTCGACGACCGAGCCCGATCCGTTCGGCGGTCACTACCGGCGATTCCCCGGCTCCGATGTCGTGACAGGAGAGGTGCACGAGTATGCCGAATTCGGCGTCCGCCGCCGCCTGCTCGCGCTCGTCCCCGACTCCCACATCGTCGCGCAGTATCAGGCGTTCGCCGCGGCCGCCGTCCAGCTCGGTTACACCAGCCTGCAGGACATGGCCGTCGGCCTGACCCACGACCGGGCGCTGGGCGCGCTGCGCGCGGCGCGCCTGCCCCTGCGCGTCAGGTCGATCTGCTTTCCGCTGTCGCCCGCCGAGCCGTGCGAGGCCACCCGCGATGGCGATGACAGCGCGCTGGTGCGCGCCGCCGGCGTCAAGTGGATCATCGACGGCACGCCGGTCGAGCGGCTGGCGTTCGTCGACACGCCGTACGCGGATCGGCCGGGCCAGCTCGGCGCGCCCGACCTGCCCGACCGGGCGCTGCGGGCCCAGCTCCGGCTGCACGACCACGGATCGATCCGCACGAACCAGCTGGTGTTCCACAGCGTGGGCGACGCGGCGATCGACCAGGTGTTCGACGCGATGGACGATACCGGCGGCGCGCGGGTCTGGGGCGACCGGCGGATCCGGATCGAGCACGGCGACCTGCTGTTCCCGTGGGACTTCGACCGCGCCCGCGAGCTCGGCGTGGTGGTCGTGCAGAACCCGACGCACCTCGCGCTGGCGCCGGTGTTCGCGCAGCGCTTCGTGCCGCGCGTGTTCGCGAACCTCGAGCCGCTCAAGACCCTGCTCGCCGAGCGGATCCCGCTGGCGTTCGGGACCGACGGCATCGGCGCGCCGCAGAGCCCGTTCCTCCACATGTTCCTGGCGACCGT
>Ga0302323_100000059_pt1 | contig 67559 bp, 51 predicted proteins | sample Fen_T0_3_FD_201950 | JGI IMG/M metagenome (GOLD analysis project Ga0302323, IMG submission 201950) | Peat permafrost microbial communities from Stordalen Mire near Abisko, Sweden - Fen_T0_3 | ecosystem: Environmental > Terrestrial > Soil > Wetlands > Permafrost | place: Sweden: Abisko...
TTATCTGCCGGAACGCGATCAGATAATTGAAAATTGGTGAAGAGTTTTTCTTCGAATGCTTTTCGTCCTTGCATGGGCGCAAGATAATTTTCTTTTTATATTTAGGGTAGTTGTGCAACATGTACATAGTGCATATACCAGCATGGGGTGATCGGTAAGTTTGAAGTGTTCGTTTCTTAATTTAATTTTGTCACGGCCGACAATGACGTGTTTCAAAAACCCAAGCCGTCATATGCACGGGTCGTTACCTGCAAGCTTAAAAGACAACAGCAATGACCGACAGAATCGAAATATTTTCAAAGCATTTTGGACAATCGGAATGAAGTCTGTTTATACTGACGAGGTTTTGAAAGAAATAATGCAATCAGCGGTTGACAAAGACGGTTGGTATGAATGGAAACTTATTCCAGGGACTTTGACTATTGACGATTATAAAAAAGTAGAAGCAAAATTTAAAGCCACATTTCCAGACAACTTTATTGAATGGCATAAACGATATTTTTTCGCAGACTGTGACTGTTCACTAATAAGACTTCCACATTCTTTGCCGGCAAAACCGTTGGAGAAATTAATCGACAATCTTGACTGGGACATCCCAGAACAACTTATCCCGCTCGGACTCATACCATTTGCAGACGAAGGGAATGACATAGGACCATTAGTATTTGACACAAGAGACACTACTGACAAGAAAGATTTTCCTATTAGAGTTTATGACCACGAATATGGTGGCGACTTGGACGGTTTGAGCGAAATTATATTCTCATCGTTTGATAAAATGTTAGAATGTCTGACGCATTTCTTAATTGAGACTAAGACGAAAAAACGCTTTGAAGTAATACCCGACTTTTATACCATTGACCCTAACGGTGCAGGTTCGACAGGAAAATCATATTGGGCAAGTTGGACACAAATGGAAAAAGCAAACTTTGAAGAATTTGGATACTAAATCAACAGTGGACAGAAAGCCAGCAGGTAACAGGCGTTTGGCAAAAAAGCGGGTTCAGTGCTTTTATGAAGCTTTGTGCCTCGTATTATGTTCAGTGCTGGTAGACAGCTTTGTGCTTCGAAATCCGCTTCTTCGCCAAGCGCCAAATCGTTATGGCCAATTTGCTGAAAAATATTTGACCTATGGATAAATTAACATTTGACTGGATAGTTAGAGATTGGTCTGCAAAGACATTTCTTATATGCTTTAACCGACAGACCGTTGGTAAATTATTATTTAATGACTTATGGACATTCAATGCTTCATACGTGACCGACAATGAAACTATCAATTTTATAGAGACTGGTTATTTTAGAGAAGCTATTGAGATAAGAAAACAAAACAGACTAATTGGTAAAATTGACTATAAAGTCTTCGGGAGAAAATGTTTAAAACTAAACAGCGGACAGACTTTCAATCTTTCCACAAACTTTTGGGGACGAAATTTAAAGTGGATAAATGAAAAAGGAGAAAATGTGATTGATCTTAAACAGCCGACTTTAAAAGATTTGGGAAGAGGAACAATTTTGTCTGACAAGGACTTGGATAAAGAACTAAACGACTTGCTTATTTCAAGCGGACTCTATATTAGCAATCTAACAAGCAAAAAAATGGCTCGTTTCCTGCCAATTTTCATAGTTTTAATTGGGGGACTCAAAATCTTTGGTTAGAAAGACTGTAGGATTCAAACTGGCCATAACAGAAAATATTTTTGTAGTTACGGAATAAATGACAAATACCTAACCATTCTAAAAGATAATGGACTTAAAACAACAGCAATGTCAGACGATGGACAGGTAAGAGCATTTGAAATTGAAGATCATCCATTTTTCTTAGGGACACTCCTTTCAACCAGCCTTGACTTCTACAATTGACGAACCAAATCCATTGATCGTTGAATTTGTTAAACAACCAATAAATAGGAAGTAATAGCACGAACGCCCAACAAAATGCTTGTGCTCATTTTCGAGCGTGGCGCAACAACACCAGCAGCTATGGCTCGATTATCAATTCGATTATCAATTTGCCAACCAATATCTTTTTGAAGTAACCACCAGTTATCAAACTGTTTTTACCGATTCTGCTAAATGGATCAAACAAGCACATACGATTCCTTCGAGCTTGATCCTTATGTTGGTACTCGGTTTCATATCTCGCAAAACAAACGAATTGATTCAAGATTGATATTTAAATTAGAAGAACGTTTTTTTCAAAACTTGGAAACTCATAGTTGGGAAAAAAGTAATCGCATGCGCTTGAAAGCGGAAGCATGGGCGAAAAGTTTGTCAAGGTCAGGATCATTAAGTGAATAAGCTGGAAGTCCACTGGTCCCCATTGATGATTTAACGATAACCCCGGCATGAACCATCCAGGGTGACTCCTTTACTTTAATATCAAAATAAAATCCGAGATTAAAACCGGTGGTTGACTTTGCCTGATCTAATCCACCAAGCGTCATAATATTTGCGTCTCCTTCTAGGCCAAACTCAATTTTACCAGAATTTAATTTGTCGCCCCAGCAGCAACGAGATCAGGACTTGGCCTGAGCAGAAGTAAGGAAAGAAAGCAACAATAAAGATGATGAAGAAACGTTTCACTTTTAAGTAGTATTTTACAGGCGAAGGTTTTGTTTTTTTTCGAAAATACGCATTCAAGTCAGTCATTCTATTTTAAAAGAAGGAAAATAAATAACGAATTATACGCTGTAAATAACAAACATGAAAAAACATCTGATAATTTTCTTTTGCTTCACCTCATCGACTGCAGTGTATAGTCAAACGAAGTCTTTTATTTTGACTGGCGGATGGGCTGTTGCATTACCGAATTATAGTGATGTCTCCGTCAACGGTTTTAAAATAGGCGCGCAGTTGGAAAAGGCGAGTATTCAAGATCATTGGGGATGGGGCATTGAAGCCGACTACATTAATTTTAAACAAATCGGATCGAAGGCTGCTTCCAACTCAGTGAACAAGTTCGTACAATACCACTTGCTGGAGTTTATTACACGCTCACTGAATACTTATCGCTCAACTAAGATTACGGATTTCTGTACTTGACCAACAGCTCGTTAGTAATGGAATAATAAATTCGGTCTCATTGGGTATCGGGTTTAACATGCATTAAAATTGGAAACATTGTTATTTCAAGCGATTGCATAATATTCAGTTAGCATTGGAATTTGATAAGAGTGGGATTCGTTGTAGCTTTTCGATTTGAAATGAAGTATAAAATTGGTTATAAACGGACGCTTTAGAGTATTAAGGATTAATAATATGGTTCTTCTTTATTATATTTCATAATTCAATAGCGGATTAGGTCGATTTGTTAGCTTTTATGAGAAGAAAAATTGTACAGTATCCCATATCTCTGTCACTTACCATCCTTACATTGGTGCCATTACTCTTTCTATGTTTTCTTTTTACAGTTGGAGTGCTTGTGGGTTTGTTAGTTGAGGTATTCAAATTCAACTCCAGGGTATCAAGCAGCGAATTAAGAGGGTACAAACTTTACAAACCAATTGAGAAGGATAACATGATTCGGGAGACAAGGAAGATTTTCAAGTTACCACTGCCTGAAAATGTCAGGGGCAACGGAGTGATTATGTCACCAATGAATGAAAAAAAACTATCCAAAGTTCGGTGATCGACCTTGATCATCTATGGTGTGCATAAACAGAACTTCAGAAATCTCTGAAGTGCTCACCAAAAAAACAGATAAAGCATAAGCTGAACCATTGCAGTAAATTGGTTTTATGGTTTTTCAAATAATTTAATCAAATGATTAAATTATTTGTTTAATTTTGATACATCATGGTAAGAACGAAAAAGATCAATTCTGATCCGCTTCCCACTGAAGAAAAAATCAAAGAAGCTGCTCGAAAGGTTTTCTTACGAAAAGGTTTTTCGGCTACCCGTACCCGCGACATTGCCGAGGAGGCTGGAATAAATCTGGCATTGCTGAATTATTATTTCAGAAGTAAGCAGAAACTATTTGATGAGGTGATGAAAGAAAAAATTCAAACCTTACTAAAAACAATAATTCCGGTACTTCAGGATTCGTCTACATCCCTGGATGAAAAAATCAGGTTGATTGCATCCAATTATATCAAGGTACTCGCTAAGAATAATGATTTACCCATTTTTGTATTAAATGAACTTCGGAAAAACAACACATCGTTTATCTCCAATCTTCCTGTTGGAAAAGCCATCTTAGAGACATCGTTTATTCTGCAGTTGAAACAGCGGAAAAAGAATGTTGATCCTATTCATTTTATGGTAAGCTTGTTGGGTCTCATTATTTTTCCGTTTGTGGCGAAACCTATTCTTACGAAGTCAGGAATGATCAGTGAAAAAAAATTTCAATCGCTTATTCAGGAACGTGAACTACTTATTCCGCTTTGGATGGAAGCGATATTAAATCGATAACATAACTCATGACAGCATGAAGACCTACGCGTTTTTTTTCATCGCTTGTATATCGACTGGAAACTTGCGGGCGCAAGTCACACTCCAGTCATGCCAGGAAAAGGCAAAGGCCAATTATCCGATGATCAAACAATATGATCTGATCTCAAAATCGGCAGAGCATAATATTTCTAATGCGAACAAGGCATACCTTCCTCAAATAAGTGCAACTGGCATTGGTGCGTATATCTTTAAGGGTTTGCCCTCTGCTTCTCTACCTGGCACCCCTCCTAAGGAGGAGAACAAAACTCAACTAATCGGTATTGGACAAATCAATCAAACACTTTGGGATGGAGGAGCTACTCGCACACAAAAAGAAATTATTAAAGCCGGTGCCGAGGTAGAGAAATCATCGATTGATGTAGCATTTCATACAATTCGAGAGCGAGTCAATCAACTTTACTTCGGCATTTTAGTGATTGATGCACAGCTCAATCAATTGAATGTTTTTCGCGCGAATCTTGATCGCAATCTAAAAGCCATTTCACTTTCTAAAAACAATGGACTCGCTTACCAGACGGATATTGATGAATTGAGTGCAGAGTCGATGAACCTCGACCAGCGAATGATTGAATTCAGTTACACACGAAAGGGATATGTAGAGATGTTATCTTACCTGATCTCGCAATCACTATCCGACACAACGCATTTTACAAAACCAATTGTTCTAGATTCAATCACATCACCCACTATCAACAGACCAGAGTTGATGCTTTACGCCAATCAGCGAAAACTGGTAACTGCACAATCGTCATTGAATCGAGTTTACAACATGCCGAAGATCGGATTGTTGGGTGCCGCAATATTAATTGAGCCAGGCGTGAATTTTGGAACATCCACTCTTTCATCATTGGCTCTTGGTGGTGTTAGCTTATCATGGAATACCTCAGGTCTTTATAAAACTTCAAATAATAAACAGATGGATAAACTCAACCTGGATAAAATTTCAAATCAGGAGCAAACTTTTTTGTTCAATACCAACCTTCAACTTAAACAAGTATCAACCGACATAGAAAAGCAACGATCCATTCTTTCTAAAGACCGCGAGATCGCTCAACTGAAATCGAAAATCAGAACGGGTTATCAACTTAAATATGACAATGGAGTAAGCTCGATGAACGAATTAATTCAGGCAATGAACAAAGAAAGCGAAGCCCACAGTCAGGAAGCGTTACATCAGGTTCAACTACTAATGACTTTATATAACTACCAGACCCTATCCGGTAACTAAACACCTTTTGCCATGAAGCAATTTATTCAATTCACTACTCTAGGATTTCTTCTCTCCTCATGCACAGCGAAAAATGAGACGGCCGATGCCACGGGTTCATTCGAATCAATTGAAACCATTATCTCTGCGGAAGCAAATGGGAAGCTTTTACAGTTTAATATTAATGAAGGTGACGAAGTAAAAGAGGGACAGTTGATCGGCTACATCGACAGCACCCAATTGCACCTGACAAGATTACAACTTCAGCAAAGCCAGAAGGCATTGCTTTCGAGCAGACCCGATATCAATACACAATTGGAAGCTTTGGAGCGAGAGTTGGATAATGCTAGGGCTGATAAAAAAAGAATCGAGAACTTAGTGATGGGGGAGGTGGCTTCTCAAAAACAACTCGATGACGCCAACACGCGAATTGCCGTTCTTCAATCGAAGATCGCCGCTCAAAAAAGTCAACTCGGTACCAGCACTTCTACATTGAATGAACAAGCACGCACGATCAGCCTGCAACTCGCGCAGGTAGAAGATCAACTTCGTAAGTGTAGGATTTTGAATCCCGTATCAGGTACAATCCTGTCAACGTATGTCAATCCATTTGAAATGACGGCAGCTGGGAAACCTCTATACAAAGTAACCGATCTTTCCACCATTGAACTTAAGGCATACATCACACAGGATCAGTTTTCGAAAATAAAAGTCTCACAATCTGTAAAAGTTTTGGTTGATGCAGAAGCTGGTACCATGAAAACGTATGATGGTACGATCAGTTGGATCAACAGCAAAGCCGAGTTCACCCCCAAGACCATCCAGACAAAGGACGAACGTGCCAATCTGGTGTATGCTATTAAGGTGCGTGTGAAGAATGATGGATTGCTTAAGATCGGAATGTATGGTGAGGTAAAATTCAATTGAGAATTGAAAATGGAGAATTGAGAAGAGAGAATGGGGAATGGAAAATGATTGCAAATGAGTAAAGAGAATATCATTGAAGTTATCAGTTTGCAATTGATATCGTTAGGACTTGTCAACAACTAGTGGAGAAAAATCGCGAGTTTATTTTATCCAAGCAATTGATGAGAAGTGGAACATCAATAGGAGCAAATGTTAAGGAAGCAGAACATGCCCAATCAAAAGCTGACTTTCTCAGTAAAATGAATATTGCATTAAAGGAAGCAAATGAAACAAGTTATTGGTTAAAGCTTTTAAAGGATACAGATTATCTATCTGAAGGGAATTTTAAAAAATTAAATGATTCATGTGAGGAGCTGATCAGTATCTTAGTCAAGATAGTAGTAACCACTAAAAAGTCGTTAGGACGACTAGCTTGAAATGGGAACTTCATTTTCAACTTTCAATTCATCCTTTTCAATTCGTAATTCTCCATTTTCAATTCAAGCCAACGCCTTGACAAAATGGTATGGCAAGGAAAAGACAATAGCGGTTGATGAAGTATCTTTTAATGTTGAGCATGGAGAAATTTTCGGGCTCATCGGACCTGATGGCGCTGGAAAGACAAGCATCTTTCGAATGCTCACCACCTTGTTGTTGCCCGATGGAGGAGGTGGATCGGTAAGTGGGTTTGATATTGTTAACGATTATAAACAGATACGAAACACGGTTGGGTACATGCCAGGAAAATTTTCATTGTATCAGGATTTAAGTGTAGAGGAAAACCTTAATTTTTTTGCCACTGTATTCAATACAACCATCGAGGAGAATTACCATTTGATAAAGGACATCTACGTACAGATTGAACCTTTCAAAACAAGGCGCGCAGGAAAACTTTCAGGTGGTATGAAACAGAAGTTGGCGCTCTGCTGTGCACTCATTCACAAACCAACGGTATTATTTCTAGACGAACCCACCACAGGAGTAGATCCGGTTTCGCGAAAGGAGTTTTGGGAAATGTTGAAACGATTGAAGAAGGAAGGAATCACCATTCTCGTAGCAACACCGTACATGGACGAAGCTAATCTCTGTGATCGCATCGCATTAATTCAGTCCGGAAAAATTTTAACAATTAATTCCCCGGCGACTATTTCAGCTTCCTTTCCCCATCCAATCTTGAAAGTGAAAGCCAACAAAATGTCAACAGTGATTAAGTCGCTGGCATCGCTTCAGGGTGTTGTCAGTTGTCATGGCTTTGGAGAATATGCTCACGTGGTTGTAGAAAAAGAAAACGATAAAATTATCGACAACATCAGAGAACATTTGATCGCTCAGAATCTACAGGAAATCGAAGTGAGAAAATCGGAACCAACAATCGAAGACGTATTTATTTCACTTTCACGAAATGGATCCAACTAATAAAATACTTTCCATTCAAACCGAAAAGCTTACGAAGCGATTTGGCGATTTCACCGCGGTGAATGAAATCACGCTGGACGTAAAGAAAGGAGAGATATTCGGATTTCTTGGAGCGAATGGTGCTGGCAAGACTACTGCTATGCGCATGTTGTGCGGCCTGTCAACACCAACTGCTGGTAAAGCAGTGATTGCCGGTTACGATGTTTACAAAGGGACTGAGCAAATCAAAAAAAGGATCGGTTACATGAGTCAAAAATTTTCGCTGTATGAAGACCTGACCATTCTTGAAAATGTTTCTTTTTTCGGAGGTATTTATGGAATGACTTCATCGCAGCTTAAAATCAAAAGCGAGGCCTTGATCACTCAACTGGGTTTGCAAAATGAAACAAAGAAATTGGTCGGTAGCTTGCCCTTGGGATGGAAACAAAAATTGGCTTTTTCAGTAGCAGTTCTTCATCAACCCGAAATCGTTTTTCTCGATGAGCCAACAGGTGGTGTCGATCCAGTTACACGAAGACAATTTTGGGATTTGATTTATGATGCATCCGATTCCGGCATAACAGTGTTTGTTACCACTCATTATCTGGATGAAGCCGAGTATTGCAACCGTATTTCTATTATGGTGGACGGAGGTATCGCTGCATTAGACACACCTTCGAACTTGAAAAAGAAATTTGCTACCGAATCCATGGACGATGTTTTTTATGAACTCGCTCGCGGAGCTAAACGAACCGGAGACTAAATATGAATACGACTTCCTCTTTATCGATAGTTAGGAATCAGCTCTTCAGCTTCGTGCGGAAAGAATTTTATCATGTGCTGCGCGATAAAAAAGTACTTCTCATTTTGTTTGGGATGCCCATTGTTCAAGTGTTGCTGTTTGGTTTTGTATTATCCAATGAAGTGAAAGACACAAGAATTATCGTGATCGATGTTGCCCGTGATGAAGCATCGCGTCAATTGATCACAAAGCTGGGAGCGAGTTGTTATTTCAAAATCGATCACATTAGTACGAATGAAAATGAAATAGAACCGACTTTTAAGAAAGGGAAGATCAAAGCGGCAATAGTATTTCCTCTAAATTTTCAACACGACTTACAACATGGCAATTCTGCTCAAGTACAGATCATTACCGATGGTACTGATGTAAACGCTGCGAATACGATTAATGGCTACATCATGTCGATCATTCAGGATTTTTCCTTGGAAAGTAATCCTTTACAAAAAGTGTCGTATCGAATTGTACCGGAAGTACGAATGTTGTACAACCCACAATTATTGGGTGCGCCCAACTTTGTTCCTGGTGTAATGGCTATGGTGCTGATGCTGGTTTGCGTCATGATGACGGCTGTTGCTATCGTTAAAGAAAAAGAGATGGGTACGATGGAAGTTTTGCTGGTATCTCCTATGCGGCCACTCTTAGTTATTATTTCAAAAGCGGTTCCGTACCTGCTGCTTTCATTTGTGAACCTAAGCGTCATTATTCTTCTTAGCGTTTATGTACTTAATGTTCCTGTAAAAGGAAGCATTGTTCTGCTCCTATCACTCAGCGCGCTTTTTATCATCACATGTCTGTCGCTTGGCATTCTTATCTCCATTCAAACTGATTCGCAACAGGCTGCCATGTTTGCATCGTTAATCGGAATGTTGTTGCCTACCATTATGCTGAGTGGCTTTATGTTTCCCATTGAAAATATGCCTTGGCCGTTACAGCTTATTTCGAACATTGCTCCATCACGCTGGTACTACATTATCGTAAAAGATGTAATGATAAAAGGTGCGGGCTTTTCATCGGTGTGGAGAGAGACACTTATTCTGGTCGGCATGACGATAGCCTTACTGGCAATTAGTATGAAGAAATTTAAAATCCGACTTGCGTGAACGAAACAAACAGTAAATGAAATGAGTACGCTTACCGTTTTATTACGTAAAGAATTCAAGCAAATATTCCGGAACAAAACAATTTTGGCAATTTCGTTTGTTGCTCCGGTTGTACAATTTCTTGTTTTACCTTTAGCTGCAAATTTTGAAATCAAAAATATTAACCTGGCCATTGTTGACCATGATCGTAGCAGCACCTCGCAAAAACTGGTCTCTCAAATTACAGGCTCAGGTTTTTTCAAGCTGGTGGATTACAGCTCCTCCTTCAAGCAGGCGTATCATCTTATTGAAACCGACGAAGCGGATCTGATTCTGGAAATTCCTTTGGACATGGAACGAAACCTGATTCGCGAGAATTCAGCAAAAGTCTTTATTGCTGTGAATGCGATCAATGGAACCAAAGCTGTCATTGGGGGAAACTATCTCAATGCCATTATTGCCGAGACCAATAAAAATATTCTGACTGAACTTATGCCGGATGTCAATCTCAACCAGGAAATTGATTTAGCTACTGCCTATTGGTTCAATCCAAAACTCAATTATAAAATTTCAATCATTCCAGGCATCCTAGCCGTTCTTGTTACAATGATTGGCGGATTTCTTTCAGCGTTGAATATTGTAAAAGAAAAAGAATCGGGCACGATTGAACAAATCAATGTAACACCAATTCGAAAAATAGATTTCATTTTAGGTAAGCTGATTCCCTTTTGGATATTAGCGATGATAGTCTTTACTATTGGGCTTACGCTGGCTTATTTGATTTATGATATTGTACCTCAAGGAAATTTACTGGTGTTGTATAGTTTTATTTCAGTATATCTTCTAGCTGTGCTTGGATTTGGCTTGTTGATTTCAACTTATTGTAACACGCAACAAGAGGCGATGTTTTTGGCTTTCTTTTTTGTTATGATCTTTATTTTGATGGGAGGGCTCTTTACATCCATCGACAGTATGCCGGAATGGGCGAAGATGATCACCAAAATAAATCCGGTGAATTACATGATCAATGTCATGCGTTTAGTGGTTTTGAAAGGCAGCGGCTTTCGAGATATTCTGCCAGACTTCGCAATTGTTTTGATAATGGCTTTCGTGTTGAACGGCTGGGCAGTATTGAATTACAGAAAGACAAGCTAACCTTGGCCTAGTCAGGAATGTCTAACTTGAAATCCTCCAAATAAATATTATCCATGCCTTTACTATCAAAAGGATATTCAATCATTTTTTGAAAATTGCTCACCCAACTTATAGTATAGAATTGGTGCCTGAACAACAGGAAAAATAAGAATGAAAGCCCAGCGCTTCAATTTTTCCTTTGGATGGATACCGCGTTAGTAAATGTATTTTACGTAATAATAATCAGGTTTGATTGAAAGTTAAACTCACACTGCTTTTCTCTTAGAAAGCTTCCGATGACAATGAGGATTCACTGTAGAAATATACTCACTTCAATGAATATAATGTGTAAACTCTATATCTTAACCTGTGATTAATCGAGTTGGATATAATATTCAATACGGCCGAAAGTAGCAATCGGTTGTTTGTTCAGAAACCGTCTATATTATGTTTGTTCAATAAATAATTATGAAAACTTCGCATCATTCATTTCACATTGGTCAAAGTTTTCCGATAGGGCCAACGTTAAGGCATGATAGTGTCAATTTTTGCTTGTTCTCAAAAAATGCAGAACAAGTCGACCTTTTGCTTTTTGATGATGTGGAAGATATTGCTCCGAAACAAATTATTTCACTTGACCCTTCCAAAAATCGAACCTATCATTACTGGCATGTATCTGTGCCATCAATAAAGAGCGGGCAACTTTATGGCTATCGGGTAACAGGGCCTAATGACCCATCACAAGGCCATCGCTTTGATCCCGAAAAAATTTTACTGGACCCCTACGCAAAGGCAGTTGCGTTTCCCAAAGACTTTAAGCGGGCATCGTTTAAGAATGCTGGCAAACCGACTATACCCTCTTTAAAAAGTGTGGTGTGTGATTTGAAGAGCTACGACTGGAATGGCGATCGACATCCCAGGCATCCTTTTGGGCAAACCGTTATTTATGAAATGCACGTAGGTGGGTTTACGAAAAATCCTAACTCGGGTGTTGCAAAAGAATTGCGAGGCACCTATCGTGGATTGATGGAGAAAATTCCTTACCTCGTGGAGTTGGGAGTGCCGACTGTTGAACTTCTTCCGGTCTTTCAATTTGATGAACAGGATTGTCCGGAAGGAACGGTTAACTATTGGGGATATAGTCCGATTTCTTTTTTTGCACCACACCAGGGATACAGTACAAGCACCAATCCATTGCAGGTGCTCGATGATTTTCGCGATATGGTAAAGGCGCTCCATCAGGCCGGCATAGAAGTAATACTTGATGTGGTGTTTAATCATACCGCTGAGGGAAACCAGGCTGGCCCGAATTATTGTTATCGAGGAATTGATAATAGCATTTATTATACGCTTGAGGAGGACAAGTCATGGTATTCTAACTATACAGGCACCGGAAATACATTAAATGCAAATCATCCTACTGTTCGCAGAATGATTATTGACAGTTTGCATTTTTGGGTAAAGGAAATGCATGTTGATGGTTTTCGTTTCGATCTGGCTTCAATTCTATCGCGGGACAATAAAGGGAGGCTTATCGAAAACCCGCCTATCCTGTGGGATATTGAATCTGATCCGATATTAGCAGGAACAAAACTTATTGCGGAAGCATGGGATGCTGCAGGTTTGTATCAAGTAGGAAGTTTTATTGGCGACAGCTGGAAAGAATGGAATGGCAGGTTTCGCGATGATGTTCGAAGTTTTATGCGCGGAGATGCAGACTCCGTGTCAAAGTTTGTTACCCGAATTGTGGGAAGTCCAGACTTATATGAGCAAGATAATCGTGAACCTGAACAAAGTATCAACTTTGTTACGTGTCATGATGGATTTACAATGAACGATTTGGTTTCGTACAACTCAAAACACAACGAAGCCAATGGGGAAGATAACCGAGATGGTAGTAATGACAACGTAAGTTGGAACTTTGGTGTGGAAGGCCCAACGGACGATCTTCAGATTGAATCGTGGCGTAATCGACAGATCAAAAACTTTTTTGCCACGACTTTGTTGTCGGTAGGCACCCCGATGGTCTTAATGGGTGATGAAGTACGAAGAACTCAACATGGAAATAATAATGCGTATTGCCAGGATAGTGAACTTACGTGGTTTGATTGGAGCTTGCCACCAAAACGCCAGGCACTCTTTCGATTTGTGAAAATACTTTTGGCGTCAAGGGTGCAAAGGGATTCCGCCAAACACGAGTATAGTGATTTGAACCTCAAACAACTTTTAGAACGTGCTACGATCTCGTGGCATGGTGTTGCCATAAACAAACCCGACTGGTCCGAACATTCTCATAGTATTGCAGTCACCGTTCGATCACTCAGTGGTACTACCTCCATGCACTATATGTTCAACGCTTACTTCGAACCATTGGAATTTGAACTTCCACAAATAGATTCAAGATTAACTAAACCTTGGAAGCGCTGGATTGATACTTCGTTAGAATCGCCAGATGATATTTGTTTGATGGATGAAACACCTATCGTGAGCAGCCCTATCTATAAAGTGAATGCTCATGCATTAGCCGTGTTGGTGAGACAGGTTTAGGAAATGAATTTTTTAGGAAGGTGGAGTCTCAGGTTCTGTATGTTCATTAATCCACGAGTTGAATAAATTGTAGGCTAGTGAAAGAATTACAGGTCCAAGCAGCAGTCTAAGAAAACCATTGGCAATAAAACCACCGATAGCACCAAGGAAAACAACCAGCAATGGAAAGGGAGCGTTGCGCCCCAGTACTTTTTGAGAGATTCCTGAAATTTAGCCATAGGATTTCATTTAATATTTGTGATCTCTTGGTGCTATCCTAAATATAAATCTAATCTTCAGAATTGCCTTCGGCTAGCATCATCAATGGAGATGACGTCAACTAGCGTTTCGAAGTAAAATTGCTCGTCAGGAGAGTTGACATAAATCATATTTTTTATTTGGAACGATTATAAATAACATATTACATTTGGGCTTATTTAAAACAATTCTAAATAACAAGTTATATGTACCAACGAATGCTCTTAACCTCTATATTTTTGATTTCCAGCATTTTAACGTTCTCCCAAACGGGAGGCATTTCTGGAAACGTACGCACCGAAACTAATGAACTGGCATCCGATGCCAACTTGACCCTCAAAGGAACCACGATCGGTGCTACCACCGATTTCAACGGGAACTATTCTATTTCGGGGATAACACCGGGAGTCTACACCTTGGTCGCATCCTTTGTTGGTATGAAGACTGTAGAAAAACCAATTCAGGTGATAGCCGGCCGGGTGACGACGTTGGATTTCGTCTTACCCGAGGATAGAAAAGAGCTGGATGAAGTGGTTGTACAGGATACCCGTACATTAAATGAGAAGACGGTAGATATTGGAAAGTCGGGCATTAGGGCGATGGACCTTCCTCAAAGTGTCATTGTGATTGATGCCACCACATTAAGAAATCAGCAGGTTGGGAGATTGAGCGATGTACTAAACAACACGAGCGGTGTATATGTGATGGGCACTACGGGTGGTGTGCAAGAGGAAATTGCGGGTCGTGGTTTTGCCTATGGAAGTAACAACACTTTTAAAAATGGTGTGCGCTATAATAATGGAGCGATGCCGGAAACCACTTCACTGGAACGAATAGAAATTTTGAAAGGCAGTAGTGCCATTTTGTTTGGTAATGTGGCCGCAGGTGGGGTGTTAAACCTGGTTACTAAGAAACCTCAATTTCAACAAGGTGGTGAGATCAGCTTCCGTGCAGGCAGTTATGCTTTTTACAAACCAGCGATCGATATCTACGGACCCATCAACAGTAGTCAAACGGTTGCCTTTCGGATAAATACTACTTATGAAAATGCACTGAGCTTCCGCGATCAAGTGAAAGCAGATCGCATTTTCTTCAACCCTTCGTTTATGATAAAGGCAAGTAAGAAAACTGAAATCCTGATAGAGGGCGATTATCTCCGCGATAACCGTACACTGGATTATGGAACGGGTACTGTGAATTATGAGATTGCAGACATTCCGCGCAATACTTTTTTGGGAGCGAGCTGGTCATATAACAAAGTGACCCAGAAGAGCGCTACAGTTACGGTAATACATACTATAAATGAAAAGCTGAACCTTCGGATGTTGAGTTCTTATCAGGGATACGACAACGATCTTTATGGAACAACTCGTCCTAACGCCTCCAGCCAGTTGGTGAAACCAGACGGTACTTGGGTGCGTGGCTTACAACGTACGGGTACTTTACAAGATTATTATATCGGCCAAGCTGACTTAATCGGCAATTTCAAAACTGGATCGATCAAACATCAGGCATTGGTTGGCATTGAGTACGATCAATACCAGAACACTACATTGACTTATGGCTACACTAATCCTGCGGCCAAAAACCAGAACGTTTACGATTCTATCAATATCTATAATCTCAATCTATACTCTCAACGCACAGACATCCCCACAATTAGTTTGACACGCAAAACAGATAACCCTGTTAAACGTGTTGGGGTGTATGTTCAGGACATGGTGACACTGCTAGAAAAACTGAAAGTATTAGCTGGCGTGCGCTACAGCTATATTGAATCTAAGTCGAATGTTGTAAACTACCCAGTGGCAAATCCAACCAGCGATACGTATTATGATGGTCCAATAACATCTCGCTTTGGGTTGGTTTATCAACCGATGAAACAACTGTCTGTGTTCTCCAGCTATGCCAATTCTTTTACGCTCAACACCAATGTCGATGCAAGCGGAAAAGTTCTTTCTGCTTCGAATATCGATCAGAGTGAATTAGGCGTGAAGTCAGAATTATTCAATGGATTTCTTTCGGCCAATGTTACAACTTACAAAATTGTGAACGGTAACCTGGCGCAGCCCGTGCTTGGCTCTACTACAAATGCTTATGAGTTGGCGGGTGAAGTAACCAGCAAAGGTGTGGAACTGGATGTGATGAGTAGACCAGTAAATGGTTTCTCAGTGATTGCCGGTTACAGCTATAACGACACTCGTTATACAAAGAGCACGCAGTACGTTGAAGGAAGCTTACTTCGTTACAATCCGCAGCACACTGCAAACGGCAGCGTATTTTATTCCTTTAAACAGCAGGCATTGAAAAATTTCCGGGTTGGTGTTACAACTTCGTACATCGGCGAACGTGTTGCCGGAAGATCAACACGAACAGCCATTTCCAATGATACTTATAAATTGATGCCCATTCCTGCTTACTTATTGTTCGATATTCATGTAGCCTACACGCTTGACAAAATCTCTGTGCGTGTTAAGGCATCCAACTTGCTGAATGAACTGAGTTACAATGTGCACGATGACAACAGCGTAAATCCAATTGCTCCGCGTCAGTTTACAGCTACACTTTCCTATCGCTGGTAATCTTTTTAATGTCATCGATATCCGAAATAGAATGAAAGTATTCTGGCGAAATATTCACTTGTACCTGGGGCTGGCTTCAGGATTGGTTATTCTGGTGATTTGTTTTACAGGTTCAGTACTTGTTTTTGAAAAAGAGTTTCAGCAGACTCTTTATCCGGAACGCTACTTTGTAAAAGTTCAGAATACACGACTGTCGCTGGACGGTGTAATTCAAAAATTTGAAGCACCCGTAAAGAACGCGCAGGTAAGTAGCCTGAAGGTGTATGCAGATCCGCAGCGGTCTCTGGAAGTTTCTTATATAGAAAGAAAAAATCATAATAAGTCTGAGAAGGCGGACAAGAAGAAAAGCGAAGGCCCGCAATGCCAACGATGCAAATAAGAAACCGGAAGGCTCACATGCTAAACAAGCTTTTGTAAATCCTTATTCCGGAGAGCTGATTAGTCCGTATGATAGTCGAAGTGGGTTCTTATCCACAATACTTTCCTTGCATCGTTGGTTGCTGATGGGGAATACGGGCAAGTTGATAACCGGTATCAGTACGCTGGTCTTTCTGTTCATTCTCTCCACCGGCATTATTCTTTGGTGGCCAAAAACAAAAGCCAAACTCAAACAACATCTTACCATTAAATGGTCGGGATGGAAACGGATCAACCATGATCTGCATATCGTCATCGGTTTTTACTGCGCTATATTTTTGTTTGCTTTTGCGTTCACCGGATTGGCGTGGTCGTTCGAATGGTTTAACAATGGAATCTATTGGGTAACCGGTACTGAAAATAAACGTCCGGAGCCTCCTGCATCGGTGTATCAGGCAACGGCTATACCAGTATCCACTGAATCTATTTTGAACAGCATTAAAAAACAAGTTTCGGATGCGTCCTATATTCAAATCAATCTGCCGAAAGATTCTGCAGCTGTATATGTTGCCACGGTGATGTCAGGCAGTGCAGCGCACGAGCGTGCTTCCGATCAGTATTTCTTCGATCAATATACCGGGCAATTGGCTGGAACGTCTTTTATATAAAGAGCGAAATCTCGGACAACGCGTGCGCAGCATGTTTTACCCGATCCACGTAGGTTCTATTGGCGGATTACCTGGGCTCATCATTGCGTTTATTGTCTGCATCACAGGGACTACATTCCCCGTTACGGGTGTTATTCTTTGGCTGAATCGGTTAAAGAAACAACGCAAGAAGAAGAGCAAAAAGAAAAGGGCCGAAGAGACAGAATCAAAAATTCTTGCTGAAGCTTAATACTGATTTTATTTGTTGAAATAGTCATGGATAAAAAAAAATACTTTTCGCAATAAGCTATTTTGAAATACTTTCGAGATCTGCATTAAAAAATGTTCCTCTATTCTCTGTCCGCTCCAGCGACTGCCGTGTAATTAGAAAAGCGATAGTGATCAAGTTTCGGAGTTCGCAGAGTTGAGGTGATAGGACGGCCTCATGGTAAAGTCGTTCTGTCTCCTGATACAATATGTCAATTCGTTTCATGGCGCGTTTTAATCGCTCGTGTGATCGAACGATAGCCACGTAATCACTCATTAGGTCGCGAAGTTCTTTGCGCGTATGCGTAATCAGGATTTGCTCGCGCGGAACAGTTGTGCCTTCGGCGTTCCAATCCGGAATGTTTTGAGGAAAATTTATTGAAGACAATTTCCCCTCGATATCAACAAAGCAACGATGAGCGAATACGATAGCCTCCAGCAGGGAGTTTGAAGCTAATCGGTTTGCTCCATGCAATCCGGTACGGGCACACTCTCCACAAGCATACAAATTTGAAATTGAAGTACGCCCATGCACATCTACATCGATGCCTCCACATTGATAGTGGGCAGCAGGTACTACCGGAATCATTTGTTTTGTGATGTCAATTCCTTTGCTCAGGCATTTCTCATAAATAGTTGGAAAATGAGAAATGAAATCTTCTTTTGGAAGATGCGTGCAATCCAGGTACACACACTCATCACCACGCGTTATCAATTCATTATCGATGGCCTTCGCCACAATATCGCGTGAAGCGAGTTCACCCCGATCATCGTACTTAAACATGAAACGCTCGCCATCTTTTGTTCGAAGATAGGCACCATGACCACGAATGGCTTCGGTAATCAGAAACGATGGATTATCATCCTTCGAATAAAATGCAGTTGGGTGGAACTGGATAAATTCCATGTCCTTTACTTTTGCCATCGCGCGATAGGCCATCGCCACGCCATCACCGGTTGCAATTAACGGATTGGTTGTGGTACGGTAAACCTGACCAGCTCCACCGGTTGCCAACAGAGTAACTTTCGAAACGTACTTTTCAATTTTACAAGTGCGTTGATCCATGACATACGCTCCATAACAGGAGATGCCAGGCTCGGGCTGCGATATTTTATATTTGAAATGGTGCTCGGTGATAAGGTCAATCGAGAAATGATGTGGAAGCAAAGTAATGTTAGGCAGCATACTTACCTGCAAGAGCAAACTTTTTTCGATCTGCAATCCGGTAACATCTTTATAATGAATGATGCGCTTGGCGGTATGGCCACCTTCACGACCGAGTGCCAAATTTCCAGAGGCATCCTGATCAAACTGAACACCCCATTCAATAATTTCTTCAAGTCGCTTCGGACCTTCTCGTACTACCAGTTCCACCACTTCGCGTTGGCACAAGCCATCACCAGCACGCAAAGTATCCTCAATATGTTTTTGGAAGGTGTCGGTGAGTTCGTCTAATACAACAGCAATACCACCTTGTGCATACTTGGTGTTTGATTCGCTGTCGTCGGCTTTGGTGATTACGGTGACGGAACGATCCGGAAATCGTTTCGCAATTTTAATTGCAAATGAAAGTCCCGCGATGCCAGAACCAATGATAAGCACATCAGTCTGAGGCATGACTAATTTTTAGAAATTTCCAGCATGCGTTGAATGGGGACGAGTGCTTTCATTTGAATTTTCTCCGGCACTTTAATTTCGGGCAGCTCGTACTTCAGGCAGAGATAAAGTTTTTCCATGGTATTCAATCGCATAAAAGCACATTCGCTACACGCACAGGTATTGTCTTCGTGACTAGGCGCTGGTATTAAACTTTTGTGTGGTACTTCCTTCGACATTAGGTGAAGGATGCCCGCTTCTGTAGCAATGATAAATTCATTTCCTTCATCGCGTTTCACAAAATTAATCATGCCAGTAGTGGAGCCAATGTAATGGGCTACTTTAAGCAAATGCGTTTCTGATTCGGGGTGAGCAACGATCTTTGCCTTGGGATGTTGTTTGTGAAGTTCCAACAGCTTATCAATCGCAAAAGCTTCATGCACGATGCACGCGCCTTCCCACAACACCATATCCCTTCCGGTTTTGTTGATGAGGTATCTCCCCAGATTTTTATCGGGCGCAAAAATAATCGGCTGATTTTTGGGAACGGAGTTAACAATCTTCTCAGCGTTTGCTGACGTACAAATGATATCACTCATCGCCTTGATCTCGGCCGAGCAGTTAATGTACGTGATCACGATGTGACCAGGATGTTGATCTAAAAACTTTTTGAACAAATCCGGCGGTGCTGATTCTGCCAGTGAGCAACCGGCTTTGAGATCAGGGAGAACTACTTTTTTAGTAGGATTTAAAATCTTTGCTGTCTCCCCCATGAAATGCACACCTGCAAAAACAATAAGATCCGCGGAGGTCTTGGCCGCTTGTTGTGAAAGCCCAAGACTGTCTCCTACGTAATCAGCTATATCTTGAATTTCCGGACGCTGATAGTAGTGCGCCAGGATCACAGCATTCTTTTGCTTCTTCAAGCGGTTAATTTCTTTCACCAGGTCTAGTCCCTTTTCTACTGGAACTTTAAGAAACCCTTCTTGTTGAAGTTTGTTAGTTGCTTTTTCGAGCGTATCCGTCATCATCATATCGATTACTTGTAAAGGCAAAATTAACAGCAATCGGACGGATTGTCTATTCTACCACGAAATTCTATCCTTAAATGGCTTGAAGGCAATTCTATGCCGCGACTAGCGGGCGATTAAGCTATAATCTGATTAAGGATTAAGACACCAATAAGACCAATGACGGATACAATGGTTTCCATGCATGTCCACGACCGGAAAGTGTCTTTCATGGACAAACCAAAATATTCTTTAAACATCCAGAAGGCCGTATCATTTACATGTGAGAAAAATAAACTTCCGGCACCAATAGAAAGCACCATGAGATTTGGGTCGGTAGATGTTTGGATCACCAAAGGGTAGAGAATCCCTGCAGCAGTAAGACCTGCAATAGTTGCGGAACCTAAACATAATCTGAGTATAGCTGTTACCACCCAGGCGAGAAGTAAAGTTGGTAGTTGCCAACTGCCGAGGGCAACTGCAATTTCTTTGCTTGCTCCGCTATCAATAAAAACTTGTTTCAAAATTCCTGCGCTGCCAATGATGAGCAAGATCATCGCAATATCTTTTACCGCTTCGGTATACACTTGCATAATTTCAGAGAGGCGTTTTCCCCTGCTAATGCCCAGTGAATATGTAGCTACAATAATCGTGATACCCATCACCACATTGGGCTCTTCCAAAAATTTCAGGACAGGACCATTGCCTGCCAATTTTGAAGTGACTGAAACTAAAATGATAATCAGTACAGGCAACAAGGAAGACAGGAGACTATTGACAATTCCTGGAAGCTGATCTTTGGTCTTTCCAAAATCCAGATTAATTTTTATTTCATTGGATTTAATATTCTTCAGCGTTTTGGAAAAAAGAGGACCCGCTACCACGATGGCAGGAATAGCGATGCATATTCCGTAAAAAAAAGTAGTTGACATATCTGCCTTAAACTGAATGAGCAGTGCCATGGGTGATGGGTGAGGAGGCAGAAACCCATGCATAACCGAGAGCGATGCGAGCATGGGCAGGCCTGTATAAACCAAAGGCAATTTATATCGATAGGCCACTGAAAAAATAATCGGGATGAGAATTACAAAACCAACATTATAAAAGAGCGGTACACCTACGAGGAAGCCCGTGAGGGTCATAGCCCACACTAAATATTTAGTTCCGAAAAGATTTTGAAAAACTGTGGCGATCTGTTGTGCGGCACCACTTTCTGCAACAAGTTTGCCGAGCATGGCGCCCAACACAATAACTACAACCAATGATCCGAGTGTATCACCGAGCCCTTTAGTCACTGATTGCATGATATTTTGAAAAGGAATACCAAGTAATAAACCAGCAACCGTCGAGATCAGCAGAAATGATAGAAACGGATTAACCTTTGCCCAGGTAATTAAAATCACCAGGCTGATGATGCAACAAGCAATAATAATAAACGTCATGCTACCCGAATCGCATCAATGTGAATCACGAGTTACCTGTGATCCCGAGTTGCCTACCAGAAAATCCAGGTCAGCACCTTTGTCTGCTTGTTGGACATGTTTCACATATAAATTCACATAACCGCGATTAGAAATAGGTTCGGGTTTTTTCCAATTACTTCTTCGTTTAGCGAGTTCTTCATCGGATACTTCGAGGTGCAATTTTCTACTGTGAACATCCAGTTCAATCATGTCTCCATTTTGAACCAATGCTAAGTTACCTCCGACGGCAGACTCCGGGGAAACATGAAGCACCACTGTTCCATAAGCAGTGCCACTCATTCTTCCATCAGAAATCCTCACCATATCAGTAACACCTTTATCCAACAATTTTTTGGGCAATGTCATATTACCTACTTCGGGCATTCCCGGATAACCGACTGGACCGACACTCTTCAATACCATCACGCACTTTTCATCAATATCAAGATTAGGATCATCTACACGGGCGTGATAGTCTTCGATGTTTTCAAAAACTACAGCACGTCCACGGTGTTTCATCAACGCGGGTGTAGCTGCGGATGGTTTAACCACTGCACCATTCAGCGCGAGATTCCCCTTAACAACCACGATACCAGCTTCTTTAATCAATGGACTTTCATATTCGGCAATCACCTCTTTATTATAACATGTTCCAAAGCCATCCACATTTTCTTTATGTGTTTTTCCGGTGACCGTTATCGTATCCATGTGAAGAACTGATTTTAATTCATTGATGATTACAGGAAGCCCACCCGCGTAATAAAAATCTTCCATAAGAAATTTTCCCGATGGCATCAGGTTCAACAAGAGGGGAACTTTACTTCCTACTTTATCAAAATCTTCCAGATTCAATTCAACACCGATTCTTCCCGCAATAGCGGTAAGATGAATAAGGAGATTTGACGAGCCACCTACGGCAGCGTTTACTTTAATAGCATTCTCAAAGGCTTTTCGCGTGAGGATTTTTGACATGCGCAAATCTTCTTTCACCATTTCTACAATTCTTCTTCCCGACTGTTGAGCCAAACGTTTCTTGCGGGAGTCGACAGCTGGAATGGCCGCAGCCCCGGATAAACACATTCCTAACGACTCAACCATGCAAGCCATTGTAGACGCAGTGCCCATCGTCATGCAATGACCCGGACTACGAGACATGCAACTTTCTGCATGTTCGTACTCACTCTGTGTCATCTTACCGGTTTTCAGATCATCCGTAAATTTCCAGACGTGTGTACCTGATCCGATATCCTGTCCATGATACTTTCCATTCAGCATTGGGCCACCGGGAACAACAATAGTTGGCAAGTCAACACTGGCAGCGCCCATCATGGTTGATGGTGTTGTTTTATCACAGCCTGTTAAGAGGACTACTCCATCGATAGGATTTCCACGAATAGATTCTTCCGCATCCATGCTAGCGAGGTTTCTGAAGAGCATCGCAGTTGGTTTCAGTAATGTTTCGCCCAATGACATAATCGGAAACTCCACTGGAAATCCTCCGGCTTCATAAACGCCGCGCTTAACCGCCTCGGCTAAGTCTCTCAAATGTGCATTGCACGGAGTAAGTTCAGACCACGTGTTACATATTCCAATGACGGGACGTCCATCAAATAAATCTTCCGGGAATCCTTGGTTCTTCATCCAGCTTCTATAGATGAAACCCATTTTATCTTTTTTTCCAAACCACTCTGAACTGCGATACTTAGCCATTATTGTTTTGAGTTAATGATTGTTGTGAAATTAGTATTTATCAATGCTGGAATTGATTTCAAATTAAAACTACTGAGCCACTCGATTAGAAAGTGTGCCTATACCCTCGATTGAAATTCGCACTTCATCATCGACATTCAAAGTGAATGTATCTGGTGGAACAATACCAGTACCCGTCATTAGATACGTACCATGCGGAAAGCTCATCTCACGAAATAAATATTCCGCTAATTCTGCATGCTTTCTTTTCATTCTGTTGATGGAGATCTCCCCGGAAAAAACACGTTGATCTTTTCTAAGAATCTCAATGGTTATCATGGTGTCTGGTTTGATAGGTTCACCAGGTACATAGAGGCAAGGGCCTATCGCTGCAGAACCATTATATGATTTGGCCTGTGGAAGATAAAGCGGATTCTCTCCTTCAATATCACGCGATGACATGTCGTTACCAATCGTATACCCTTCAATCGTGCCGGAAGAACAAATGAACAAAGTCAACTCAGGCTCGGGCACATTCCATTTTGAATCTTTGCGAATGCGAACGAGTTCACCAGAACCAACTGTACGATAAGCAGGGGCTTTAAAGAAAAGCTCAGGTCGCTCAGCTTCGTAGACACGCGCATAGAAATCACCTCCACCGGCATCTTTTGATTCTTCCATTCTTGCCTCACGACTTCGCAAGTAAGTAACACCAGATGCCCATATTTCCTGATTGCCAAGTGGCGCTTTCGAATTGGTGTTCACCAATTCGGCTAATGTCTTATCTGGTTTTAAATTGACCAGCTCGCTCTTGATAAGCTGAAAAAGTTTTGACCGGTTAACAAACTTATCCCAGCTTGGTTCGGGAGAAAGAAAATATTCATCCTGATGTTGAATGACAATGCCGCGCTTGGTGTTAAAAATTTTCATTGGTTTGACTTGAAAGATTTTAATTTTAATGAAGTGTAATTGTTGCGTTCAATGATTCATGGTCTTTGTATTGAGGCTGACCGCCTCCAACAGAAATTTTAAATTTCCCTGGTTGTATCTCTCGTTCATTCTCTCCATTGAAAACCGAAAAATCATTTGGAGGAAGTGTAAACTCGAGTGTAGTGGACTCATTAGGTTTCAAGAACACCCGTTTAAATCCTTTCAATGAATGAACAATGCGCTCCACCGATTTATTCTGATTCGCCAAATATAACTGAGCTACTTCGTCACCAGCTAGCTTTCCTGTATTTTTTACAATAACTGAAATGTGTACGGAATCCCCAATCTTATATTCACTATTCACTTTTAAATTTTCGTAAGCAAAAGAGGTGTAACTCAATCCAAAGCCAAAAGGATAAAGAGGTTCGCCTTTGAAGTAACGATAGGTTTGTGCACTTAATTTATATTGATCGAAAGGAGGAAGATCATTGACAGATTTGTAAAACGTTACAGGCAATCGTCCACCCGGATTATAGTCGCCAAATAAAACATCTGCAATTGCTTGCCCTGCAGCTTGTCCAGGATACCATGCCTCGATGATTGCATTTACATTCTTACTTTCCCAATTAATGGCGAGCGCACTTCCGTTTAACAGAACAAGTATCACAGGTTTGCCCAACGCCTGAATTTCTTTGATCAACTGTTGTTGAAGTTCAGGTAGATCCAACTTTGTGCGATCGCCGCCGATGAATCCATCAATCTTCACATCCATTTCTTCGCCTTCCATACGAGGCGTGATGCCCATACACATCACAACTGCATCAGCTTTTTTAGCAACTTCAAGCGCTTGCTTTTTTAATTCAGGTTTAGGAGTTGCCCAGACCAATTGCACTTGCGCGTCGGCAAAAGATTCAATGGCTTCGACAACAATTTTGTATCGCTTGCCCGCTTCCAATTTTAAGACATTTGATTTTCTTAACCGCGGATCTCCGTACTCATCCCGGAAGTGATATTTTGTTTTGGCAACAAGGGTGTCATTGAGAAATAGTTTTGTGTTACAGGTACTGATGATACCCAGTTGATAAAATCCAGATCGATCCGGTTTTATTTCTCCACTCCACCGAACGCTGAAATTATCATCGTCCATGTCCTCGCGTGGTGCTTTGTCATACCAATTCGCATCAAGATTTCTGTCAACGGAGGAGAACAAAGGTTCACCACTGAGTTCCTTATTATTAAAGTAAGATGCTTTTATTCCTTGTTGATTCCCTTCACTCAATAAATTTTCGGCTGGAATTGTGTAGAACATGGGCATACCATCTGCCAATTCACAACCTTGAGCAAATAATACTTTTGATTTTGTACTTACCTTTTCTTTAATACCTCTCAACGGTGTTACCGGATCGGAAGGAACACCATTATAATTTCCAAGAAGCATCAACCACTGATCGGCATTTGGACCAATCACCGCGAGTGTGCCAATATCTTTCTTCAGTGGTAAAACGTTGTCTTTGTTTTTTAAGAGCACAATGGATTTGCGTGCGGCGTCAAGAGCAAGAGCTTTGTGTTCTTTGCTATCGACAACAGAATAAGGGATTTGCGCATAAGATACTTTTTCTGGAGGATCAAACATTCCTAATTTTAATCGAGCTTTAAAAAGCCGTTTCACTGCAATATCAATTTCCTTTTCCGTGATCAGTTTTTTATCAATTGCTGATTTTAAGTTGAGATAAACATTTCCGCATTCAAGATCGGTTCCTGACTTTACCGCCAGCGCTGCTGCTTCTTCCGGAGTTGGTACTACTTTATGAAATTTATAAATATCTACAATGGCATCGCAATCGGAAACGATGTAGCCATTAAACCCCCAATCGTTGCGAAGTATTTGTTGCAAAAGTCTTTTGTTTCCACAACAAGCTTCTCCATTGTAACGATTGTAGGCACACATCACGGAATAGGGTTTGCCTTCCTTGATCGCCATTTCAAATTGTGGCAAGTAGGTTTCTTGCAAATCGTTTTCTTCTGTTGTGGAATTAAAGGAATGCCTTCCTTCTTCCGGTCCGCTGTGAACAGCAAAGTGCTTGGCAGTCGCGATGGTTTTGTAATAGGTAGTGTCATCACCTTGCAATCCCTTAATAAACTGTACGGCCAATGTGCCGGTTAGATAAGGATCTTCACCGTACGTTTCTTGCCCACGGCCCCAACGTGGATCGCGGAAGATATTAATGTTGGGCGACCACAACGTGAGTCCCTGATAAATAAAACGTTTATCTTTTTTTATGAAGTTCGAATGTTTGGCGCGTGCTTCATCGGCAATAGCTGTTGATACATTGTGAAGCAGATCTTTATCCCATGTGGCACCTAAACCAATCGCTTGAGGAAATACAGTTGCGAGACCAGCACGTGCCACGCCATGCAACCCTTCGGACCACCAATTGTATTTAGGAATGCTAAGCCGGTCAATAGCCGGAGCATCATTCACCATTTGACTAATTTTTTCCTCCAACGTCATGCGCTCGACTAAATCATTCACGCGCTGATTAATACTTAGTTCAGTATTTAAATAAGGAAGGTTGCTAGTTTCATGCTTTTGAGTACAACCGTCAATCAGAATGAGTTGTATTACAAGGAGTGTGATCAGTCGAGATAGTTTTACCGCTAGTTGCACTGCTCTACTTTGCTTCATCATCATAGATTTAATAGGGGAACAGAAGTTGAAGTTAATAAAGAGGTACTGCTTTACTTAGAACCTATCGCCCAATCCCAAGCACAACTCTTAATCTTACTAAACCCATATCGATCTGATCGAAAATTAAAATCAAATCAGCGACAAATCTTCCAATCTTTGATTCCCTAAACTACCAAAAAGACTGGCCGATGGATATTGTACATTAAATTTTCGATTATGTGTGTATCTTGGCCTGAGCTTCAGTAAGCTCTTGCAAAAAGGATTTTTTCAAGCATGTGCAATTTCTCTATTCGTAAAGCATGAACCAGTTTATTTTCCAGCAAGGGCAGGCAAAAGAACTTCATGTATTTCCTCACATTCTTGAATTTGCACTTAAGAAAATTAACAACACGCAGCTTAACTCATTGAATCCTACAGCTGCTGAATGTGTACGTATGTATTTTGTGCATGATGGAAAATTTGAATGGATCATCAATGGCAATAAATTCAATTTATATCCCGGTGATTTGGCGATCGTATTACCGGGGCAGATTTTTGGAGGTGAAAATGGTATTTTAAATATTGGCACTTTGATATGGCTGAACCTAAAGGTAGAGAGCACTGAGTCGGGAAGAATTCTATTGGGAAGTTGGAGTGATTTAAGCGAGAGCGAAAGTATTACCATTAGCAAAATCCTCTTGTTTAATTCTGCCCCTATCCTTATCAAATTGAGAGACCGAACAACTCTTTTTCAAAATATCAAGAATGAATTGACTAGCCAGGAGATTGGATATACTACACGCATTAATCACTTGCTCGATGAGCTATTTATTACTATCGCCCGACAAATAACACGACAAAATAACTCGCAGCGCGATTTCCCCCAAACGTTTTTAAAACTGGAACAAACTCTTCGACAAAACCTTGCCCATCAATGGACAGTTGAAGAGATGGCTGCACTTACCGGCCTTGGTGCTACTGCTTTTAATGAAAAAGTAAAAAACTACACCGGCTTTTCACCCTTGAATTACCTGATCAACATTCGTATTTCAGAAGCTATAAAATTATTGGACCGCCCTGAAGAAAATGTAACTGGCATTGCGCTGACTACGGGGTTTTATTCGTCACAACATTTCTCCACAACATTTAAAAAACTTACCGGGTACACGCCCAGCGAGTTTAGAAAAAGAAATTTACCTCGTAAACAATAACTCAGTAACCATGGAATGTATCATAACAATTGAGCTTGGAACAAATGCCGTAAGGATTTTTGCCTTTGAAATGAATGGAAATATTATCGCTTCTATGAAAGGATCCTATCCCACATTTCATACGAAACCAGACTATAGTGAGCAGGATCCCGAGCAGATGTTTATAACAATGCTTTACGTCCTAAAGAATCTGTTGACCGAAAAGATCCATCCAAAAAAATATAATGTTGCCATCATTTGTTTCAGCGCCTCCATGCACAGCGTCCTCGCGATTGATGATCGAGGGGTTCCGCTTGGCAACGCTATCACCTGGTCTGATAACCGTGGGAAAGTTGAAGCGCTGGAATTGAAAAATTCAAGTTTGGGCACAAGGCTTCATGATATTACAGGGACTCCGATCCATCCGATGTCTCCTCTCATCAAGATTGCTTGGATAAAAAATCATGATCGCAGCCGCTTTGAAGACACTTATAAGTTTCTTTCCATTAAAAGTTACATCATCCAGCAACTTACCGGCGAGTATGCCATTGATTATAGTCTTGCTTCGGCAACGGGCCTGTTAAATATTCAAACCATTAAGTGGGAATCGGAAGCACTGGCCTATGCCGGCATCACTGTCGATAAGCTTCCTGAACTTGCTCCCATTTTCCATTCACCCGGAAAACTTAGGAAGGAATATCAGAAATCACTCGGCCTATCGCCTTCTACGAAAATAATCCTTGGCTCCAGCGATGGATGCATGGCTGCACTTGGTGCCGGTGTATGGGGCGAAGGGAAAGCAACGATAACCGTTGAAGACAGCGGTGCTGTACGGGTGATATCGAAAGAAGTATTGCGTGACGATAGGCATCGCTTTTTTAACTACATACTCTCGGAGAACTGTTTTGTCTCCGGGGGTCCAACGAACAATGGTGGCTTAGTTTTCGAATGGTTCGCCCGGCAGTTTGGTGATTTTAAAAATCCGTATGAGGTAGAATCGACCATAGAGAACCTGATTCGAGAGGCATCGAACGTAGCAGTTGGATCGGACGGATTATTATTTCTCCCCTATTTACTGGGCGAGCGCGCGCCCATCTGGAACGCAAATGCCCGAGGCTCTTACTTCGGATTGAATATTAACCACGAACGCCAACATTTTATCAGGGCATCTATAGAAGGAATACTTTATGAGATATACAGCATCGGCAAAACTCTGGAAGAGCATCGCTCAATCAAGCGGCTTTCCGTTAACGGAAGTTTTGCTTCCATTCCTTTTTGCACGCAGATGATTGCCGACATCTTTAACAAACCTGTCACGATAAGTAAGAATGCCGACAGTACCTCTTTCGGTTCGTTTTTAGTAGGCGCAACAGACATTGGAAAGTATAAAAGCCTGGAGGAAGCCGCACAAACTATTGAACTGACAGATACTTTTAAGCCTAATCAATCTAATCACCAAATCTACTATCGTTACTTTGAAATTTTTGAGAGGCTGTCCGCCAATTTGGCCAATGAATTTGAAGCTATCGCCAGTCTCCAACAAAAACATTAAGGAAGCGCTTTGTAATGACGCTGGTCATCATGGTTAAATAGGTCAATTCGTCCGTTTACATCTGGTCAACTACTTTTTCTTACAAATTAAATTGTATTTGTGCCTTTTCCAGCGCAATCGATTGTGTAAAATCCATCGCTAAGGCTTTTTGGTAGTTTATAAAATTTAAGATTGGAAGATTTGATTCTAAACTAAAATCTTCAACCAACACTCAGACTATGGATACAAATTTACACCATCTTAAATGGCCACGATTTATTGTTGGCCTTTGTTTAAGCAGGTTTAATTATCTGCCATTCTTTTTTGCCTTTATTATTGCCATCAATACTAATGCAACCTCGAACGTTGAATCGGTTGCGTTCACCGTTTTGGGAAAGGTAACTGATGAAACCGGTCAACCACTTCCAGGTGTAAACATTCTGGAAAAAGGTACGACCAATGGAACTAATTCAGATGCGGACGGGAATTATACCATTACTTTAAAGGATGAAAATGCCATTTTGATCTTCTCTTTTATTGGTTATGCAACAAAAGAGTTGACCGTAAACAGTCAAAGCACCATTAATGTAATCCTCGAGCCTGATACTAAAACTTTGGAAGAAATTGTAGTTACCGCATTGGGTATTGAGAAGTCTTCCAAAAGTTTAGGGTACGCAACGAGTAAAGTTACCGGAGATCAAATCTCCGTCAACCGAACTACAAACATTATGAACACTTTGCAAGGCAAAATTGCAGGCGTTAACATTTCCAGTTTAGGCACAGGCCCTGCAGGAAGTTCTAAAATTAGAATTCGCGGGCAATCTTCAATTTCGGGTCAAAACAACCCGTTGATCGTTTTGAATGGCGTTCCGATCGACAACACAAATTTTGGAACAAACCAGGGTAACACGGCTGGTGATGGTTCGATTGCAAATAGAGGTGGAGGAGCCTCAACGGATGGTGGTGATGGCTTGTCAAGTATAAATCCAGATGATGTTGAAAGCATGACCGTATTGAAGGGCGCAACTGCCGCTGCACTCTATGGCTCGCGAGCGAAAGATGGTGTGATCATGATTACTACCAAGTCAAAGGGAACCAACAAAGGAATTGGCCTCACCTATAATATGAACTATACCAATGAAACACCTTTGGATTATACCGACTACCAGAAGGTGTACGGCCAAGGTGAAAATGGTATCGGGCCAGCGTCAGCCAATGCAACCCCAAATCCGAACACTGGACAATGGTCTTGGGGACCTAAAATTCAACCCGGCATGACCCAAATTCTATTTGATGGCCAAGGTTCTAACGGTAATGTTCCTTATGTAGCACAAAACGGAATACTTAACAAGTTCTATAGAAACGGTCAAAATTTGACTAACACCATTTCACTATCAACAAACGGAGAGAAAGGCGGAATGAACCTCTCTGTATCTAATTTGGATAGTAAGGGTATTACGCCAAATAACACCTATAAAAGAAATACAGTCAACCTGGGTTTTGGATATGATTTGAGTGAAAAATTAAGCTTCAAGGGAAACATTAATTATTCCAACGAACTCAACACAAATCCTCCTGTTGTTTCTGATCAAGACAACTCCATTCCAACATCCCTTTATTCGATGGCAAACACAATGCCTTTGGATGTTCTAAAAGCAAACGCTTATAATGCAGGGGGCGGAGAATATAATTATTCGCGATTTACCAATAGAACAAATCCCTATTGGGTATTGAATGAAGTCAAGCAAAATATTCGCAGAGATCGGATATTTGGTAACATCTCTGCGAAATATGACATCGCTAAATGGCTCTATGCCCAGGTTCGCGTAGGCCAGGATTATTGGTCGCGTGATCAGGATTATATTAATCTACCCACTGGTAAGGCCTCTATTAATTCAAGCTCTGTTATCTCTGCAAATGATCCTGGTTATTACAATGGTGTCTTTACACAAGATCAAAGAAGATTTAGAGAAACCAACGTTGACTTCTTGTTGTCAGCAACAAAAACTTTTGGGGACTTTGGACTTAACGTAACTGCAGGGGGAAATCAAATGCGGAGGCGTTCTGACCTTAATAGTGTACAGGTAACTGACTTTAATGTGAAGGGACTTTACACTGTGCAGAATGGCAGACTGAAAGATCCTTTGTATGACCTTCAGGAGCGCGGAGTAAATTCCCTCTATGGTTCCGCTGAAGCCAACTACAAGAAATTTTTGTACTTAAATATTACAGCGCGGAATGATTGGTTCTCTACTTTGTCACCAGCCAATAGAAGCATTCTTTATCCATCAGTCTCTGCCAGTTATGTATTCACAGAATCCATTTCCTCAAAGCCTGGCTGGCTAGATTTCGGAAAATTTAGAGCCGCTTATGCGGAAGCCGGAAGCGATAGCGATGTAGGACCTTACGCAGATAAATTCTATTACGGATTTACGCCTGCTCAATTTGCAGGACATGCCGTGGGAAATTTTGGCAACCCCGGTACGGTGGTTCCCAACCCAAATTTAAAACCAATGCGTATAGCGGAAACGGAATTGGGTTTGGAGTTAAAGATGCTGGATGGCCGGGTAGGATTTGATCTTGCTGTTTATCGCAAATTAACTACTGACCAAATTGTGAACCTTCAAATCTCTGATGGCTCTGGGTTCACTACTTTTAGAATCAATAGCGGGCAAAGTGAAAATAAAGGTATTGAGCTTATGCTAAATCTTGTGCCTGTTAAAACATCTAATCTACAGTGGGATTTTACCTTCACCGGTGCTTATAACATCACCAAAGTGCTGAGTCTGTTTACGAAAACGCCTGGAGAAAATATAACCACGGGAACTCACGTATTTAATGGTTGGGTACAGCAAATTGTTGGTCAGGAGCTAGGCCAAATTGTGGGGTATGGATATAAAAGGGATGATGGTTCAGTTAACCCGGATCATAAAGGCATGATCATCTTCGGAGCCAATGGCTTGCCCCTAGCCACATCAGCACCAATTCCTTTTGGTAGTGCTCTCCCCAAATGGGTAGGTGGCTTTACTAACTCCTTCAATTATAAAGGAGTCTTAGTTTCGTTCCTGATTGACTTCAAATTAGGAGGTAAGGTCTTATCAGGAACCAACTTCAATGCTTATCGCCATGGCCTCTCAAAAGAGACGCTTGTCGGGCGAGAAGGAGGAACTTTGGATGCATTCGGAAATGACCCGGGAAAAGTGGTCGGTGTGGGAGTTGACGCTAATAGCAATCCTAACACTGCTTCTGCAAAGGCTGAAGATTATTATTCCGTGGTCCGTGGATCAGGAATAATAGAACCGGTCATCTACAATGCAGGTTACTGGAAATTGCGCCAGGTAACCATAGGCTATGATTTTTCTAAATACTTAGGAACTAAATCCCCAATCAAGAGCCTACGCTTAAGTTTTGTAGCTAACAACGTGTTGATGTTGAAGAAGTGGACACCCAATATTGACCCCGAAAGCTTTAGCTATACATCGGATAACGTTGTTGGTCTCGAGTCTCCAAGTGTTCCTACTACCCGGAGTCTTGGTTTCAATCTAAATGTTAAATTTTAATTAGCCGAATTATGAAAAAGATAATTAACCATATACTGGCATCAATCTTACTCGTTCTTGTTGTATCGTGCGATAAAGGATTTGACGACCTGAACACGAGTAAGGTCAATCCAACGGCTCTTGATCCTGTATTGATTTTGAACAATGCTGTAGTAAACTCTTTCTCGTCTGCAGTTGGAACTTCCACCTTAACTTATGAGATGCCCATTGTGCAGCAAATGTTCTCGTCTAATACCGGGGTTTTATTTGGCGGCAATTTTAATCAAACTAATATCGGCAACACTCCTCTCAACTGGATAAGTTATTATCAGAATGTAATTAAATATACCAGTGACGTAATTGCGAATACCAAGGCTGATGCAACGAGAACCAACCTCTATCACATGGCTCGGATTATAAAAGCCAATACGTTCATAATCTTAACAGAAACGTACGGAGATATACCCTACACCGAAGCCGGAGCCGGATACACCGATAATAATTTCTTTCCTAAATATGATACACAGCAATCTATTTACTCCGATATCATTAAGGAATTAACGGAAGCCTCAGGGGCTCTTAGTGCATCTGGAAAAATTGAAACTAATGATGCGCTGTATGGCGGAGATATAGTAAAATGGAAAAAACTTGGATACTCGCTTTTACTCAGGGCCGGAATGAGGTTGACAAAAGCGGATCCTACTAAAGCGCAAGCAACTGTAGCTGCGGCATTTGCAGGTGGGGTAATGATATCCAATGCAGACAACGCAATCATTAAGTACGATGCTAATTTTAGTAACGGTATTGGTTTAACCTTAACTGGAACTGAAGCTGCTAACTTTCACCTTGCAGCACCATTTGTTGATTTTCTTAAGAATTCCAGTGACCCGCGCTTACCAGCTATTGCTGTTCGCTATGTGGGAGCAAAGTCAGGAACGGATCAAAAAGAATCAGTGGCCGACAGGACTGCCGCCAACCAATATGGTTTACCTGTGGGCAGTACTGATGGAGCGGCTAACACCGCTGGTGGACTTTTGCCGGGTGGAGGAACACAGTTCGCCTTTACGCAGGCAGATAGAACACGCGTTGTGAAAAAGACTTCGCCCATGTTTATTGTAACCGCAGGGCAAACCAACTTGCTCTTGGCAGAAGCTGCATTCCTCGGTTGGATTCCGGGCGGTTTTACCGCAGCGTCCAATTATTATGTTGCAGGGATTACCGCACACATGAATCAAATGGCTTCTTATGATCCGGGCTCTGCAATTTCAGCGGCTAACATAACCGCCTACCTTGCTATTCCCACGAATCAACTAACTATTGGAACAGAATTAAAACAAATTGGTGAGCAATACTGGGTTGCCTCATTCCTGGATGGCCCCGAAGCTTGGTCAAATTTCAGGCGCACTGGATTTCCTGCACTTACTCCAAATCCTTATTCAGGAAGTGAAGTACCCGGTGCATTTATTAATCGATTAAGTTATCCGCCTTCTGAAATTCTTGTGAATAGCGCTCATGTTCAAGCGGCGATCGATGAACAAGGTGGCAAAAATGATTTAGCAACGAAGATGTGGCTGTTTAAATAGAGTTAAAAAAAATTAAGAGAGCAATCGTTTAGGTTGCTCTCTTAATTTCAACAGTCGGTAGTATAACTTTTCAAGTGGAGCTGAATTTGTCTAACTCCTCCGTAGCTTAAGGTAAAGTTTCGACCTTGGTCTTATTAAGGAAAAATATTTCTTAAGCAACATTGTCAATCTTAATTCATTCACTAATGAAAAAGAAAATTATAGTACATCTTCTCTTAGTCTATAGTTTACACTCGTTTGGTCAACGGGTAGGATCTTCACCTGAATACATCAAGGCTTTAACTTCTGAATGGAAGGGAGAACGTTTCACTGATGGAAGGCCGAAAGTCTCTGATGCCATTCTTGCACGCCTTAAAAATATTTCGATGGAAGAAGCGTGGGGAGTTCTTCGCAATAAGGGATATTTCAATCAATATGAAGGCGATTGGCAAATTCTTTTGCCAGATAGCGCGATGACAGGAAGAGTTGTAACGGCTCAGTATATTCCATTGAGACCGGATCTCCAGAACTATGTTAAGGAGCAAGGTAAAGTGGAAGGTCGCGCTCAAAAAGGCGGCACCAATTCGTGGCCTATAGATATCCTAACAACCGGAGATGTATATGTGGCCGATAGCTACGGAAAAATTGCTGATGGAACTTTGATCGGTGATAATCTTGGCAATTCAATTTATGCCAAGTCGCAGCGAGGCGTAATTTTTTTTGGATCGGTGCGCGATGTTGAAGGTCTCTCGGAAATAAAGGGATTTAATATGTGGGTGAAGGGAAGTGATCCATCTTATATCAATCAGATGATGCTCGCTACGATTAACGCACCCATTCGAGTTGGCCGGGCAACCGTGTTACCCGGTGATGTGGTGTTGGCTAAAAAACACGGAGTGATTTTCATTCCGGCACATTTGGTAGAGCAATTAGTTCTTACTTCTGAGGTGACTGCACTTCGGGATGAATTCGGACATCAGCGACTTCGCGAAAAAAAATATTTAGCAGGAGAAATAGATAGTGATTGGACTGAAGTTATTAAAAAAGATTTTCTGAATTGGTTAAACAATTACCCTGGAAAATTACCGATGTCAAAAAAAGAATTGGATGACTATCTCAAAGAACGGAATTACTAAGTATCAACTAAAATCTTAAAGCCATGAAAAGTATCATTCAACAAATAGCAAAAAAGAATAAAGAAAGAGAGGCCACTGCTGCTCAAAACCGTCAGCAAGAAATTGATAATCCGACAACGGGTAATAATCGTAGAAACTTTTTAAAGAAAACAGCACTAGGTGGCATGTCACTTACTGCTTTGATGGGACTTTCGTTCGAAGATACAATCGCACAAACCACATCTAATGTTAAAAGAGAATCGAAACCTTCTGATTTAAAAATTACTGATTTGAGGTATTGTGTAACAACAGTACTTGGGCGCACCGCCATTATTCGAATTGATACGAATCAGGGAATTTACGGTTTAGGTGAAGTGCGCGATGGCGCTGATCCTCGCTACGCGTTAATGTTGAAAAGTAGAATTCTCGGTGAGAATCCGTGTAACGTTGAAAAAATTTTTAAAATCATAAAGCAATTTGGTGGACCTGCCCGGCAAGCGGGAGGAGTATGCGGCGTGGAGATGGCTCTTTGGGACTTGTGCGGCAAAGCTTACGATGTGCCGGCCTGGCAACTTTTAGGGGGACGATATAGGGACACCGTTAGAATATATGCCGATACGCCAGAAGCAAAGACTCCAGAGGAACAATTAAAGTTGATCAAGTACCGAACCGAAACCCAAGGTTACTCCTGGTTGAAAATGGATGTGTCCATCAATGAAATTAAAGACATTCCTGGAGCTTTAGTAAATCCTAACATTTTCAAAGAAGGATCAAGCCAGTGGCAAGGTGGTTATATGAGTTATGCAAACACGCGACATCCTTTCACAGGAATCCAAATCACTGAAAAAGGGTTGGAAGCAATGGCGAAGATTGTGGACAATGTTCGTAGTATGGTTGGCTACGAAATACCCTTATCTACTGATCATTATGGTCATATTGATTTGAATAATTGCATACGACTTGGAAAGGCATTAGATAAATACCGATTAGCCTGGCTTGAAGACATGGTGCCCTGGCAAATGACGGAACAACATAAAACAATTACGGAAGCGTTGGAGACACCTACATTAACCGGTGAGGACATATTCTTACTTGAAAATTTCAAACCCCTTATCGACAATCATGCGGTGGATATTATTCATCCTGACTTGGCATCTTCGGGTGGGCTACTTGAAACAAAAAGAATTGGCGACTATGCAGAAGAGAAGGGAATTGCAATGGCAATGCACCAGGCAGGAACTCCAATTTCATTTATGGCTAATGTACACTGCGCGGCAGCCACTCAAAACTTCCTGGCGCTTGAACATCACTCCGTGGATTTGCCATGGTGGGAGGGATTGGTTAAAACGACGGATGGAAGAAAGTTAATTGACAAAGGTTATGCTCCGGTTCCGTTGTCTGCTCCAGGACTGGGAATTGAACTGATCGATGAAGAAGTAAAAAAACATCTTCATCCAAGCGACACAACATACTTTGCACCAACAAAAGAGTGGGATGAAAAACGTTCACATGATAGAACCTATAGTTAACAATAACTAAATTCAAAGCCCGATGTAAATACAATTTATGTTGGGCTTTTTTCAATACCCTTCAAAGCTAAATCTCTTAACTCTTTTGAATACTAAAACCCTCTTCCGAATTGCAGCTGTTGTGTCAGCCCTTGCATTCGTTGCTTCGTTAGTCATCATTTTAATTAACGGAATTGAAAATGCCGGACCGTTACTCATCCTTTTTCTGATTTCGCTGGGAATATCATTCCAAGGGTACGACCACTTGAAAGGTTTTAGTTACTCAACAATGATTTTCGCAGTTGTAACAATGGCATTATACTTCCCCGCTAATTTCACGGAAATTAATGGGTTCAAATTGATCACTTTAATTCCACCATTGATTCAAGTTATAATGTTCGGCATGGGCACATCAATGAGCGCCAAAGATTTTGTTTCGGTGGCCAAAGAACCGAAGGCTGTATTTATAGGTGTGACCGCACATTTCATTATCATGCCGATGCTTGGATTTACGTTGGCAAATTTGAGCGGGTTCTCGCCGGAAATTTCAGCAGGAATTATTCTTGTTGGCTGCTCACCGAGTGGGCTTGCTTCGAACGTTATGAATTATCTGGCGAAAGCCAATCTGGCATTGTCTATAACGATTACAACCATCGCTACACTCATGTCTCCATTCACTACTCCTATGTTGATGAAACTTCTTGCAGGAACCTTTATTGAAATTGACATCTATAAAATGATGTGGGACATTTTTAAAATGATCATGATCCCCATTGGAGCAGGTTTACTATTCAACAAATTACTACGCGGAAAATCTCAATGGCTTGATACCGCTATGCCTTATGTATCAATGCTTGGGATTGCTGGTGTTATTGCATTTGTGACTGCTGCCGGCCGTGAAAGTTTGCTCAATATTGGAATGATCCTTATTGTCTTAGTCTTGATTCATAATACGCTCGGATACCTGATTGGATATTGGAGCGCCAGGCTTTTCAAGCTTAGTGAACGCGATAGTAGAACAGTGGCCATTGAAGTAGGGATGCAAAATGCAGGACTTGCTTCAGGCATCGCCAAAGAAATGGGGAAAATTGCAACAGTTGGCTTGGCTTCTGCAGTCTTCGGACCGCTCATGAATATTACTGGATCCATTCTTGCGTCTTACTGGCATAGAAGGCCACCTAAAGAACAATAAAAAAAAACAATCATCATTCAAAAATTATTATGAAAACATTTTTTACAACTCTATTAGTAATCTTGCTGTGTTTTTCTCTGCATGCACAACAAATTTCTAAAGAGGAATTAATCTTTTTAACTCCTTCTTGGAAGGGAGAGCGTTTTCCGGATGGGCGGCCAAAAGTACCAGATAATATTCTACGGAGGATGAAATCGGTAAGTGTAGAAGAGGCATGGGCTACAATGAAGAATGCTGGTTTTGCTTACCAGATTGCTGAAGGATGGAAAATGATAAATCCAGACAGTGTTTTAGTTGGCCGCGCAGTAACTGCGACATTTATGCCTGGCCGCCCTGATATGTGGAAAGCGATTGATTCGGTCGGAAAGAAACAGGGAAAGAGAGGACAAAATACTTGGCCAGTAGATTTATTAGTTAAAGGCGATGTATATGTGGCCAATCAATTCGGAGCCAAATTGAATGGACCGACCATCGGTGATAATGTGGGCAATGCAATCTTTGCAAAAAGTGGAAATGGGATTGTTTATGATGGTGCAATTCGAGATCTGGAAGGTCTCAAAGAGATAGGTCGGTTTACATCTTACTACACCAGTTATGATCCTTCCTACCACAATCCTGGAAAGGACATTAATACTATGATTATTGGTATCAATAAGCCGACGCTTATTCGCACCGTAACGGTAATGCCAGGTGATATTGTTTTAGGCAAACTCGGTGTAGTTGTTTTTGTTCCCCCTCACTTGGCAGAACTCGTAGTAAAGACTTCTGAAATTGTCCGCTTAAGAGACCTATTTGGTCATCAACGTTTGCGTGAAGGAAAATATACAGCAGGTCAGATTGACGCACGCTGGTCGGATGACATTGAAAAAGATTTTTCAAAATGGTTGAACGATCATATCAACGAACTCCCTGTGCCCAAAGATCAAATTCAAGAATTACTCAAAACCAGAACTTGGTAAAAGTTAAACCATAAATGCCATGACAAATAGAACATCAAGACGCTCGTTTCTTTCGAAAAGTGCTTTAGCAGCAACATTAAGTCTTACCGGACTTTCCGAAACGTTTGGAAAAGGTTACACGAATGCAATTGACAAGAATGAAAAACTTTCCGCTCCTTCTGATCTAAAGATTACAGATGTTAAATGTGGTTATATCAGAGGAGGCAATGGATTGTTTGTAAAAATTTTTACAAACCAAGACATCTACGGGTGTGGTGAGGGAGTTGATGCAGTAGGTGGAACTTATCACCTGGTGCAGAGGCTGGGAAGAATACTCAATGGTCAGAGTCCACTTAATATGAATGTGCTCTTTGAACAGATGAGGAAAGCTGCAATTTTTGGTGGTGGTCAAGCAGGGATGTATGTAGCGGTGATGACTGCTGTTGAAACTGCACTTTGGGACTTGGCAGGTAAAGCTCTGAACTTGCCCGTGTATCAACTTCTAGGAGGCAAATTTCGAGATCGTGTTCGCCTTTATATGGATACCGCTTTATATCAAAACCAGTTGCCAAAGCCAGAGGATTTTGCAAAAGCCGCAAAAGAAGCGGTGAAGCTGGGGTTCAATGCAATCAAATTTGATTTGGATCAGGCGAATGATCCGAATAAGTATGACCGATGGAACTGGACGGCAAGCCCTGCGGAAATCCAACGTATGTATGATCAAATGGCTGCTGCTCGGGAGGCGGTTGGCCCGAAAATAGACATCTGTGCAGACATGCATGGACGATATGATTTACCTACAGGTCAGCGAGCGGCTAAAGTTCTTGAACCGTTAAATTTAATGTGGCTAGAAGAACCTATCCCTGCAGAAAATGTAGATGCTTATGTAGAGATTACAAAATCTACAAGCACACCAATATGTGCCGGCGAAAATCACTATCTCGCATTGGGCTTCCGACCGTTACTGGAAAAAGGAGCTGTTGACATTATCATGCCTGACTTGCAGAAAGCCGGTGGGCTGGGCGAGGCGCAACGAATTGCTAACCTTGCAAATCTTTACTACGTGCCTTTTGCTCCTCACATGGTTGCATCATACTTAGGAGCCATGGCTTCAGCGCATGTTTGTGCATCGGTGCCCAACTTCATGATATTAGAATGGCAGATTTACTATCACACCGATCCTATGTTCAAAGAGATTGTACTATTTGATGGACCTGAATTCACTAAAGACGGATTTATAACAGTTTCCAATAAGCCAGGGATAGGCGTTGATATTAATATTGAAGGCATGCGGAAATATGCAACACCTGGAGTGCCCTTTTTTGAATAATGAGATATGCCGTGATCGTTCTCTAGATCAAGCCCTGAAAAAGTGTTTTACTGTTTTCGGTCTATAGAGAAAGACTAAGAATTCAGGTGGCATGGATCGCGCCTTTGAAATTTTTGAGATGCTGACTCACCTTTTCTATTGCCATTAGTTTTGCAAACAGGAAAGCAATTTATCAACATCTTCAAAGTCATTGTATAAATGAGGCGACACTCGAATTGATGTTCCTCTGAAACTTATCACAACGTTGTTACTTTGCAATCTGTCTTTAAGTTTGTTTACGTTTACGTTGTTTAAGGCGATGCTTGATATGTGTCCGACACTTAATTCAGTTTCATCAAAAATTCCGACTCTTTTTTTATAATCAATAATTTTGTCTGTGAGTTTTTTTATTTCAGTTTGAATTAAAGCAATTTCCCAATCGTTAATTTGTTGCAATGCTGCTATTGACATTGGGAGCAAATTGAATTGCGGAAATTCACCCATATCGAATTTCCTTGCTCCATTTCTATAGTCAGCCGTGTAGTTTGTCAGGGTAGCAAAGTTTTCATTGCCTTTTTTAGTCAGCCAGGAGTATTCTAAGGGTTCACCAATCTCCTGCCAGTTTTTTGATACATACATATACCCCAAGCCATAAGGTCCCATCAACCATTTATATCCAACCGATACGGCAAAGTCGGGTTGAATTTTATCAATATCGATTGGTAGGGCGCCCAACGACTGACTGAGGTCCAGAACAAGATAAGAATCAACAGATTTTGAAGCATCACTTATTTGTTGCAGGTCTATGTAAGTGCCAGTAATCCAGTGACAATTTGGTAGTGCTATAATTCCCGTTTTGCTAGTTATCTTTTCTAAAATACTTTCCGTTAATGTTTTACCTTTTCCTTTTTGAACGGTAACTATTTCCAAATCCTGTTGGCTTGCTAAATTTTCCCATACATAATAATTGGATGGATATTGTTGCTCAAGAACTATGATTTCTTTTCCTTCTTTGAGTTTAAAGTTCTTTGCAGCAACAGCTAATCCATAGCTAACCGATGGAATAAGAGCGATGTTATCTCCATCTGTTTGAAATACTTTCGATGCCAGGTCCCTTAATTTCTCTGCATTTGTAAACCAGTCTTCTGACGAAATTTTCCACGGCGTTGCTCTTGTTTCAAGTGCTAATAACCCTGCTTCTTTTACGGTTTTAAGCATCGGCGACATATTTGCACAATTGAGGTAAGTTATGTCAGGATTTAACAAGAAGGAACTCATTCTAAAAGTATTTGAGTAATCAAATTGAATTTATCGATGATACAGGAACAAGAATGAAACTCAGAAAAAAGGCGTAGATCAAATCTGATTATGCTTTATTTCGATAGTAATACTTGAGTGCTTTATCACGGCTACCACAGTCACTCATATCACACCATTTTCGGCTTCTGTTTCTGGTGTTATCATAAAAAATCCAATTACAGGAGGTGCAATGCTTGATTCTGGTATGGTCAACTTCAGTAAGAACGTGAATAGCATTAGCTACTACGGGGGCAAGAATATCAACAAGAGACTCAGGATTTTTCCATTTCCATTTTAAGGTCTTTAAGTCAATATACCGGAGCTTATAAAATTCAGTAGCCAACGTTTCAATCTTCTTTAGCGAGGCCGATAGGGGAAGTTTTTTAAAGGCAATTGGTTTTACTGCAACAGTCAAATCTTTTCGTATTGCCAATACCCTTGCTATATTTTTTTTCTCCGATGAAGGAGAGCCTTGAGTAAGTTTTTTCGCGACGGTCTTGTCAATTAGTTTTAGGGCCAGGGCCCATTTCACAAAGTTTCCATCCCCTTCAAGCCAATCATGTTGCATCTCACACTCTGGCCATGAGACCGTATTTATAAAATCAAGGCTTATTTCTTCTCCAATTAATTTATAGGTACCGGTGTATGTACCCGAATTGAGTTGTAATGGTTCCACGATCTTTTTATGCAATATACACTTTACCTTCTATCGTACTTTAATAGGTAAAATATATTTTCTGCCTTTAAGGCAATCACCAGGATCCAATTAGTTATTTGAGTAATCAAAGTCTCTTCTCTACATTTTCAATATCATGCAATGTCTTACTAACCTCTTTCAACACATTGTTAAGTTCCTCTGAATTGGATTTTAGTTTGGGTAGAAATTCAGTAAGCGATTTTTCGGGATTGGTTTCTATTTCCACTAGATTGAGAAGTCCCTGAATTCGCGCCAACGGACTTCTTACCTTATGGGCATTGATATTGGCCAACTCACGGAACTGTTGCTTCTGATGTTCGATTTTCGAGGTTCGCTCCCCCACGATGCTTTCAAGGTTGTTGTTGATCTGCTCCATTTCTTCTTTTTGTAAATGGATGAGGCGGTTCTGTTCTTTTAAAGAATCTTGTTGTTTTTGATATCCGGCCTTAAAAATGTACATCGCCAGGAAGAGAGCGCTTCCGGTAAAAAAGATATTCCAATAAAATGGAAAGTTGCTGTCGATAAGGATAATCGGTTTAATGTCCTGATAGAGGTAGCGAATCCCCAGCAGCGAGAAGAGACTTAAAAGAAAAGTGGTGCTATAAAGTTTCTGATTTTCAAGAAATAGCAAAGGCAGTACACAGAAGACAAACAAGAGATAATCGAAGCCCGACTTCGGTCCATGAATTAGGGAGGCCATAACCTGGACAGCAATGGTTAGGAGGAATGTGATGAATCGCGATGTTTCAAAATACCCCTTTACATGCAACATCATCATCACCAGGAAAAAGCAAAATTCAGAGAGGCAAAGATAGAATGGCCATGAGGGTTCTGTGTCTTTTAGCGTTAGCAAGACAATGATGACGTCAAGCAACCCAAAAATCAGAAATATGTTGAAATTCCGATAGGTGTGTTCCTCGCTGTCTGACAACCCCGGGTAGCGACTAAGCTTACGCCAAAGCGAGTTCATAAAGGTGGATTTAAGGCACAATGATAGCAGTTTGGCATCACAACAGATTACTTAAATCATAGAATTCCCTACATGAATTTGAAGTTAGGTCCTTCTGAATAAATACGGTTCCCCAAACCAGAATTGGAGTAAAATTAATGACCGCATTATGATTTTCGGTTCACTCATTCTTAAGATGGTCAATAGGATTTTTGCTTACTGCTATCAAAGCTTGACCACTCACGGTAAATAAGGCGACAACCAAAATAAAAATGATGGGAAAGAAGAAGAACCATGCACTGAGTTCCACTTTGATAGAAAAATCATACAGCCACACTTGAATACCCCAAAAAGCTAAGGGTAGAGCAATGAGTGAAGCCGCTGCTATGAGAATGAGATACTCTTTCGTTATTAATTGCAAAAGATTAAAAACCGAAGCTCCTAAAACTTTTCGGATGCTGATTTCCTTCATCCGTTGACTGATCGAAAAGAGGGCTAACCCAAAAATTCCCAAAGAGGAAATAACCAATGCCAGCAAGCAGAATGCGTTGAACACGTTGACTACTTGTTCATCAGCGGCATAGTGGGAATTATAATCCTCCTCCAAAAATGAATAGTCAAAAGGATTGTCAGGGAAGAATCTGCTCCAGGCTTTTTGTATAGTTGCTAAAGTTTGGTTCATATTTTTGCTTGCATCGCTTGTTAATTTTAATGTCATGGTTGGACCATTGAGTACAGTGTAAAAGAGCGGCTTGATCGGTTTTTTCAACGATTCTTGATGATAATCTTCAATTACTCCAACAATTACGCATTTGCTTGCTTCCTTTCGCAATCCCCAATAGATAAATTCCCCAATAGCCTCATCGGGTTTTACAAATCCCAGTCGTTGGGTTGCCGTTCTGTTTAATATTACTGGTTCTAGTTTTTGACCAAATTTTTTTAGTGGATAATCTGAGCTTTGAAAATTCCGACCAGCCAGTAATTTCAATCTGTAGGTAGGAATGAAATCAGGATCGATCACATAAATTCCAAAATCTTGAGTTGTCTTGTCTTTCTCTTTTCGAATAGCACCCGTCCATCCATCAATTAAATCTCCTGGCACGGAAGTCGATGTAGCAACTGCCTGAATGATGGCCAACTGCAGCAACTGATTTTTGAAACCGGTGAGTTGAACACGAAAAGAGGAATCAATGTTCGATGGAGATTTGGCGATGATGGCTTTTGTTATGTCGACCCCTAAATCCTGGCTTCGAATGAAATTGAATTGGCGATTAAAAGCAACCACTGTAATGAGCAGGAAGATGGCACAGGTGAATTGAAAAACAACTGCAGCCTGGCGAAATGAAAAACTTCGACTTGTTGCGAGGTTTTTTCCCTTTAAAACTTTGACAGGATTGAAAGAAGAAATTACCCGTGCAGGGGAAAATCCTGCAATAGCAATGCCCGTAACCACCACTATCAACAAACTTGCTCCGATTTCATTTACATTCCATTTGAAAAATTCCTGGTAGGGAAATGAAAGGCCAACAAAGTTGTAAAAAGAAGGAGCGAAAAAGTAAACGATGGCGATAGCACCCAGCAAGCCAATGCAATTGATCAATAACGCTTCCGTTACAAATTGAAATACGATTTGCTTTCGCGATGCACCGATAACTTTGCGAACGCCAACTTCCTTGGCTCGCTGCACCGCACGAGACGTAGCTAAATTGATATAATTGATCCAAGCAATAACCAACAAAACGATGGCAATTGCCATCAAGAAATAAAGCGATAAAGCGTTGCCATTAGGTTTGAGTTCATCCTGTAAATGAGAATGAAGGTGGATACTAGCGATGGACTGAAGAGTAAGGGTTGTATGAAAGTTGTCTTTGGGAGGAAAAACTTGGTCGGCGATCAGTTGAAGTTTATTGACAAATTCGTTCTTATCAACTCCCTTGTTGAGCAGAATATAAGTGTAAACGTATAGGTTTGGCATTATGCTATTGCCGTTAATCGAATTGGCCGACAAAAGAATTTCAGTGTCAATATGTGAATTGGCTGCTGGGTCTGACATTACTCCTGTCACCGTGTAATCGTGTTCGTCACCACTTCCCTTTAAATGGAGAACTTTACCCAACGCTTCATCCTCTCCAAAATATTTTCTCGCAATGCTTGCCGATAGTACTGCAGAAAGAGGTTTAGCCATGGCTGTTTTAGCATCTCCTTGTATTAACTTATCATGGAAAAGCGAAAGGAAGCTCTGATCGGCAAAGCGAAGTTTATTTTCATTGAAAATAATCAATTGATCTTTTGGCATATAGGACATCGTACAATCAAACCAGCCTGTTGTGCAGACCCGTCCAGCTTCTAACACTTCTGGAAATTTTTCTTTCAATGCGGGGGCTAGCTCTCGCGAGGACAACGCACTGGGGTAGCGCGGAAAGTCGCCTTCAAAACTTGTTGTTGTTACTCGGAAAATGTTTTCGTGGTTTTTGTATTGACGGTCGTAACTCAATTCAAACAGCGCATATTGAAATATCAAAAAGCAGGCCGCCATGCTAATGGAAAGGCCAAAAATATTGATCGCAGTAAATGACCATTCTCGTTTCATCTGCCGAAGCGCGAGCGTCAAATTTTTTTTAAGCATCATGTTGTTTTAAAACTCTTAATGAGACTTATTTCTTTATGAAATTTTTTAGTTGAATCGCAGTATCTAACCAAATTTCTTCTCGGGTCACGCCCAGAACGTATAAAGGTTCTCTTAAATTTAGCTTATTTAAGTGATCGCCTAAAAAGGCAACGATGCCTTAATGGATCGAACCATTCGGGATTTCAAATAATTCCTATCTTCACAATTCAATTATCGATATGGAACAAGCAAATAATTCTGCTGTCTGGATTGAAGAAGGCTATAATTTATTTGCCAAAGAAGGTTTAGAGGCATGCAGGTTGAAAGACTGGCAAGGATTCTTCGGCTTAACAAGTCAGGATTTTACCTCACTTTGGTGACCTCGAGATTTCGGCGAGGAGCTGCTCAAATTACCTCCATCCTCCCTTTTCAGAAATGCCGATGTGTGGTTCAATCATGAGTAGCATTGTTCCTCCACCAGGAATATGATGAGCAAAGGCTTCGAGTCCAGAGACACCGGTGAAGGGCAGGCCTGCCAATCCACCCAAATGAAATGGACCTTTAATTTCTGAATGCACATGAAAGTTCTTTGTATAAATAATATCATCAACACAAGTTGACACACCTAACAATATTTGACTGGGTAATATGCCATACTTGTCGTTCAATTGTTTCAAAAGTGTATCTGCATAACTGTGAGCAGGCACCGCTTTTGGAAATGCTGCTCGAATAGAGTCAGCAATATTTTTTGGTGCGTCCGGCAAAATAACTGCGGTGGCTAAAAGTGAGTCAGTTGCTTGTTCGTGTTTGTTGCTCGAACATGCGAACAAAATGATGCAACAAGTAGTCAAGAAGAAAAACGTTTTCATGGTTTAGCTTTATTTGATAATAAAACTAAACCAATTTCTTGCAGTGTTACAAGACCCAGCGTTTATAATTTAATTGTTTTACCTGGGCGCATCACATTTTTGCATCGACCAGGTTTCGTTGGGCTAAACGCCTGGCCAATCGCCTTGAAAAGTTTTTAGTTTTACTTATTTCTTCAATGCCTCCAAGTGCATCTCTACGGATGAGAATCGAATCACCTACACGGGTTTTGTCGAAAAGGTATTTGCTAACTCTTATTTTATTACCTTTCCCTGGCGTGAGCAGCAAATAACGAAATACGAATGACGTTTGTTTTTTTACCACTTCAAATTTGCCCACCCAACCATAGCCTCTACTTCGCTTTGCTGACTCTCGGTGGTTAACCCAAATAAGTAATGCAACAAAAGGAAGGGCGATAAGCAGGAAATATTTGATTTGTTCCACGTAGGAATTGAGCGAAAATGGAACAGACCTTTGATATTTGGACATGAACAGAAACGGCTCAATTAAAACTGCAACGGCAGTTATCAAAACAACATACCACCAGTTTCTTTTCGAAAATATCGGATTTACTATTGGTGGATACCTGGTTTTATATTTACTATAAAACTCAAGATGTTTCATGCCAAGCGAGAATTAACTTGTTTAACGTAAGCATTGGGTCAGCGCAATTTTTTTCAGTTATGCAATAGTTATTTCCTGTCTGCTAATTCCATCCACCACCCAACGCCTGATAGACATTCACTTTGGCATTCATCTGCTTCTTCTTCGTTTCAATGAGCTCAAATTTTGACTCGAGCGCATCACGTTGTGTTAATAGTACTTCCATGTAGTCTGCCCGTGCAGATCTGAAAAGTCGTGTTGAAATACCAATCGACTGCGTTAGAGTTTGCACTTGCTTTGATCTTAATTCGTAGCTCTTTTTAAGATTATTGATATTCGATAGTTGGTTAGCCACTTCGATGTAAGCTGACAAAATTGTTCGCTCATAGTTGAAAGCTGCCTGGATCTGGCGGGCGCTCGCATTGTAATATGTTGCTTTTATTGCATTTCTATTGATCAGCGGCCCGAATAATCCTGCACCCAAATTGTAAAACATAGACTCCGGTTTAGTCACCAGGTAAGTAGGATTAAATGCTTCAAGACCGATTGCTCCGGTGATATTTAAGGTTGGATAAAAATTAGCCTTCGCCACCTTCACATCGAGCCTGGCTGCTTCCAAATCAAGTTCCGCCTGTTTAATATCAGGTCGATTCTGCAAAAGCTGAACTGGTATGCCGCCTTGAATGGAGTCTGCCTTCAAATCAACGAATGTCCAGGAATTTCTCAAGATAGACCGAGGAAACCGCCCAACCAGAAAGTTGATTCTGTTTTCTGTTTCTACAATGCTTTGCTGAATGAAAAAAATACGGCTCTGATTTTTAAGAACCTCCGCTTCAAACCGGCGCACTGCCAACTCCGTAACTTTAGCGGCAACCTTTTCCAGCCTTACTATTTCAAGTGCATTTTGTTGAATTTCGATATTCTGCTTTATGATATACAGCTGATTATCCAATGCCATCAATTCATAGTAGGAATTGGCGATCTCAGCAATAAGATGAGTTACCATGAAATTTTTGCCCGCAGTGGTAGCGAGATAACTGTAAATCGAGGACTTCCTTGCGTTACGAAGTTTTTTCCAGATATCTACTTCCCATGAGATATTGGCTGCTACCAGATAATCAGGCAAAATATCAGGAATTTGTTTTCCAGGCTCGATCTCAGTGGAGGCATCAACTGCACCTTGTCGTGTGAAGCGTGCCGATTTATCAATACCCGCTCCACCACCGATGTTTGCAAAAGGCAAGTACGCTCCTTTTCGGGCCCTTACTTCATTCTTGGCGATGTTGATATCTTGCAAAATGATATTCAACTCCTGGTTGTTGAGAAGCGCTGTGTCAATGAGTGCATTCAAATAGGGGTCTGAAAAAAAATCCTTCCATTTAATCTTAGCAGCATTGATTGTATCCCGTACGTCTTTGTAATTCGTTGGAACATTTTTATTTTCATTTTTCAGAACTACTGACGGCACCGTACATGCTGCGTACAAAAGGGAAAGACAAAATATCCCCGTGTATTTAATTATTTTATTTCTCATTGTCTTCACTTGCTTTAGGTTGGGGAAAAGCGTCCATATGATGTACCATGTCTTCGCTTAAAGGATTATTCTCTTCATCTCTGATCAACTTACGGCCTTCCGCCATTCTGCCGAAGATATAATACAATCCAGGCACAATGATGACTCCGAACACGGTTCCAAAAAGCATTCCTCCGAGAGCGGAGGAACCGATGGTACGGTTACCAATAGCGCCAGCGCCATGAGCGATAACCAAAGGAATCAATCCTGCAATAAAGGCGAAGGAGGTCATTAAGATGGGGCGGAAACGTACTCTTGCACCTTCTATAGCTGCCTCGAGTACCGATGCTCCCTGTTGTTGCTTTTGAACTGCAAACTCTACAATCAGCACGGCGTTCTTACCTAGCAAACCAACCAACATCACGAGCCCAACCTGTGCATAAATATCGTTGGCCAGGCCCAAGGCTTTGATAAACAGAAACGATCCGAAGACTCCGGCCGGTAAGGAGAAGACAACCGCTAGGGGTATGATGAAACTTTCGTACTGCCCTGCAAGAACAAAATAAACAAACACCAATACGATAATGAATATATAAACAGCTTCGTTTCCGCGTCTGGTTTCATCATATGAAAGCGCTGCCCAGTCGATGTCAAATCCATTAGGCAAATCTTTGGCAGCAACTTCTTGAACAGCTTTGATAGCCTCACCACTACTGAAGCCTTTTGCGGGCCCGCCTCGAATAGCAGCAGTGTTATACATATTGTACCGGTTGATTTCATTGGCTCCCTGCTTCTTTTTAATTTTCATAAAGGCAGAAAAGGGAACCATCTCGTCACGATCGTTTTTCACCCACAAGTTCAGCACATCGGTAGGAAGCTTTCTGTATTCAGGTGCAGCTTGCACGAACACTTTGAAAAAGCGTTGGTATTTGATAAAGCCAAGCTCATAGGTACTACCTACGAAAATTGAAAGCGTGTTCATCGCGTTGCCGATACTTACTCCTTTTTGCATCGCCAATTCATTATCGATCTCAATCTCATACTGCGGATAGTTGGCGCTGAAGAAAGTAAACAAGCCGGTTATCTCTTTGCGTTTCCTCAGTTTGCCCATGAATTCATTCGTCACCTTTTCAAGCTGCACATAATCGCCTGAATTGGTTTTATCCAACAACTGCAAAGCAAAACCACCGGCAGCTCCGAAGCCAGGTACAGCGGGTGGATCAAAGAATTCTATCGTAGCACCAGGAAGTGCCTTTGCTTTTTCTTCTAATTCAATAATGATTTCGCTTACAGTATGTTTGCGTTCGGACCAAGACTTCAAGTTGATGAGGCAAGTTCCTGCATTTGATCCGCGTCCTTCGGTTAGTACTTCATATCCTGCAATAGAAGAAACAGATTTTACTCCTTCCACCGTATTAATAACTTCTACTAGCTTGTTAGACAAATCATTCGTTCTTTCCAGCGTTGAGCCGGGAGGAGTCTGAACAATCGCATACAGCATTCCCTGGTCTTCACTCGGAATAAATCCCGTTGGCAAGTTGTTCGCTATTCCAAAAATGCCAAGAGAAAATATTATGAATAAACCTACTGTGACCATTCTTCTCTTTGCGATCAATTGTAGCAGCCACACGTACCTTCCGGTAAGTTTTTCAAAAACTTTATTAAAACCGTCGAGGAATTTGTTAAGCCATGTTTTCTTTCTTGGCCTTCCATGCGTGTTCCTCAAAATCATAGCGCAAAGAACTGGCGTAACAGTAAGTGCTACGATACCAGAAAGAACGATAGCAGAGGCCATAGTGATGGAGAACTGACGATAGAATGTACCAACCGGACCAGTCATGAACGACACAGGAACAAATACCGAAACCATGAGTAGGGTAATGGCAATAACAGCACCGCTGATTTCACCAATTACTTTTTTAACAGCATTATAGGGAGACAGATGTTCTTCTTCCATTTTGGCGTGCACTGCCTCCACTACGACAATCGCATCATCCACCACAATACCAATCGCCAACACCAATGCGAACAATGTTATCATGTTGATCGTAAGGCCAAAAATTTGCATGAAGAAGAATGCACCAATCAGCGATATTGGAACCGCGAGTGTAGGGATAAGTGTAGAGCGCCAGTCGCCAAGGAAAATGAAAACTACCAGCGCTACTAAAATAAAAGCATCTCGTAGTGTATGAATAACATTTTCGATAGAGGCATCGAGGAAATTGGAAACATCATAGCTGATTTCGTAATCCATTCCTGGAGGGAATGTTTTCTTCAGCTCTTCCAATTTTTCTTTCACTTTTTCAATCACCGCACTAGCATTACTACCATACGTTTGCTTCAGCACCATCGCGGCCGAAGGAAGCCCGTTCATGCTTGAATAAATATCATAATACTCACTCCCCAACGTAACGCTTGCCACATCTTTCAACCGAAGAATTTCTCCTTTGGGATTAGCCTTAAGAATTACATTTTCATATTGTTTCGGATCACTGAATCGATCGGTATAGGCCAGAACAAACTCAAGTGCCTCTGCGCGTTTACTATCTCCTCTACCGATCCGGCCTGGCTTACCGATAATGCTTTGGCTGCTCAATGCATCCATTACTTCGTCTGGTGAAACTTTATAAGCGCGCATCCGATCAGGATTTAACCAAACACGCATGGCATATTGCCGGCTTCCTAATATTCTAACTTGCCCGATACCATTTATCCGTTGAAGCTCTGGAACCATGTTAACACCTGCATAGTTGAAAAGGAATTTCATGTTGGCATTCTTATCCTTACTATACAAATTCACATACATGAGCATACTAGGAATTACAGGAGTAATGATCACTCCTTCCCGTTGCACCAGTATGGGTAGCCTGTTTGTTACTTGTTGTACACGGTTGGACACTTGCACCAATGCCTGGTTAATATCGGTACCTGGATTAAATACAACTTGAATGTTTGCCTCGCCTGCGCTGGTGGCATCAGAGGTCATGTATCTCATTCCCCATGCACCATTGATGGACTGCTCCAACGGAATGATAACTGATTCTGCTAGCGATTTGGCGCTAGCTCCGGGATACGATGCACTGACCATTACCACCGGAGGTGCAACCTCTGGAAATTGTGAAGTGGGCAGTGTCTTAATTGCCAACACACCCACGAATAAAATCACGAGTGACGTTACAATGGCGAGCACCGGCCTATGAATGAATTTACTGAACATGTTCTTATTTCTTTAAATGTCTTTTGTCCTATAATTAAGCGACGAAATTATTCAACATATACTTTCAGGTGAGGAATCACATCCTTCGGATTGTGATATTCATACTCTTCCAGCTTATCATTATCCTTCACTTTTCGGATGCCCTCAAGTACGATTCGTTCATTTTCTGATAACCCTTCTTTGATAATATATAGATCTGGCATCTCTGCCGCGATAGTGATTTCTTTTTGGTGCACAGTTTTATCTTTATCCACTGTAAAAACATATTTCTTTTCAAGGATTTCGAAGGTGGCTTTTTGAGGAATGATGAGCGCACTTTTCAGAGGCACCGTCATTTGCACATTACCAGTTTCGCCATGGCGCAGTAGTCCTTTCGGATTGGGGAAGGTTGCCCTGAAAGCAATGTTTCCGGTTTCGTTGTTAAAGTCGGCTTCAATAGTTTGAACAACTCCAGTTTGATCGAACATGATGTTATTGGCCATCAATAAGTTTACCTTCATGAGGCTGTCCTTTTTTTCAATCATTCTGAAATTCAGGTATTCCGCTTCCGGCACATTGAAGTAAACCCACATTTTACTATTGTCCGACATGGTGGTGAGCAAGTCGCCTTCATCCACAAGGCTTCCGAGCCGCACTTGAAAACGATCCATGATCCCATCAAACGGAGCCCTGATTTCTGTGAACCCAAGATGAACCTGAGCTAACGACACTTCGGCTTTTGCTTTATCAAATTTTGCCTTAGCCAATGCCAGTTCATTCGGGGACACTACATTACTGTCGGCCAACGACTTTGTTGTCAGGAACTCAATCTCAGCAAATTTGGCTTCTGCTTCCGCTTTTTGCAGTTCAGCTTTGTACATCAAGGGCATGATCTGAAACATCATTTGTCCTTGTCTGACAAACTTTCCTTCGTCTACAAAAATGGTTTGCAGGTATCCCTTCTCAAGGGCTCTCACTTCAATGTGTTGAATCGCGCGGATCTGACAGACGTAATCCTTGATGACCAACGTGTCTTTCCGTAAAGGGCTAGTGACCGAAAATTTGAATCCCTCTTCTTTTTCATCTGATTTTGAAGAACAACTTGCAAGGCTCAACGAGACACACAAGCTGATGAACATAATAATTTTGCTCATAATAATTGATCTTTAGGACGGTTCGGTTTTTTAAAATTTCAAAAAGTATTTTATAATCTAAGTTTGATATGTGCAAGCATAAACAGAAATGCCATTGCTTTGGGCATCACGCTATGGGTCATGTACAGAAAATATTTGTGAACAAGCAACGGTAGCTGCCCAATTCTAAATCATATTCTTAGCACTCGGAACGCGAGATACGGAAACTTAAAAAATGATTGGTGAGAAAAATAATCAAGTGAAGAGGAATACCCTCTTATGCGCTGAAAGAAATATTCCTGTGCGTGCGTAAAAAAAAGAGTGACGTAGATATTATCCTTTGAATACTCTTTCAGAGAAATCCTTTCGTCTTCCTCTTTCTCCTCTTCTTCAACATAAATATCCTCCAGCTCTGTTGCTTTTATGACCACAGATTGGTCGTGGCCGGTACCTTTAATTTTTTTTATTGCACAATTGAAGGTAGTTCCTCTGTACAGATGAGCGAACACTTGGGTGTACCCCACCAGTGCAAGAATAAACAGTGTTAGCGAATATTTTATTAAAGGTTTCAAAAAATCAATTCAGATTGTTGACCTGAAACGCGAATAAGTAATAAATAGGTTTAATTTTTTTATTTATATTTATTATGAAATACATAAATAATATTTATATATGAAAACTACATCCGATTGCAGCTTTATGTTCAACCGATACCAGAGTAGAAATCTTCAGGCATCAATAACTCCGAGATTTCTTTCAAGAAGAATGCGGAATACCGTTTTAAGAATAAAAATTTATGAATTATACATTAAACCAATTGCAAATCTTTCTCAAGATCACGCAAACGTTGAGCGTAACCAAAGCCGCTGAAGAGCTTCACCTGACTCAGCCCGCGGTTTCCATTCAGTTAAAGAACTTTCAAGATCAGTTTGATATTCCTCTTACGGAAGTAGTAGGCCGCAAGATTTATATTACAGATTTCGGAAAAGAGATAGCCCAATCGGTCGAGAGCATTCTTGAGCAGATTGCTGCCATAAATTTCAAAACACATTCGTACAAAGGCAAATTAACAGGCCGGCTAAAACTATCTACGGTGTCCACAGGCAAGTATGTGATGCCCTTTTTTCTTTCTCCATTTATGAAACTGCACGAAAATGTAGAGTTGATCATGGATGTGACCAATAGAAGCAGGGTGATTGAAACCCTCGAACAAAATGCTGTAGATTTTTCGCTCGTATCTATTTTGCCTAGCACGCTGGTTGTTGAAAAACTAGATTTGCTTGACAATGTGCTTTTTCTCATTGGCAGCGGTAAGGAGAAATTTAAGAAATCTCCTTACTCAAAGAGTATTCTGAAAGAATTGCCTTTGATTTTTCGGGAGAAAGGATCGGGCACCCGGCAGGCTATGGAAAATTTTATCGAGCGTAGCGACCTTGATATAACTCCAAAAATGGAACTCACTTCAAATGAAACAGTGAAGCTCGCGGTGATGGCCGGATTGGGTTATTCAATCATGCCACTGATCGGCATAAAGAACGAATTGCAACATGGCCATCTCCAGATAATTCCGGTGAAGGGCTTGCCGATACAAAACATTTGGCGGTTGATCTGGCTCAAAGGCAAAAAACACTCGCCTGTGGCATCCTCATTTCTGGACTACATGCGCAAAGAGAAAAATGCAATCATATCAAAACATTTTTCTTTTGAGGGACGCAGTTGATTTTCGGTCACCGTCAAACTCAACACCCTGATGACACCAATTGCACTGTAAATAATTGATTCTAGCTCAAGCACTTAAACCAGCAATTAGCTTTTAGAGTGCCATAAAGTTGGGTACATAAATTCAGATGCAAAAGAAAAAAGCAGTACCATCTACACAAGGATCGATTCTGCCCTACAGATTATAGCTTTAACCTTACCTAACAGTAACAAAATTATGGTAATGATATACAAATCTACACCAAATGAAAAATAAGTGTAAATTGCGCCCGACAGGCAGGTATTCATTTTTTGGGCTTTTTATATTTTATTGGCTTTTGGAGGAGGCGTTTCAATGAGTCGTTACTCCTTTTCAGAGAGTCCATCTGGCCCTTCATTGTTACAGTATTTTGCTGTAACAATTGTAAGTCTTTGTCTTGTTTTTGTAGCAACTGCTCTTGTATCTCTATTGTTTGAGATTTACGATCTAAATAATAAGTTAGACCAACTTGAAATGCGCCTACAAATGCACCAACCACAACAGACAGAGAAACTAAGGTGACTAACAAATTCCTTTCCTGATATTTCCCACTAAAATAAGCATCTCTAATCTTTCCTAATTCGCTATCTCCGATTACTATTTTAAATTCACCAACCGTATTTTCATTTTCAGATATGTCTTTCCAAAGCCCTCTAATTAAAGATCGAACTGTATAAATTTCTGATGATTTACCGAATCGCCACCATGGTAAAATATGGTGTTTCAGTTCTTCGTATTCGAATTCTCTTTTAAAATAAAGGGTCTTTTTATCAGACTTTACGTACTGCTTTTCCATCTGTTCAATTAGATAGCTAATCATTCGATGTATTCGGTTATCAGGATTCATAAAAAAAGGAGCTAAAGCCCCTCAATCTAACTCTTTGGTTTTGGTACACCTACAAATTTATTTGGACTTTCTGATAACCAAAAATGCTACAAATAATAAAATTAAAATTGCTGCTATAATGTGCATTGTAATCATTAGAGACTCATTATACTCCCATCGCCACAAATTCGGATAATAACTATCCGGCAGTCTAATTCTGTTTTTAAAAATCCTTGCACACACTACATAAACCGATAATTCAAACGCAGCAATTATCAATAATAAAGCAAGAATCCATTTGTATCTAGCCATATCAGTTTTAATGTTATTAATGCTAAATGATTTTTTGTTTTTTGATACCCATGCAAGTGCAACAAATAATAAAAATATAGTTCCAAAAGTACCGATGAGCCATAGCAGACCTATTATCTGTTCTTTTGTAATCATTTTTTATTAGGTTTAGGAACCTTCATAATCGCATCTAGATTTTTATGAAATTCACTCAATTCTTTTTTTTTAGGCAAAGCATCTTGAGCCAATTCTCTTTGAATTTCTGCTGAATTAAGTGCCTTCATATTAGCATGAGTAACAACTTTTTTGCCTGTCTGTTGTTCTATTTTTTGAATAGCTTCTTTTGTAATAGTCCCAGCAATATGAATTTGCTTTCGCGTTTCAACAAATCCTTTCGCCCCTGATTGATCAATTAATTCTTTTGCTGCCGTCTCATTAAATAAAGTAGTTGCCAACTCCATTGGAGTCATGTTATCGCGAAGGCTTTCTTTTTTATCCAACCCCTTATGTTTCTTGTATTGTTCCGCATTAAAACCAGACCAGGATTGATACATCTCATTAGTCAGAATACCATATTCATAACCTTGCTTTATTCCGCTTTCTTTTAATGTGTCAGTTAAGGTGATGCGAGTATCAATACCTGCAATTCTTGTTTGAATCCATTCTGGTTTATAACCTTTTGCAGTGTAATAATTTTTTGCGCGTTCAATAGCTTTTGCAGGTTGTTCTATCTCATCTAACCGTTCTTTACCAACCTTCGCAAGCCACATTTTAAACGGTTCAGCTTTTTTAGATGGAACTGATTGAATAATTCGGAGAACCCCTTCAGTATCAGCACAATTTATTTTTTGTACCCCTCCTTTTGTCTTAAACGGAAGGGGGGTGGCAATTTGCCCCCATCCTTCTGATAATGATTCGTCTCTACGTCTTAAATCTTTAACATAACCTTTAACATCTATTGTGTCAGTTAATGCCTGAACTACATCTTCGATAGAATAGTACCATTCTTCATTGACTAACGTCCTTCGTATTTGTTCACCCTCAAAAATTGCAAGTTTTGAACTTTCCGATTTTTCAATTTTTTTACTCATGCTATTAATTCTTTATAAGTTAAACGCCCGACCATGTTTGCCAATACTAAGTTAAAGCGATTATTCTCATTGATCTTGCGAGTATTGTAACGGTATGCAAATTCATGCGCATAGGCTCCTAAATGCTTAACGCTAACCCAATGGTAGATTCCGTCAATGCCTCTCTTTAGTTGTGACCAGAATCCTTCAATCGTATTAGTGTGAGCTATGCCATTTACATATTGCTTTGCGCTATGGTCAACTCTTTTGTGATCGTAGAACTTATGCATCTTATTGTATGCTCTGCTCTGATCGGATATTAAAGTAGCTTCTTGGCTAACATTTTTAGTTACTATGTATTCGATCACATCATGCGAAGGCTTATCTACTTGCTGAACGATTACCCTTCCATCCTCGCGGTCGATAAGGCCAATGATCGGGGCTTTTTCGTTTAGCCTCTTTTGACCATCAGCATAATTCTTTTTGCTTTCATGTTTATTGATCTCGCGACCTCCTACATAAGTCTCGTCAACCTCAACGGTATTATTCATTAGTGCCTTGAAAGCTGGGTGATCAAAGGCATATCTAAGACGGTGTAAAACGAACCAAGCCGACTTTTGAGTAATGTCTAAATCCTTAGCTAATTGATGAGAAGAAATGCCTTTCTTATGACTGCTAAAGATGTACAAAGCCATGAACCATTTTTGCAATGGTAGTTTAGTGTCCTCGAAAATAGTGGCAGTGCGGACGTTAAAATACTTGCCTGTATTCTTGCATTTATATTTGTTGCCCTTGCACTTGTAAACTTTGGAAGTAGCATCGAAAGGAGATACTACATTGCCATTCCACCGGATAGCCTCTAAATGCTCTATGCAAGAAACTTCGGTTGGGAATGTGGTGGTTAATTCGAGGATGCTTTGAAATTCTGGTAACATGGCCGTTGGTGTTAATCAATGACCAAATGTAAGTAGTTGTGTACACTAATGCAAATTAATCAGTGTAAATTAATATATCATTACCAAAATTATCCAATCGTAACATGAATTATATCAAATGGTTAAGGTATAAGAGCTAAAGTTATTGAGGTATCCGATATTAAGTCAACGGATTGCCAATAAACTTACATTTGATATAATATGGCAATAGCTGCTAAACTTCAACGTGATGGGCATAATAGATTTGTGATTAAAACACAAACAAAATGAAAACGCATAACACCCCAATCAAGCGTCTAGGTAGGTTTTCTCCATTTTTCCGCCTGAGAATATACAGTATCATTTTTTTCATGCTCGCAATTCTTGTAAGTTTTGTGAAACGCTCAATTGCCCAGGGCAATGCAGGCAGAATAGAGATTCCAGCAAAGAAAGTATTTCGGTTAGATAAGTACACCCTTATTGCAGATGAGTTAATCATGGGAGACTCCTCGACACTGGAGCTCACTGGTCCCACTACCTATATTAAGGCTAACCGAATTGTTATTGGGTCTGGCTGCCAAATAATAGGCGTCGGTTCAAATGGGATCAACGGTAAAAATGGTAAGTCTTCCACTACGCCAATGGGATTGTGCAAAGCTGGTGGAAACGGAGAGGTAGGAAATCCTGGATTAGACGGTGCTGCAGGTAGGGATGTTATCCTTGATGCTACTCAATTTGATATTCACGGTATATTAAATATTGACCTCCATGGCGGCAATGGCGGCGATGGTGGAAATGGCGGCAAAGGCAGTCATGGCGGTCATACAACTGTACACTGTATTGGAAATGGCGGGAATGGCGGAAATGGTGGGAATGGTGGGAATGGTGGAAAAGGCGGAACCCTTTCCATTTTGGTACAATCCATGGAACCTTCTGAGTTGGTCACAAAAATAAATCTTATAAACCGCGGTGGCTATCGTGGACTTGGTGGAGAGGGTGGAAAAGGCGGCCCAAGAGGTACTGGACCCTCAGAAGGTAAATCCAAGCTTGGTTTAAATGGTAAGCCTGGAATTGATGGTCAATATGGCAAAGACAGTAAACCCCTGTTTTACTCAATTGCAAAGAAAAAAAGCGATCAATTGAGCGAAACATTAACTACTGCTGCACACGGACAATAAATTTTTTAATGAATATAGATATATCAAGCAGACCGCTGGTTATTCTTCGCAGTTCCTGCTAACTTAACCATTAACCTAACACAACCAACCTAAGCAAGTAACTAAAACCTATGAAAAAATCTTTTCCAATTTCCCCATTCGCTTTCTTTAGCATTTTAATGCTCTTCTTGACAATAGCGGCTCATGCCCAAGATAAACCAGTCAAGGATAAGGGAGCGGTAAATATCATTATCACTCAATCACCAAAAATTATTGTTACCGTTTCTGCGGTAACAAATAATAATTGCTTTGGTGATTCAAAAGGAGCGATTAACATTGAACCAGCAGGGGGGTATCCACCTTATAAATACCATTGGACACATGGTGATACAACCCAGGATATTGCCGGATTGAAAGCCGGAAAATACAGGGTTGCCGTATATGATGGCTTTAGCTGTAGCGATACGCTGGATATTGAAGTTAAAGAGCCGTCAAAACTTGCCGGTAAGGTTATTAAAACAACTGACATTTTGTGTTACGGTTACAACAATGGTGAGGTTGATATTACGGTGTCAGGTGGTAAGGCCCCCTATTCATTCAACTGGAGTAACGGTGCTAAAACAGAAGACATAAAAGATGTAAACTCAGGAAATTACTCTGTGCTGGTAACGGATGCAAACTTATGTCAGGAGATCATCACAGCGGATGTACAGGAAAAGCCTTTGATTGTTAGATCATTAGACGATATCCAAAATATAAAATGTAATGGTGATGCCACGGGCAGCATCGATATCACAGTAGGTGGTGGTGTGCCTCCATATTCTTATGAATGGAATAATGGTAGCAAAACTGAAGATTTGAAAAGCTTAAAAGCAGGAGCTTATGAAGTAGTGGTAAAAGACTCAAAAGGATGTACTGAAGTATCCTCCACTAAAGTAATTGAGCCTGCAGCCATTTCTGTGACTTTTGATGAAATTAAAAACCTTCGCTGTTTTGGTGATAAAGGAGGATCAATAAATATTAATGTAGAAGGTGGCAAACAACCTTTTTCTTACCTGTGGAGTAACGGCGCCAACACCCAGGATATTACCGGGGTACCTGCTGGTGATTATTCTGTAAAGATTACGGATACTAATGGTTGTACTAATTCAGTAAATACAAAGATCATAGAACCTGCTTTGCTTGTCGTTGGTCTGGTAGCAGCTAAAGACATCACATTCAATGGGGGCAAAGATGGCGCCATTGATATTGATGTGACTGGTGGAGTTGCACCCTATAAATATAAATGGTCTAGTGGCAGCACGGTTCAAGATATTTCTAATTTGGAGGCAGGGTCATACTCTGTACGTGTGAATGATGCTGCAGGATGCGCTAAAATTCTAAACGCATCGGTAACTCAACCCACACCGTTGGTGGCTCAGATAGATAATGCAACTCAGATTGCCTGTAATGGGAATAAAACTGGGGAGATTAATGTCTCTGTAGTTGGTGGTGTTAGCCCGTATTCTTATTTATGGAATACAGGGGAGACTACTAAAGATATCAAGGGGTTAGGCGCAGGAAAATATTCACTCACGATTACAGACAAAAATGGTTTCAAACAAAAGGTTGAGGCTACCATAGCCGAACCGACTCCGTTCAAGTCAGAAGTAGTATCCACCGCTAACATTAATTGTAATAGCGGAAGTAATGGAGCCATCGATATTAAAGTGGAGGGTGGAGTACAGCCCTATCGTTATCGTTGGAGCAATGGCCAGACAAGCCAGGATTTGGTCAATGTTCCCTTTGGAGATTATTCAGTAAAAATTTCGGATGCTAATGGTTGTGAAAATGAACAGAAAGCAGTCATTCAACAGCCAGAAGCGCTTAAGTTAAGTTTTGAAAATCTAACCAACATTAATTGCTTTGGCCAAAATACGGGCGCACTTAACCTATCCGTGGTTGGTGGTTCTGCACCATACAAATACAAATGGAACAACGGTATCGAAACAGAAGATGTAAAAGCTATTAAGGCTGGGTCTTACAATGTGCTGGTTACAGATAGTAAGGGATGCTCCGAATCCTTGTCGGCACAAATAACGGAACCTCATGCACTTACCCTGAATGAAGGAATTATCAAACAGGTAGATTGTAAAGGAAGTAGTACCGGTTCAATAAGCTTGAACGTTGCTGGTGGTGTGAGTCCTTATAAGTTTGGATGGTCTTCAGGTGATACAACCAAAAATCTTACTAACATTAAGGCGGGTGCCTATAGTCTAAAAGTAACAGACAAGAACGGTTGCGTTTTTAATTATGTAAAAACAATTACTGAACCAGCAAAACTTACTCGTCAGGTTGATGGAGTAAGTAACATTCTTTGTTTTGGTGATGCAAAAGGTGCTGCTAATATCAGCGTTGCTGGTGGTGTAACACCTTACTCATATCGTTGGAGTAATGGGGCGAACACTCAAGATCTTGTTGGTGTTAAGGCCGGCCGTTATTCTGTGGTGATAAAAGATGCTAATAGCTGCGTAGACTCATTGGCTTTAGTTGTAAAGGAAAATTCTGTTTTAGCTGCCAAGACAAAAGTTAATGATATTAACTGCTTCGGTCAAAAATCTGGCGCGATTGATCTTTCCGTGAGTGGTGGTGTGCATCCTTACCGCTTCCAATGGAATAACACTCAGAAAACAGAAGACATCCGCGACCTTGCCGCAGGAAAATACTCAGTAGTGGTGAGAGATTCGGTTGGTTGTACAACCATTTCCGATGCGCAGATTATCGAGCCACCCAAGCTGGTAGCCAGCCTTCAGTCTTATAATGATATCAATTGTAGCGGAGATAAGACCGGTGCGGTGACTGTTCGCGTCACAGGTGGCACTTTGCCATACAAATACAAATGGAACAGTGGCGATACCACCCTTAACCTTTCCAATGTGGTAGCTGGAAATTATAGCTTTACGGCAACCGATGCGGGAGGCTGTGTTCAAACTGTAAAAGCAAACCTATCACAGCCATCGAAAGTTGATTACCTAGTGAAATCGGTAACTAATGTTTCCTGTTTTAATGACAAGAGTGGAGCTATCGATATCAGTGTTTCAGGTGGCGTAGGTCCCTACGTATATAAGTGGAGCAATGGAGCCGTTACTCAGGATATAGAAAGTGCAGGAGCTGGCAAATACGATGTTCAGTTAACCGATGCAAAAGGTTGCGTAAAAACATTAAGCGCCGAAATCACTCAACCTACTGAGCTAGTGGTTAAGCAAGATAATGTAGTTAATATTCAGTGCTTTGGAGAAAAAACAGGATCAGCAAGTATCATTGTGAATGGCGGCGTTCCACCTTATAAATTTCTTTGGAGCAACGGTGCTGTCACGCAAAATATTTCACAATTGCCTGCAGGCAGTTATTCGGTGTCTGTAACGGATTCGAAAGGCTGTAACCAAACACTTAACGCTTCAATCACCCAACCTCCGGCAATGGTTGCAAAACTGGGAGATGTTAAGCACGTCAATTGCTTTGGTGACAAGACCGGTTCTATTCCTTTAGTAGTATCTGGCGGAGTTACCCCTTATGTATTTAAATGGAGTAATGGTGGTGTGAGCCAAAACCTTGAGAATGTTGGCGCTGGAACTTATACCGTTACAATAACAGATAAGAATGGATGTACCCAAACCCTTTCAGCAACTATTAACCAACCATTAAAACTTATCAGCTCAGTGACCGCCTCAAAAGACGTAACCTGCTTTGGTGGTAACAATGGATCAATAAATATTTCAGTTATCGGTGGTACACATCCTTACCAATATGCATGGTCGAATGGGGCAACTGCGCGCGACCTGCCCGAGATTAAAGCAGGTAAATACAAATTAAAGATTGTTGACGCCATTGGCTGCCGTGATTCAACCATTTCTGTTACGATAAAAGAACCACCGCTGCTTGATGTTCAGGTGAGCAAGGTGACCAATATTGTAAAATACGGTCTTAGTAATGGTGCGATCGACGTAGCTGTGGTAGGTGGTGTACAACCTTATAAATACAGTTGGAGCAACGGCGCAATTACGCAAGACATAGCGGCAGCACCAGGTGGAAATTATTCCTTGAAAGTAACCGATGCCAATGGATGTGAGAAAAACGTTACAGCTACTATCACTCAGCCTCCTCCACTTCTTGTTAAATTGATTGCTGTACAAGATATCAAATGTGCGGATGACAAGAATGGTAGTATTGCGATTGATGTTACAGGAGGCGTAGCTCCGTATCGATATAAGTGGAGCAACGGAGACTCAACAAAAAACTTGAACAGTACTTCGGCAGGAGATTATTCTGTGACAGTTACCGATGCCAATGGGCATACAGAAATACTCAGCGTTAAGATCGCTCAACCATCAGCTATTAATGCTCAGTTAAATTATACAAAAAACCTCTTGTGTAATAGCGACAATACCGGTGCTATTCAGGTAACTGTCTCTGGTGGACAACTACCTTATAAGTACTTATGGAGCTCAGGCCAGACAACTGAAGACTTAACTAATGTTGCTTCTGGTGATTATTCGATGACGGTCACGGATGCCTCAGGCTGTAAGCAGACCGTAAAGGCAACCCTTACTCAACCAGAGGCATTCACTTCTAAAGTTGTGGAAGTAAAGAACCTGTCGTGCAGGGGCGACAAACAAGGTGAAATTCATATTGATGCAGCTGGAGGCGTTGCACCTTATAGATATTCATGGAGCAACGGAGACAAATCAAAAGACATTACATCAGTACTAGCAGGAAATTATTCTGTCAAAATCACTGACACGAATGGATGTACTCAATCTTTAAATGCAACTATTTCAGAACCTACGGAGTTGATCGCTTCATTAGGATCCGTTATTAACAACAATTGTTTTGGTGAGACGAAAGGTAGTGTACAAGCAACTGTTGTTGGAGGTAAGCAACCTTATCGATTCGCATGGAATACCGGTGACACCACACGGAACATCAGCAATCTTGGAGTAGGTGATTATTCTCTCACTGTTATAGATGCCAATGGCTGTAGCAAAGGCCTTAAGGCGACGGTGACTGGATCTCCGTTGTTGGAATCAAAAGTGATGGAAGTTGTTAGTGTGAAATGCTTTGGTGATAAAACAGGAGCGGTTTCAGTTGCTGTTAGCGGAGGCACACTTCCTTATTCCTTTGCATGGAGCAATAGCGCTACCAAACAAAACCTAACTGATTTGCCGGCAGCAGATTACCAATTGACAGTAAAAGATGCCAAGGGTTGTACAGCGACTACAATTGCGAAAGTGATTCAACCTGCTCAACTTGGAATAGCGCTTGATACTATTTATAATGTAAAATGTTTTGGGGAAAGCAAAGGCTTTGTGGATATAAGCGTAAGCGGAGGTTCACAACCCTACAGTTACGTATGGAATAATGGAGCGAAGACAGAAGACCTGGTAAATATGATGGCAGGAAATTATTCTGTAAAAGTTAAAGATGCCAACGGATGTGTAAGTAATCTTAACGCGGTTGTTTCTGAGCCGGCAAAGTTAAACCTCACGCTGGATTCATTGGTAAGCGTAGCCTGTTCAGGTCAGGAGACAGGCAAAATAGCTGTGCGTGCCAATGGGGGTGTTCAACCTTATAGTTACTTGTGGAACAATGGTGCGACAAGCAGTCGAATCAGCAAAGTAGCCGCTGGTGATTATTTTGTTTCGGTTTTGGATGCCAATGGATGTAAGGCAAGCAATAACTCAACCATTACGCAACCGCGCAAACTTATCAAATCGATTGACGCGATTACTGACATTCGATGCAGCGGTGAGAATTCAGGATCTATTTTTGTCACGGTCCTTGAAGGAATTGCACCTTATAGTTTTAAATGGAGTAATGGATCAGACGCAGAAGATTTAAATAACCTGCCTGCTGGTAATTACAAACTTACCATTACTGAAGGCAACGGATGCAAGAGTACCCTTGAAGCAACAATTGAAGAACCGCCTGCTTATAAGGCTAGCATTGCGACACTCACAAACATTAAGTGTTACGGAGAATCGCAAGGAGCAGTTGATATTTTGGTTTCAGGTGGTGTAGAGCCATACCAATTTGCATGGAGTAATGGAAGTAAGACCGAAGATATTAAGGACGTAAAAGCTGATAGTTACTCAGTGTTAGTCACCGATGCCAACGGATGCTTAAAAACTATCCACACAGAAGTTACGCAACCAGAAATGCTATCACTGCATATTGACTCAGTGCATAATGTTAAGTGCTGCGGCGATGCAAGCGGTGCCATTTATATTTCAGTGCAAGGTGGCGTAAAACCTTATAGCTATAAGTGGAGCCACGGAGCAACAACCCAAGATATTACCAACCTTACTTTGGGTGTTTATACTGTAGTGGTATCCGATGCCAATGGCTGTGTGGTTTCAACGCCGGATGAAATGTCACTTTTCGAACAAGTGGTTTCCAAAGGTATGTTCTCAACTCGCGACATCTTGTTTGATGTGGCTAAGGCTACCATTAAGCCCCAGTCTTTTACTACTATAAATAAGATTGCCTCTTTCATGAAAGAATATCCTAGCACGTCATTCAGTATTGAAGGGCATACTGATGCCGATGGTGATGCAGTGTCTAATCAGCACTTATCCGAAGCGAGGGCAGAGGCGATTAAACAGGCACTTATAAAATTTGGTATCCGCGACTATCGCTTAAAGTCTAAGGGATGGGGTGAATCGAAACCGATAGCTACCAACACCACGGCTGAAGGCAAATCAATAAATCGTAGAGTTGAGTTTATCAGTTTGACTGGAACATTGCAGGGAGGTTTGATAGAATCACAGATTAATAAATAGAAAAATGACACCGGTGTTTAAAAGCTCGCTTTTAATTTAAATTGAATGTAATGGTAGCGTTCTACCATCATAGCTGATAAAATTATGATTGAGCTTTTAAACATTTTTTATTATTAACTGCAATGACTTCACTATCAATAAAGCATATGCTTGCTGACTACGAAAGATGGAAATCAGCGTTCAATGAATTGATTATGCACTGCCCAGACTTTAAAATAGTTGGGTATAAAACTGAAATGGAAAGATCAAACCCGAAAATTTTGACTACTCAAATCAGTTTGACAGATCCGGAAGACGACCATATACTTTACAAGGCCGAATCCATTAAGAAAATTCTGGATGCCAGCGGTCTTAGTCATGGGTATGAGATCGAATCGATCTGATATCATCTCCTAGTCAGGTTTGATTCAGTTTTTTTTAGCTGCTGCTCTCCACGAATTGTAGCCAATTCTTTAAAGCTCACTTTTATTTCTGTACATGAGTCCCTTAAATCTGGGTGTTAACATTGTTGACACAAGAATTTAAAAAGGAAAAACCAGCTTCAATCCGTAATCTTTAAAACTGGCAGACAATAAGCGAAAAACTAAATGAATGCTGTCCTTTCTTGGTTACGTGGCCCATTTCGTTTACTTGATTCTAAAAAGGCAAGATGGCAGTTGGTAATTTTCTGCGGAATTTTTGGTTGTCTCTTTCTCAACATCTTCGGGCCATTTAACATCAGTGATTGGTTTCAAGGAGTCGAGACGCCATTATTTTTTATTCTTACCTTTTTTTCCGCAGCGGGAATGGCTGCCCTGGCCCTAAACTCAATTTGCCATCCGTTCTTTATTTCGCATTCAACTCACAACCCGAATCATTTTTTTTTCTCTCAAAGTGATGTTGGGGATAAGAAAATGGGTAAGAGTATCTATCAAAGTATATGTGGTTCGTGTCATGGCCCTAATGCCAGCGGCAATGTATCCTGAATATACAGGCGCTTTGATCGGAGCATTAGCAACTGGTGCTGATTTCACAACTGCCAATC
>Ga0302323_100000061_pt1 | contig 67218 bp, 57 predicted proteins | sample Fen_T0_3_FD_201950 | JGI IMG/M metagenome (GOLD analysis project Ga0302323, IMG submission 201950) | Peat permafrost microbial communities from Stordalen Mire near Abisko, Sweden - Fen_T0_3 | ecosystem: Environmental > Terrestrial > Soil > Wetlands > Permafrost | place: Sweden: Abisko...
GCGGACCGAGCTGGGGCGAGGAGCCGGCCGCGCAGTGGGGGGTGCTCGGCGTCGATGGCAGCGCGGCGCCGCTGCGCACCGAGCCCGGCGCGTACCCGCGGTTCTACGCCGCGGTCGCTGCCGCCGTGCGCACCGGCAGCGCGATGCCGGTCGACCCCGAGGACGCGATCGCCGGGCTCGACGTGATCGAGGCTGCGCAGATCGCCGCGGCGCGGGGCGGCCCGGTCGAACTCGCGGCGAGGTGAGGCGCCGCACGGTCCCGCGGATCCTGCAGTCGCCCCTGCGGGTCTCGCAGCGGCTACCTGTGGTTCGTTCTCGGTTACAGCCACTTAGCCGTGGCATCGACCGTGCACAACGTGTCCTCGAAGCGCGAACCGCTTCCCCCCAAGGAGACACGTCATGAACCTCAAGACCCTCGTCACCGCTCTCGTGCTCGGCTCGTCGTCTGCTGCCCTTGCGTCTCCTGCGGCCGCTCTCCAGCTGCGCGGCTCGGTCTCGATCGGCACCGTCCGCCACGTGCCGGCGCAGCCGATCCGCACCGTGGTTCGCGATCGCGGCTGGGTGTCGACCGAGTGGCACCGCGACCACCGCGAGCCCGCGGCCGTCTACGTCGAGCCCGCCGCCGTCTACGTCGAGCCCGCCGCCTACGTGAAGCCCGCGCGGCCCGAGCCGATCGACGACTGCGATAACGTCGTCGGTTCGTACTACCGCGGCCCGGTGGGCAGGATGCCGGCCTGGGGCCACGCGAACGTCGCGCTGACCGCACCGACCCGGATCGCGAATGGCCGCGAGGTCATCGCGGTCGGCCCCGACAAGGGCGTGTTCACCGGGCTCACCCTGCGCGCGACCGACGGCGCGACGTTCATCCGCGAGATCTCGGTCGACCTGGGCGATGGCGACGTGCAGCGCATCGAGGTCAACCGCTGGCTCGACGCGCGTGGCCAGGCGCTGGCGTTCGATATCGATGGCCGGCGCGGCCGCGCGATCGTGCAGCTGACCGTGGACGGCCACAGCGACGCCGGCAGCCGCTACATGATCACGTCGGAGCGCTGAGCCGGCAGGTCCTCGACCCGGACCTGCGCGGCGGGCCGCTCGAGGACCCGCACGTCGGCGCCCTTGTACGGCGTGCGCGCAAACTCGCGGTAGCCACACTTGGCCGCGACCCGCAGCGACGCCGCGTTGTCGTGATCGATGAGGCACACGGTGCGGGGATGCCCGGCGGCCTCGGCCCACGCCAGCGCGGCGGTCACCGCCTCGGTCGCGTAGCCCTTGCCGTGCGACCACGGCGCGAGCACCCAGCCGGCCTCGGGCGCACCCTGGAAGTCGACCGCGATGTCGCGCTTGAAGTCGGCCATGCCGACCTCGCCGACGAACCGGCCGGTGGCGCGCTCGTGCAGCGACCAGAAGCCGTAGCCGGCGAGCGACCAGTGGCCGAGGTAGCGCAGCAGGCGGGCCCAGACCTCCTCGCGGCTGAACGGACGGCCGCCGACGAACCGCACGACCTGTGGATCGCCCCACATCGCCACGGCCTCGTCGAGATCCTCGGCGCGATTCGCGCGCAGGACCAGCCGGGCGGTCTCGACCACGGGGATGGCGACGGTCATGGCGAGGCCAGCAGCGCGTGGTCGCGGACGTACGCCACGAGCCCGCGGCACGCGCGATCGCAGAGCTCGAGCACGTGCTCGAAACCCGCGGCGCCGCCTGGGTAGGGATCGGGGACGTCGGCGGCTCGGTCGCCCGCGGTGGCGTCGGCCGGGCCCGCCTCGAACGCGCGGAGCAGGTGGAGCTCCGGCGCGGGGCGGGCTCCGGTCATGGCGCGCAGCGCCGCGAGGTTCATCCGGTCCATCGCGATCACCAGATCGAAGCGGTCGAGATCGGCGGGCACGAACTGGCGCGCCCGGTGCGTGATCGCGATCCCGCGCTGGGCCGCGGCGGCGCGCGTCCGCGGATCCGCCAGCTCGCCGGCGTGCCAGCCGCCGGTGCCGGCGCTGTCGAGCGTGACTCGCGCGCCGAGCCCGGCGTCGTCGATCAACCGCTGCATCACCGCCTCGGCGGTCGGCGAGCGGCAGATGTTCCCCAGGCACACGAAGCAGATCCGCACGGCACCAGCGTACGCCAAGCGGTCCCCGCGGGCGATCGTTCCGGGCAACTGTGTGGTCGCACGCTATGCTGGCGCCATGCACCAGATCGCGACGGGGGCGCGCGATGTCGGCCGCGGCCTGGGCGTGCTCCGCGCGCACCCCGTGCTGTGGAGATGGGTCGTGGCGCCGGCGGTGATCACGGCCGGGTTGATCGGGGCGCTGGTCGCCGGGATCGTCCACCTGGTCGCGCCGGTCTCGGCGTGGGCGGTCGCCCACCTGCCCGTCGTGCTCGGCCACGTCGCCGGCGCGCTGCTGACCGGGGTCGTGGTCGTCGCGCTCGCGGCGGGCGCGCTGCTGATCTTCGTGCCGCTCGCCGGCATGATCGCCGGGCCGTTCAACGAGAGGCTGTCCGAGCACGTCGAGGCCGCGCTGACCGGCGCGCCAGTCGCGGCGTCCTCGCTCGCCGGGTTCGTCCACGGGCTGGCGCTCAGCGCCTGGCACGGCGCGCGCCGCCTGGTCGCGGCGGTGGTCGGCGTGATCCTCGTGTTCGCGGTCGGCTTCGTGCCGGTGATAGGGCCGGTCGCGGCGGCGGGAGCGGCGGGCTGGTTCGCCGCCACCGGGGCTGCGTATGACTGCTACGACGCCGTGCTGGCGCGCCGCGCGATGTCGTATGGTGACAAGGTCGCGTATCTCGCGCGCCACCGCCGCCGCACGGTGGGGCTGGGCGGGGTGGTCGCGGCGATGCTGTTCGTCCCCGGGCTCAACCTGGTTGCGCTCGGGCTCGGCGCGGCGGGGGCCACCGTGGCCGCGGTCGCCGCGGAACGCGACGCCGGCCGCGCCGGTCGACGCTAGGTCTGGCACGTCGCCCACGCGGTCCGTGTGGGAAGGTGCGAGTTCCCGTCGGCGGGAGTGACACGCGGCGCGAGGCGCGAGTCGCCGGCGGGTGTTGAAGGATGTTCGCCGTGCGGTGGGGCTGGCATTATCCACCCCGAGCAACTCCCGGTGGTGGGTGACCCGCGAACACCACGCGTGCGCGAATTTCTGTGCGCCAGCTCCTAACTCGATAGTCGATTATCGTGAACGCAGTGCTGTCTTGACTCATAATAGCTTGAAGCGCATCGTTGGTATTCTGATCGACGTGTCGCGTTATGGCAAACTTCCATAGTTCGTCCGAGTCCCCGATGCGGCGCGACCTCTCCCCCCCCGGCGTCGAGCTGCGCCAGCGCAGGGTGCTCGCCTTGCTCGAGGACCGGGCGCGGCGCACCGATCTCGTCGCGGCGCTCGCGATGGCCGGCGGGCTCGAGCCCGAGCGCGCGGCCAGCGTGCTGTGCTCCGAGCTCGGCGAGCTCGAGACCAGCGCGGTCGAGGCCGGGTTCGACAGCCTGGCGGCGATGGCGCGGGCGGTGCGCAAGGCGGTCGGCTACCTCGGCGGCGTGTCGTCGTCGGCGTGGCAACCGCGCGAGGTCGTCGTGCTCGACGATAACGAGGTCACGCGCGATCTGATCACGCTGGCGCTGCAGGCCGAGGGCCACCGCGTCCGGACCGCCACCAACTTCCAGGAGCTGTCCGCGCTGGTCCGCGAGCGCAAGCCGCACGTGCTGCTGACCGAAGCGCGGGTGCCGGATGCTCCCGGTACCCGGTTCTGCAACTACCTCCGGGTCACGATGGCGCTCGAGAAGATCCCGATCGTGATCTTCTCGAGTGCCCGTGGTGACGAACTCGCCATGCTCGCGCGCGAGGCCGGGGCCGACCTCTGCCTTTCGAAGGATCAGGGAATCAGCGATCTGATGCGTGAGGTGGCGAGGTTATTCGAAGAGATCCTTTGGTGAACGGGCGGTTCGTCGCGCGCGTCGCGTGAATCGACCGAGAGGACCGACCCAAAGCCGACGGGACAAGCGATCATCGAAGCAACCAGAGCGACAGGACCAACAGGACGAGACCAAGTTTGCACAGCATGCCAGTCGAACATTGGCCCGCTGCGTGAACGACGAGAGGGGACATGACGAGCGGCGGCGATTCGGATGACAAGGTCGTGGTCGATGCGGCGGAGCTCGAGCCGGCGGCCCCGGCGCGTTCGGCGCAGACCCGGCCGTATCGCGTGGTCGAGCGCCGTGATGCCACGCCGGTGCCGCTCGGCCGTGGCACGCGCGATCAGCCGGCGTTCTCGATCGAAGATCTGCCGGACGATCTGTCACCAGAGCTGCGGTTCGCGCCGGCCCCGACCGCGATGGCGCCCGCGCTCGCCGCGGCCCTGGTCGCGCCGCGCACCACGCCGCGCGCGACGCCGCCGGTGACTCCCGGGGCGCCGCCGTGGGTGCCCGCGCCGCTGCCGCCGATCCCGCCGCTCCCGATCGCCGCGCCGGTCGAGCCGCCGGTGCGCGCGCGCACCGCGCGCGAGTTCGAGACGTCGCGCGATCCGGTCGAGGTGTTGCGGATGTGGCCGCACACGCTCCGGGCCGGCGAGGACGTCGCGCCGCCGCCGCCGCTCGCCGCGCCCGAGCCCGCGCCCCCCGCGCCGGTCCCCGGCCCCGGGGCGCCGCCGGTCTCGACCGCGCCGCGCCGGATCGAAGACAAGGTCCTGCTCGCGCACCTCGCGCTCGATCTGTATCGCGAGCTCGAGACCGACGTGCAGGGTGCGCACGTCGTCCACACCGGCCCCGACGCGTGCAACAACCAGGCGTGCGAGGCCCGGGTCAACGCGCTGCGCGGCGGCCTGGTCGAAGCCTGCTTGCTGGTCCAGCGCGTCGCGCTGCTCACGCCCGTAGCCAAGGGTGCGCTGGAGGACCACGTGCGCGAGTTGCTGCAGCTGCTCCAGCGGTGATTCCAGCCGCGCGGAAAATTCGTCCGCGATCCGGACGCGTGCGGTCCTCGACGGTGAGCGCGCGGCGCGGTGCTTGACTCATAATGATGCTGAGCGCATTGTGCTGACAGCCGCGCATCTCAGCAGGGGGAACAATGCAAGGTTTGACTGTCGGTGATCTTCGGATCGAAGCGCTGGATACACCTCCAGCTGTGCAGTTGTTGTGGAGGGGCAAGAGCAACGAGCGTCACCCGGGGGAAGCTCTCGCGCCCTACTTCCGCGAGGTGCTGGCCGCCGCGGGCACGCGCAACTTGCCCGTCGAGCTGCACTTCGAGAAACTCGAACACTTCAATTCGTCCACGATCACGTCGATCATCCAGCTGATCCAGGATTCGCGCGCGCGATCGATCAAGCTGGTGCTGGTCTACGATCAGGCGCTCAAGTGGCAGAAGCTCAGCTTCGATGCGCTGCGCGTGTTCGCCAAGGACGAGCTCCTCGAGCTGAGGTCGGCGTAACACCATGGGCAACTTCAACTTCTCCATCGATCTGCCGGTGCGCAGCGAGTGGGCCAACGTCGACCTGCTGCGCACGTCGGTGCAGAACTGCTTCACCGCGATCTTCAGCGATATCGAAGGTTGCCATTCGCTCGCGATGGTGACCGGCGAGCTGATCGAGAACGCCATCAAGTACGGCGACTGGACCGCGTCCGACGAGCAGCGGTTCCGGCTGCGCGTGTGGGGCGAGGGCCGGTCCGCGCACATCTCGGTCGAGAACCCGGTGCGCAGCACCGACACCAACGCCGAGGAGGTGATGAAGACGCTGGGCTGGATGCGGAGCTTCCCGTCCGCGATCGAGGCCTATCGCGCCAAGTTGCTCGAGATCGCGGCGGCCGATCGCGATCCGGGGAACAGCAAGCTGGGCCTCGTGCGGATCGCGTACGAGGGCAACTGCCTGCTGTCAGCGGCGCTCGACCGCGGCGTGCTGCGCGTCCAGGCCGAGCTGACGGTCTGAGGTAGTCCGCGGGCACGTCCGCGCGGGCGCGCTACGAAACGTGCGCCGCGTCGACCTCGCCGACGTACTTGAGCGCGAGCATCGTGACGTCGTCGTCCTGCGCGCCGCCGTGCGCGGCGAGCTTGGCGGTCACCGCCTCGATCACCTGGGCGGGGCCGAGCTCGGCGTGCTCGGCGAGTTCGGCGGACACGCGGTCGAACCCGAACATGCCGCCCGAGCCGTTGTACTCGACCACGCCGTCGGTGAGCAGCAGCATCGTATCGCCCTTGGCGAGCTCGAAGTCGGTCTCGGGCACGAGCTCCGGGGTGACCCTGTCGATCACGCCGAGCCACACCCCCGCGATCTCGACCTCTTCGACGACCTGGCGGGCGGCGCGGTAGATCAGCGCCGGCAGGTGAGCGCCGACCACGCGGAACTTGCCGCCGCCATCGTGCTCGATCAGCGCGAACGTCATGTAGAGCCGCAGGTTCATGCGTTCGAGGTTGCGGCACAGACAGCGATTCATCGCGATGTAGAGATCGGCCAGCGAGGCGTTGCTGCGCGACTCGAGCGTGCTGACCAGGCTGGCGCGCACCATCATCATCGTGAGCCCCGTGGTCACGCCGTGGCCCGACACGTCGCCGATCGCGAGCAGCCGGCGCCCGGCGTCGGTCTCGATCACGTCGTAGTAGTCGCCGCCGACCTCGGAGGCCGGGGTCATCTGGCCGGCGATCAGGTAGCCCGGCAACATCGGCTCGCGCGGCAGCAGCAGGGTCTGGATCTTCTGCGCGACCTCCATCTCGGCGAACAGCGCGTCGCGCGCGCCGCGAAGCTCGATGCGCGCGCGGCGCTCGTCGAAGAACAGCTTGCACAGCACGCGATTGAGCACCACGCCGATGAACGTGAGCTGGAAGAAGTAGATGAGGTTGGCGACCAGATCGTGGTCGTTGTAGAACAGCGACGTGACGATGTAGCCGGCGACGATCGCGGCCGAGGTTGCCACGATCCACAGCGCGTCGGCCGGGAACAGCGCGGTGAACGCGAAGTAGACCAGGAAGAACGCGAACAGAAAGCTCCCGCCGTTGGCGGCGACCAGCGCCATGATCGCCGAGGCGACCAGGCCGAACACGACGCCGACCAGGCCGAACATCGCGAGGTGGTAGTGGTGCCTGAACGCGCCGCGCGCGATCGCGACGCCGAGCAGGATCGAAGCGGCGATGCCGCCCACGACGATCCACACCGCGATCGAGAACGCGTCGCGCGCGGTGAAGTAGACGTACGACAGCACGGTCGTCGGCATGACGAACACGGCGATCCAGATCAGCACCACGGTGCGCTGCAGGATCACGTCGCGCTGGGCGCCGCGCAGCTCGTCGCGAAACGGCCCGCGCAGCTCCGAGCGCAGGGCGTCGCGGCCGATCCGCGTCGCGGAGGCGATCCGGCTGGCGCGCCGCGCTGGTCCAGCGGTGCTCGGGGACGCGGTCGGCGCTCTCGGTTGCCGCGGTTCGACAGGGAGCGGCGAAGGTTCAGGCATGCAGGCGCATCGTCGCATCCCGCGCGAACGGCTCCAAGATCGTTCATGCGAGGTGATCGAGAGATGCGTCAAAGGGTCAAAGGTAGGACCGTGAGAACCCGCCATCGACCGTCACGATCTCACCGGTCAAATTGCGGGCCAATGCACTGCATAGAAAGCTCACAGTGCCCGCGACGTCATCGTGTTCGATCGCGCGGCCGGTCGCGCTCCGCCTGGCCTGCACGGCGCGAGTCGCCTGCGCGTTATGCTCACCGATCGCGCGGATCGCACCATCGGTGGCGATCAGCGATGAGCCGACCGCGTTGACCAGCACGCCATCACGGCCGAGCTGCATCGCGAGATACAATACGGTGGATTCCAGCGCAGCTTTGGCGATCCCTGCGGCGTGGTAGTGAGGTGTCATCCGGTGGCTACACGCCGAGGTCAGCGCGACGATCCGCGGTGCTGTACTCCGTATCAGCAGGGGGTGGGCGTAGCGCGCCGCCGCGATCAGCGACCATGTAGTCACCGACATCATATGTTCGAAGTCGGCGCGCGACAGCTCGAGCAGCGAGCGCGCGAGCACACCCTGGGGAACATCGACCAGGCCGTGCACCATGAAGTCGAGCGCCGCGCCGCCGTGGCCCAGCGCCGCGAACGCGGCCGCCAGGCTCGCCTCGTCGGCGATCTCGACCGGGTACGCGGCGGCGCCGAGCTCCCCGGCGAGCTCGGCGATCGCCGAGAGCCGGCGCGGCCGGCAGGTCACCGCGACCGTCGCGCCGTGCGCGTGCAGCGCGCGCGCGACGTGGAACCCGATGCTGTTCGTGCCCGAGACGCCGAGCACGACCCCGCGCCGGCCGGCGAGCAGGCCGCCGTGCGGTGGCGGCGGCTCGAACGGCCGCGGCGGCGCGCGATCGATCACGGCGTCCTCCGGTGCGGCGGCTCCGGCGGAAACCACGCCTCGAGCGAGGCGATCCCGCGGTGCTCGTACTCGCCGATCGCCTTCTGGATATGCGCCGCCGCCTCCGCCGCCTGGATGCCGCCGACCCACATCGCCAGCCGCGCGGTCGCCTCGATCAGCTTGCCGCGCGCGACCCCGAGGTGCAGCAGGGTCTTGGCGAACATCGCCGCCGTGGCGTAGTTGCGCTGCGCACACAGCACCACCATGCCGAGCAGATAGTTCTCGGGCACCGACAGGTACCGCGTGTCGGATTCGAGCACGTGGTAGCCGTGCAGCGTCTCGCGCAGCACCGGGTGCTCGAGCCGATCGATGAACGCGGCGTGGCGCGCGCCGGCGCCGGTGCCGAACAGATCATCGAGGTAGGCGAGCGATTGCTTGTGGAGATCGTCGGCGTGATCGGCGGTCTCGTCGTTCGGATCATCGAAGCCTTCGACAGCACTGGGCGTTGCCATGATTTCATCTCCCTTGTCCGATGGGCATCACGACCAATTCGGCGATGACGATGTGGGCCGGCCGCGTCGCGATCCAGAGGATCGCGTCGGCGAGATCGCTCGGGGTGAGCCAGCGCGGCACCTGCGCGGCGATCTTGTCGCGGGTGGCGGCGAACCCGGCGACCTTGTCGTACAGCGGCGTCTCGACGAGCCCCGGCGCGAGCGACGTCACGTGGACGCCGCGCGGATCGAGCTCGAGCCGCAGCGCCTCGGTCGCGCGATCGAGCGCCGCCTTGGTCGCGGCGTAGGCGGCGAACCGTGCGTTGGGCGCGAACCGCGCCGTGATCGACGAGATGTTGATCAGGTGGCCGCCGCGGGGGATCCGCGGCGCGAGCTCGACCGCGAGCTCGACCGCGGCGTGCAGGTTGAGCTCGAACAGGGCGCGCCAGCCGGCGGCGCCGAGCTCGAGCGGCGACGCGTAGGCGGCCTCGCCGGCGTTGTTGATCAACAGATCGATGCGCGGGGCGCGGTTCTTGATCTCGGCGATCGCGCCGCCGCGGGCGCGCGGGTCGGCCAGATCGGCGCAGATCGGGATGAACCGGCCCTTGGCGCGGACGGTCTGCGCGGTGAGCGCGTCGCCGCGCCGGCCCAGGCCCACCACGGTCGCGCCCTCAGCGCACAGCCGGCGCGCGACCGCCGCGCCGATCCCGGAGGTCGCTCCGGTGACGACCGCGAGCCGCCCCTCGAGCCGGGGATCCCCGCTGCTCCTCGTGTCATCGCCCTCGAGTCCGCGTGGCATGAGACCTCTTTTTCCGTCTGGCGTGGCCGCCGTGGGGTCGTTGACTCCCGGTCGATGCTCGCGATGGTCAACAGTAATAGAGCGCGCCGGCGACGTTCATGCCGGCGCCGGCGGCGAGCGACATCACGAGGTCGCCGCGCGCGAGCGTGCGGTCGGCGCGGCGGGCGCCGAGCGTCGCGGCGATGCTGGCGCTCGCGGCATACCCGGTGACGTCGCCCGACCACACGAGCTTTTCGCGCGGCAGCTCGAGGCCATCGCACAACGCCTCGAGCATGCCGATGTGGGTCTGCGCGGGCACCAGCCAGTCGATGTCGTGCGGCGTGAGCCGGTTGCGCGCCATCAGCCGGCGGCCGGCGTCGAGCATGAGCTCGAGGCCGGCGAGCCCGGTGCGGCTGCCGCGCACGAACAGCGACCGGCCATCGGGGCCCCAGCTGGTGAGATCGGCCTTGCTCACCACGGTCGCGCCGAGCGAATCGACCACGCCCGTGCGCGGCGCCGCCGGCCGCTTGCGCAGCACGACCGCGCCCGCCGCGTCGCCGACGATGAAGCAGAACGCCGAGCGGTTGGTCTCGGCGGTGGCGAACCGGCCGCCCTGGTCGGTCGCGACCAGCAGCGCCGCGCGGTAGTCGGGGTTGTCGAGCATGGCGTCGACGAGCTCGAGCCCGCGCAGGAACCCGGCGCAGTACGTCGCCTTGAGATCGATCCCGATCGCGTCGTCGCGGCCGAGCTCGGCGAGCACCAGCGGCGCCAGATCGGCGACCACCGGGTTGGCCGGGTCTGGATAGTTCACCATCGGGATCGTCGAGCACGACGACACGACGACGAGGTCGATGTCGTCGCGCGCGACCGGGCCTGCGCCCAGCGCGCCCAGCGCGCGATCGATGGCCTCGCGCGCCATCGTCCAGGTGTTCTCGCCCGGCCCGCACCACGTGCGGCACACCATGCGGGTATCGGCGACCAGCGCCGCGTGATCGTCGCTGATCGGGAACCGGCAGCGCGCGAAGAACTCGGCGTTGTCGACGATCATGTGGGGGTAGGCGAAGCCGGTCGCGACGATCTCGGTGACCCGATCGCGCGGCGGCCGCGGTGCGCCGGCGAGCCGGGTCATGCGCGCGCGCGATCTGCCGGCGGGTCGCCGACCGTGTAGAGCGCCGCGGCGGCGTACCACCCGCCGCCCACCGCTGCCGAGAGCACCAGGTCGCCGGGCCGGATCGTGCCCGCCGCCACGTGGTGATCGAGCGCGACCGGGATCGACGCCGAGGACACGTTGCCGACGTCGCGGTAGTTGGTGAGGATCCGGTCGGGCGCGACCTCGAGCGCGCGGACGATTGCCGCCTGGACGCCGGCGGTGCCCGAGTGCGGGACGATCCACCGGATGTCGGCCAGCGTGAGCTGGTTGCGCGCCAGCATCCGCTGCGACACCTCGAGGATCGAGCGCGCCGCGAGCCCGCATAGCTCGCGCTGCTGGATGAACGTGCGGACCCAGCCCTCGTCGGAGATCTCCATGATCGCCGCGTGCTCGCCGTCGCTCGCGAGCTCGTAGTCGATGAGCCGGCCGCCGCGGCCGGCGTCGCGCGTGCCCTCGGGGCCGCGCTCGAGCACGAACGCGCCCGCCGCGTCGCCGAGGATCAGCGTGCCGCGGCTGCCCGGCCGGGCGCGCTGCGAGGTCTGCTCCGAGGCGATCACCAGCGCGCGCCGGTAGCGCGGGTTGCGCAGGAACTCGCTGGCCGTGCCCAGGCCATAGAGGAACCCGGCGCACGCGCAGCCGAGATCGTGGGCGAACGCGCGGCCGGCGCCGAGCTGGTGCTTCACCGTCGGGGCGAACTCCGGCAGGTAGCGGCGCTGGGTCCAGTTGGCGAGGATCACGAGGTCGAGCTCGCCGGCCGGCAGCTCGGCGCGCTCGAGCGCGCGGCGGCCCGCGAGCACCGCCATCTCGCCGACGCTCTCGCCGTCGCGCGCCCAGCCGCGGCGATGGACGCCCAGCCGCGCCAGGTCGGCGGGCTCGATCGGCTCGTCGAGCGCGGGCAGCGTGGCGTTGTCGTGCATCAGCCTGGGCAGGTAGCTGGCAAACCCGGTGATCCGGACATCGTGCGAATCTGGCGGTCGCATGGGAGACTCCTAGCCGGCGCGATGCCGGTACTTGCCGGTGGGATCGAGCAGGTCGAGCAGGTGCGCTTCGTCGCGCGTGATCGGAGGGGTGAACGCGAGCTCGGGCGCGGGCGCGAGCGGCCACGGACAGTCGCGCTCGAGCGCGGCGAGGCTCTGCGCGATCGTCGTCGCGGGCGAGGCCGCGAGCTCGGCGACCGTCCAGGGCACGCGGGCGCCGTGGCGCGGCGCCGGTCGGGTCAGCAGGCAGCGGTCGGTCACGACCGAGCGCACGCCGTGGCCGGGGCTCGTGATGTACTCGAGCTCGCCGACGAGCCGGCCGGGCAACAGCCGCGTCATCACGACGACCTCGGCGGCCGACGCCGCGATGTCGCACGCGCCGCCCGAGCCGACCAGCAGCTTGCCGCCGAGCCACGTGCTGTTGAGGTTGCCGTCGCGATCGATCTGCGCGGCGCCGAGCGCGGCGATGCAGCGGTTATCGGCGCCGCACGCCAGCACGCCGAGGATATCGTCGACCGCCGTCAGCCGGCGCGCCCGCGTGATGTTGTCGTAGGCGAGCAGGTAGCCGTGGCCCGACACGCCGCACTCGACGTCGTAGAGCCCGGTCTCGACCATCACGCGCAGCGCGTAGCCGGCGGCGGCGAGCTGCAGCTGGGCCAGCCGCGCGGCGAAGAACGCCTGGCCGATGCCGGCGATGAGGACCTGCGCGCCGATCGCCTGGGCGCGCGCGGCGAGCTGGCGGGCTCCCGCGACGATCAGCAGGTCGACGACGCGGTCGCCCGGCGGCGCCTCGGGCTCGCCGGTCGAGCTCGCGGCCGGTGGCGCCGCGGTCGCGCGGTCGCCGGTCACCACGAGCTGGGCGAGCCGGTCTCTGCCGACGTAGTCGCGATAGGCCGCGTCGCCATCGCCATCGCCGCGCGGCGCGAGGATCACGCGATCGACGAACGCGGCGAACCCGGCGGCGTCGCTGGTGAGCGCCCGCCAGTGCTCGTAGTGCTCGAAGTCGTCGCGGTAGGTCGGGATGCCGAGCTCGGGCGCGCAGTAGAACGGCTGGGGGTGCGCGCCGAACGGCGCTTCGCACACCGCGAGCACGCGGTGCGGCGGCAGCTCGATCGCACCGGCGTGCCGGCGGGTCACGGCGGTCGACACGATGCGCTCCACGGTGACGATCACGCCGCGCCGCGCCGCGAGCGCGCTCCACAGCCCCTCCGACAGCGGGCCCGACATGACGACATTGCCCTCGTCATCGGCCGCCGCCGCGTGCACGAACGTCACGTCGGGCCGCACCGCGGCGCACAGGCCGAGCCGAGCGGCGGGCGCGCCCGATCGCGCGGGCTCGCCGGTGAGCGCGACTTCACGGTAGGCGCCGCGGGCCGCGAGCTCGGTCGCCATCGACGTGCCGTGCAGCGAGCGGTTGATGACCCAGTCATCGCCCTGGGCGCCGGCGCGAAAGCTCGCCACCAGCGACCACAGCGGCCACGGCTCGATCGCGACGCCGGCGGCCGCGATCCGCGTGTACAGCGGGTTGGGCCGCGGGGCAGGGTAGTGATCGCCGAAGAAGCACGCCAGCAGCCGATCGGCGAGTCCCAGCAGGGGCAGCAGATGCGCCATCGAGTGAAACCCGGTGGCGCTGAGCAGGAACCGCGGCTGCGTGCCGATGAACGCGCGCGCGACCTGCCGGATCGCGGCGTTGGACCGGCTCGGCGTCGACGCGAAGTGCAGATGCATGCCAGGTGCGACGTGCGCGCGGACGGCTTCGGCGAGCGGCATCGCGCGACCGCGACGGCCGCGCGGCCGTGCGCCGCGGACGCCGTGCCGCTCGTCCGGCTCCAGCCCCTGCGCGGCGGCATCGGTCATGCGGTCTCCCCGCGACCCAGCAGCACCACCGCGTTGTGACCGCCGATGCCATACGACACCGAGAGCGCGGCGGATGCATCGGTGGCGCGGCCGCCTTCGCCCAGATGGTCAATGGTCCGACCGACCGTGGGAGATGCCGGTGAACAAGGTGCCGGCTTTGCAAGCTCCGCTGGTTCGGCATTCAATGTCGGCACCATCCAGCGGTGATGCAGCATCAGTGTGGCGGCCGCGACATTGAGTGCGCTGGAGCCGCCGAGCAGGTGGCCATAGACCGGCTTGACCGAGAGCAGGGGCACCTCGGGGGCGCGCTCACCAAAGATGTTGTGCATATACGCGATCTCCGAGTGATCACTTTGTTCTACGCCATTGCCGTGACCGACCACGAAGCCGATCTCGCGGCGGTCGACACCGGCCTTGGTCAGCACCTGGGAGATCAGCGCGCTCGCCCGCCGGCCCTCGACATCGACGTGCAGCGGGTGCCCGCCATTGTTGCCGAGCTTCCAGCCGTCGATCGTCGCCAGCGGCACCGCGCCGCGCCGCGCCGCGTGCTCGCGGGTCTCGAGCACGAGCGTCACGGCGCCCTCACCGAACACGTTGCGCGAGTGATCGACGAACGGCCGGAGTGCGCGCCGGGCATCGCCCTGCTCGCGCGACAGGATCCCTGCATCGTGGTACATCTGATACATGGGTGCCTGGAGTGACGAGTCGTGACCGGTGGCGAACGCGACGTCGAGATCGCCGGTCTCGAGCTCGCGGAACGCGTGGCCGATCGCGACCGCGCCCGAGCAACAGGTGACGTTGAATGTGTATACAGGGCCGCGGGTCCCCAGCAAGCTGGCCGCCAGGTTCGCGGACTGGCCCGGCGTCGCCGTGAGCAGCTCGCGCCGCGTGTAGAGCTCGTTCGCCGGGATCGTGCCCTCCAAGCGCACGCGTTCGTACCAGTAGTCGAAGTTGCCGCGCGACGTGCCATCGAAGATCCCGACGCGGTCGCGCGGCAGGTTGGCCATGTCGAGGCCGGCGTCGTCGAGCGCGATCATCAGCGACGATAGATAGAGCTGTTGCTCGCGGTGGTAGCGCTCGTAGTACGCGCGGGGAAACCGGCCCAGCCAGCGCGCCGGATCGAACCCGCGCACGCGGCCGACGGCCCAGCGCTCGCCGCTGCCTCCGGGCGCGACCTCGAACACGAGCTGTGAAGGTCCATGGCAAAGCTGGGCCCACAACGTGTGCCGATCAGCGCAGTTTGCCAGCAACGGACCGATACCCGTAACTACGACTTCTGACATGGGCCCCACCTCCAGACTCCCAGTTGTAAAGTCGCGCGTTCGCGGGAACGCTTCACACTATGAACGGACTATTCAATTTATCAAGGGGCAATATTGCACGCGAGCAGAACTACCAACCAAACCGCTGGCGTGTCCACCTGACACTGAGCCGACACATGCAGATGCCATTTCCGTGCGAACCGGCCCGGCACGCCCGGCACGTCCGGCCCAGGCCAGCTCCGAGGAGCCGGGCGCGCTGCGCGAAAACCAACCGCGAGCGGTGACATTGCTCGGAAATCGCGGTCCGGGATCGAGCGTCGCGATGACGGTCTGAAGAATGCAGACTCCGCACGACCGCCGAATACGCGAGACTGGTTCAGCGGTCGTGCCAGCGCACGGGCCGCACCGTCCGCATGCCAGACGGCTCGCGCTGACTGCCGATCATCGCGCATCCGTCGTCGAACGACGCGGCAAAACCAGGCACCCTGCCGTGTGCAGACCTCCTACTGTGACGCGTTTGCCGCTGGTTCAGCGTTGCAGCTCGATCAGCGCGACGCGCTCGGGGATCGCGGCGAGCAGCGCCCGATCGGGCGGCGATCCCTCGGTGGCGAGGTAGCGGTCCTCGATGAAGTCGCGGACGATCTGGCCCGAGATCGTCGGTGGCAGTGGATCCGCTCCGGACAGCGCGATGAGACAAAGCCCCCGGTCGCGGGGGAGCCCGGGGGCCAACGCCGGTTGCACATAACGCGCATCGACGATGCGCGCCCCCCAGACCTGATTGCGCTCGATCCTGCGCCACATATCGTACGCCGGCTCGGCGACGCCTTCGCCGCGCCGCCGCGGATCGTCGAGCTCGCCGAACACCGCGGGCGCACCGCCGGCGAACAGGGCGTCCGCGGCCCCGCGCTGCAAGCGCCGACCGACGCCGTGCCGGCGGGCCGCTGGCGCGATGACCATGTACGAGATCAGGCCGCAGCCACAACGTGGATAGCGCTCGAACGCGATCCCGCCGAGGATCTCCCGGCGCGCCGGATCGCGGAGGTTGCGACCCGCGATCTGGATCGTCAGCTCGTGCGATGACACACCACCCCACAGCGCGCGCTTCCACACCGCGATCGGTTCCTGCGAGTCGCGAAACACGTCGCGATAGATCCCACCGTGGAACGCGTCGAGCAGCTCCTCGTCGTCTGGGCCCTCGATGCTCGTGATCTCGAGGTCGACGTCCACCGAGCTACGCTGCCACACTTCCGCGGATCGGCGCGACCGCGGCGGCGAGCCGAGTCCGCGCGCTCGTGGTCACGCTCTCATGCGTCGAGCGCGGCGACCATCGCGCGGCGCTGCGCGGCGTCGGGCAGGCGCCCGGTCCCGGCCTTCATGTTGTCGGCCAGGTGCGCCGGGTCGGCGGTCGCCGGGATCGGACAGGTCACCGCGGGGTGGCCCAGGATGAACTTCAAGAATACCTGCGCCCAGCTCGTGCAGTCGAGCTCGGCGGCCCAGCCGGGGAGCGGCTTGCCGCGCACGCGGCGGAACAGCGCGCCCTCCTCGAACGGCCGCATCACCAGCACGCCGGTGCCGGTATCCGCCGCCGCGGGCAGGACGCGCGCCTCGACGGCGCGATCGGCGACGTTGTAGGGAATCTGGATGAAATCGAGCGCCTCGGTGCGCATCATGCGCTCGATCTGCGGAAACTCGGCATGTGCGTAGTGCGTGACTCCGAGATACCGGATCGCCCCGGCGTGCTTCATCTCGCGCAGCACAGGTAGGTGGGTCTGCCAGTCGAGCAGGTTGTGGATCTGCATCAGATCGATCCGCGCCGCGTGCATGCGCTGGCGCGATCGCTCCATCTGCGCGGCGCCCTCGCGCTTGCCGCGCGTCCACACCTTGGTCGCGAAGAACGGCACGGCGGTGGCATCGAGCGCGGTGAGCACATCGCCCACCGTGGCCTCGGCGCGGCCGTACATCGGCGACGAGTCGATCACCCGCCCGCCCGCGGCGAGGAACTGCTTCACGACCTCGATCTGCGGCGCGTGGTGCGCGGCGTCGACGTCGAAGGCCTGCCACGTGCCGAGGCCGATGGCGGGAATCGGCTCCTGGGTCCTGGGAAGCAGGCGCGTGGTCATCGTCGAGCTCACCTTGGGTGGGGCGGCCGCGACGAGCCGCGGCGCGCACACCGCGCCACCCGACAGCGCCGCGAGCCGCAAGACGTCGCGGCGCGACGGTTCGCCCTGGCCCCGACGATCGGTGTCCGCGGCGGCCGCCACGTGGTCGTTGTACCTCCCGCGCATCGCCGCGCACGCGCCGCCCCGGACATTCGCGCTCGACCTCTGGCTTGCCGTCTGGCTGGCCGTCTGGCTTGCCGTCTGGCTTGCCGTCTGGCTGGCCCTCTGGGTGGTACGCTCCCGGCGGCCGCGATCACCGGCGGCCCGGTGGTCGCTCACGGTTCGCCGCGCAGCTCCTCGGTGAGAAACTCCCAGACCGCGGCGATGCGGGGCAGATCGCGCAGCGCGCGGTGGCCGACCAGCCACAGATCATCCGACGGCCAGCGCTCGGCGGTGGTGGCGAGCGATGCGGCGTAGCGCACCGGCTCGAGGCCGAGCCGCGTGGCGAACGGGACCGGCGCGAGCGCCACGCCCAGGCCGGCGGCGGCGGCGGCGAGCTGCGAGCCGAAGTCGCTGGTGCGCAGCGCGATCGACGCCGCGCGGACGTGCGCGGTGACCCAGCGGGCCGGGGCCATGCTCTCCAGGTCGCGGTCCCAGGCGATCCACGCCGCGTCGTTCCAGTCGGCGAGCCCGTCGAGCTTGCGCGCCAGCTTCGGCGACGTCGCGGCGATCCAGCGCGCGGTCACCAGCCGCGTCGTCACCAGATCGGCGCCCTGCGAGCGCACCGAGCGCACCGCCAGGTCGGCCTCGCGGCGGGTCAGATCGCGCGGCTGGACCACCGCGTCGAGCTCGATCGCCAGCCGCGGGTAACGCTTGCGCAGCCGGACCAGCGCCGGCGCGATGAACGTGCTCGCGATGCCGGGTGCCGTGCTGACCCGGACGACGCCCTCGGCCGCGGTCTCGACGTCGAGCGCGTCGCGGGTCAGCCGCGCGTGGGCCGCTTCCATCGCCTCGGCGGCGGCGAGCACGCGCTCGGCGGCGGGCGCCGGCAAAAGGCCGCCGCGCGTCCGGTCGAACAGCCGCATCCCCAGATCGTGCTCGAGCGCGGCGAGGCGCCGGCTGACCGTCGAGGTATCGAGCCCGAGCCGGGTGGCGGCCGCGGCGAGCGTGCCGCGGCGGTGGATCTCGAGGAAGATCCGGACGTCGTCCCAGCGGATCGCGTCGGCTTGCAAATTTGCCGGTTCGGGTTGCATTTGTCCACGTTGCCTTGCAGCGGTGCAATCCGCAAGGTAGCGCCATGACCCCCCCGCTCCACGTCATCTTCGGCGCCGGCCAGATCGGCACGCGCATCGCGAACCAGCTCGTCGCCCGCGGCCACCGCGTCCGGATCGTGTCGCGCGGCGGGACCTCCGTCGCGGGCGCGCAGGCCATGGCCGGGGACGCACGCGACCCGGCGTTCGCCGCCCGCTGCGCGCACGGCGCCGAGGTCGTCTACGACACGATGAACCCGCTGTACCAGGACTGGAAGCGTGATCTGCTCGCGCTCGGCCGCGGCTCGCTGCACGCGGCGACCGCGGCGGGCGCCCGGCTGATCGCGCTCGACGGCCTCTACCAGTATGGCGCGCCCGCCGGGCCGATGACCGAGACCGCGCCGGTCGCGCCCAACTCGCGCAAGGGCGCGCTGAAGGCCGAGCTCGCCGAGCTGCGGCTCTCGGCGCTGCGCCGCGGCGACGCCCGGGTGGCGATCGCGCGGGCCAGCGACTTCTTCGGCCCGGCGCTGCCGGCGTCGTGGTGGAGCGAGCGGTTCTTCAGCCGCGCGTACGCGGGCAAGCGCACCGAGTGCCTCGGCGATCCGGACATGCCGCACAGCTACACCTACGCCGACGATGTCGCCCGCGCGCTCGTCACGCTCGGCGACGCGCCCGACGCCGACGGCGTGTGGCACATCCCCACGGTCGCCGCCGAGACCAGCCGCCAGCTCGCCGCGCGCGTCGGCCAGGCGCTCGGCCTCTCGATCGAGATGGCGCGGATGTCGCCGCTCCTCTTGCGCGCGATCGGCGTGTTCGCGCCGTTCATGCGCGAGCTGCCGGAGATGGCCTACCAGTGGGAGGCGCCGTTCGTGATCGACGACGGCAAGTTCCGCCAGAGGTTCGGCGTCGCGCCGACCCCGATCGACGAGCAGGTCGCCGCGACCGCCGCGTGGGCGCAGCGCCAGTTCGGGGCGCGGCGCGCGGCCTGATCGATCGGCGCGCGTGACCGCTACGCCGCGGAGTCGCGCACGCCGATGCCGAGCCGGTACAGCTCCGCGTCGGTCAGCGGCGCCGCGAGCATGTCGCGGAAGCTCTCGACCGACTCCGGCTTGGCCAGCGGCGCGCTCGGCGCGAACACCGGTAGTCGCGGCATGAGCTCGGCGAACTGGCGGGCCAGCGCGTCGTTGTCCTGCACGATCGCCGCGGTGTTGGCGAGCAGCCGCGCGGTATCGGCGCGCCGGCTGTGGTTGGGCTCGTTCAGGTGGGCGATCGTCGCCGCGCCCATCATCAGAGACCACGCGCAGAACGTGCGGTACCCGCGCTCGTTGCGCGGCAGCGCCTGCAGGTACTCGAGCGCGCCCTGGGCATGGGTGCGCAGGCTCGCCAGGAGCTCGCGTCGATCCGGCACCAGGAAGCGGCCGGCCGCCTCGTCTTCCTGCTGATCCTTCAGGATGTTGACCTTCTGGAGGAACAGCCCGAAGTGGTACGCCAGCGCGGGCGGCGGCGGCGGATCGGTGCGCCCGAACGCCCACAGCTCACCGAGCATCTCGCCGACCAGGCCGGCGACGAAGCAGCAGTACCGGGTGACGTCCTCGACGTCGACGAGGCGCAGCACCGAGCGCTGGGCATAGGCGGCCATGCCGACCGCCATGCGATCCACGGCGCCGAACACGGCGTCGCGCACCGGCGCGGGCAGCGCGTGGGCATCCTCGAGCAGGGCGAACGTATCGCCGAGCAGCGAGCGCTCCCCTGGCGTGAGCTCGTCCGGGAACCCCGCGGCGAACGCATCGACCTCGGCCTGCGTCGGCAGCTCGCGCAAGAACCCGCGCAGCCGCTCGAACTGCTGGGCCTGGGCGTGCTTGTCGGTGAACGGCGCGTCCTCGATGGTGTCGGTCACTCGCATGAGCAAGTAAGCCAGCGCCACGTGATCGCGAAACGGCGGCTCGAGCTGCGGGATACAGAGCGCGAAGCTCCGGCTCACCGCATCGAGCCGTTGCTGATAAAACGCGAACGACCTCATGCTCATAATCCAGGTTTGTGAATCGCCTTGTGATACCGACCCAGCGCGAGCAGGGGGAAGCAATTGCGATACATGTGATAGCGCAGCAGGAAGGCCGACGACAATTCTCGACCTTGACGAATCCGCGCTCCGCGCTGTTCGCCGACACCGTAGCCCGGAAAGCCACAGCCCGTGAAAGCATCTTCATCCCACGCGCCATCGGCGCGCTGGGTCTCGCGCAGGTACCCCACCGCCCGGCGCGCCGTGGCCCCGTCCGCGCGATCGGCGGCGATCAGCGCGAGCAGCGCCCACGCGGTCTGCGACGGCGTGCTCGGACCGCGCCCGCGCGCGGCCCGGTCGACGTAGGACTCGCAGCCCTCCCCGAATCCACCGTCGGCGTTCTGGTGCTCGATCAGCCACTGCACCGCGCGCCGCACCGCCAGGCTGTCCATCGGCTCGCCGATCGCGGCGAGCGCCGGCAGCACCGCGCCGGTGCCGTAGATGTGATTCACCCCCCAGCGGCCAAACCACGACCCCTCGGGTTCTTGCTCGGCGTAGAGGTATGCCAGCGCACGCTGGACCGCTGCGTGGTCGCGACCGTATCCGAGCTCACCGAGCATCTCCACGACATGCGCGGTCACGTCGGCGCTTGGCGGATCGACCATCTCGCCGAAATCTGCGAATGGGATTCGCGCCGGTAGCTGCGACGTGTTGTCCTTGTCGAACGCGGCCCAGCCACCATTGGCGCTCTGCATCGCGAGCACCCAGCCAACCGCGCGTGCGCGGGTGGCGTCGTCGAGCACGCCGGCCTTGTGCAGGGCGATCACGACCAGCGCCGTATCATCGACATCGGGATACAGGTCGTTATCGAACTCGAACGACCAGCCGCTCGGCTCGACGCCGGGCACCCACACGCACCAGTCGCCGGGGACGCGGACCTCCTCCTTGGCGAGCCAGCGCGCCGCCTTCTGCACGGCGGGAGTCTTGGCCGGCACGCCGGACTCGAGCAGCGCGACCAGCGCGAGCGCGCTGTCCCACACCGGCGACAGGCAGGCCTGCACCCGGATGCTGCCGTCGCCGCGGCGGATCATCCAGCGGTCGTGCATGCCGTCGAGGCCCTTCCGGATCACCGGGTGGTCGAGCCCGTAGCCGATCGCGTGGAGCGCCATCAGCGAGTACACCCACGGCGGCTGGATTCCGCCCCAGCTACCATCGGCTTCCTGGTGGTCGACGACCCAGCGCTCGGCGGCCTCGCGGGCCTTGGCGCGCAGCGGATGCCACGGCAGGCGATGGTACTGGTGCAGCACGCGATCGAGCCCGAGGAACACGCGGTCGAGCGCGTCGCGCGGCTGGATCGACACCGCGCCGCCGCCGCGCAGATCGGCGAGGCTCGCCGACGCCGGGACCGGCCGCACCGGTCGATCGTTCATCAAGAGCAGCAGCGGCACGATCGTCGCGCGCGCCCACGACGAGAACCGGTAGATGCTGATCGGCCCGCGCTCGGGCAGGAGGATCAGCTCGATCGGCATCGCCGGCAGATCGTCCCACCGCCACTCGCCGCACAGCGCGAGCCAGATCCGGGTGAACACGCGCGCGCGGCCCAGGCCGCCGTGCGCGAGGATGAACTGCCGTGCGCGCTCGAGGTGCGGCCCGGCATCGCCGGTCAGCTTGAGCGCGAAGTAGCACTCGATCGTCGTCGAGAGGTCTCCGGGCGCGCCGCGGTACAGCGCCCAGCTGCCGTCGTCGCGCTGGTAGCCGCGGAGATCCTGCGCGACGCCGCGCCAGGTCGCCTCGTCGCGAGCGCCGAGGAAGTGCGTCATCAGCACGTACTCGGCGTCCATCGTGGCGTTCGACTCGAGCTCGGCCCACCAGAAGCCTTCGGTGAACTGGGCGCGCCAGAACCAGTCCTGCGAGTGTTCGATCGTAGCCTCGGTCGTAGCCTCGGTCGTAGCCTCGGCCTCGGCCTCGGCCTCGCCGCGGGGCTGCGTGGCAGGGCTGGCGGGCGCACCCGGCGGCGGGCTTGCGTTCGGCGCGCCGGGCCCTGGCGCGCGCGCGACTTCAAGCTCGGTCATGCGCTGCGCTCCTGTCCGTGGTGGCGCGCGGCTGCTGGAACCAGCGTACCGCCTTCTCCAGCGCGATGCGCACGGGAGTCTGCGGCAGCCCGAGCTCGCGCACCGCGCGCGCGCTGCTGGCGAACCGGATCTCCTGCGCCGTGCGCACGCCCTCGAGCGGGACGCGGGCGCGACCCCGCAGCGTGCCGGAGACCAGCGCGTCGGCGTGGGCCAGGCCGAGCGCCACCGCGTAGGGCAGCCGGATCCGCGGCGCCTTGCGGCCCGAGATCTGCGCGACGAGCTCGAGCAGCTCGCGCATCATCATGTTGGCGTTGCCCAGGATGTAGCGCTCGCCGCGCTGGCCGCGCTCGAACGCCAGCCAGTGGCCCTCGGCGACGTCGTCGATGTCGACGATGTTCATGCCGGTCTCGAGGTAGGCCGGCATGCGGCCCGCGAGGAACTCCTGGATCACCGCGCCGGTCGGCGTCGGCTTGATATCGCCCCAGCCGACCGGAAACGTCGGGTTGACGATCACCGCGTCGAGCCCGCGCTCGAACGCTTCGCGGACCACCTGCTCGGCCAGGAGCTTGCTCTCCTTGTACGGCCCGGGCGCGCCGGTCGCGACCTGGCGCTCGTCGGGGATCTCGCCGTCGCGCATGCCGCCGATGGTCGAGATGCTCGAGGTGTGGACGAGCCGCGCGCCGACGGCGCGCGCCGCCTCGACGGCGTTGCGGGTACCGTCGACGTTGATCGCGTGCAGCTCGGCGGCCGACGCGAAGAACGAGTACAGGCCGCCGACATGGAAGACCGCCGTGCAGCCCTCGGCCGCGGCGCGCACCGCGGCGGCGTCGCGGAGATCGCCGTGCACCGCCTCGATCGCGCCCGGCTCCGGCACGTTGGGCACGGTGCCCGGCCGGAGCAGCGCGCGCACGGCGACGCCCCGGGCCACCAGCACGCGCGCCACGGCGCCGCCGATGAACCCGCTCGCGCCGGTGACCAGGGCCTTCATCGCGCGGGCTCCGCGGCGTGCTCGGTGAAGCTCCCCAGCATCGGCGCGAGGCGACGCAACGCCTGGGCGAGGGCGCGGTGCGCGGTGCGCGCCCGTAGACCCAGCCGGGCGAGATCGGTCACGGCGCGCGGACCGCCGAGCGCGTAGCGCAGCGCCGGGCCGAGATAGCTCGGCGTCGCGGTGCGCGTGAACGCCGGCAGCTCGGCGTCGAGCGGATCGAACACGACGCGGACCGCGAGCCACGGGATCTGCGCTCGCTGGGCGGCGCGCGCCGCCGGTCCGCTCTCGAGATCGACCGCGAGCCGGCCGGGCCGCGCCAGGGCGCGCTTCTCGCCGGGAGTGGCCGCGACCTGCGTCGCGCACAGGATCTCTCCCTCGACGAACTTGCCGCCGCCGGCGAGCGCGCCGCGCGCCGCGCGCAGCACGGGCTCCGCCACGGCGATCGACGCGCCGGCCTCGTCGATCACCGACGAGGCGAGCACGAGGTCGCCGGTCGCGAGCGACGGATCGAGCGCGCCCGACAGCCCGCAGCTCAGGATCAGCCGCGGCTTCTCGGCCGCGATCACCTGGGCCGCGCCGCCGCCGACGCCGACCGCGATCCCGATCGCGCGGGTCTGGCCCAGCCGGCCGCGCACGGCGTCGCGGCGAAGCTTGGCGCCGAACACCTCGGCGACGCTGCGCAGCTCGATCGGCAGCGCGGTGAGCACGAGCACCGGGCGCTCCTCCCACTCGCCCCAGATCGAGGTCTCGCTGGGCTCGAGCGCGCCCTTACGGCGCTCCCAGATCCGCTGGGCCTTGGCGGCGCTGTCCTCGCCGGTCAGCTCGACCGCGGCGATCTCGTCGATCGCGACGCGGATCCGCCGGGTCGCGGACTCGTCGAACAGCTCGACGTGCGTCGGGGTGCGGTCGTAGACGAAGCCGACGAGCTTCTCGCCGTTGCGCTTCCCGACCGTGACAAAGCCGCGGTACTCGAACGCCTGGTCGATCTGCTCGCCGAGGCTGCCACCGACGTTGCCAGAAGATGGTTCGCTCATCATAGCCGCCCGGTGATCATCGAGGCGACCGTCGCGCCCATCCCGCTCGCCGAGCCGAACGTGGCGTTGACCGCGCTGGGTTCGAAGCCGCAGTGGACCATGCAGTCCTGGCAGCGCGGATTCTTGCTCGCGCGGCCGTACTTCGACCACTCGGTGTCTTCCATCAGCTCGCGGAACGTCTCCACGTAGCCGTCCTGCAGCAGGTAGCAGGGGCGCTGCCAGCCGAACAGGTTGTACGTGGGATTACCCCACGGCGTGCACTCGAAGTCGCGCTTGCCCATCAGGAACTGCAGGAACAGCGGCGACTGGTTGAAGCTCCAGCCCTTGTGCGGATCTTCCAGCATCCGCGAGAACAGCTGGTGCGACTGCTCGCGGTGGAGGAAGTGATCCTGATCGGGCGCCTTCTGGTAGGAGTAGCCCGGCGAGATCATCATGCCCTCGACGCCGAGCGCCATCATGTCGTCGAAGAACCCGCGCATGCGCTCGGGGTTGGCGCCCTCGAACAGCGTGGTGTTGGTCGTGACGCGGTAGCCGCGGCCGACCGCCTCGCGGATCGCCTCGACCGCGGTGTCGTAGACGCCGTCGCGGCACACCGAGAAGTTGTGCTCCTCGCGCGGGCCGTCCATGTGGACGCTGAAGCTCAGGTGCTTGTCGGGCTCGTACTCGTCGAGCTTCTCCTTGAGCAGCAGCGCGTTCGTGCACAGGTAGATGTAGCGGTCGCGCTTGATCAGGCCGCGCACGATCTCGGGCATATCGGGGTGCAGCAGCGGTTCGCCGCCGGCGATGCTGACCATCGGCGCGCCGCATTCGTCGGACGCGTCGAGGCATTGCTCGACGGTCAGGTGCTTCTTCAGCAGCGAACCTGGGTACTGGATCTTTCCGCAGCCCGTGCACGACAGGTTGCAGCGGAACAACGGCTCGAGCATGAGCACGAGGGGGTAGCGCTCGCGCCGCGTGAGCCGTTGGGTCATCACGTAGCGAGCGACCGTGAGCATCTGAGAGACGGGGATCCCCATGGGGCGGTTCCTTTTTAGGCGTTCCTGGGAGGAGGCGCTAATGCGCTTGGGTATGACGTCCGACGCTCAGGTCGGCAACGTTCGTTGTCGTTCAAAAGATCGGTTTTGTGCATCGCTGTATCCCCGGAGGTGTCCGAAATCGAACGCTGTCGAAAATCATACGACTGTCGGAATTCAATACGGGTAACCGATCTCGACGTAGACTTTGAGGCCCTCGCCGGCGGCCGCCACATCGATGCGGCCCACGATGTTGGGGTGGACGAACGCGCGCATGCCGACGCCTACCGCCACCTGCGGGCGCGACAGCGCGTTCGCGAAATCATCGAACACCTGTCCGACCGCGACAAACGGATCCGCGCGCCAGTCCGCCACGACGCCCGCGACGCGGGTTCGCAAGAGCCGGATGCGCTGCTCGGTCTCGACCGTCCACGCCTGGCGCGCGACGAACCGGCCGGTGCCGAACCCGCGCATGAGGTACGAGCCGCCGAGCGTGCTCTGCTGATAGAACGGCGCCTCGCCATCGGTCACGGCGGTCCACGCGCCGTGCGCCGCGCCCGAGAGCCATGACAGCTCGGGCCACACGCCGCGCGCCTGCGCCCCGAACCGCAGGAAGCTCGGGGAGCGCTGCAGGCCCTCGACCACGGCGCCCGAGGCCTCGATCCGGATGCCTTGCTCGGCGTAGTCGCCGCCCTCGCGATCATCGTAGCGCACGTCGAGCCCTTGCCACGCCACGCTCGATCCGCGCATCCCGGGCACGTCGGGGAACCGATCCGGAGCGAGCGGCAGCCCCGGCACGCCGCGATCTTCGACGCCGTCGTGCTCGATGCCTGCGCTCGCACCGATGTTGACCGGGCCGAGCAGGTTGCGGCCGCGGCGGCCGGTCAGGAACGCGCGCGCGCCGGTGAAGCTCGCCTCGGCCATCGCGGGGGCATCGGGCCCCAGGCCGTAGAACCGCTCGAAGATGCTGCGCTGGACCCGCAGCGTGGCCTCGTCGGTCCACGCGCCTTGCGCGGCAGGCAGCCGCTGCCAGGTCACGAGCAGGTTGTAGTTGGTCTCGGTGCTCGCCGACGCGATCACCGAGAGCGTGGTCTCGGGATCGGGGTAATCGTAGAACCGCAGCGTGCCCGTGTAGTGGATGATCGAGTTCCACGTCAGGCTCGGGGCGAAGATCCAGTGGGTGCGCGCGTCCGACGGGCACACGTGCACGAACACCGGCATCGCCCCCCACGTGCTGCCTTCGTTCGGATCGGTCGCCCACACCGGGAGCGGGACCGTCTGCGTCTCGAGCGCCTTCCCACAGTCCTCGGCGCGCGCCTCCCCACGGACGGCGACGAGCCATCCGGCGACGAGCACAGCGATCGCGCGCGGGGTCACGGTGAGGCGGTCCTGTCGACCCCGGCTTGCGCATCCTTGATCCAGAGCGGGGCGTCGACCGGCTCGGTCGTGCGCGCGGCGAGCGCGAGCGCGAGCGCGCGGGCGTAGGCCGCGTGGGCCTCCTCGCGCGCGTCGTTGGCGGCGAGCGCCTCGGCGAGCACGAGCTGGTTGTCGGGCGCGTTGGGGAACCGCTGCACCGCGGCCTTGGCCTGGGCGAGCCCGGCCTCGGGATCCCCGGGCCCGATCGGCCATGATGGGGCGCGCAGCAGGATGATCGCGAGCACGCGGTGCGGGCCGCCGGACTCGAGATCGGGCGACTTGGCGATCGCGATGTGCAGCAGGTCGACCATCTTGCCGAGCGCGTCCCGGGCGGTCGATTTCTTCTCGCGCGCCTGCTGGCCGAGCGCGATCGCGAGCCGGTAGTCGCACTCGATGTTCGCCGGATCGCGGCGCTGGCACCACTGGCCGGTGTCGACCGCGCGGCTCGCCAGCTCGTCCTTCGCGATGCCGGCCTCACGCTCGATCCGGAACGTCATCGCGCGCATCGCGCCGAGCAGCGCGTCGGTGCGGCGCTCGTCCGCGGCCGCGGCGTCGAGGTACAGATCTTGCGCCGCGGCGGCCTGACCGGATTCGAGGCGTCGCAGCCATGCCGCATCCGCGTCGCGCAGCAGATCCTCCGCGCTGCGGCCGTGATTGCGACCCGGCGCGATCGCGCCGACCGGGCGTGGCTCGTGCAGGGCGGGCGCACAGGCCGACCACAGCGCGCCGCCGACGATCAGCACGGCGATCACCGAGGCGGCGGCATCGAGCGAGAACATCACCACGCGCGTCATCGCGACGCCTCCGCGAACGCTTTGCGCGCCGCCCCGAGCGCCTTGTCATCCAGCGGGACGAACCCGGTGAGCTGGATCGCCTCGAGCGTCTCGGCGGCCGCGTGGTCCTGCGACAGGCCGAGCAGGCTGCGCGATAGCGCCTGCCACGTCGCCTCGGTCAGCCGCGCGTCGATCGTCGCGATCACCCCGGCGGGCACCGGCGGTGAATGCGCGATCACCTCGAGCTTGGCGCCGAACGGCAACGAGGCCAGCGAGGCCTCCTGCGTCGCGTCGACCAGCACCGCGATCGGATCGCCGTTGGCCGCCTTGCGCAGGCTCGACAGCACCGCGGTCGACTGCACGATCTTCGCGCTGGCGGGCAGCGCGCCGAAGCCGCCGAGCACCGTGCCCCGGATGAAGCCGGGGGCGAACGCGATGTTGGTGGCGATCGTGAATCCGGCGAGGCCGCCCGCGGAGGTGACCTTGCCTTTCTGTGCCACCAGCGCCCAGCGCTCGAGCGCGGCCCGGCCCTTCTCGACCACTTGCAGGCGCGCATGCAGGCCCAGCGCCTGCTCGTGCTGCAAGAAGAACGGCAACGAGACCATGGCGATCCCTGCGGCCTTGAGCCGCGTGACGCCGCCTTCGTCCGATGGATCGTAGACCGCGGCGAGCGGGAGCTGCGCCTTCTTCGAGATCGCCGCCGCGAACGCGTCCATGCGAGGCTGCGCCTCGTCGGTCGTGCCCGGCGAGCCTGGCGAGCACACCACCAGGGTCGGCTTGTCGGGCGCGGCCTGGACGGGCGATCCGGGCAGCGCGAGCGCCGTGGCCGCGGCCAGCGCGAGCGGCGCGGTGAGCCTCAGTCGGGCGACGCGCGGCGTCGATTGGCGAGCGAGGGACTGATCATTCATGCGCATAAGGTATTTTTTCTTCTCGGAAAGAGTAGCCGCCGCAATCGGCTACTCGAGATCATGACTGGAAACTCGACGCTGTCGTTTTTACGACATCTTGACGGGCCTCGTCGTCGCCGCTAAGCCCCTTGGCGATGGCCACGACGCGTCGTGCGGTTCGACGACCTATTGCCGCAGTTATCAGGGAGCTCGCCCATGCATGGCTTTGGCCATCACGTACCCTGCAACGGCGCTGGTGGCCACCCGCGATCGGCCTGGGCTACATCGCGCTGATCGGCGCGCTCGGGGGCCTCGAGGGCCAGCACGTGATGCTGGGCCTGCTGGGGTTCCTCGACGCGTACAACGAGAAGACCCGGTTGTTTCTCCGCACATTCCTGCCGTTCATCGCCACGGGAGCGATCTACGACTCGCTCCGCTACAGCCTGGCGCCGCTCACCGAGGGCCGCGTCCACGTCGCCGGACCCTACCTGTTCGACCGGGCGTGGTTCGGGATCCAGGGTCAGACCCTCAACGAGGTGTTCGCGGTCCACCACTGGGCGATCGCCGATCTGATCGCGGGCCTTTCGTACCTCTTCTACGTGGCCGAGCTGCTTTCGCTCGGCATGATCGAGTTCTTCGCGGGGCGCGCGGCGCACGCGGCGCTCGTGGCGCGATGCTTCTTCACCGTCAACCTCCTCGGCTTCCTGACGTACTTCGTGTACCCGGCGGCGCCGCCCTGGTACGTGTCCGCCCACGGGCTGGGGCCTGCACAGATGAACATCGCTCCGTCCGAGGGCGCGGCCCAGCGTTTCGATGCGTTGCTCGGCACGCATGTATTCGAAAACGCGTACAGTCACAGCGTTGAAGTGTTCGGTGCGATCCCCTCGCTGCACGTGGCGTATCCGCTGATGGCGGCGGTCCTCGCGTTCAAGATCCGGGAGCTGCGCTGGGCGCGCTGGCCGGCGCTGGTCTACGTCCCGGTGATCTGCTTCAGCGCCGTGTACCTGCAGCACCACTACGTGATCGATGTCCTGATTGGTCTTGGCTTCGCGCTGAGCGTCGTGATCGGGATGCTGGCCCTGGAGCGTCGGCGCGCAGCGCCGGCGAGGTGAATGGTCGCACCCGATCGAATCTCGCGCGCGTTCGCAGGGCTTCTGCGCAGGCGAGCCGTCGTGCTCGTCCTCTACGCGCTGCTCGTGCCGATCGCCGCCATGCTGGCGACCCGGATCCCGAGCCAGGGCGCGATCGCGGGGCTGATCATCCCGACCGATCCCGATGTGGTCGCGACTCGCACCTTCCAGGCGATCTTTCCCGAGTCGGAGATGGTGCTGCTGGTGTTCGAGTCGGACGACCCGTGGTCGCCGGGCTCGCTGGCGCAGCTTTCGCGCGCCAAGGCCGCGCTGGCCCGCGTGCCGCACGTCGCGACCTTCTCGGTGCTCGATGCGCTGGCGCGCGCGCGGCCGGGCGCCTCGCCCGAGGTGCTGCACCAGCTCGCCGCCGGGACGAAGTTCTTTCGCAGCCAGGGGCTCGTCGGCGAGCACTTCCTCACGCTGATCGCCAACCTCGACGTCCACGGCGGCGGCGAGCGCGACGCCGCGCTCGCCGCGATCGACGCGGCGCTGGCGGGCGCTGACGTCGGGACCGTGCACCAGGTCGGCGCGCCGCGGGTCAACGCCTGGCTCGAGCAGCAATCCGCCGCGGCGACCTCGCGGTCGTTCGCGATCTTCGGGATCGTGCTGGTCGCGGTCACCTGGTTTCTGTACCGCTCGCTGCACTCGCTGCTCGCGATCCTGATCGCGCTCGGCGCCGCGGTCGCGATCGCGGTCGGCGCCGGCTACGTGCTGGGGTTCGCGTTCACGATCGTCTCGGCGCTGGTGCCGCTCACCGTGATGGTCACCACGCTCGCCACGCTGACCTACCTGCACTCGCGGTTCGTCGATCAGCCCGAGGCCACCACGCTCGAGGACCACCACGTCGCGGCGCTGCGCAACAAGCTCTTGCCGATCACCGCCTCGACGATCGCCGCGGCGATCGGGTTCGCCGCGCTCTCGGTGTCGAGCATCCGGCCGATCCGCGAGATGGGGCTCTGGACCGCGCTCGGCCTGGTGATCTCCTGGGTCGTCTGTTACACGCTGTTCCCGGCGCTGCAGCGCAGCCTGCGCACGCCCACCCGCCGCCGCGTGGCGGTGCGCAGCGAGCTCTACGATCGGCTGTCGGGCGCGCTGCCGGGGCTCACGTATCGCCTGCGCTGGCCGCTGGTCGCGATCGCGTTCGTGGGGTGCGCCGCGGGCGTGATCTCGATCGTCGGCCTGCCGGGCGTGGTCCCGGGCATTGCGCTCGAGGTCGACGCGCTGTCGAACATCGATCCGGATACCTCGCTCGCGCATGACCTTCGATGGTTCCGCCGAGAGGTCATGGACCTCAACGTCGCGCGCGTCTGGGTCCACCTCCCCGCGCCGGCGGCGACCGAGCCCGCCGTCCTGCAGGCGATCGACCGGTTCTCGACCGCGCTCGAGGCGACGACCGATGTCACCGGCGTGTCGGGGCCGACCACGCCGCTGCGCATGCGCAGCTACTTCGCGGGCCACGGCGAGGCGCTGCCGGCCGATCCGCAGCGGTTCGCGCAGGCGGTCGGCGACGTCGAGCAGCTCATGCTGACCTTGCCCGACTTCCGCAGCTTCATCGACGTCGACAAGCTCGCCGACCTCCAGCTCACCGTGCTGTTCCGCAACGGCGACGCCGCCGGATACACCCAGCTGGCGCGGCGGATCGCCGCCGCGTGGGACCAGATCCGCGCCGCGTCGCCCGCGCTCGCCGGCGCCGAGCTCCACGTGGTCGGCGAGTCGATGCTGCAGACCAAGGTCGGCGCGAGCCTGGTGCCGACCCTGGCCGAGAGCTTCGTGATCACGATCGTCTTGATCCTCGTCGTGTTCCTGCTGGTGTTCCGCAGCGGCCTCGAGCGGCTGCTCGCGATGATCCCGTCGTTGTTCGCGCTGCTCGTCACGTTCCTCGGCATGCGCGTGTTCGGCGGCTCGCTCAACGTCGCGACGATCATCATCGCGACCACCGTGCTCGGCACCACCGAGAACGACCAGATCCACTTCTTCCACCACATGCACGAGCGCGCCGGCAGCGGCATCGAGGATCGGCTGCGCCACGCGCTCCGGGTCTCGGGGCGCGCCGTCGTGTTCGCCACGCTGATCAACGCGGCCGGGTTCCTGGGGCTGGCCACGTCGGCGTTCCCGCCGCTCCGCCAGTTCGGCGTGATGACCGCGGCGGCGTTCGTGCTGGCGCTGATCGCCGACTTCACGGTGCTTCCGGCCGCGCTGTGGATCGCCTCGCGCGAGCGCCCGGGGCCGCCGCCGCCCGCGTGATCCGCGCCGCAGCTATATAACCGCCGATCGCCGGCCACCGGATGGCCTTGGCGGCCGCGCGCCGGGCGGCGATTTGCGGCTATCATTTTCGTCTTGGGGCCGGGCCAGGTCCTGGCGTCGACGCACGGTGCCGCACGTGGTCGATGTTGCGACGACGTGCGGCTGGACAGGAGACGAGGGCATGTTGATCCTCCCGACGAGGGCAAGCACGGACGGCCAGGCGCGGGCGCAGAAGCTGCTGCAGGACGTCGTCGATCAGCGGGTGCACTGCACCCTGGTCGTGCTGGGCGATGGCGACCGCCCGCGCGAGATCGCGTCGCGCGCCGACCGCCGCGCCGAGAACAACCCGTTCCGCGGCGTCGTGCTGATCCCCGATCCGGCCGTGCTGGTCGGCAGGCCAGCGTTCAAGCTGCTGCTCGACCAGCAAGCCGCCGGCGCCGAGGCGATCGCGCTGACGATCCGGTTCGAGCTGTCGAGCACCCTGCGGGGCGACGACGCGACCGATTTCTACGCGCTCGAGCAGGCGTTCACGGCGGCGGGCGCGGGCGAGGTCGCGAGATGAAGCGCCGGCTGCTCGGCTGGCTGGCCGGCGGGCTGGCCGGCTGCGCCAGCGCCCCGGCCCGGCCGCCATCGCTTCAGCCGCTGGGCGATACCGTCGCGTTGACCGAGGTGACCGCGACCGGCGACCGCGTTCCGCTCGCCGGCGATGGCGTCGCCGAGGTCGATATCAACAGCCGGATCGAGGTCCAGGTCGACCGCGCGCGGGTCCAGGATGTGCTCGCGCAGCAGCCGGGCGGCGATGCCGCCCAAGCCCAGCGGGTGAAGGCCAGGCTCAAGCAGCTGGGCGAGCTCACGCGCCAGCAGCAGCAGATGGTCAAGCAGCTCGTCGACCTCAAGGGGGCGTGGCTCGCCGAGGGCAGCACCAGCGTGCCGACCGAGGCGCTGCAGCGCGCGGTCCGGCAGTTCAACCAGGCGCTGGCGCCGCTCAACGCGTCGATCAAGCGCTACGCGGTGGCCGCGGGTCAGTCGACGGATACCTACTTCGGCCAGCCCGGGTTCGACGGGGTCTACAAGGCGCTCGACGACGAGCGCCAGAAGGTCCTGGCCCAGGCGGCCGCGCTCGCCAACGCCACGGGCCTGCGCTGGCGCATGCAGGCCGAGCTGACCGGGGGCAAGCCGATCCACCTGCAGAACTACGACACCTACCCCGATGGCACGTTCACCGTGGTCGACAAGCTCGCGCCCGAGGCCCAGCTCAAGGAGATCTCGGCGCAGTTCGACGAGGCCAAGCAGCTGGCCAAGGACGTCAAGGATCTCGCGGGGCTCAAGGACGCGCTGATCAAGTCGGCGGTGACCTCGCTGCAGGGCGTGCTGACCTCGCTCCAGGACAGCCTGCGCGGCGACCTCACCACGCTCGCGCCGGTGGTCCAGGCGATCCCCGACGCAGCGCTCTCGATCAAGGAGGTCGCGGCGGTCAGAAAGCAGCTCGACGACCTGGTGCCGACGCTGCAGGCGATCCAGACCGGCTGTGCGCCGATCCTGGCCGCGATCAAGAAGGGCTCGCTCGGCGGGGTCAGCGTCGCGCAGGGCGAGGCCTGCCTGCACGCCGTGCAGTCGCACGGCAGCGACCTCCTCACCCAGGCCAAGGCCGCCGGCGCGGGCGCGCTCGCGCTGATCGATCAGGTGAAGAAGGATCCGGCCAAGTTCACCGGCGTGTTCCAGCCAGTCCAGGACCTGGTGCCCAAGCTCCTCACGGTCGCGGCGCTGCAGCAGTGGGCCGACACGATCACCAAGGGCTGGACCGAGCTCAAGGCGTTTCTCCAGCTCAGCAGCGACGCCGCCGCCGCCACCCAGTGGACGAGCGATCAGCAGACCGATCACCTGTTCGCCGAGATCACCGATACGGCGATCGATCTGCGCCGGACCGACCGCAAGGAGGGCGACTTCCTCTACTTCCGGCCGTCGATCGTCAAGCAGGACGGCGCCGCCGCGCTGATCGGCACGACCACCGATATGCGCGTCGTGCGGATGGGCGCCTATATCGACGTCAGCGCCGGCGTCGGCTTCGTCGACCGCAGGGACGGCCACTGGGGCCCGTTCTCGGCTGCGCCCGGCGTGGTCGCCGCGGTCCACTACCACAGCCGGCCGACCACGGGCTGGGCGCGGCTGTGGAACGCCGTGCGACCCGGCGTCGGCGTCCACTTCCTCTATCCCGATCTCGGCTCGAAGCAGGTCAACGCGATGGGCGTCGCCACGGGCGACGATCCGTCGTTCGAGCTCGGCGTCGGCGGCACCGTCACGGTGTTCGGCGATCTGCTGCAAGTCGGCGCGGGCTACGACCTCCAGGTCAACGCGAGCTACTGGTACGTCGGCTTCGGCCTCGACACGCTCGCCAAGCTCGGCGTGCGGTTCTCGCCCGGCAGCTGAATGGACCCGGCTGCCGCGGACGGGGAATCGCCCGAAAGCCTGGCCGCCGACCGGCCTCCTGTCACGGCCGTTCGCCTCAGACGGTGAGAGACGATCTTCATGGAAGTTCAAGCGACCTGGAGGCACCGTCGGCGCATGAACCGCGCGCGTCTCGCTGCCTGTGCGCTCCTGCTGGTGCTCGTCCCGGAGGCCAACGCCCACTTCGCGCTCACCCGCCCAACCGCCTATTCGGTCCAGGCATCGGACGGCTCGCCGCAGAAGAGCGCGCCGTGCGGTCAGTCCGATCCGGGATCGCCGATGACGCCGACCCACGCGGTGACCAGCTACCACGAGGGCGACACGGTGACGGTCACCATCGAGGAGAAGGTCTTCCACCGCGGGCACTATCGGGTCGCGCTCGCCGACGATCCGTCCAAGCTGCCCGCCGATCCGCCGGTCTTGGCCGACGCCGACTCGGCGTGCGGCACCGTGATGATCCAGGATCCGTCCACCGCCGGCGTGATCGTGGACAACATGTTGCCGCACACCACGGCGTTCTCGGGCGCGCAGTCGTTTCAGTTCACGCTGCCCGCGGGCAAGACCTGCACCAACTGCACGCTGCAGGTGATCGAGTTCATGGCGAATCACGGGCTCAACAACCCCGGCGGCTGCTTCTATCATCACTGCGCGCAGATCTCGGTCCTCGCCGCCGGCACGCCGCTGCCCGACGCGGGCCCACCCGATGCCGGTGCGCCGGCTTCCGCCGGAGGTGGCTGCGACGTCGGCGGCTCGGGCAGCGCGCTGGCGCTCGCGCTCGGTGCGCTCGGCCTGGTGGTTCGCCGCCGCCGGGGCTAGCTACCGCCCGGGCGCGAGCGCCGACATCGCGGCCTCGCACGCCTTGGCCAGCTGGTCGCGCATGAGCTCGGGGCCGCGCGGGTCGCCGCTGGCGATCGCGTCGCGGATCAGCACCGATTGATCGTAGGACGCCGCCATGCGGCCGGGCTGGGTCATCGCCATACGGCGCAGCCGGCGGACCGGCCCGAGCAGCGACTGATGCGTGGCGTGCAGCGTGGTGTTGTCGGCGAGCGACATCACGACCGTGTAGAACCGATCGAGCGCGGCGGTGTACGCGACCTCGTCCAACGCCTGGACCGCGGCGGCCATCTCGGCGAGCACGTCGTCGAGCCGCGCGATGCCGAGCGGGGTCCGGCGCTGGGTCGCCAGCTGGACCGCCAGGCCCTCGAGCGCGGCGCGCACCGTGTAGGTCTCCTCGACGTCGCGCGCGGTGACCTCGCGCACGAACGCGCCGCTGCGCGGCACCAGGGTGACCAGGCCCTCGCGCTCGAGCTGCGAGAACGCCTCGCGCACGGGGGTCCGGCTGACGCCGAGCCGCGCGGCGAGCGCGACCTCGGGCAGGCGCTCGCCCGGCGCGAGCAGGTTGCCGATGATCGCCTCGCGAAGCGCGGGGACGACGATGAGATCGCGCAGCGCGTCCGTGCCGCCATCGGCGTGGCGCGGGGTCGCGCGCAGCCGGCGAGCGATCGCGGCGAGTGCGTCAGGCATCGCGGCCCTGTGTACACAAAAGATCGCGCCTTGCGTTTCTGATCGGACAGTGAATACACTGTATACACATGACAGGGCCTGCGACCACGGAGCCGATTATCGCACCGCCCGGGGGCCGCATCGAACACCAAGGTGACGTCGTCGTGATGACGATCGATAATGCCGCGGCCGGCAACGAGATCACCGGCGCGATGTTCGATGCCATGCTGGCGGCGCTCGCCCGCGAAGCGGCCGCGCCGCGGGCTCGCGTGCTGCGGATCCGCGCCGAGGGCGAGGCGTTCTGCCTGGGCCGCGAGCGCGCCGGTCGCGACGAGCCGGCGATCCGCGCCGAGGTCGCGCGGCTGATCGCGCTCAAGCACGCCGTGATGGTGAGCCACCTGATCTCGGTGGCAGAGGTGCAGGGCAACGCGGCTGGGTTTGGCATCGGTCTGGCCGTGGTGTGCGATTTCACCCTCGTGGCCGACACCGCGGTCCTGTCGTTTCCCGAGATGCGCAGTGGGCTTCCACCGGCGGCGATCATGGCCTACCTCGGCCGCTACGCGCTGCCCAAGCGGATCTTTCCGCTGATCCTGCTCGCGCCCGACTTCACGGCCGGCCACGCTCGCGACATCGGCCTCGTCACCGAGGTGGTGCCGCGCGATCAGCTGCGCGGCGAGGTCGACGCGCTGGTCGAGCGCATCCTCGCGATGGACGCCGATGCGGCCCGGCAGTGCAAGGCGTACTTCCACGCCGCGCAAGACGGCTCGCTCGAAGGCAACTTCGCCGAGGCGACCGAGCTCCTCACGGCGCGCACCCTGCGCCTGCAGGCCCCGCGCGGTTGACCTGAGCTGACCTGGCGACGTCTACTCGCAGGCGTACCCGCGATGCCCGTCCATGCAGGTGCCCGCCTCGACCGCTTGCCGCTCGCCAGGTTTCACCGGCGCATCCTGTGGTTGATCGGGATCGGCATGTTCTTCGACGGGTTCGACATCTACGTCGCGTCGACCGTGCTGGGCGCCACGGTGCACAGCGGGTTCTCGACGATGTCGGACAGCGCGATGTTCGTCTCGATGACGTTCCTCGGCATGACGATCGGCGCGCTGGGCACCGGGTTTGTCGGCGACCACCACGGCCGGCGATTCACCTACCAGGCCAACCTGATCGTGTTCGGCCTGGCGTCCCTGGCGTCGGCGATCGCGCCGAACATGGCGTTTCTCATCGCGTGCCGGTTCGTCATGGGGATCGGCCTGGGCGCCGAGAACGTCGTCGGCTACGCCACACTCACCGAGCTGGTCCCGCCGCGCGCGCGCGGCCGCCAGCAGGGCCTGATGGCGGTGTTCGTCGTCACCGGCTTGCCGGTCAGCGCGCTCGCCGGGCTGGTCCTGGTGCCGTGGCTCACCTGGCGCGTGATGTTCGTGCTCGGCGGGGTCGGCGCGATCGCGGTGTGGTACGCGCGCAAGCGGCTGCCGGAGTCGCCGCGCTGGCTCGTGGCGGCGGGGCGCGACGCCGAGGCCGAGGCGCTGCTGCGCGCGATCGAGCGCGAGGTCGCGGCCGAGCACGGCCCGCTGCCGCCGGTGGCGGTCGCGGCGGCCGCGGGGGCCTCGCGCAAGCTCGGCTCGCTGGTCTCGCCCGCCCTGCGGCGGCGCCTGGTCCTCGGCAGCTTGCTGCTGATCGTGATCAACACGCAGCTCTACGGCTTCATCACCTGGTTACCGACGTTCTTCGTCCAGCAGGGCGTCGATATCGTCACGTCGTTCCGGTTCGCGTTCGTGATGTCGCTGGGCGCGCCGGTCGGGGCGGCGATCGGCGCGTTCACCGCCGATCGGTGGGGCCGCAAGCCGGTGATCGTCGCCGCGTCGCTCGCCGCGATCGCGGTCGGCGCGGTGTATCCATTCGTCGGCGACCCCGCGCTCCTCATGATCACCGGCGTGGCGCTGGTGATGCCGATCTACGTGCTGGTCGCGGTGCTGTTCGGGATCTACGTGCCCGAGCTGTTTCCGACCGAGGTCCGGCTGCGCGCGTCGGGGATCTGCAACGCGTTCGGGCGCGGCGCCACGATCGCCACGCCGTTCGTGGTGGTGTGGCTGTTCGGGCGCTACGGCGTGACCGGCGCACTGGCATTCATGATCTCGCTCTTGATCCTGCAGATCGTCGCGGTGGCGGTCTGGGGCATCGAGACCTGCGGCCGCGCCCTGGAGGACGTCGCGGCGACCGGCCACCCGTAGCGAGCTGCGCTGTGTGACTGCGAACTCCACCAGGCGCGCCTGCCGGTGTGCGTTAGCAGGTATCCACCTCACCGAGCACCATCGCCGCGCGCGGAGCCGCTAGCCTGCGGGCTTCGCCCGCCAGGAGACAACGCATGGTCCGGATCCGTCCGCTCGTCGTTTCGTCTTTGATGCTCGCGGCCGCATGTACGTCGGAGTCGCCGCCTACATCCCCTGCGCCGGGTGGTCCTGGCGGCAGTCCGCCGGGACCCGCCGGCGGACCGACCGCGATCACGCTCGACATGGCCGTGCTGTCGAGCGACGCCACGGGAGCGCCGCGCTTGATGCGCGCGATCGCGCCGCGTCCGAGCGCGGCAGGCCAGACCGCCGAGCAAGCCGCGCGCGATCACGTCTCGGCGCTGGCGTCGCTGTGGCTCCCGCAAGGCGCGCCCATGGCGCTGGTCGAGGCCGGCACCCAGCGGCTGCGCAGCGGCGCCACGATCGTGCGGCTCGCGCAGCAGGTCGACGGCGTCATCGCGCACAACGCCGAGCTCCGCGTGATGATGCACGAGGATGGCTCGCTCGCGGCGATCTCGGGGACGCTGCTGCCCGCGCCCGCGACGCCGCGGTTCGTGTCGTCGGCGAGCCTGGCGCTCGAGCGCGCGCTGGATCAGGTCTACGGCGCGGCGCGACCACGGCCGGCGATCACCGTCGGGGCCAACCAGGCGGGCTGGCAGGCGCTGGCGGTCGTCGCGGGGACGTCGCTGCGCGTGAGCCGCGCGCGCGCCCGGCGCGAGATCGCCACCCTCGGCGGCGCGCCGGCCGCGGTCTGGGCGGTCGAGCTGTTCGGCGACGCCCCGGCGGACCCGCTGGGCGATGCCAGCATCGCGACGCCCGCCGGTCGCAACGTCCTGGTCGGCGACGCCGACGGCCGGATCGTCGGGGACTCCGACCTGATCCAGCGCGACGCGTTCGTGTACCGGGCGTACGCCGAGGCCACCGGCAACCGGCGGCCGCTCGACGGCCCGCTGCAGAGCTTCGACCCGCATCCCACCGGCCTCCCCGACGGTTCGTTCCCGGGCCCCGGGACGTCGAACCTGGTCGTGATGGAGGCGTTCAACCACACGCTGGATCCGTGGCTCCCCGGCGACGCGACGACCACGGCCGGCAACAACGTCGTCGCGTTCTCGGATCTCGACGGCTCGGCGAGCCCGAGCGACGGCGACCTGCGCCCCGAGGTCCGCGCCGGCCGCGTCCTCAACTACGCCTACGATCTCTCGCGCGAGCCGCTCGCCACCCCCGATCAGGCCAGGGCCGGCGCGGTCAACGCGTTCTTCGTGACCAACTGGCTCCACGACTGGTGGTACGACTCCGGGTTCACCGAGTCGACCGGCAACGCGCAGGTCGATAACTACGGTCGCGGGGGCGTGGGCGGCGACCCGCTGATCGTGTTCGCGCAGAGTGGCGCGCTGGCCGGCGCGCGCGACAACGCGTTCATGGCGACGCCGGCCGACGGCGCATCGCCCAGCATGTTCATGCTGCTGTGGAGCGCGGGCACGCTGACCACGCTCACCGCGCCGTCGGGCGCGCTGCGCAGCGAGCCGTTCGTCGCGCCGCCGCACACGTTCGCGCTGACCGGCCCGCTGGTGGAGGCCAACGACAAGGTCGGGTCGAGCAACGATGCCTGCGAGCCGCTCGTCAATGACCTGCGCGGCGCGATCGCGCTGGTCACGTATGCCGGCGCGTGTGGGTCTGGCATCATGGTCGATCACGCCCGGGCGGCGGGCGCGATCGGCGTGGTCCTCGCCGACGGTGCGCTCGACGATCCGCGGCGGTTCGCCGGCAACGCGGCGGCCGGCATCCCGGGCGTGGCGATCGGCAGGACCGCGGGCGCGGCGCTGCTGGGCCAGCTGCGAACCGGCGCGGCCGTCGTCGTCACGCTGACCAGCGCGCCGACCGGGGTCGAGCGCGACGGCGATCTCGACAACGCGATCGTCTCCCACGAGTGGGGCCACTACCTGCATCACCGGCTCGCGATCTGCGATTTCGCGGCGCAGTGCAGCGGCATGAGCGAGGGCTGGGGCGACTTCGACGCGCTGATGCTGGTGCTGCGCGACGGCGATCGCCGCGACGGCAGCTACGCGCTATCGCCCTACGCCGTGGGCGACGGCACGTTCGACGCCGGCTACTTCGGGATCCGCCGGTTCCCCTACAGCATCGATCGCGGCAAGAACGATCTCAGCTTCCGCCACATCGCCGACGGAAGCCCGCTGCCGACCGCGACGCCGGGGCTCCTCCATGGAACTGCCAATAGCGAACCCCACAACACGGGCGAGGTCTGGGCGAGCATGCTGTGGGAGACGTTCAACGTGCTGATCGACGCCCACGACCTCCCGGTCGCGCGCCGCCGGATGTCGGACTACGTGGTCGCCGGACTGCTGCTGACGCCCCCCGAGGCCACGTTCACCGAGGCGCGCGACGCGATCCTCGCCGCCGCCGGCGCGCTCGACAGCGACGACATGCTGCTGCTCGCCGGCGCGTTCGCGGGCCGCGGCCTGGGCTCGTGCGCGGTGGCGCCGACCAACGATGCGGCCGGCAACGCCGGGATCGTCGAGAGCGGCACGATCGCGGGCGTGCTCGAGGTCGGTGGCCTCAGCCTGATCGACGATGGCGTGTCGTGCGATCACGATGGCGTGCTCGATCCGGGCGAGTCGGGCCTGCTCCACGTCAAGGTGGTCAACGCCGGCGTGCTCACCGCCGAGCAGGTCACGGTGACGCCGGCCACCATGAACGCGGGCGTCCGGTTCGGCGCGCCGGTCGTGCTGCCCACGCTCGCCGGGTTCAGCAGCGCGGAGGTGGTGATCCCGGTGACCCTGCTGCCGACCGCGCCGCGCGACACCGATCTCGCGATCACCGTGCGGGTCACCGCCGAGGAGGTGTGCGAGCGCGCGGGGGTGTCGCGCGCGCTGACGGTGCGGACCGGGATCGACGAGGTGGCCGGTGCGTCCAGGGTCGATCACGTCGAGACCGCGATCACGCCGTGGACGCGCACCGGCGACGCCGGCCTGTGGAGCCGCGCGCAGGACGGAAGCGGCAACCACGTCTGGTTCGGCGCCGACGCCGACGTCATCTCCGATACCCAGCTGGTCTCGCCGCTGTTGACCGCGAGCATGACCGAGCCGCTCGTGGTCACGATCTCGCACGCCTACGATCTCGAGGCCAGCGGTGGGGCGCTGTTCGACGGCGGCGTGATCGAGCTGTCGTTCGATCGCGGCGTGTCGTGGATCGACGTCGCCAGGTTCGGCGCCGATCCGGGCTACACCGGCACGATCTTCGTGGGTGCGAAGAACCCGCTGGCGGGCCGGCCGGCGTTCAGCGGCACGAGCCCCGGGTTCCCGGCGCTGCGCCCGCTGGTGCTGAACTTCGGCACCTTGTTCGGCGGCAAGTCGGTCCAGCTGCGGTTCCGGATCGGCACCGACGAGGCCGTGGCGCAGACCGGGTGGATCATCGACGACATCGCGGTCAGCGGCATCGTCAACACGCCGTTCCCGGCGGTGGTGACCGAGCCGTCGACCTGCACCGCGCGCCGGGCCGAGGACGTCGCGGGCAGCGCCGTGGTCGCCACCCATACGGCACCGGCGACCAGCCTGGATGCGTTCGATGCGGTGTGCGTGAGCTCCCCGTAGCCTGCGTGCGTCGGGCCAACGTCGGGCCAACGTCGGGCCAACGTCGGGCCAACGTCGGGCCAACGTCGGGCCAACGTCGCGCCAACGTCGGTATGAGTGCCGCGAAATGCGACACTGTCGTGGAGAATGGGAGTTTCAGCCCCTGTCGACAAATTTCAGGCCTGGCGTGCGAGATCCCACATCCCAGAGAGATCCGCTATCGGATCCGGACATAGTGCTTGGTATCAGCGGCCACGAGGTGCGTTCCCGGCTGGGACAGGCTTATATCGGGCGCCCCAATGCAACGGCTCCTTACAGTTTTTCTGTGCAGTGGTCTTCTTGGCTGTATCGTTGACACCGGCAGCGCGGACGACGGGATCGTCGCGCAATCCCTCCTTCGAGCGCACCTGGTAGTTCCGCAGATCATCGACGCGAATCCCCCCGGCGCGCGCGGCGGCGACGTCCTGATCGACGGCGAGTACGATCTCGTCGAGCGCAAGCTGTTCATCGGGCGCACCGGCAACCCCTCGGCGGTGCCGGTCTCGTTCGTGACCGAGCGGCTGGTCCTCGGCCGCGGTCAGATCAAGTTCACCACGATGACCGACGGCGCCACGACCACGGTGGCGGCTTCGTTGACGTTTTGCGGTGCAGGTCTGGCGCTCACCTACACGAACTGGCCGACCACCGGCACGACGCGCGCGTTCGGGTTTGGGGCCCGCGGCGACACGCTCGAGCTCTACGACCAGAACGTGGTGAGTACGTATCGGCTCCGCGCCGGGACCCAGTCGGGGATCGAGTACCCCGCGGCCGGCGCTGCGTGTAAGCAGGCTCCCGGCGTGTGCGGTGGCCTCGCCACTGTCGGCGCGTGGGTGACCGAGAAGACCGTGGCGGCCGCGCCGCCGGTCGGCACCGCCGGCAAGCTCGTGCTCGAGACACCCTATGTCATGGAAAGTGATGTCTATTATAACGGGGCGCCGCCGAGCGGCAGACGCGACCGGGCCAGCCTCGTGGCGCACGCCGACCAGACATTCGAGCTCGTCCAGGAGGTCGACCTCCGGGGCGCGACCCGGCTGTCCGGAACGTACACCACCGTCGGGAATGCGCTCACGTTGCACGTGACCTGCTCGCCGGTCGGGGCCGTCTCCCTGCCGCTCACGTTCAGCGCCTGGCCGGGCACGCTGCAGACCCTGCAACCCGGTGGGTCGAATCACGACACCGGTGCGGAATGCATGACCTATCATGCTGTGAAGTAATCCCGGGTTTCCGTCCGTTCAGCGTAAGCTCGACGCTGAGACGCGACGTACCGGGATGTATCGATGAGCTCACGTGCGACCGACACCGAGACGCCGCTGGTCCCCGTCTCCTATTGCGCGCGCTTCGTGGCGATGCTGGAGGCCCGCGGCCATCACGCCGATCAGGTGCTGTCGGGCACCGGCTACACGCGGGCGCAGCTCGATGCGCCCAACGCGCGCATGCCGCTCGGCGCCGCGGGCCAGATGATGTGGAACGGCGTGAAGCTGGCGCGCGACGCGTCGCTCGGCCTCGAGTTCGGGCTCGCGCTCAAGGCGTCGTCGCATGGCTGGCTCGGCTTCGCGCTCATCACCTGCGACTCGCTGCGCGACGCGATCTTGCTGGGCGAGCGCTACATGGACGTGCGCGCGAGCCCGTGGCGGATCCGGCTGATCGTCGAGGGCGACACCGCGATCATGCGGTTCATCGAGATGGTCTGGGTCGGCGCGATGCGCACGGTCGTGCTCGAGGCCGTGCTCGGGGCGGTGATCCGGCTCGGTGAGTTCATGCTCGGCGAGTCGTTCGCCCAGCCGGCGATCGAGTACTGGTCGGATGCTCCGGAGCAGCCCTACCACCACCGGTTTCGCGATCAGGTGCCGCGCGTGCGCTACAACTGCGCGACCAACGAGGCGCGGTTCCCGGCGCGCTGGCTCGATCGGCCGCTCGCGCTGCGCGAGCCGGTCGCCAACCGCGAGGCGATCTTCGCGCTCGAGGCCGAGCGCAAGCTGCTCGATCCGAGCGACGATCTGTTCGAGCGCGCGCGCGCGCTGCTGGCCAACCCGGCGAACCGGTTCCCGGATCTGGAGGAGGCGGCGAGCCGGCTCCTGGTCTCGAGCCGGACGCTGCGGCGGCACCTCAGCCGCAACGCGACCACGTTCCAGGCGCTGCGCGACGAGCTGCGGCGCGCCCGCGCGATCACGCTGCTCGAGCAATCGCAGCTGCCGATCGACGACGTCGCGGAGTCGCTCGGCTACTCCGACGCCGCCGGCTTCGTGCGCGCGTTCCAGCGCTGGACCGGCGAGACGCCGAACAGCTACCGCAAGCGGGCGCGCCAGCGCGGCGCTGATCGACGCGCCGTCCCCAACGCTTGACGGGGCGTCACTCGAGCGCTGCGTCGATCCGGTTCAGCGCCAGAAAGCCGGCGATCAGGTCGCGCGCCGGCTGGGCGCGATGCGCGGGCACGGTGATCCGGTGCTGCCAGCTGCCGCCGTCGGCCAGATCGAAGCGGCCCCACGAGCGGATCGCGCCGAGCGTCTCGAGCTCGCGCAGGAGGCCGCGCGCGACGCCGTCGTAGCGCCCGCGCGTGTGCTCGTCGTCGCCCGCGACGACCAGCGTCGTCCCGGCCGGCGGATCCTGCGCGATGTCGCGGATCCGATCGATCGCGAGGGCGTCGCTCGTGGCGTCGCCGGTCGCGGTCGCCGCGGCGCGGGCCTCGGCGAACAGCGCGGTCGCGGCGCGCTTGGTCAGGCGCGCGACGTCGCGCAGGGGCGGCGCGGGCGCGGCGATGAACAGCGGCTCGGCGTCGCCGCCGCGGATCGCGTCGAACCCGACCCGGGCGCCCAGCGACAGCCGCGCCAGCCAGCGCAACCAGGTCGGCAGCACCGCGCCGAGCGGCGCCGCGCCGACCTCGCGATCGCGCACGAGCGGCACCGCGAGCAGCAGCGCCCAGCCGAAGCTGCCGAACCAGCCGAGCCCGTTGTGGCCGAGCGCGCGCGCGCGGACGAACCGCCGCAGGTGCGGCCACGCCGCCTGGAACACGGCGTCGCGGCCGTGGTCCTCGAGCGCGGCGGCGAGCAGCGCGGCGTCGCGCGGCCCGGAGCGCATCCGGCGCGCGATCTCGCCATCGCCGGTCACCACGGTGACGTCGACGCGGACCCCGTCGAGCGTGCCGGACATCCGCGGCGGCGTGGTCGGGATCGGCGTGAGCCCCAGCGCCGCCGCGAGCCGCGCCGGATCGTCCTCGGAGACCAGCACGTCGACATCGTCGGCGTGGGCAGGGGCGTAGATGCTCGAGCCGAACGCCTCGACGGTGGCGCGCGGATCCGCGGCCGCGCGCACGCGTTCGAGCACGCGGGCGGCGGCGTGGAGGGGCAGGTCCGGCGGGGTTCTCGTCATGGCCCTGCAACGTATGAAACAACCCGCCCGCGCGGGGAAGTTTCCGCCGCCGGCGCGCGGTTTGCGCCGCGGCGCCCGTCACAGGTCGGTCGAGACGCTCACCGCGCGCAACAGGTCGATCGCGGTGTGGACCTGCGCCTGCTTGGCCTCCGCGAGCGCGACCGCGTCCTTGCCCAGGAACAGGTGGAGCGGCCCGTCGCCGCGCTCGTAGACCTGGATCATCGCGTCGGCGGCCTTGACCGGATCGCCGGGCTGGTTGCCGTGGATCGCGTCCACGTGCTGCGCCTCCGACGCGCGCGCCGCCGTGTAGCCCGCGATGGGGTGCGACGGGCGCCGCATCGAGCCCCCGCTCAGGAAGTCGGTCCGGAAGTAGCCGGGGTACACCAGGGTGACCTTGACGCCGAACTCCGCCAGATCCGTGTGCAGCGCCTCGGTGATCCCGGAGACCGCGAACTTGGTGGCGCAGTAGATCCCCCAGCCCGGGAAGCCACCGACGTAGCCGGCGATCGAGCCGATGTTGAACACGTGGCCGGCGCGCCTCGCCCGCAGCGCGGGCAAGGTCTGGCGCAGCACGTTGAGCAGGCCGAACACGTTGACGTCGAAGTTGTGGCGCGCCTCGGCGTCGGTGACCTCCTCGACCGTGCCGAGCTGGCCGAACCCCGCGTTGTTGACGACCACGTCGAGCGCGCCGAACCGATCGTGCACGGCGCGCACCGCGCCGGCGAGCGCGGCCTCGTCGGTGAGCTCGACCTCGAGCGGCAGGAACGCGGCGGTCGCGGCGCCCAGCGCCTGGGTCAGCGCGGCGAGCGAGCGCGAGGTGGCGGCGACGCGGTAGCCGCGCGCGAGCAGCTGCTTGACGAGGTCGCGGCCGATCCCCTTCGAGGCGCCGGTCACGAACCACACGTTTGCGTTGGTTTTGGTCATGCGCTCACGATGCGACGCGCCGGCGCACGGGCGGTAGACCGATTCACCGACTTGCTTGCCTGATCCTCCAACCCGATGGTAGACCCCCGGCGTGCACGACCTCGTGGAGCTGGCCCTGCGATACGCCGCTCGGCCCGGCAGCCACGCCACGGCGATCTCGGCGCTCGGCATCGTGCGCAGCGATCGGCCGTCGCCGCGGATCCACTCGGTGCACCGGCCGTCGCTGTGCTTCCTCGCGCAGGGCGCCAAGGAGGTGATCCTCGGCGCGGAGGTCTATCGCTACGCCAGCCAGGAGTTCCTGTTCTCGTCGGTCGATCTGCCGGTCACCGGCGAGGTCACCGAGGCGAGCCCCCGGCGGCCGTACCTGTGCCTCGTGCTCGCGATCGACCCCCGCCAGGTGTTCGACCTGGTCAGCGAGGCCGGCGATGCACTCCGGCCGAGCCGCACGTCCGGGCAGGCGATGTTCGTCGAGCGCCGCGACCCGCGGATGTCGGATGCGTTCCTGCGCTTGCTCCAGACGCTGGACAGCGCCGCCGAGGCGCGGGTGCTGGCGTCCGGCGTGATCCGCGAGATCACCTACCGCCTGCTGTCGGGCCGCTACGGCGATGTCGTGCGCGCGCTCGGCGTCGCCGATAGCCAGACCCACCGGATCGCCAAGGTGATCGAGCGGCTCAAGCTCGAGTTCGCGAGGCCGCTGCGCACCGCGGAGCTCGCCCGGCTCGCCGGGATGAGCCCGTCGTCGTTCCACCAGCACTTCAAGAACGTCACCGCGCTGAGCCCGCACCAGTACCAGCAGCACCTGCGGCTCCAGGAGGCGCGCCGGCTGCTCGCGGCGCCGCACGAGAGCGCCGCCGCGATCGGGTTTCGCGTCGGCTACGAGAGCGCCTCGCAGTTCAGCCGCGAGTACGCGCGGCTGTTCGGCCTGCCGCCGAGCAGCGACGCCAGGCGCATGGCGGCGCCAGAAGCCCTGCTCGGCAGGCCGGCCGAGCCCCGGCGGGCCGTCGCGCGGCGAGGCCGGTGATCGGGCGCCCCGGCGCTCGGTTCAGGGGAAGCTGACCACGTTGACCGGCACGGTGCCCGACGGCGTGGTCGCCCCGGTATCGTTGATCACGTGGGTGATGACGCCCTGGAAGTTGAGCGACACGGTCAACAGATCGTGGAACCGCACGCCGGCGACCGCGGGCACCTCGAAGGCGTGATAGGCCGTCACGGACGGATTGACGTTGAAGAAGTTGTAGCTGCCCAGCCCCCACGCCTCGTGGCTGGTGACGCCGGCGCCGACCTTGTACGCGGCGTAGCCGTTGACCCCGGTCGGGCTGATCCAGGCCGCCTGGTTCGGAACGTCATACGGCATCTCGTTCTGGAAGAAGATCGTCTTGCCGTTCTGGCCGTTCCAGCTGACCTGGAACTTCTGGTAGTGCTCGACGAACAGGCCGGTCGCGAGGACGTTGTTGCCATTGACGAGCACGCCGGTATCGGCCGTGTTGATCGTCCAGCCGACCGTGCCGGCGTTGCCGTGATCGGCGCGCCACGCCCAGGTGTGATCGATGACGACGTCGTTGCTGTTGACCGCGAGGCTCGTGGTCGCCTTGCCTACCGTCGCGCCGCCGATCCGGAAGAACACGTCCTGGATCGTCGTGGGGTTCGCGGCGTGGCTCGCGCCGGCGCCCGCCGGGCCGACGGTCAGGAGCGCGGCCGAGTTGGTGGCGCCAGCGTCGAACAATAGGCCCTTGATCCGGACGCCATCGACGTCGGCGACCTGCATCGCGTTGACGCCGTTATCCGGGATCACCGTCGGGAAGCCGATGCCGAGCACCACGGCGTTGGCCTTGGTCACGTTGAGCGTCTGGTTGACGTGGTAGATGCCCGGGGTGAAGAACAGGTTGCAGCCCGAGGCCAGCGCGGTGTTGATCGTCGCGGCGGTATCGCCGGCCTTGACGACATAGAACTGGCTCATCGGCAGCGACGTGCCGGGGGTGCTGCCGCTCGCCCAGCTGGGGCCGGACGCATTGCTGCGCAGCGCCGGCAGGAACACGCGGTACTTGCCGGTGCTGTCGACGTACAGGTAGGGCACGTCGCGCGACACCGGCGTGGTGCCGAGCGTGGTCTCCGGTGGGCTCGGGAACGTGTTCGCCGGCGCGCCGCTGGTGCCCGAGAACACCATGTTCCACACGCCGCCGGCCCAGCTGCCGAAGTTGCTGTCGCGCGTGTACCACTGCTGCTGCGAGATCGACGACGTCTGGCCGGTGACCCGGGTATCGGCGATGTAGCCGCCGCTGGCGAACCCGAAGCTCGCCGGGAACAGGAACAGGTTCCCGCGGACGTCGATGCGGCGGAACGGCGCGGCCTGCGCCACGGCCCAGCGGTTGGAGCCGCCGCCCGTGTTGATCTCGAGGTTCTCGGCCGACCGCCAGAAGTTCTGCAGCGCCACGCCCTGATCCGAGGCGTTGAACGCATCGACCGTCACGTCGCCATTGATGACCACGTCATCGGGGTTCTGGCCGAGCCCGGCGACCGAGGTGTAGAACCCGACGTCGTCGTGCACGCTGTAGGCGCCCGGCTTGAACAGGTGCGCGATCCGCCCGGTGCCCATCTGCGCGCTCTGGGTGTCCTTCTGCGCGTTGAAGTCGGCGTCGAGCTGCGCCTGGATCGACGCGGTCGCCATGCTGGTGTCGAAGATGCGCACGTTGGGGCCGAAGTTCGGGGTGTCGGACTGGACCGGGCAGGTCGCGCTCGCGGTGCCGATCGTGAAGCTCGCGCTCGCCACGGCGGAGTTCGTGAGGCCGCTGCTCGTGGCGATCGCGTTGATCGTCGTCGAGCTCGCCACGCTGATCGGCCCGGTGTAGAGCGTCGAGCTGGCGGTCGGGGTGGAGCCGTCGAGCGTGTACCGGATGCTCGCGCCGGCGGTCGCGCTGGTGATCGTCACCGTCTGCGCCGTGGTGAAGCTGCCGCCGGCCGGGCTGAACGCCGGGGTCGCGACGGTGCCCCCGGAGCTGCCGCCCTGGGTGTACGTGAAGTGCGGCGTGTCGAACTGCGGGCCGCTCTTCTCGTAGGTGAACCAGTACTCCAGCACGAAGCCGGTCGGCAGCGTGACGGTGAACTGCCACGTTCCTCCGTTGTTGGTCATCCGGACGTTCTGCTGGCCGTCGCTCGGTGACAGGTAGTGGAGGTCGACGTACAGCGCAGCGGTCGTCGGGGTGAACGAGATCTGCGCTTGCGTCGTGCTGAGCTGCGCGACGCCCTGGGTGTAATCGGTCGCGGATCTCGCGATTCCGCCATAGGCGATGATCGCGAACACAGCCAGCGACGCGGCCAGCGCGAGCTTGGCGAAACCGCGCATCCAGCGAGGACGGCGGACCGGGAGAGCCGGGACAGGAAGATGTTGATTCATGTAGTGAACGCTTTCAGGGAGTCAAAACCACGTTGCATGAGAGCGTACTCTCGTGCCGCATCGTAGACCGCTGACTCCGAGTCATGAAAGACTCCACGTCTGAAATAGACCGAGGCGGCTTCGACTCGCGCGTTTCGGCACATTCAACGCGATGCGTTGGCTCGCACGCGACCGCGCCATGCGTCATTGTGCCCGCGACCACAGGCCAGTGCGCAATGGCGATCGGCGCCGGGTCCTACCCTCGGCGCAAGTGACGTAAGCGGCATGGCCGCGCCGCTCCGCAGCGCAGCGCACGAGATGGTTCCTCTGCGAATTGTTTGTAGTGCCCGCCGCACGGCGTGCACCACGTGCGCGTGCACACCGTCCCCGGATCCGTGGATTGCGCTACTCGGGTCCGGAGCGCTCCTCGCGCGTATCACCGGCCCATCTGACACTGCGTGTCGAGGGCTTCGCCCGCCACCACGGTGCGGCGTTCGTGCTTTGCGCGCGGTCCTATCTGGCCTATTTTGGCGCCGCTGTTCCGCCCTTGCCGGAGAACGCCATGGACCGCTCATCGCCCCGTCATGCCTGCCGCCGTTTGACCTTCGCGGCCACCGCCCTCGTGGCGGCGACCCTCGGCTTCGCGACGCGAACCGCGCGGGCCGCGGACCAGATCCCCGATGGTAATTTCGACGCGGCGCTCGGCGCCTGGTACGCGTACGGCGTCGCCGCCGGCCCGTCGCTCACCGCGGGTGCGCTGTGCGTCGACACCCAGGATGGCACGGTGAACCCGTGGGACGCCGCGATCGGTCGCAACGACCTCCCGGTGATCGCCAGCGAGGGATACCAGCTCTCGTTCCAGGCCCGGGCGAGCCGGGGCGTCGTCATCAACGCGAACTTTCAGCACGCCTCGGGCGGCTTCGAGGTGATCGCCGGGGCCACGCCCGCGATCACCACCGACTGGCAGACGTTCACGATCAACGGCACCGCGCAGACCGGGTTCGCCGATGGCCAGGTCGTGTTCCAGATCGGCGGCAAGGGCGCTTTCACGATCTGCATCGACAACGTGAGTCTCCAGGGTGGGGTCTCGGCGCCGCCGTACATCCCCGATACCGGGCCGCGCCTGCGCGTGAACCAGATCGGCTACCTGCCGCTGGGGCCCAAGGGCGCGACCCTCGTCACCAGCGCCACCGCGGCCGTGCCGTGGCAGCTCCGCAACGCCAAGGGCGCGGTGGTGCGCGCGGGCGCCACGACGCCCCGGGGCCTCGACCCCACCTCCGGGCAAGCGGTCCACACGCTCGACTTCAGCAGCTACACGCAATCCGGTTCGGGCTTCGTGCTCGTGGCCGACGGCGAGACGAGCTATGCATTCGACATCTCGGGCCGCCTCTACGAACCGCTACGCAAGGACTCGAAGACGTTCTTCTACACCAACCGCAGCGGGATCGCGATCCTCGACTCGATCGCGCCGGGCTACGGCCGCGCGGCGGGCCACCTCGGTACGCCGCCCAATCAAGGTGATACCGCGGTGTCGTGCCAGGCCGCCCGCGACTTCATGAACTTCTGGACGTGCGATCGTAGCTTTGTCCGCGACGTCACGGGCGGCTGGTACGACGCCGGCGATCACGGAAAGTACGTGGTCAATGGCGGCCTCTCGGTGGCGCTGCTCATGTCCGAGTACGAGCGCAGCCTCACCGCGCGCACCGCCGATCGCGGCGCGCTCGGCGATGGCACCCTGCGGATCCCCGAGGCCGGCAACGGCGTGCCGGACATCCTCGACGAGGCGCGCTGGGAGCTCGAGTTCCTGTTGCGCATGCAGGTGCCGGCGGGCTCGGCCGATCCGGGCATCGCGCCCTACGCGGGCATGGCGTTCATGAAGGTCCAGGACGAGGCGTGGACCGGCTTGCCGCTCGCGCCGTCGGCCGATGACAAGCGCCGCGAACTGCACCGGCCCTCGACCGCGGCCACGCTGAACCTCGCCGCGGCGGCGGCCCAGGGCGCGCGACTGTTTGCCCGCCATGACCGCGCGTTTGCGGCGCGGCTCTTGACCGCGGCGCGCACCGCCTACAGCGCCGCCAAACGCGTGCCCGACCTGTTCGCGCCGGACGCCGATGGCAACTCGGGCGGCGGTGCGTATGGCGATCGCGACGTGCGCGACGAGTTCTACTGGGCCGCGGCCGAGCTGTTCCTCACCACGGGAGAGGCGGCGTACCGCACCGACGTGGTGAGCTCGCCGCTGTTCGCCGGTACCGCGTTCTCGGTCGACGGCTTTTCATGGGCGGCCACCGGCGCGCTCGCGCAGCTCGACCTGGCGACCGTCCGCAGCAACCTGCCTGGTCGCGACAAGGTCCGCGCGACGGTGGTGAAGGCCGCAGACGCCATCCTCGCGGTCCAGCACCGCCAGCCCTACGCGCAGCCCTACGCGCCCGCGAGCAACCAGTGGGTCTGGGGCTCCAACAGCCAGATCCTGAATAACCTCATCGTGATCGGGACGGCCTACGACATCACGGGCGCGTCGAGGTTCCGCACCGGGGTGCTCGAGGGAATCGACTACGTGTTCGGGCGCAACGCGCTCAACATCTCCTACGTCACCGGCTACGGTCGCGTGACGTCGCAGAACCAGCATACCCGGCTGTATGCCCACGAGCTCGATCCGGCGCTGCCGCACCCCCCGGCGGGCAGCATCGCCGGCGGCCCCAACTCATCGCTGCAAGACCCGCTCGCGCAGAGCAAGCTGCAGGGCTGCGCGCCGCAGTTTTGCTACATCGATGATATCCAGTCGTACTCGACCAACGAGATCGCGATCAACTGGAACGCGGCGCTGTCCTGGGTCGCGTCGTTCGTGGCCGATCTCGACAGCGGCGCCAATCACTGACCGCTGGGTCGACTGGGCCGTACCGGCGCACCCGTAGGCTGCGAGCTCGGTTCCCGGCGTGCGCTCGCGCGCTTCGCGGGCAGCTTTCGGCCCGCCGTATTGAGCGCGACGGCGGCGCGGATGAGCGCCTTGAACGCCCTCGCGTCGATCTGCTCGCCCTCGTGAATGTCGATGGCGCGCCTGACGTTGCCATCCAGGCTCGCGTTGAACAGCCTGGCGGGATCTTTCAAGGAGGCGCCTTTGTGGAAGGTCAACTTCACGATCGCCTTGTACGACTCTCCCGTGCAGATGCCGCCGTCATGGGCCCATACCGGGGTCCCTCGCCACTTCCACTCTTCCACCACGTCAGGGTCGGCCTCGCGGATGAGGGTGCGCATCCTGGCGAGGGCCTCGCCTCTCCAGTCACGCAGCTCGGCGATCCTCTCCGTGATCAGGGTGGAGGCCGACTTGACCGCCTCCTTGGGTTGACGCCTCATCGTGCGGCCTTTCGCGGGTGATTGCGGCGACTGAACGCGGTGCCGAACAGGACGGTAGCAGGTCTCGTGCGGCCGCATCAACCGGCGATCACTCCCGGTCCGGTGAACGCGCTGTCGAGTGAGTCCTCCGCGGACAGACTGTCGATCTGGATCGGAGGGCGAGAGCTCTCGTGGTGGCCGTCATCATCGGGAGAAACGGCTACCTGGCCGCGCGCTGTTCGATCGCGGTGACGATCTTGTCGACGATGCGCTGGAAGTCGTCGCGGTCACGGTCGTCCAGCGACGCGGTGATCTGCTCGGCGAGCTCGCTGCGCACGGCCTCCACGCGCGACATGATCCGCTTGCCGCCGGCGCCGAGCTGCAGCAGGTAGGCGCGCTTGTCGGTCGCGCTGCGCACGCGCCGGACCCAGCCGCGCTTGATCAAGGTCTGCAGCGCGCGGCCGGTCAGCGCCGGATCGGTCTCCGTGGCGCGTGCGAGCTCCGCCTGCGAGATGCTGGGCGACCTGGCGATCTGCTTGAGGAAGCGCACCTGCGCCGACCCGAGCTCGAGCTGCGCGTACTCGCGTGCGGTCAGCGCCGCCAAGCTACGCTTCAGCCTGGCGTAGGTGTCGAGGAACTCGTGTGCGAGGCGGCGAGAGGACACGCGGTGAAGCTATCATGGGGAGGCCAGGCGTTGAACGAGCTTGACGATCATGGACGGGTCTAGCATCATCATGGACAGGTCCATGATCACGCCTTGGTATTGCTACCTGCTCCAGCTGCTCGCCGGCGCGCTCGTCACCAACGGCATCCCGCACTTCGTGCAGGGACTGTCAGGCGCGGCGTTCCAGTCGCCGTTCGCCACGCCGTCGGGCGTTGGCGAATCGTCGCCCCAGCTCAACGTGTACTGGGGGTTCGCCAACCTCGCGGGGGGCAGCGTGGTGCTGGCGAAGCTCGCGCCGCCGTCGGCCGAGAATTATCTCGGATGGGCGTGTGTCGGCCTGGGCTCACTCGTCATGGGCACGTTCGCGGCGAGACATTTCGGCAAGGTGCGCGCCAGGACGGTGGCCTCGTGACCCTCGCGATCGATCCACGCCGCACCGCGCTCCTCGTCATGGACTTTCAGGCCGACATCGTGGCCATGCTCGGCGACAGGGCCCCGCCGCTCGTCGAGCGCGCGGCGGCGGTCGTCGCGGCGGCGCGCGAGGCGACGCTGCCGATCATCTATGTCGTCGTGGGATTTCGGCCGGGCTACCCGGAGGTCAGCGCGAACAACAAGGTGTTCGCCGCCGCCGTCAAGACCGGACGCTTCACGACGACCACGCCGGGCGCTGATATCGTCGCTGGCATGAAGCCGGCGCCCGGCGATGTCGTGGTCGTGAAGCACCGCGCCGGCGCGTTCCCGAGCACGGATCTCGACATGGTCCTGCGCGCCAAGCAGGTCCGCACGCTCGTCATGCTCGGCATCTCGACCAGCGGCGTCGTGCTGTCGACGCTGCGCCACGCCGCCGACCTCGACTTCGAGATCATCCTGGTCAAGGACGGCTGCGCCGACCCGGACGACGAGGTCCACCGCGTGCTCACCGAGAAGGTGTTCGTGCGCCAGTCGACCGTCGCGACCTGCAGCGACGTCGTCGCGAGCCTCGCGCGGTGACCGTGAGCGCCTCCGATGCCGGCCGCGGCATGTTCCGCGCGCTCGCGACCTACAACTACCGGATCTGGGCGGGCGGGGCGCTGGTGTCCAACGTCGGGACCTGGATGCAGCGGATCGCGCAGGACTGGCTCGTCCTCACGCAGCTCACGCACAACAACGCGACCGCGGTCGGCGTCGTCACCGCGCTGCAGTTCGCGCCGCAGCTCTTGCTCCTGCCGCTCACCGGCGTGGCCGCCGATCACCTCGACCGCCGCAAGCTGCTCATCGCGACGCAGGGCGCGATGGGCGCGCTCGCGCTCGGCCTGGGCGCGCTGACGGTGCTGGGCGTCGTCCAGCTGTGGCAGGTCTACGTGTTCGCGCTGTTGCTCGGCGTCGCGACGGCGTTCGATGCGCCGGCGCGGCACACGTTCGTCGCGGAGCTCGTCGGCGAGGCGGACCTGTCGAACGCCGTGGCGCTCAACTCCACGTCCTTCAACGCCGCGCGCATGATCGGCCCGTTCGTGGCGGGGGCGGTCATCGCGCGCGTGGGGAGTGGGTGGGCGTTCATCGCGAACGGCGCGTCGTTCGCCGCGGTGATCGGGTCGCTCCTGTGCTTGCGCGAGCGCGAGCTGCACCCTCGAACACGCGCCGGGCGAGACGCGAACCTCGCGGACGGCTTTGGTTACATCTGGAGCCATCCGGAGATCCGCAGCGGGCTCGTCATGCTGATGATCGTCGGCACGTTCGGCATCAACTTCCCGCTGTTCATCTCGACGATGTCGGTCTCGGTGTTCCACGTCGGCGCCCCCGAGTTCGGGTTCTTGACGTCGGTGATGGCGATCGGCTCGATCATCGGCGCGCTGCTGGCGGCGGCGCGCGCCAGGCCGCAGCTGTCGCTGCTCGTGATCGGCGCGGCGACGCTCGGCGCGGGCCTCGTGGTCGCGGCGGTGATGCCGAACTACCAGCTGTTCGGGCTCGTGCTGATCGTGATCGGCGTGGCGGCGCAGACGTTCACCACGACGGCGCTCGCGCTGGTGCAGCTCACGACCGAGTCGCAGATGCGCGGGCGCGTGATGGCGATCGCCCTGGCGATCACGCTCGGTGGTGTGGCGGTCGGCGGACCGATCCTCGGCCGGGTCGCGGATAGGTTCGGGCCTCGCGCGGCGCTGGTCGTGGCCGCGGCCTCCGGGTTCGTGGCGGCGGCGATCGGCCTGCGCGCGTTGCTGCGCGCGAGACCGTAGCACGCCATCGGCGCTTCGCGGCCTTGACTCCGGCCGAGCTGCGGCTCGAGCGGCAACGACGGGCGGCTTGCGCTTCAGCGCGACCGGAGCGGGACGCCGGGCACGCACGAATCGTAGACCGCCAGCGAGACGCGCGCGGTCGGCCGGGCCCGTAACCAAGGCACGCCGTGAAACTCGAGGTCAACCGCGCAGACCACGATCGGCCTCCTGCGGGCGACGGTCTCGATGCGGCGGAGCACGCCCGCCAGCATGGCGCCGTTGCACGGGGCGTACAGAAAGAACACCGATCCATCGAGCTCGACGTCGGCGGCGTTGGCGTGGACGAACGAGACGAGCGGCAGGCCGAGGGCAGCGCAGCGCGCCGTCGCGAGGCGAACGAGCGGCTCCTGGATCTCCACCCCGCACGCGCGCGCCCCGGACAGGAGGTGGGCGAGGATCACCACCCGACCCAGCCCCGACCCGAGGTCGACGAGCTCGTCGTCGGGTTGGATCGACGCCTCGATCACCATCGCCAGGATCTCGTCGACGCCGCTCGGCAGATACGGCACCGCTCCGCGTGGCAAGGTCGCGAGATCGGGCGGTGGGTCCTCGAACCCGAGCAGCTCGTCGAGCCAGCCATCGCGATCGCGCGACGGCACGTCGCGCAAGAGCTCGAACAGCGCGCGGCCGCGCAGCGCCCCGGACTCGATCCCGGCGCGCGCGGCGCTCGGCGCGGCGCGATCGATCCCGGCAGGCTGGGGGCACGAGCGGGCGTCGGTGGCGCAGGTTGCCAAGGGGGAGGTCTCCGGGGAATCACCATAGCCCGAGACGCCGCCGGGCCCAGGGCCGGCGTTCACTTCCGGTGGACCCTTCGCGCGAGAGCCGCGCGCGGGGCGCTTCGCGTCGCGGGAACCCGGCTCCACGCATCACCCGACGAGCGCTTGGATCGCGGCGGCGGCGGCCTCGTCGTGCCCGCCGTCGGCGACCACGTCGGGGGGTGCGAGGACTGAAGGCTGCGGCATAACGTGATACATATCGTCTGTCTCAACGACTAGGAGACGCCGTTTCGTATCATGTCGCCCGCCGCCCCGAACAAGACCACCACGCTTCTCCGGCTCGCCCGGAACGGGCCGGTGCGCGCCCGCGACCTCGACAAGGCCGGGATCCCCCGGGCCTACCTCAAGCGGCTCTGCGACCGCGGCCTGCTCGAGCAGGTGGACCGCGGCCTCTACCGGCTCGCCGACTCGCCGGTGACCGAGCTGAGCTCGCTCGCCGAGGTCAGCAAGCGCGTCCCGCACGCGGTCATCTGCCTGCTCAGCGCGCTGCAGGTCCACGGCATGACCAGCGAGGCGCCGCACGCGGTGTGGGTTCTCATCGACCGGCACGCGCGCATGCCGAAGGTCACGTCGCCCACGCTCGAGGTCGTCCGCGCGAGCGGGAAGGCCCTCGAGCATGGGGTTGAGACGCGCGTGATCGACGGCGTGAAGGTGCAGATCACGACGCCCGCGAAGACCGTCGCCGACGGTTTCCGCTTCCGCCGGCACGTCGGACTCGAGGTCGCGCTCGCGGCGCTCAAGGACTACCTGCGGAAGCGAAAGGGTAGCATCGATGCGCTCGTCGAGGTCGCCCGCGCCGATCGCATCTACGCCTTGATGCGCCCGTACCTGGAGGCGCTCGCGTGACGAAGACGCCGCCCAAAGACATCGGCGCTACGCGCCGGACGTCTCTTCGTCGGCCTCGGCGGCGAGCGCCGCGAACAGGCTCTCGGCGGCCTGCTCGTGGGGCACGGGGACCAGCGGCGCGGCGGCGGGCTCCGTCGTCGTCTCGACGTCGCGAGCGTCGTCGGGCTCCGCGGCCTCGGGGCGACTCAGCTTCGCGCTCGGGTGCGTCAGGGTGTGGACGGCCGCGTTCAGCCAGCGTGCAGATCACGTGTCCCCTCCCGGCAGGCACCCAGGCTTTGCCCGCACGTGGACACGACGCGCACCGACCATTCGCCCAACAATCCGTCCCACCCGACGCCCAGAGCGCGTGACCTCCGCGAGCGCCTGGACAGCGCCGCGGACGAAGGACTGTCCCAGAACATCTCCCGCTTCCTCCGATTCCTCGGCCACGAGGACGGTGACGTGATCGAGCTGCAGACCCTCGGCGTGCCGAGCAAGTACGCGCCGACCACCCACTTCACGCACGCGAAGACCGTGGAGAAGGCGATTGACGCGCTCGAGTACGCCGACGAGCGCGAGCCCACCGGCAGCTACATTCTCTTCAACGCCGTCGACCCCGCCGTGGCCACGCGAGCTGCGAGCGGTGCGTGGCATGTCGCGAAGCGGGGCGAGAGCACGACGGACCGCGACGTCCGCGCGCGGCGAGCCCTCTACATCGACGTGGACGCGGAGCGTACGAGCGGCACGAGCGCGACCGACGACGAGCTCGGGCACGCCGTCGCGAAGGCGGCGGACATCCTGGCGTGGCTCGAGGAGCGCGTGCCACCGGCTGCGATCGGCGTGGGCCATAGCGGCAACGGCGCGAGCCTCTTCGTCGCCCTCGGCCACCTGGCGGAGCGACCCGAGCTCGCGCTCTCGGTGAAGGCGCTGCTCGCCGGCCTCGACCACCGCTTCAGCGACGCGCGCGCCAAGGTGGACCGCTCGGTGTCGGACGCGAAGCGGCTATGCCCGGCCTTCGGCACGACGAAGAGGAAGGGCGCGGCGGGCATCGCCGAGCGCCCGCATCGACGGACGGCCTTCGTGTGCGCGGACCAGGTGGAGCGCCTCGACGAGGCCGCCCTCACCACGCTCGTGCAGTCGCTCCGCGACGAGCTCGACGACGAGGGCCGCGCGCTGATGGACCGCGAGCTCGGTGTCGTCGCCCGCGCGCCTGCGGCCACCGCATCGGCGCGCGTGACCGCCGCGAACGCCTGCCAGGTCCCGCGCACGACGAGCCCCTTCGCTCTTGCGAATGCCGTTCCGGTTGCCGACGTGGTCGCCTGGCTCGGGCTCGACGAGGGAGACGGTCACGTGCGCTGCCCCGGCTGCGGCGAGGTGGACAAGGGCGTCGCGATCGTGGGCAACGGCCTGAAGTGCCAGCACGCACGTTGCGCCGGCAAGGGCGTGCGCGCGGGCTTCCGCAGCGTCGTCGACCTGGTGATGGAGGTGCGCGGCGTGGACGCGAAGCAGGCCGTCGAGCTGCTCGCCGCGCGTTTCGGCTTCGCCTCGTTCGGTGAGGGCGAGCGGCGAGGCGACGCCGCGCAAAGCCCGCTGCCGGCGTCCATCAACGCCACGCTGCCGAGCATCATCGTCAACGACCGGCAGCACCGCGACCTCATCGACGACGCCCGTCGCGCGGTCGTGGCGTCCAACCCGGAGCGGCTCGAGAAGGCGATGACGGCTCTGCCCAAGACGGATGAGTCGCCGCCGCTGTTCGTTCGCGCCGGGCAGGTCGTCAGGCTCACCGCCGACGAGGACGGGCCGAGGCTCAAAGACGTGGGCGACGCGACGATGTACGGCGTGCTCGTGCGGGTCGCGAATTGGCTGCGCGTGACGCGCGATGAGGAGACGGTGTCGGTCGCACCGCCCGGTGACGTGCCGCGCGACCTGCTCACCTTCCCGCCGCGCGACCTGCCGGAGATCGAGGGCATCGTGACGACGCCGGTGTTCGGGAAGACGGGCACCCTCGTGACGACGCCCGGCTACCACGCGAGCGAGCGCGTGTGGTTGCACGTCGACCGCGCCCTCGGGCCGCTTGGTGTGCCCGCGAGCCCGAACGCCGCGAATGTCGCCTTCGCGCGGGACCTCCTGCTCCACGACCTGATGGTGGACTTTCCGTTCGTCGCCGACGGCGACCGGGCGCACGCGCTTGCGGCGATGCTGCTGCCCTTCGCGCGGCGGCTGATCGACGGTCCCACGCCGCTGCACGTGTTCGAGGCGCCGGCGGCCGGCTCGGGCAAGGGACTGCTCGTGAAGGCCATTGCGATCGTGGCGACCGGCGCCGCGGTCGAGTCGCGCAGCCTGTCGCCGGTCGAGGAGGAGTGCCGCAAGATGCTGACCGCCGAGCTCGCGGGCGGCAAGCAGCTCATCTTGCTCGACAACGTCAGCGAGAAGCGGGTGCTCGACAGCCCGCCGCTCGCGGCGATGCTCACCAGCGACGTGTGGCGGGACCGGGTGCTCGGCGAGACCAGAATGGTGTCGCTGCCCAACCGCGCGCTGTGGCTGATGTCAGGGAACAATTCGCGCTTCTCGCTCGAGATCGCACGGCGCTGCGTGCGCATCCGCATCGACGCCAAGCAGGACATGCCGTGGAGGCGAGCGGGCTTCAAGCACGACCCGCTCAGTGAGTGGGTGATCGAGCAGCGCGGGCTGCTCGTGCGCGCGTGCCTCGTGCTCGTGCAGGCGTGGCTCGCAGCCGGGAGGCCACGAGGGAGAGCCAGGCTCGGCTCGTTCGAGTCGTGGGCCTCGGTCATGGGCGGCATCCTCGACGTGGCCGGAGTGCCCGGCTTCCTCGGCAACGCCGACGACTTCTACGCGACGTCCGACGCGGAGGGCGAGGCCTGGCGCGAGCTCGTCGCGCTCTGGTGGGAGCGCAGCGGCACCGCGCCGATGCGCGTGGCCGATCTGAACGCGCTCTGCGCCGAGCGCGAGCTGTTCGAGGACCTGCGCGGCGACGGGACCGAGCGGTCGCAGCAGACCAAGCTGGGCAAGGCGCTGCAGGCGAGCCGAGATCGGGTCTTCAACGGCCTGCGCGTCTGCATGGCGAAGTACGCGGGGCACAAGGGGCGGTCCTACGCGCTCGAGCGCGTGGAGCCGGCGCAAGCGGCTGGAAGCCGCGCTCGCGGCGCATGCGCTGAGTCAGGACGAGTTCGACAAGTACGACTCGGAACTGGTCAGCTGCATCGAGTAAACGGGTGGCCCCCGGTCATGTCAGCAAGATCAAGACCCATGGAGCGCGATGAGCTTTCGCATCGTTGCCTTGTCCAGGTCGCCGGTCACCGCCAGCTGCGAGTGGTGCTGAAACAGCGCGATCACCGTGCGCATGCCGCTGTCGATCTCGTCGACGGTGCCATCTTCGCCAACGTCGTACCCGAGATTCCGCAACCGCTCTCGCGCGCCGCTTGCGCCGCTGTCCGGAGTATCCATCATGGGGTTGATCTCGCCGAACGCGAGCGCGATGGTTCGGCCTTGCACGGTGAGCGTCGCGCTGCGCTCAGGATCGCGAAACGCGTGCACCAGAAGGCCCGCCCCGTCGGTCTGCCCGGTGACCCGGTCGTCGCCGATGGCGAGCGTGTAGGGCTCGCCCGCGATGGGACGACCGCGCGCATCGAGCAACTTCAACCGCAACTCTCGCTGGGCGAGCTTCAGCGTGAAGCGGTGCCGCGTGTCGGTGGCCGCTGCCACCGTCTTGACAGGGCGGTCCGGGATGACCACGCGGTCGCCGGGATGGAGCACGTTCGGGTTCGGCCGCATCTTGCGCAGCTCGGCGTTGTCCGGGTGCCGGTACAGCTCGTCGCGGCCGACGCCATGGTCGCGCGCGATGGTAGCGAAGCATTCGCCGGGCCGAGTCACGTGTATGAGCATGGTCAGAGCCCGATCCGCGTGTCGGACTGGCCGTTCTCGATCTCGTGCGCCACGCCGAAGTAGGTGTGCGCGGTCGCCTGCCCGATCACCGCCCCCATGCCGCGGCCGTTGTAGATGTCCGTGGCGTCGGCTTCGGGGGCCTCGCGCTTGCGCCACAGCAGCTCCGGCCAGTAGCCGATCTGCTTCAGTAGCTCAGGATAGAGCACGTCGGAGGAGCTCTTGTGCTGAAAGTGCCACCATTCGAGCTGCTCGCCCTTGCCGGGAGTCGCCAGCTCGCACGACTGGCTCGGTTGGAACGCGACGTCGTCGAGCCGGGTCGGCGTGGCCTTCTCGAACACCGGCTGCAACGTGATCTGGAGGTCGCGCGTGTCGCGCTTCTCCGAGCTGAGCGGCTTTTGCTTGGCGGCCTTGTCCTGAGGGGTGAGGTTGACCGTCGCGACCTTGTCCTTGAACAGGGTCGCCACGTTCTCAAGCTTCTCGCGCCAGGCTGCGCCGGTATCGAACCGTCCCTTGTCGGCTTCGACGATGCCCGGCTTGCCGCTGCTGGCGAGGATCGCGGGGTCGAGCAGCGCATCCTTGCCGACGTTGACGAGGACGAACTTGTTGCTGGCATTCTCATCGAGCTTCGCAAACACCTGCCGCAGCTGCGCGATCCCGTCGGCGACCGCGGTGAGCTGGAGGGTCACCTGAGGGCTGTTGGTCAACACCAGGCTCGGCACCTTGCCTCCCTTCGGAGCAACCGAGCGTAGCGCGGCCAATGCGCGCACCCAACGGAGCATGAAATCGACGTCGAGCTCGTCGAGCGTGCGGCTCAGCGGCTTGCACACGATCGGCTCGGACTTCTCGTCGGAGTCGGTCCGTCGGAGTCGGTCGATCAGGCCTACCAGCCGGCTGAACACAGCGGGCATCGGCGACATCGTCTGGCGCGGCGGCTTGCCGCCCTCCGCGTGCGGATCGCGCCCGGCGCCGTTGCTGATGCGCCACATGTCGCACTTCCAGCCGAGATACGTCAGGTTGACGAACGACTTCGCGCCCGCCGGCACGTTGCGCTTCGCCGCCGTCTCCGGGTTCTCGTAGTCCATGAGCGCGGTGTCGGTGCCCGCACGCACCGCAGCGCCTGGGGTCCCACCCGACCGCGAGTATGGGTTGTAGTTCCACGGCGACACCGTGTCCCTGAGCACGCTGGCCCGCAGCGCCAGGCGCCCCGACGGGTTCCGCGCGTCGGGAGCGCCGATCTGCGTCTTGAGCAGATCCTCCCAGTCGTGCAAGAACCGCAGACGATCGTCGAAGAACGTCTTCGCGGCATCGACTGGAGCGCCCGGTCCGAGTGACTTGACAAGCGACGTCGAGAGGGCGGCCGTCATGCCGTCGAGTGCGCGATACAGCGCATCGAACGAACCATCGACGTCACCGAAGAAATCGAGCGTGCTGTGGCCGTAGATCCGGAAGATAATCTGCCACAGCGAGTGATGCGGATCGGCCTTCGCCGCGGCCTCTTTCGAGGTAGCCTCGTCAAGTGCTTTCTGGCGCTGGTCGACCGTGTCGTTGGCCTTGTCCAGATCTGAATCGGCCTTGATCCGCGCGGCCACTGCCTTGTCGTGCGCCGCGGTCGCCTGCGCTTGCGCCGTGTCGGCGCGCTTCTTCCCGGCCACAGCGGCCTTCGTCGCGGCTGGGTTCGTCGGATCGCCATTGGCATCGGTGGATGGCACCTCTGCTGCGGCAGCCGCCGCGCTCGCGCGGTCGAGCGCCTGCTGGGTGTTCTCCTCAGCCTTGCGTTTGGCGCGCTGTACCCCTTCTTTTGTCTTCTGGTCCTCCTTGGCTTCGTTGAGGTCTTTCCGCGCGGTCGATGTGAGGTCGATCGGTTTGGTGCGCCACCATTGACCTTCCATCAAGATCGGCCAGGTGGCGCGAGGATGTGCCCAGTCGGACACGGCGTACGACTGGCCGGCTCCGTCGAGCGCGTCGATGATGACGCTGAAGTCGATCGCGTGTCCGGTCTTGTGCGGGTGCGCGATCCGCAGGTCAACACCGGCGTAGAAGTCGGCGAGCGAATACCCCGAGGCCAGCTGGCTCCGCTCCACCGGCCCCGGATATGCGACACCGAACACCTCGGCCAGCTTCTTCCACGCGATCACCGCCAGCGCGGCGTCGGTGCGCATGTAGGTCACCGGATTCTTCACCAGCAGCCATGCGCGCTTGCACTGCTTGCTGCCGACCCAGTGGTCGATCGCTGCCCAGGTCTTGGCATCGGCGCATCCGGGGATCACGCCATCGAGCTTGTCCACCGTGACATCCGTGCCAATGGCGAACCACCAGTCGTGGTCGCCGTCCGAGGCTTCGTCGTGCCCCGGCGGCCAGGCCGCAGGCTTGAACGCCTCGCCCCGCCCCGCATGCTCCTGGAACGTGTGGACGGCCGAGAGTGTGCGAAAATCGAACGTGCCGAGGTTCTGCGCGACCGGCGCGTAGATGTTTCCCTCACCACCAATCGGAAACCGCAACAGCCCGAGCCGACGTTGCAGCGCGGTCACTTGCTGCTTCACGGGATCGCAGCTCGCGTGCGGCATGTCGTGATAGAGCAACCAGCCGCCGTGGGCGTCGAACTTCGGAGGCAAGAAATCCGCGGCATCTTCGCTGACAGTGAGCACCAGCTGAATCCCTTTTGTGGACTCGGTCGTCAGCACGAGTGGGGCGGCGAGCAACTCGCGCCCGCCGAGCGGGGGCTCGCCCGGCAGCGCTGCGCTGCGCGGCTTGCTCCACGTGGCGAACCCGTGACCGTCCGGATCTTGGCCGGTGTTCAGCCACACGGTGAGAGCGCGCGCGACGTTGGGCTGCGGGTGGCGCAGCAGGCAACCGACATATTTCGCGTCGGGATCCATCGGAATGCGCGCGATGTCCCCGGTCCTCTGTGTGCCTCCGTTTTGCGGCTTCCCGACCGGCGGGTCGTGGCCGAAGATCCAGTGCCACGGATTGCCGTCGTGCACCGGCTGGAGGAACCCATGGCCGTCGACGATCGTGCAGAAGAACTGCCCGGGCGGCGGTGCGGCCGATGGATCACTCGGCCCGGCTGCCGGATTGGCGTTGCCGTTCCCGGCGCGCGCCGCGGCTGCCGAGTTCGCGATCTCGACAACCCGGTCGAGCGGATGCGGCGGCCCGGCGACCGCGGCCCGCAGGATGACGAAAAGCCCCGTCATCGGATGCTTGTTCGTGCACTGCACACGCACGCTCAGGCTCGGGGGCGCATAGGCGATCGGGGATTTCTGCTCACTCACGCTCACTCTCCATCGGCTCTCCCGGGATGCCGTGGCTCAGGTACACGAGCGGTTCTCGTTCAGACGCGGGCGCGGTGACCTCGTCTGCATCGTCGGACGACAGCTCCGGGGGTGCCACCGCGAGCGTCGACCGGTCGACGGGCATCTGCTTGCCGCCGAGGTAGACCCCATCCGGCGCGACGACCAGACCATGCATGAAGTCGTGCCACTCGCCCGCGGCGCAGACCGCGACGCGATAGACACCGAACGGCACATCCTCAAAGCGATAGTACATGAGCCGACTATCGTGGTCCGGCTCGACCTCGGCGTCCCTGATCTTCAGCGTGCGATCGTAGTGCCCCGACGTCGACCACATGCGTATCTCGTCGTCGTGGAGCGGATCATCTTCCGGTACCAACTCGATCGGGACGACCACGCTCGTGCCGCCGAGCACGATGGTGTTCAGCGACGCTGCATCGGGGGCGCCGATCACGACCGCGCGTTTCCAGGTGTCTGTGCTACTCATGATTTCCCTCCCGCCCCGCCTCCGTGACCGACTACGGCGCGTGCGGGGCCGGTTCGCTGGCGTCGGTCTGTGGTGGAGCGAATGGCGGCTTCGCGAGCTCGGTCGTCCACTGCAACGAGACCCACTTCCACTTCTTGCTTGTGGTGTCGCGAATCGCAATCGCATAGAGCGTCACCGGGGCCGCCGCCTTCTTGTGGGGCAGCCCGGCCCTGATCTTGATGAGCCCGATCGTGTCGCCGGCGAATGTCTTGGATGTGATCGTCTTGGCGCGGATCCCGAGCTTGTCCCATGCCGCCACCAGCTTGCCTGCCGCCGTGCCCGTCGCGTATTCGCCGGGACTGGTGCCGCTGACGACGAGTGTGGACCCGGTGGCGGCGTTCCCGCCGAGCAGCGTGTTCCCCGTCATGGGAAACCAGGCCACAACCTGCGTGCTGAGTTCGCCGTCGTCGGGGGTCAGGTCGCTGTCGGGGATCTCCTCCGTAGCGCCCCGGAACAACGCGGCGTCGCTGAGCTGGCGAGATAGCGTGAGCGCGACGAGGTGCCACGGCTGATCCTTGGCATCGCGCACGACGATGCCGCTCGCCCGCAGCGTCGCCGGCAAGGTGTCGCAACATGCCGTGCCATAGGGCAACTGGATCACCAGTGAGACCGGCGCCTGAAACCAGGCGAAGCCACGCGCTTCATCGGCCCCTAGCGTGAGCGCGCCGAGCTTCCACTCGATCCCGGAGATCGCTCGGGGGTCGGGGCTGCGAAACGCGATCAACGCGTCATCGAATCGATCGGTGATCGTTCTTCCGTCGGGTCCGAGCAACCAGACGCCGGCAAGCTTGTGAAGCGGATCCGGCTGCGAATAGTAGTCCTGAGCACCGTCGATCACCGCGCGGACGGCAGCCGCGGGATCCGCCGCACGGACATGAGCCGCGGGATCGGCATGCGCGGTCGCGACCACCACCAGAACGCTCACAATCAACGCGCTTCGCATGCGTCCGAAGTTACCATTCGATGCGCGCCCGTCGTTGAACCCAGCCCGCATTTTTCGCGCAAGCCGAGGGCCGCTGCGCCCCGGCGCCGGCACATGATCGAGCGCGGCGCTGACGTTCGCCAACCAAGGACGCCGATCATGCCTGCCTCCAGTCGTCAGCCGCGAGATCGGGGAAACTCACCTCGCAAGTTCCCCGCGTGATGCCGTCGATGCGGGCCATGCCACGGCTGTCGAGCCGGCCTTCGCCCACTTGGTCGTCTGGCGTGGTGACCCGGTAGCGCTCGCCCGACGCTGGCTGACCGTTGTCATCGACGAGGACCAACTCGAGAAACGAGGTCGGATCGGTGCTGCGCGGTCCGTCCTTGCTGGCACCACCGACGCGAGCGCCGCTATCGGTGCCGCTGCCGCTGTTCCCACGAGCGTCGCGGTCGGCACCGCTGCGGCCATCCTGCCCGCCGGCTCCACCTCCTCGATCGGCCGAGCTGGTGCCACCGCTACCACTGGCGCGACTTGACTCCTCGCCGACGATGACGTTCGGGGAGCCCTCGATGAGCCGCCCCATCCCCCCACAATGGCGGGTCTGGTCGCCCATCCGGTGCGCGGGCTTGCCGTTGATGAATACTGTCGCGCTGCCTTCCGTCGCGGTCCATGTGTTCGTGCCGCAGCAGGCGCTGTGGATCCCCGGGTCGTCCACGCGCAAGGCTGGCAGCCGGTTCACATTCACGTCCGGAGAGCCCTGAATCGCCGGACCAGTCGCAGGGTGCGGGCACGCCGGGCAACCGTGTGCATCAAGCGGCGCATTCGCCTTGTCTCCAAGCCTACCTTGTCCCGGCACCTTTTTCCGTCCCTCTGCGTGGCTGTGGTATCGGCGCCACCAGGTACCAACTCTGCCGATGCGATGTCAAGTGCAGGTGGGAGCGATACATCGTAAGACGGCCAGATCGCCGATGGCGGCAACCGTCGACAACGGGTCCTGTCTTGCCGACGTTTGCCGGTCCGAGCCATGAAGCTGCCATCTAGGTACGCGCGGTGGCAACCTGCGATATGCAGCGCAGCAAGTACCCGTTTCAAACCTTGAAGAAGATGCTTGCGTCGCGGGCTGAACCCAAATACCTGTTCAATCTCCTGCCACGTCGCCTCGTGAATACCCGAAGGCAGGAAGCCTTGCGCGTTGAAGCCGGGAAGTACAACCCAACTTTCTCGTTGTGTTGAAAATTCTTCGACGCTTGCGAGAAGTGACCCTGGGCTGCTCGTCAGAAGTGACCCACTGAGCTGATCGGCAGCGACTGGGCGTGGTCGGTGGTGGCCGTGGCCGGCGGCTGGGCGTGGTCGGTGGTGGGCCTTGGCCAGCGGCCGTGCACGTGGTCGGTGGTGGCTGTGGCAGCGGCTGGGCGTGGTCGGTGGTGTCCGTGGCCGGCGGCCAAGCGCGTGGTCGGCGATGGTCGCGGGCGCCGTGTGCAAGAAGCGACCGTGTTGCATATGCCGACGATGGTT
>Ga0302323_100000064_pt1 | contig 67182 bp, 54 predicted proteins | sample Fen_T0_3_FD_201950 | JGI IMG/M metagenome (GOLD analysis project Ga0302323, IMG submission 201950) | Peat permafrost microbial communities from Stordalen Mire near Abisko, Sweden - Fen_T0_3 | ecosystem: Environmental > Terrestrial > Soil > Wetlands > Permafrost | place: Sweden: Abisko...
GTGACCGCGAACACGGCTGACTCTCGGGTCAGGTCGACGATCTCGACACCGCTCGCGGTCTCGATCGCCACGCGGCGATCGTCGACGAACAGGACGGTCATGCCCGGATGATCGCGCCGCGTGTCGCGAATCCTCGGATGGGCTGGGTCCGTGACGTCGACGATGGTGAGCGCCGCGTCTTTTGACAGCACGGCGAGCGATCCCGCGTCGGGCGAAAACGCCATGCTCGCGATCTTCACGTTGCGCAGCGCTGGCTCGGCGGACATGCGCGCTTCGCGCAGCGCGTCGAACAGGCAGACATCCGAGGGGTCGCACGCGTACGCAAGCAGATGGTTCGCCGGGGCATACGCGGTCGCGATGAGGCGCGACACACCGCGCAGGAGCACGGTGGATCGGCCATCGCGCGCCGTCCGCGCGATCGTGCCATCGAGGCCGATCGACAGGACCGCGCCATCGGCGGTGCCCTCGGCCCAGAGCACATTGTCGTTGTGAGGGGTGCCGCGCACGAGCGCGACGCCGCGGCCCACCGCCTCGGCGCGGATCCGCTCGATACGGTCGCGATCGGCGCCGCGATAGCCGGCCAGCGACTCGAGCGCGGCGGTCGGGTCCGTGGTCAACAGGGTCTGCGCGTGGCGGAGCGTCATCTCGCCGAGCGCCTCCTCGGTCGCCGCCTGGGAGCGCCGCGCGAGCTCGCGGGCGGCGGCGATGTTGCGGATGTAGACCGCGCTGGCCACGATCGCGACCACGACGAGCGCGGCCACGGCGGCGGCGAGCACGCGGTGCCGGCGGGTCCACCGCGCGAGCAAGGCCAGCAGCGAGTACTGGCGCGCGGCGATCCGGGTGCCGGCCTTGAACGACCTGAGGTCAGCCGCCAGCACGGCCGCATCGCGATAGCGCCGCGCGAGGTCGAACTCGAGCGCCTTGTCGATGATCGCGACCAGATCGCCGTCGATCCCCGCTTCGTGCAGGATGGCGGCGCGGACGCGCGGTTCGTCGGGCGGCGGCCGCTGCGCGGCGCACAGCTCCCACAGCATGACGCCGATCGCGAACACGTCGGCGCGCTCGTCGACATGCTCACCGCGCTTCTGCTCGGGCGCCATATAAGCCGGGGTGCCGAGCACGGTGCCCGTCGCGGTCAACGTGCTGTCGTGGTCGATCTGGATCTCGCCGCTGCCGGCCGGCTCGTCGGTGGCCGTCAGATCCTTGGCGAGCCCCCAGTCGATCACGATGGTCTCGCCGAACTCGCCGACGATGATATTGTCTGGTTTGAGATCGCGATGGATGATGTGGCGGCCATGCGCGTAGGCGATCGCGTCCGCGACGGCGATGACGTGGTGGAGCAAGCCGATGCGTCGCTCCGCGGGTCGCTCGGCGATCAGCTCGCGCAGCGGGCGGCCCGAGATCGATCGCATCGTGTAGAACGGCTTGCCATCGGGCCACCGCCCGGCCTCGTATACCGGGACGATGCTCGAATGTTCGAGCTGGGCGGTGATCTGCACCTCGCGCTGGAACCTCGCCTCCTGGATGGGGCCCGGCGACAGCAGCTCCTTGATCGCGACGTCGCGCCCCAGCTCGCGATCGTGCGCATGCGACACGCGGCCCAGCGCACCCCGGCCGTGCTCCCCGAGGATCTCATAGCGCTCGCGGGCGGCGATGACCTCGCGATGCGGCCGCTCCGCGACCACGTCGCCGCCGCCTCCGACCTGTACGGTCTCGGCGGTCGCCGTCTCGGTGCGTGCCACCGGTTTCCCGGGGTTCCGCGGCCTGACGGTCGCGCCCATCATGTCATGGCGTCGTCGGCCCTTCATCGCTCGTCCGCCCCGAGCGTAGCTCCGTTTAACGCACGCTGGAGTTTTGTCTATGTAGCAAGATGCGTCATCTTCCGGATGACGTGAGCTGTAGTACCGAGGGCCGGCCGCCACGAGGACCCCGAGCTTCCGGGCGACCGCGTGTCGGTCCGGCCCTCGCCGTAGCTTTCCAGAACACTGCCGGATACTTCGCACCGATGGCGACCAGCCGCTTCGTCGCCAACGCTGAACACCTGTTGCTCTTTGGGCCACCCGGCGTCGGCAAGACTCACCTCGCCATCGCCTCGGCCGGGCGGCTGTCGACCGGCGCCGGGGTGCGCGAGCCGAACCGGGAGATCACGCGATCCACGTCCTTGTCGAACAAGCGGGCGAGCTCGCTGCGCGCCGCCGGCGGTGGCGCGGCCCCATAGGCACACCTCGCGGCCGACTCGACGTCGAAGCGTGCAGCGTGACAGAACGCGGTGCCCCAAGCAGCGGTCAGCTGTGCCGGAAACGTCGAGCTGAGCTCACCGAGCAGCTGTGCGAACCAGTCGTCCACGCTGGGTAGCCGCGCGCGCGACGGCGCGACGCTCGCCGGAGCGAACGTGACGTCGTGATCGTCGCCCGCGGCGCGCTGGGCCCTCGACACGTGGATCGCGAGCGGCGCCAGCTGGTCACCGAGCGCGAGGCCGAGCTGCCACGCGCCGACATAGTCTGCGACGCGCTCGGTCGCCGCATATGTGAACACGCGCGGAATGGAGCGCGACCGAGTGACCGTCCGCCACGCGGGGCGATACGCCATGCGATGCGCGGTTCGCCAGGCCGTGCGAAACGCCGTGCGAAACGCCGTGCGATACCGCATCTCGGACCTGTAGCTCGTGCTCGATACCGAGCGCGTGCACGTGCTGTACGACGAGCCGAATCCACAGGAATAACTCTCGGTGCGATATACGGTGTACGGCACCTGCGCCATGTAGGATTCTTGATAGGACTCCTGGTACGGCTCCTGATATGACTCCTGATAAGACTCTTGATACGACTCCTGATACAATTCTTGCTCCGTATAATGCTCTGTCTCCCTCCATGCGGCACTGCGCATCACCTGCCGTGCGTCGTACGTGGCCCGCTGGGAGCCGGCGAGCGCGAGCGCGAGCCGCGCGCTGCCCGCGGCATCGAACCACGGCGTCTGCCGCAGCAGCTGTTCGAGCGCGACCACGAGCCGCGCTCGATGGTCCTCCGCCATGCCTTCGATCGCGCCGCTGACCGACACGCCCCGGAACGCGTCGGGCAGGTGGGCCAGCGCGTGCGCGGCAATGCCGAAGTGCGCGCAGTACGCCGCGGCGAGCCGGGCGCGATAGGGCGATGCCTCAACGTCGTCGGGGACCGCCGCGCGACACCGGGCGTCACCGCCGCCGCGCGCATCCCCGGCCAGGACCGGCCACAGCGGATCGAACTCGGCGACCGCGAGCTGCGCGCGCCGCGCCGCGATCGCATCCTCGGCCGCGAGCGGCTGAGCGTCGGCGACGAGGTGCTGGACCTCGCGGCGAACGTGCGCCCCGACCGCGGTGATCTCGGCGTCGATCGCCGACGCGGCCGCGGTGAAGTCGGTGTCCGGCCAGCCGCGGCGCCGCACGAGCAGGGCGATGAGCGCGCGCGCCGCAGGCTCGTCGCCCCCGGCGCGCCGCAGCTCGCGCGCACGCCCAGCATCTGCGATCAGGACACGGAGCCGCGCCTCGTCGCGGCGCGACCGCAGCTCCCGATCCGCCGGTGACCGCGCGGTGAGCTCGGCGTACTCGGCCGCCGCGGTCGCGTAGTCCCCGCGATCGAAGGCACGACCGGCGCGGCTATGCAAGCCGAGACACCCTCCCAGCAACACGGCGACTGCCAACACCGGCCCACGCATCACTGATCCCGTAGCACCGATCTCGAGAGAGGTCAACGCGGTGTCGCCACGATGCATGCAGCGCCCGACCTCCACGGTGGACAGCGTGCGCGTGACAGCGCCTGTCGCATCGCGAAGGCCGGAGGCTTCGCTTCCGATGTCGAAGCCGCACTCCGTCGAACATCACAGGGGAGATCTTGGCTGCTGTCGGGCCGGATCTCGGATGACCTCCGACGAGCTTGAAACTACTTCGAGATCTACTGGTTCCAATACGTTGGCCGTTTCAAGGCGTATCCAGGCGTTTCACGGCGCCACGGAAAAGGTAACCGTTCAGGCCCCTGGAAAGCCGGATCATCTCGATCGGTTAGGGATGAGATTAAAAGACGATCGACAAGACGCGCGGAAACGTGATCTACCGTTGCTGTTGGAAGCGCTGCAGCGACGAATCGCCGAGCTCGAGGTCGCGCTCGCTGCCAAGGACGCGCGAAGCCGCGAGCTGGAGCCGCTGGTGGCCGCGTTGATCACGCAGATCGCAGCGTTGACCCGGCAGGTGGCCGAGTTGACCGAGAAGCTCGGCCAGAATTCGCGCAACTCGCACCTGCCGCCGTCGAGCGATCCGCCCGGCAGCGCGGGCGATCCGGGCACCAATCCGCGCGCGAAGAGCGGCCGCAAGCGCGGCGGCCAGCGCGGACACCGGGGAGCTCGCCGCGAGCTCGTACCCGAAGCGCAGGTCAACGAGTTCGTCGAGCTCTACCCGGCCGAATGTGAGAGCTGCTGGACGGCGTTGCCCGAGGTCGCCGACGCAAATGCGAAGCGGTACCAGCTTGTCGAGGTGCCACCGCTCCTACCGCACACGACCGAGTGGCGACGGCACGCGGTGACTTGCGCGTGCTGCGGTCACAAGACGCGCGCCGGCTACGACGAGGCGGAGATCCCGGCGTCGCCGTTCGGACCACGGCTGATGGGCATGATCGCGCTGCTCACGGGCGTCTACCACGTGAGTCGGCGCAAGACGGCCAAGCTGTTGTCAGACCTCGTCGGGGTCCCGATCTCTCTCGGTGCGATCAGCGCGGTCGAGGCGCGCGTATCCGACGCCGTCAAGCCCGCCGTCGACGAGGCGTGGACGCGCGTCGAAGGTGCGAGGGCTCGGGTATCCGCGCGACGACGGCGATCGACGGGTCGCGTGCATCGCGGCAGGATGCGATTGCGGCTGGCGGTCTCCGCGGTGGGTGCCGCGGCTCCCGGCGACCTGGGCGCCGTTCTCCGTATTGGCTGCCGAGGCCGACGACGATCGAGCCCGGGAACTATGGCAGTGTAGCATCGGGATCGCTCGCGATGACAATGCCCGTCGAACAGGCGATCGAGCTGCTGGCGACGCCGGAAGTGCGTCGCGCAAACGTCTTCACGGCGACGATCGGATGCGTTCGCCAAAGCTCGACGAGTTCGGCATCCGGAGCCGTGGGAGCGACGAGCGAGAGCAACCCGCCAATGCCGCGCCGGTGTCCGCGCCCACCACGCGCAGCACAACGCCATCGGCACGGCCGGCTCGCTGGCGCGCGCGCCACCGCCGAGCTCGGTCACCGCACCACCGCGAACCGTGCGTGTCAGCCGACAACCGTGCGTGTCAGGCCGACAACCTCACCCGTCGGCGTAATGTCGCCATGTTCCTCATGATCGGCGCGCTTGCCCTGCCGCGATCGCGCTCGGCGGCAGGCCAGGTGACAGGGGGCGTGGCATCGCGACCAGCACCGGCATCGCGACCATCGCGACCAGCACCGGCATCGCGACCATGCTCAGAACAGGGGAGCTGAGGGCCGGGGCGATCGGCGACTACGGCGCGCTCGGCCCTGAGAGCAGGCGAGGGCGGGGAAGCTCGGCCCGCCGCCGCCATCGGCACGGCTGGATCGCTGGCGCGCGGCGCGCGCACCGCCGAGTTCGCACCGGTCGCGCGCCACCCCCAGGTATGAGGCCCCCGCGAGGTTGCAGGTATGAGGCTAGGCGAGGGCGGGGGCTTCGGCCTTGGTGAAACTAACCGAGCGCGGCCAGGTAGGACCGGATCCGATCGGCCAGGCGATCAATGGCTGCCGCGGCGGCGCGTACCAGCGACTCGCCAGCGGGCTGACCGTCGATCACCCAACTTCGCGGTCCTCCTGGGCGACGTCGGTCACGCCCGGCACCTGGCGCAGTGCCGCGTCGATCGCCCGACGCAGGCCACCCTCCAGGGGATCCTTGCGCACGAACTCCATCGCCCAGACCGTGAGCTGCCAGGGCCAGGCATCGGCTCCGAACCCCCGCCGAATCGCCTCCACACCGCGAGCGTCGGGCTCGCTGCTCAGGCGGCGCCATCCTTCGGCGCATTCCTCGTCGAGCTCAGTGGCCGGAGTCCGCTCGACATCGTCATCGGCGCGCATCGTCATTGGTAGACCTAGCCTGCGAGCCTATCAGGGCGAGCGGGAGGGCCCCAGGTTCCGCGGGCGCCTCGTTTCCTGGACCGCGATCGCGACCACGGCCGCACCGGTAGCAACCAAGGCCAGGCACGCCGTCGGCACCTGCCGGTCACTTGTAGTCGCGCCTACAGTCGACCAGCCCGCGGCTGGCTGGTCGGCTGGTCCGCGGCTGGCTGGTCGGCTGGTCGACTGCATCGACCCTTCACCCTGGGATCAGGCGAGCTGAGGTGGCCATGCACGTGATCGAGCTACTCCACCCGTATTCTCGAACCGGCGTCACGGTCCAAGGCACCCCGCCGGTTCGGTGGTCTGGTTCAGCGGTTCAGGCTCCCTATAGGAGCGCTGAACCACCGATCCACTGAACCACGGTCGCCGCGTCAGATGCTCGCCACGCATCGCCTGCTCACGCACGAACGCGAACACCCCGTCATCGTCCATCTCATCGCGTGCGGTCTTTGCGGCGGAGGCAGCGGCTTTCGCCGACGGCTTGACCTCGCCTGACTCGCGAGTGACTGACCATGCCGCGCGAACTGCCTCGCCTTGATCGTCGTCGTCGATCTTCAGCTCGAGCATGAACCGACCAGCCGATCGCGCACCCTTGATCTCCGAGTCGACCACGTTGCGGAAGATGCTCGACCCGTCGCCGGCCAGCTCGCCGAGGTAGATGCCTGAATCCGTCGAGCCGTGAATCGCGCCGGACCCGCGCAGCCGCTGGCCAGGCCGGCGCTTGGCCTTGCTCTCGGAAGCCTTGCCCGCGTGGTGGACGATCGCCACGGTGCAGCCGAGCAACTCGCCGACCAGGCGCAAGCGGCGCATCAACGGGCCCATCTCGTCGCTCTTGTCCTCGGCCGCGCTCGAGATGTCGCGCAGCGGATCGAGTACGAGCAAGTCGAGCTGGCCGTATCTCCGACAGGAGGCGACGAGCCACGCGAGGTCCGGATCCTTCGTGACGTCGATGAACTTCCCACGCGGCTGCAGGAACAGGTTGCCGACCGCATCGACCGGATCGATCCCGCGACCCGCCGCGAGGGCACGCAGCCGGTTGTGAACCTGGCGATCGTGGTCCTCGGCGTAGAAGTAGGCGACTCTGCCGCGCTCGGCGAAGAATTCGCCGCACACCTTCGTACCGCTCGAGATGGCCAGCGCGATCTCCGTGGCGAGCCAGGTCTTCGACGCCTTCGGTTCCGCGCCGATCGTGACGATGCCGCCGCGCGTGATGAGGCCGTTCACGAGCCACGACGTCGCGGGGTACTCGCGCGTGAACAGCTCGGCGGCCGGGATGAACATGGGCTCCCGTGCCGCGCTGCCGTTGTTCGCGATCGCTGCCTGTATGTCCTGGAGTGCTTTCGCGACCTCGCGCTCCCAGGGCGACGGCTCGGAGACGCCGGCGTCAACACCCGCGGCGGTGTGCGCGAGGTCGACCAGTACCTCGCCACCGTTGCCCGGCGCGCGGCGTCGCACGCGAGCCTTCGCGTCCTGTACTGCGGGTGACATCACGTTGCACCTCCGGGGCCGAGTCGAGCGGGCTGTGTCCACCGCCACCCCGCCCGCCACGCGTCCGCGAGATCCTTGTGAGCACCGACGTCGATCGCGTCGACGCTCTCATTGAGCACCAAGCCCGCCGCGATCGCGGCCAGCATCGCGTTCGCCGCGCCGGTCTTGCCCGGCCCGTCATCGTGCACGCCCACGAGGAGCCACCCGCGCGCCTGGACGACACGCGGCGCGATGGCCGCGGCGATCGCCCCCATGTTGTGCCAGCCGTTGGCGCCGAGCACGATGCAGCCGTCGAACGCCAGCAGCGCGGCGAGCGTGTCGGCCACCCCTTCCACGATGATCGCGATGTCGGCGCCTTCGCCGGCCGTGTCCAGGTCACCGATGCGCCCGCCGAGCGTCCCGACCGTGCTGTGCGAGCCGCGCACGTCTTGCCGATCGAGCGTCTGCCGGATGTCGAGCGAGATCACCTTGGGCTCGCGGTCGAGCTGGCGCGTGAGGATGTTGATCGGCGCGCCGGTCTCGAGGTCGTGCAGCAGCACGCTCGGCGCCCCGTCGTCGATGCGGTACCGCACGACGTCGCCACACGCTCGCAGCCCTGCGGGGTCGAGTCCTCGATCGGCGAGGTAGCGCTCGCCTCGGAGGTGGCGCCGCTCGCGCTCGCGCCACAACGCGGGAACCAGGGCCTCGGCCGCGGCGCGTTCCGTGGCCGCTTGCTGCGCGCTGGCCGCGATCCGCTCCTGGTACGCCGCCCGCTGGCGAGCCAGCGCGGCGGGGTCGCTGTCGGGCGCGATGCCGGCGATCTCCGCGGCGAGCTTCAGCACGCGCGGGAACTCCCTGCGAACGTCGAGGCCCGCCAGCGCGGCCGTGAGCCCGAAGATGTCGCTCTTGCACTGGGCGCCGCTGGCATTCGGGCCGCTGTGGTGGATGCAGTCGCCGGTCTCGCGATCGATCAGGAAGGCCGGGCGTCGCTGTTGCTTGCCGCACAACAGGCACGTGGAAAGCCGAATCTGCGGCCGGTCGCTGTACTCCACGCCAAACCGATCGAGCAGGGTCGTCACCCGAAAGCCCCCGCGGACATCCTCCGCGTTGAGCCCCCTCACGGCACACCGCCCGATCTAGCGAGGGGCGCCTGACAGATGTCGGCCCGTGATGGCGCTGCTGAAGCGCGCCGCAACAGCCGCGCGATGTCCCGCGTGATGCTCTTGGTCTTGCCTGCCATGCATGCGGGTGCAAGATCACGAACACCAAGCGGTGTCAATAGGCACCGCAACATCCGACAGAGGCAGCTCCTGGGAACCGCGTCCGCTCCGCGATCCAGCACGCCACGTCGGCGCGCCGGGTCGGCGCCGGTGGGTGTGCTGGCCGTGGTCCCAAGCCGGGTCAGGCGGTCGGCGATGTCGGGGCTCATGGCGACCAGTAGGGCACCGCTCGTTGTGGCGGTCGATATCCCGCCGGCGCATCCCCCTTGCGCCACGCGTCCTCGACGACAAGACATGTGGGGCGCGATCCACGCGACGCGACGACAGGGCGACAGCTGGGGCAGCAGAGCAGGGAGCTCACTCATGCCAGCCAGCAGGGCACCGAGAGCCGGACGGGGTCGAAATGGCGGGTCGCCCACTCCGGCCGCTTGGCCTTCGTCGCGAACCACCGTCGAGAAACTCGAGGCCACCATCGACATCACGACTCACCGCCCGTGATGTCGGCCGGCGCCGCGGCGATGCCGCCGAGCATCCAGCGGTCGAGGTCCTCGCGGCGGAAGACCAGCGCTCGGCCGCGGCGACCAGCGACCGGCAGCTCACCGCGTGCGACCGCGCGGTAGAGCGTCCATCGCGACCGGGACACGTACGCACTGGCCGTCGCGATCGGCTGCAGCGACGGCCACCCGCAGCGGTGGAGGTCGGGGCGCTTCGTCTTGCTCACATCATCCAAGTCACCCACAAATTCCGCTGGCTCTACTTCCGGCCCAAAACCCCTGCAGGTCCCGGGAGCTTGATGGTGTGGCGCGCCGCTCCGAACGATCACCACGAGGACCAAGACGATCAGCACGCGTTGCAGCGCCACGTTGACCGCGGCCCGGGCCATGGCGACCGTCCAGTTGCCGATAGGCTCCGGGTCGCCCGCGTCCAGCTTGACGAGCCGAGCGGAACCGGCCCTGTGCGACCGATGGGAGCGCGAGCGCGAGCGGCGAACTGGCACACGGCACAACAGCGCGCGCGGAACCCGCAAAGCCCGCCGGCCAGTCCACGTCATTCGGGCGTTGGGGTGGGCCTCCGTGATCAACCCGAGGCGCGCGAGTTTCTCGTCGCACTCATCCTGAAGCATGTAGTGCTGGACGAAGTCGGCGTTGCTCTTGAAGCGCTTGAAGCGTACACTTGCGACGCCGTACCGAGCCCGCCAGCCGATCAACGTACGCTTGCGGTCGGTCACACACCGGATGCCGAGCGCATGGCGCAGATCGGCGCCCACGCGCTCGACGGACGGTGGCGGGTCAGGGTCGGCCAGCGCGGCGACGATGGACGCGGCCCACGCGCGCAGGGTGGGTGTCGAGGGAGAGATGGTGGCATGTCGAGGTGGGGTGGTATTCTGACTCATCAGCTGTACTTCATGCTTTGTACCCAACAGAGCACATCGTCAAGTAGATTCAATAATAATGTCAACATGTTGCCAACACGGAACACCTTCAAAACATCACATAACCAAGCCTTACGACTGGTATTTTTACTGGCACGTCAATACATGCAAGTCCGTGCCAACTATCGAAGTGGACCCGGCGAGGCGATCGCGCGGAGGCCAAACTCGGGCGCCGAGCTCACGCACCAGGTCACCGCCGATCGCGCGGCGGCCGAGCTCGCGCACCAGGTCGCCGCCGATCGCCGCCGCCGATCACGCCAGGTGACCGCCGACCACGCCAGGTGACCGCCGATCGCGCGGCGGCCGAGCTCGCGTACGGCCGGAGCTCGCGTACCAGGTCGCTACCGCGGCCGAGCTCGTACCACCCGGTCGCCGCCGACCGCCGCCGAGGTCGCCGCCGCTCGCATCCAGCTCGCCGCACACACCCCGACCAGCGATCGACTACTGCCGCGGGGCTTCCGTTCCTTGCGCCATCGGTACGACGTCCACCGCGAGCAGCCCCTTCCCGCTCTGTGCCTGCACGTATTCGACGGTCTGGCCCTCGTGGCGCGTCCGGAACCCGTCGCCCACGATCTCCGAGCGGTGGACAAAGACATCCACGCCGTCATTGCCTTGGATGAACCCGTAGCCCTTGGCCTCGTTGAACCACTTGACGATGCCGCGCTGCATGCGCAGACCCATCGCACGCGTGCCGTCCGGCCCCGGAACCTCCTCGTGCACCGGCGCCGCCGGCGCCGCACGCGCGCCTGCCGCCGCGGCCGACCCGGTGCGCTTTCCCGCCGCCTCCTCCCGGCGAATTCGCGCGCGCTCCTGTCGCTGCTTTCGCCGCTGCGCGCTCTCTTCCCGTTGGGCTTGCGCGCGTTCCCGCCAGGGAAGCTCCTCGTGTGTCGCGGCTGGCCCCAGCTCGGCCACCGGCGCCAACTCGGGGTGTGGTCCTGCCGACGCCGGCTCGACCTGCGCTCCTGGCGCCGTCAGTCTCGGCTCGAGCTCCGCGATCGCCACGGCCGGATCCTCGGACACCGCCGCCGCCGGCACTGGCCCCGCCGCCGCCGGCACTGGCCCCGCCGCCGCCGGCACTGGCCCCGCGATCCGGAAAGGCGACTCCGTGATCGGCAGCTCCGCGATCGGCGACTCCGCCGGCTTCCTCGTTCCTGCCGCCCCTGGCTTGCTCGTCCGTGCTGCTGCTGGCTCGCTCGCCCGTACTGCTGCCGCCGGCTTGCGCGTCCGTGCCGCCGCCCCTGACTTGCTCGCGCGTGCCGCGGCGACCGGCTTGCTCGTCGTCGCGGTCGCTGCCGGTTTGCGTAGCCCCGCCACCGGCGATCCGCGTCGTCCCACCACCACCATCACCGGATCCGCGTCCTCGGCGCGCCTTGCCGTTGCCTTGCATGGCCCCGCCATCGGCGATCTCCGTCCGACCACCACCACCGGCTCCGCGTGTTCCACGCGCGCTCCTGCGCGTGACAGCGTGAGCTCAAGCGTGGCCACAAGGCTACCGAGCTCGTCCGCGAGAACGGTCCGCGCCAACCGGCGGACGTCGGCCTGAAACCGCGCGGTCGCCGCGGCGATCGCCTCGGTCAGCGCGGCGCGATGGTGGGAGCTCCCCATGGGGAGCATCATCGTCAAAGCGGCCCACGTTGCAACCCCAACGCCGCCTCGAGCTGAGCTCCGGGGCTTTGCGCGGGGTCTGGACGCCACGCGACGGCATCCGCGAGCACCACGTGAAACAATGCGTGACGGAGACGGTCGAACGACCATCCTCTCGACTTAAGTTGCGCACGACGAGCTGCGGGCCAACGTCTCGCCACGGCACGCCATTGGTGTGCCGTGGCGAGTCAGCACGCCGATCGAATCAATCGCTCTACAGGCCAGCGCACTTGATATCCCCACTCTGGGGACAACCCAATCCATTCGTTAGGTAACATGCGACTGAAAGATCGATTGCGCCACCGCCAACATTCAGCAACGTGCTGACGCTGAGGCTACGAATCGCCTCCTTGTTGACAAAGAGCCTCTTTACAACACCTACACCCGTCGTGTTCTTCTTCATCGATTTTTCCCATTCTACAGTTGAGTTCTCAAACCATGCCACCATGGATTATCCGCAGCAGCCGCGACGCACGCTACATACGCAGCCCCCTGAAGTCAACAGCGCAATACTCGAAAACATCGAGTCCATTATGTCATTCGATGATGGAATCGGCAGGCGGCGAGCATCGCGCGGCAGATCTCGGCAAAGCTGACACAAGGTGCGCGCAAGGGTTCACATCCTCAGCCGCGGTGGGCTCGCGGCGAACGTGATCATCGGCGACACCCTACCGACGACAGAGAGATGATCAAAAAACACCTGACTCTACGTGGTCCCCTCGTTGGTTCCGCCGATCTAACTAACTAATCCGAGACCAACTTCGCGAGGTTGACCAGCTTTCCGCCGCTGCCAAAGGATCCTCGCCCCCTTTCATTTCTCGCGCGGTATGGCAACCTTGCCACACGATGTTTCGAATGGTGGTGCTCATGGCAATGTGGAGCTGTGCGGCGATTCCGCCGGCGGTGCTCGTGGATAGCGGTGGCGAACCGATTCGCGAGCCGGTCGCGCGCTCGATCATTCTGGGACCCGTCGTTGATCCCGCGAGCAACTACAACGACTCGATGGTCATCTCACCGAGCGCTGCCTCCAGTGCGATGTTCGCGCAGATCCAGGCCGCGGTGCGCGGAGTGGGTGTCCTTGCTCATGATGCGCGGATCGATCTGGCAGCAGGTGACGTAGCCAGCGTGGTGAACAGCGGTGTTTCACCGAGTCGTGCGCTCATCGAGTTCGCACTGCGCACTCGCGGCATCGTCGAATCGGCACAGCAGGTCGCGGTGGTACGCGCGGACTCGCCCGAACAGGCCGCCCTGCAACTGACGGCGAAATTTGGCGACTCCCTGTACCATTCAAATGTACGAATCGGGTTTGGAATGGACCACAATGTAACCGTCTCCATTGCCCTCTACACAGCAGCAGTGCGAATCGGCCCCGTACCGCGATCAGCGACCGGGCGTTTCGAGCTGACTGGCGACCTCGTGGCACAGTTTCACGATCCGCGCGTCACCATCGCGGATGGACATATCCGAACGCAGCCAAGCGTGACTATCGAGGATCGAGGGCGCTTTCACGTACCTATTTCGTGCGGGACAGAACCAGGCGTTCGATGGATCTCTGTGGAAGCAGAGACGTCGTCGACGTCCCAACTGCTGGTCCAGTTTCCAGTGTACTGCGGCACGGAGCCGCCGGCAACGTTCAAGGTCGAACCCGCGGCAAACATCGTGAGTGTGTCCGCGCCCGCTGACGTTGAGCGGCGGTTGACATCGATCGTTAACCGGGAGCGAGTGACCGCTCGGAGGGCCCTCCTGCGCAGTGAGCCGAGTGTGGTTGCAGTGGCTCGGCGATACGCAGAGCGGATCCGAATCGCCCACGCGATCGTCCACGACGTGGACGGCCACACACCAGAAGATCGCTTGCGTGCTGAGGGGATCACGCCGGTCTTCGCGCTGGAAACCATCATTCACGCCGAGGATCTCGGCGGAGTGATCGAATCGCTCACCAACGACCTCTCCGAACACGCACTTCTCGAGTCGGCGGACATAACTCACATCGGCATCGGGGTCGCTGTGGACGCGGGTCACGAGCTGTACGTCGTGGTGATGTACGTACAGCTCCCCGTGACGATCGATCCGGTGGGTGCAACGGCGATGATAGTAAATCAGATCCGCCACGACCAGCCCGTGAGAGTGGATACCGACTTGACACTGATAGCTCAGCGATACGCGTCCGGGCTTGCGATGGGCCGCCCCCAAGAAGAGCTGTGGAAACAGGTTCTCGTCGAGCTCAGTCTGCTATCGCACCGGCACAGGAACATCACCGCCGCCGTCGAGGCCTGCTTCAATCTCGACCGGGTCGACGGCAAGGCGCTGGTTCGCGGTCATGCACTGGGGCCGCTGCCCGTCATCGGCGTCGCCGTGGCGCAGAGCGCGCGGGCCGGGCCGTTACACGGCAAGATCTGGATCGTCGTGCTCTTCGACTACGAGTCGGCCGTGTCCGCGGTGGGATCGTCGGCGATGCTTGTCGAGGTCCCAAGAGCCTAATTTAGATCGGCGATGAGCGGCGCCAGGTCGGCGGCTTGAGCACCAGGTCAAGCGCTTCGCGCTGTGGCCAGAATCCGGTTTAATTACCGCAAAATATAGATGCCAGTTAACATAATACATATTCTGCGACCCAACTATCTGTCTGGTAGTAGGGAAGGGAGAGAGCACTATAGTCCCTGGATGCGGACCTGCGCAAGTAGATGGATGCACTGCGCCCGCGCCCCCTTGCTCCGGTACATCCCGCGTAGCATCGACGTGTAGCGCGCAGCCAGGTCGCTGTGGTCGCGCATGACCTTCTCGAGGAGCTCGAACAGCGTCGCGATCACCTGCGCGTGCTCGCCAGCGGCGGCGAGCGTCTCGAGCTGCGCGCGCAAGGCCGGCACGTCAGTCGTCGAGCCGAGCACGCGTCGAGGCACCTCTCTCTGCTATCAGAACCGATCGGTCCGAAACAGGTGCCATGATCGAAAAATCATGCGGCGATGTCGATTGTTTCGGGCGGCGTCGCGGTCCAGCGCGCGCGCCGCTTGGCACCGCGCAGATCGATCCCCTCGAGGATCAGTGCGAGCTCGGCCGCCTCCATCTCCACCGCTGCACCCGTCGCGGGAGAATCCCACGGCAGCCGAAATCGGCCGCGCTCGAGTCGTTTCGCAAATAGGCAATAGCCCTGGCGATCCCAGAACAAGATCCGCACTTGGTCGCCGCGCCGATTGAACACCACGAACAGGTGGCCGCTCCGCGGATCGTGATGCAGCCCTTGCTCGACCAGCACCGCGATCGCGGTGGCGAGACGTCGGCGCACTGAGCCGGTGCGCGTCGTTGGGCTGCCCAAGCACAGGAGCGCTAATTGCCGATGGCAACGGCTTCCACGCCCGCGGCATCGGGATCGGTGTCGGCAGCGGCTCGCGCGCTTGGTGACCACGCTCGTCGTGCGCCGGCCGCTCGCGGGCGCCGTCGCGATCTCGCGATGGCTCCGCCGCTGCTGCCATTTCGGTCGGCCGCGGCTCTTTGAGGTGCTCGTCGAGAGCAGTTCAGATCGCTTACACGAGCTTGAGTCGCGGCGGGGCTCGCGGCGCTGGCAGCGGGCCCGGAACCTCACCGTCGGCTGCCCTACGCGGCCATGCATCGCCGGAACGTGGCGCGCCGGGGCTGCCTGGGCCGGACCTGCGGTTGTTTGCCGGCGCCGGGCTTCCGTGGGCTCAGCTCGCGCAGGACGCGTCGGAGCTTTTTGACCACCACCACAGCGCCAACGACACGCTGGACAAGATTGACCCCGCCGCGCTTCGGCAAAACACGGCGGCCTATGTCGCCTTTACGTGGCTGATGGCCAATCCAGGGCAATAACGTCCGATCCTGGCGGCCCTGCGCGACAACAGGGGGAACCCGGGGGAACCCCTTGGCTTCGCGCTCCGTGCTGCCCCAGCTCCTCGCTCGACGTCGCCACTCGCCAAGCCAAGCTCGATAGTTCTCGAAGTAGTTTTCAGCCCGTTGGCAGCACCGGCGCAGACGAGGAGGACCGATTGAAGTGCTGAACCCAAGATGCGCTGGCCTCGACGTCCACAAGGACAACGTGGTCGCCTTCGCCCGGATCGCGCTCGACGGAAAAGCAAGCCAGGACGTGCGTTCGTTCGCCACCACGACCAGCGCGCTGTTCGATCTGCTGGCGTGGCTCGAGCGGCATAGATGCACGCACATCTTGATGGAAGCGACCGGCGTGTACAGGAAGCCGGTCTGGCATGTGCTCGAAGGCTCGTTCGAGCTCGTGTTGGCGAACGCGCAGCACGTGCGCGACGTCCCCGGCCGGAAGTCCGATGGAAACGACACACCGTGACGTCGGTGTGGGCGCTGTTCGGCGTGACACAGCCCGGTGCCTCCCAGCGGCTCGGCGGCTTGCGTCGTCGGCCCGCGATCCCGTGCCCCCGGCCCTCAGCGCATCAGGAGGACCACGCACATCATGATGAAGCCGACCGTGACCGTGGTCCAGAGGATCACGAGCAGCGGCACGGTCAACATCTCGCTGCGCGCGTCGATCTTTGCCGGGTGGTGCGTCCTGGTCGTCATGCCCGCGGGGGAAAGCAGCGGGCGTGCCAGCACCCGGTGCTGCGATTCGCGCAGGACGTGCGGCGGCACCCGCGATTCACCGAGATCGCGCAACGCTTGCGCGAGTCCGCGCTCACGGACGGGCACGCGGTTTGATAGAGCGTTCGGGCATGTCCAACGCCGATACCGTCGCGATGCTCGCCGCGTGCGCGAGCCGCGGACCGAGGTACACGAGCTATCCGCCCGCCACCGAGTTCGGCCAGCTCGACAGCCAGCAGGTCACGCGCGAGCTCGCGCACGTGTCGGCGCGGGGCGAGTCGGTCTCGCTCTACGTCCACATCCCGTTCTGCAAGAGCCTGTGCTGGTACTGCGGCTGCAACGTGATCGTGACGCGAGATTCCCAGGCCGGGTCCACCTACGTCGATCAGCTCGCCGCGGAGATGAAGATGCTCGGCGAGGCGATCGGCACGGCGCCCGTCACCGAGATCGCGTTCGGCGGCGGCTCGCCGAACTTCTTGTCGCCGCCCTCGCTCCGGGCGCTGTGCGCCGCGCTCGAGCGCAACTTCGCGATCACCGCCGATGCCCGCCGCTCGATCGAGCTCGACCCGCGGACGACGACCTCGCCCCAGATCGAGGCCCTCGCGTCCGCGGGGTTTCGCTCGCTCAGCATGGGCGTGCAGGACTTCTCGGCCCAGGTCCAGGACGCGATCCACCGCCACCAGACCGCGACGCAGACCCGCTGGCTGGTCGATGTCGCGCGGGCCGCCGGGTTCGACGATATCAACGTCGACATCGTGTACGGCTTGCCGCTCCAGACCGAGGCGAGCTTCGGCGCGACGCTCGACGCCGTCATCGCGCTGGCGCCCGACCGGATCGCGCTGTTTGGCTACGCGCACCTGCCCAGCAAGCTGCCGCACCAGCGCCTGGTCGAGCGCGCCGGGCCGGTGCTCGACAGCCACGAACGCGCCACGCTGCTCGTGCTGGCGATCGAGCGGCTGACCTCCGCGGGCTACGTACACCTCGGGCTCGATCACTTCGCCAAGCCGGGCTCGCGGCTGGCGCGGGCCGCGGCCGAGCGCCGGATGGTGCGGACGTTTCAGGGCTACGCCGAGTACCGCGCCGACGCGATCCTCGGGCTCGGCGTGTCCGCGATCGCCTCGACGCCGCGGATGCACTGGCAGAGCCACAGCGAGCTCGCGCCGTGGGCCGACGCGGTCGAGGCCGGGCAGCTGCCGGTCGTGCGCGGCGTCGCGCTCGACGACGACGACCGGGTGCGGCGCGCCGTGATCGGCCGGCTGATGTGCGACGGCGAGGCCGATCTCGGCGAGATCTCGGCCGCGCACGACATCGACGCGCCGGCCTACTTCGCGCGCGAGCTGGCGACGATCGGCGGCCTCGGCGACCTCGCGAGCTACGACGCCGCGACCCGCGTCGTGCGGGCGACCTCGGCGGGGCGGCTGCTGGTCCGCAACCTGTGCATGGTGTTCGACCGCTATCACCAGGGCTCCAGCCGTGCCGCCGGCGCGCAACCGCGGTTCTCGCCGACGATCTGAGCCCGCGGCGCGGGCCGGCCGCGGCGCGGCGCTCCGCGAGCTCGCGGTCCAGCACGCCGCGCTGCGCGAGCTGATCGCGCGGTGCCAGGAGCTCGCCGATGAGCTCGACGCCGGCCGGATCGAAGCGGCGCCGCTGGTCGACGCGGTCACCGCGCTGCGCAGCGCGTTCGATGCGCACAGCCAGTTCGAGGAGCGGCTGCTGCGGCCGGTGCTGCTGTCCGCCGACCGGCCGGGCGCGTTGCCGGTCGGCCGCATGGTCCACGATCACACCTTGGACCACCGCGCGATGCGGCGCGGCCTCGAGCCCACGACTTCCTCGCAGCTGCGCGACGTGCTCGACATCCTGTGCGCCCACCTCGACGCCGAGGATCGCTACTTCGCGATCCCCGACGACGCGGCGCGCTGATCGCCGCGCGCAGGTGCTGCGGGCTCGCCGGGCCGCCGCGCAAGCGCTGCGCGAGAATTCCGCCGCTGGCTCGTTTTGCGGCGGCCGCCGCGGGCACGGCGCTTGCCATTGGCACTTCGCACATGTCGAAAGAGATGGTTCGATACGACGACGCGATCGTTCGCAAGTTCGTCACGGCGACGCTCGTGTGGGGCGCGGTGGGCATGCTGGTGGGGCTGTGGTGCGCGCTCGAGCTGGCCGTGCCGCAGCTGAACGTCGCGCCGTACTTCACGTTCGGCCGGCTCCGCCCGCTGCACACCAACGCGGTGATCTTCGCGTTCGCGGGCAACGCGATCTTCGCGGCGGTGTACTACTCGTCGCAGCGCCTGCTGAAGGCCCGGCCGATCGATCGGCTGTCGGCGATCCACTTCTGGGGCTGGCAGGCGATCATCGTCGCCGCGGCGATCACGCTGCCGCTCGGCTTCACCCAGGGCAAGGAGTACGCCGAGCTCGAGTGGCCGATCGATCTGGCGATCGCGGTCATCTGGGTCACGTTCGCCGTCAACTTCTTCGCGATGGTGCGCAACCGCCGCGAGAAGCACCTCTATGTCGCGCTGTGGTTCTACATCGCGTCGATCGTGACGGTCGCGATCCTCCACATCTTCAATAACCTCGTGATCCCCGCCGGGCTGTTCAAGAGCTACTCGATCTACGCCGGCGTCGAGGACGCGTTCATGCAGTGGTGGTACGGCCACAACGCGGTCGCGTTCGTGCTGACCACGCCGTTCCTCGGGCTCATGTACTACTTCCTGCCCAAGGCGGTCGAGCGCCCGGTGTTCAGCTACCGGCTGTCGATCCTGCACTTCTGGTCGCTGGTGTTCATCTACATCTGGGCCGGCCCGCACCACCTGCACTACACCGCGTTGCCGCAGTGGGCCTCCACGCTCGGCATGATCTTCAGCGTCATGCTGTGGATGCCGTCGTGGGGCGGCATGATCAATGGGTTGCTCACGCTGCGCGGCGCGTGGAATCGGGTCGCCGAGGATCCGGTGCTCAAGTTCTTCGTCGTCGGCCTGACGTTCTACGGCATGTCGACGTTCGAGGGTCCGATGCTGTCGATCAAGAGCGTGAACGCGCTGTCGCACTACACCGACTGGAACATCGCGCACGTCCACGGCGGCGCGCTGGGCTGGGTCGGCTTCATGACGTTCGGCATGATCTACTGGCTCGTGCCGCGGCTGTTCCAGGCGCCGCTGCACTCGAAGAAGCTCGCGACCACCCACTTCTGGATCGCGACGATCGGCATCGTGCTGTACGTGCTCTCGATGTGGGTCGCCGGGATCACGCAGGGCCTCATGTGGCGTGCGTTCGACGACGCGGGCCACCTGCAGTACCCCGACTTCCTCGAGACCGTCACGCGGCTCGCGCCGATGTACTGGGTGCGCGCGCTGGGCGGCTCGCTGTACATCGCGGGCCTGGGCGTCGGCGCCTACAACATCTTCAAGACCTGGAAGGCGCGCCCGGCGCGCTACGCCGAGCTCGACGTCGCGGTGCCGCCGATGGTCCGCACGGTCGCGCCGGCGCCCGCGCCCGCGCCCGGCGGGATCGAGCGCGCGGTCGCGTCCAAGCCGCACTGGCACCGCCGCTGGGAGGGCCTGCCCGCGCTGTTCACCACCCTGACGGTGGTCGCGGTGCTGGTCGCCTCGGCGTTCGAGATCGTCCCGACGTTCCTGATCGGCGACAACGTGCCGCGGATCAAGACCGTCAAGCCGTACACGCCGCTCGAGCTCTACGGCCGCGATATCTACCTGCGCGAGGGTTGCTTCAACTGCCACTCGCAGATGATCCGGCCGTTCATCGACGAGACCGTGCGCTACGGCCAGAACGGCAAGCCGGCCGAGTACTCCAAGCCCGGCGAGTCGGTCTACGACCACCCGTTCCAGTGGGGCAGCAAGCGCACCGGGCCGGACCTGGCGCGCGAGGGCGGCAAGCGCGACGAGCTGTGGCACCTGCGCCACCTCGAGAACCCGCGGTCGACGTCGATGGGCTCGGTGATGCCGGGCTACCCGCGGCTCTTGTCCGACGACATCCCGTGGGACGTGATCCAGACCCGGGTCGACGTGATGGCGATGCTCAACGTGCCGTACGACGCGCAGGCGCTTGCCCACGCCGACGCGCTCGCCCGCCAGCAGGCCGCGCAGGTCGCCAAGACGCTCGAGGCCGGCGGCGGCCCCAAGGGCATGGCCGACAAGGAAGTGATCGCGCTGATCGCGTACCTCCAGCGGCTGGGCCGCGATATCCAGCTCGCGCAAGACGCGGCGGCAGGTGCGCAATGATGCGGCTGTCGGAGCTGGTGTCTGCCCTGACCCCCTCGCAGTACACCGAGCTATCGCTCGTCCTGTTCCTCGCGGTGTTCGCGGGCGTGCTGGTTCGCCACGGCGGCAAGCGCCGCGCCGCCGAGCACTCCGCCTGCGCCCAGTTGCCCCTCGCCGATGACGATGGAGTTCGCCGATGACCTCTCCCAGCCACGCCTCGATCGCCGATGCGATGACGCTCGATAGCCGCCCCGAGACCTCGGGTGACCAGACCTACGAGGACGCCCCGCTGCTCGACCACGAGTACGACGGGATCCGCGAGTACGATAACCCCCTGCCGAGCTGGTGGAGCCTGGCGTTCGCGGGCTGCATCCTGTTCGCGTTCCTCTACCTCGCGTACTACGACATCGCCGGCTGGGGCCGGTCGCCGGCCGACAATTACAAGGTCGCGCTCGCCGGCTGGCAGGCGGTCTACAAGGGCGGCCCGGGCGGCGGCGGCGGCGTGGATGTGACCGAGGAGATGCTCGCGGGCGGCGCCCAGAGCCCCGAGGTCGTCGCGCGCGGCGCCTCCGTGTTTGCCGCGCGCTGCGTCGGCTGCCATGGACCGGACGGCAGCGGCCAGATCGGCCCCAACCTCACCGACCTGTTTCAGCTCCACGGCACGACCCGGATGGACCTGTACGGCACGATCGTGGGCGGCGCGCCTGGGACCGCGATGATCGCCTGGGGCGAGGTGATGAAGCCGGCCGAGATCATCGCGGTCGCCACGTTCGTCACCACGCTGCGCGGCAAGAACCTCCCCGGCAAGGCGGCGCAGGGCGTGCCGGTGGCCGCGTTTGCGCACTGAAAGGCACGAAAGGCACCCCATGTCCCCGCCGCTCTCGACCGACCGCGTCCTGTCGACCCTCAACCAGGACGGCACCCGGCACTGGCTGAGGCCCAAGCTCGCGCGCGGCGTGTTCCTGCTCCGCCGCCGGATCGTCGCCTACGCGCTGATCGTCCTGTTCGTTTCGCTGCCGGTCGTACCGGTCGCCGGCCGGCCCGCGCTCCTGATCGATCTCGTCGCCCGCGAGCTGATCGTGTTCGGCGCGGTGTTTCGCCCGAGCAACGGCCTCATCCTGATGCTGCTCGGCATCACGATCACGCTCGCGGTGTTCGTGCTGACCGCGCTGCTGGGCCGCGTGTGGTGCGGCTGGGCGTGCCCGCAGACCGTGTACCTCGAGATGCTGTTCCGGCCGATCGAGCGCTGGCTCGAGGGCACGCCCGCGCAGGCGGCCCGGCTGCCCAGGCTGCATCCGCGCCGGCTCGCCAAGTGGATGATCTACGTCGTGCTGGCGTTCGCCGTCGCCAACGTGTTCCTGGCGTACTTCGTGGGCGTGGTGCGGCTGCGCGCGTGGATCTTCGAGTCACCGCTCGATCACGTCGGCGGCTTCACGGTGGTCCTCGGCGTGACCGCGCTCATGCTGTTCAACTTCGGGTGGTTTCGCGAACAGACCTGCATCGTGGCGTGCCCGTACGGCCGGCTGCAGTCCGTGCTGCTCGATCGCCAGTCGCTGATCATCGGCTACGATGCCCGGCGCGGCGAGCCGCGCGGCAAGCCTCTCAAGCACCTCCCCGTGGCGTCCGATCGCGGCGATCACGGCGACGCGGCGGCGCGCGGCGACTGCGTCGATTGCGGCGCCTGCGCCGCGGTGTGCCCGACCGGCATCGATATCCGCGATGGCCTGCAGATGGAGTGCATTGGCTGCGCGCAGTGCGCCGATGCCTGCGACACCGTGATGACCAAGCTGCACCGCGCGCCGCACCTGATCGGCTACACGTCCAAGGCCGTGCTCGCCGGCGAGCCCGAGCGGCTGCTGCGACCGCGCGTGATCGTGTACCCGTCGCTGCTCGCGATCGTCGCCGGGCTGCTGGTCTGGAGCGTGGCCGGGCGGCCGACCACCGAGGTCACCGCGCTGCGGATCGACGGACCGAGCTTCATGACGCTCCCCGACGGGCGGGTCGCGTCCCAGGTCCGGATCAAGATCGAGAACGAGAGCTCGCTGCCGCGGCGCTACGTCGTTGCGCTCGCCGGGGCGCCCGACGCGACGCTGATCTCGCCGCTGCGGGCGTGGGAGATCGCGCCGCACCACGCCCAGCAGATCCCGCTGCTCGTGGAGGCCACGGCGGCGGCGTTCGTGCACGGCGAGCGCCGGGTAAAGCTGCGGATCTACGACGAGGAGGAGCCCAACGCGGACGAGCAGGTCGTCACCGTCGCGCTGCTCGGGCCGACGACCGCCGAGCCCGCGGTGCCCGCGGTACGTGGAGCGGCGCGATGACCGCGCGCACGACGTGGACGCTGGCGATCGTCGGGCTGCTCGGGGTCAACGTGATCGCCGCGGTCACCTTGGCGGTGCTCGCCCACCGCGGCGGCGCCCAGGTCATCCCCGATTACTATGCCAAGGCGTCGCACTACGATGACCAGATGGCGCGCTCGGCGGTCAGCCAGGCGCTCGGCTGGCGCGTCGACGTGCAGCTGGCGGGCGGCGTGGTCGACGCCACGGTGGTCGACGCGGCGGGCCGGTCGATCGACGACGCGCGGGTCCGGGTGACCGGCTACCAGCGCGCGCACGCGTCCGAGCCGATCGACGTCGTCCTGACGGCGGCCGCCGACGGCCGCTACCGCGGCACGGTCGCGGCGCGGCGCGGCTGGTACGATCTGGAGGTCACCGCCTCGGCGGGCGCGTCGCGGTTCTCGCGGCTCGTCGCGGTGGAGGCGCGATGACCACGGCGCTGTGGGCCACGGTCCTGGTGTCGAGCCTGGTCGGCAGCCTGCACTGCCTCGCGATGTGCGGTCCGCTCGTCGGCCTGCACGGCGGCGCGCGCTCGCTCCGGCTCGCCGGGGTCCACGCGTTGGGCCGCGGCACCACCTACGCCGCGCTCGGCGCCGCCGCCGGGCTGGTCGGCCGCGCGGTCGATCTCGCCGGCCGGCTCGCCGCGATCCAGCACACCGCCTCGGTGGTCGCGGGCGTGGCGATCGTCGTCTGGGGCGGGCGGACGATCGCGGTCGCCCGGGGCTGGATGCACGCCCGCCCGGCGTCCGGCGCGCTGTTCCGCCGCGGCCTGTCGCAGCTCCGCGGCCGCGACGCGGTTCGCCGCGCGTGGCTGATCGGGCTCTTGACCGGCCTCTTGCCGTGCGGCTGGCTGTGGGCGTTCGTGGTGTCCGCCGCCGGCACGGCGACCCCGTGGGCCGGCGCCGGCGTGATGGTCGTGTTCTGGCTCGGGACCTTGCCGGCGATGACCGGCGCGCTCGCGCTCGGCGGCCCGGCGATCGAACACATCCGCCGCCGGCTGCCGGTGATCTCGGCGCTGGTGCTGATCGCCCTGGGCCTGGCGACCCTCGCGGCGCGCTGGGACATGGCGGGCGCCGCGGCGATCACCGCGCCGCATTGCCATGGGAGCGCGCCATGACCGCCGCGGCGATCGCTGCGCCCGCCGCGCTCGGCTGCCTGCACTGCCACCTGCCGGTGCCCGAGGGCCAGCGCTCGGCGTTCTGCTGCGCCGGCTGCGAGGTCGTCCACGGCGCGATCGCGGCGAACGGCCTCGAGCAGTTCTACGCGCTGCGCGCGACCGCCGAGCCGGCCCACACCACCGATCGCGCGTACGCCGAGCTCGACGATCCGGCGTTCCAGCGGGTCCACGTCGTCCGCGCACCGGACGGCCAGGCCCAGGCCGCGCTCTACCTCGAAGACCTGCGGTGCGGCGCGTGCGCGTGGCTGGTCGAGAGCGCGCCGCGCTGCGTCGACGGGATCACCGCGATCCGCGTTGACCTGGGCCGCAGCCGCGCCGACGTGACGTGGGATCCGGCGACGACGTCGCTCGCGGCGATCGCGCGCTGGCTCGATCGGCTCGGCCACGCGCCCCACCCGTACCGCGGGCTCGCGCGCGAGGCGCTGCGCCGTCGCGAGGACCGCGCGCTGTTGATCAAGCTCGGCGTCGCGGGCGCCGCCGCGGGCAACCTCATGCTGCTGGCGATCGCGCTGTACGCGGGCATGTTCGGCCAGATGTCGCGCGCCGACGCGGGGTTCTTCCGCTGGGCGTCGATGTGCGTCGCCGTGCCGGCGCTGGGGTTCGCGGCGCTGCCGTTCTTCCGCACCGCGATCGCGGCGCTGCGCGCGCGCCGGCTCCACCTCGATCTGCCGCTGTCGATCGGCATCCTCGCCGGGCTGTCGTGGGGCACCGCGAACGTGATCCGCGGCGTCGGCGAGATCTACTTCGACTCGCTCGCCATGCTGGTGTTCCTGCTGCTCGTCGCGCGCTGGGTCGTGCTGCGCTACCAGCGCCGGGCGGGGACCGCGGCCGAGCTGCTGCTGTCGCTCACGCCGAGCCGGGTCCACCGGCTGGACGGCGGCGAGCCCGTCGACGTGCCGGTCGAGGCGATCGTGCCGGGCGACGTCGTGCGCGTCCTGGCCGGCGAGGTCGTGCCGGTCGACGGCGAGATCGTCGCCGGGCGATCGGCGTTCGACGTCGGGCTCCTGACCGGCGAGTCGCAGCCGGTCGAGGTGGCGCCGGGCGCGCGGGCCCACGCCGGCACGCTGAACCTGGCGGCGGCGATCGAGATCCGCGCCACCGCGGTCGGCGAGACGACGCGGGTCGGCAAGCTGGTCGCCAGCATCGAGGCGATGTCGGTCAAGGCGCCGATCGAGCGCCTGGTCGATCGCGTCGCCGGCCGGTTCGTGGCGGTGGTGTCGGCGGCCGCGGCGCTCACGCTGATCGGCTGGTCGACGCGCTCGGTGGCGCTCGGCGCCGAGCACGCGATGGCGCTGTTGATCGTGACCTGCCCGTGCGCGCTGGCGCTGGCGACCCCGCTCGCCGTCACCGTGGCGCTGGGCCGCGCGGCCCGCCGCGGCGTGCTGGTCAAGGGCGCCGACGCGCTCGAGCGGCTGGCGACCCCCGGCACGCTGTTCGTCGACAAGACCGGCACGCTGACCGCCGGCAAGCTCGCCGTGGTGACGTGGCGCGGCGACATCGACGCCGCGGGCCTCGCCGCCGCGGTGGAGGCCGGCAGCAACCACCCGATCGCGCGGGCGCTGCGCGGCCACGCGGCGCCGGCCGGGGTCGCGACCGAGGTCCGCGAGGAGCTCGGCCGCGGGATCCGGGGGATCGTCGGCGGCCACGCGATCGTCGTCGGCGCGCCCCCCTGGGTCCGCCAGCGCGTCCGGTCGCAGCCGGTGATCGAGGGCTGGATCGCCGAGATCGCCGAGCGCGGCGAGACCCCGATCGTCATCGCGAACGACGGCGTGATGGTCGCGGTCGCCGGGCTCGCCGATCCGATCCGCCCCGACGCGGGCGCCGCGCTGCGCGCGCTCGAGCAGCTCGGCTGGACCGTGCAGCTGCTGTCGGGCGACGACGTCCGCGTGGTCCAGCGCGTGGGCGGCGCGCTCGGCGTGCCGTGGTGGCACTGTCACGGCTCGGTGTCGCCGGAGCGCAAGGCCCGGGCGGTCGTCGAGGCCCGGGCGCGCGGCGCCGTGGTGATGGTCGGTGACGGCGTCAACGACGCGGCGGCGATGGCGGCGGCGTCGGCCGGGATCGCGGTCTCGGGCGCGGCGGAGATCGCGATCGAGGCCGCCGACGTCTATCTGCGGTCGCCGTCGATCAGCGACGTGGCGGCGACCTGCGCCGGCGCCCAGGCGACGCTCGCCACGATCCGCCGCAACCTGAAGTTCTCGCTCGCCTACAACCTGGTGGCCGGGGCGCTCGCGGTGACCGGCCTCATCCACCCGCTGATCGCCGCGGCGGTCATGCCGCTCAGCTCGCTGACCGTGCTCGCGAGCTCGCTGCGGTCCAAGGCATTCCGGTCATGACGATCCTCTATCTGATCCTGCCGCTCGCGCTGTGCTTCGCCGGCGCCGCGGTGCTCGCGTTTGCCTGGACGGTCCGCTCGGGCCAGCTCGATGACATCGAGACCCCGCCGCACCGGATCCTGTTCGATGACGAGCCGCGGCGCCCGGGGCAGCGAACCCTGCCGTGACGCGCGGTCGCGACGACCGCCGGTCGGGCGGCGATCGCGCAGGATCGGCGCTGTGCGGCGGTGCACGCGACACAATTGCGCGTTCGGCGACGCCCCGCCGCGCGGTTGGGGTGGTGCACGAGTTGCTGGACCCGCGGCATGGCCAAGACGATGGCGAACGGAAGTCAGCCGATCCAGCGGATCTTTCGCCGCCACGGGGCGCAGGTCGAACGCGCCCTGGCGTGCGCGGAGCCAAGTCCTGCGCTCGCGCGGATCCCGACGATCGCGGACCAGGTGCCGGTCACCGAGATCATGAGCCGCGAGACCACATGTGCCCACCGCGACCTCGAGGCGGCCACCCTGGTCGACCTCATGGTGAAGAGCCACGTCGGCTGTATCCCGGTCGTGGAGGATCCCGGCCGGCCGATCGGCATGGTGACCAAGCTCGATCTGCTCGAGCGGCTGATCGCCACGGAGTCCCTCGACCCGGAGCATCCGGCGGCGCCGGGCCTTCCACCCGAGACCGCCAGCGACCTGATGATGCCGCTGGCGATCACGCTGGCCGAGCATGCCACCGTCGCGCACGTCGCCGCGCTCATGGCCCGGGAATCGATCCACCACATCCCGATCGTCGATGGCAGCGGCCGGCTGATCGGCGTCGTCTCGACGATGGACGTGGTGCGCTGGCTGGCCGCGAACGACGGGTTCATCGCCGCGGCGTGACCGCGTCGAGCCCGCTTCCCGGCGAGCTGGTCGCCAGGGGTGGGGCGTCGTCGCGCCCGCGCGCCCTCGGATCGAGGGGGAGCGACAGCGTGAACGTCGAGCCGCTGCCGACGTCGCTCTCGACCGACACCGAGCCACCGTGCAGCTCGACGATCTGCTTCACGCCGGCGAGCCCGATCCCGGTGCCGCGGATCTGGCTCTGCCGGGCGTTCTCGCCGCGCGCGAACCACTCGAACACGCGGTCGCGATCTGCGAGCGAGATGCCGATGCCCTCGTCCTGGACGCGCAGCACCGCGAGCTGCGGCTCCACCTGATCGATCTCGATGGTCACGCGGCCGCCCGCGGGGCTGTACTTGACCGCGTTGGACAAGAGGTTGGCCACCGCGCGTTCGATCCGGTCCGGATCCCACAGCCCGATCAGCTGGGCGTGCAAGCTGCGCACGTCGATCGCGTGGCGCTGCGTCGCCTGCCGGAACTCCGCGGCGAGCCGGTGGGTCAGCGCCACGAGATCGGTCGCGCGGAGATCGAGCGACGGCTGGTTGCCGGCCTGGAGCGCGGCCACGTCGAGCAGGTTGTCGATCGTGCGGGTCATCGTCGCGATCTGGCGCGCCATGCGCTCGATGATGCGCGACGGGTGCTGCGATGGGGCCGCGGCCTGCTCGGCCTGCATCCCCAGGAGCGAGAGCTCCATCGAGAGCACGCCGAGCGGGTTGCGAAGATCGTGGGACACCAGCCAGACCAGCTGGTCGCGCGCCTGGATGGCGCGGCCGGCGTCCGCGAGCGCCGCCTCGAGCGCGCGGCTGCCCTCGTGGCGCTCGGTGACGTCGCCCGCGGTGCCGACCAGGCGCGCCGGCGCACCCTGGGCGTCCCGCACCACCTCGGCCTGGGACTCGACCCAGTGGATCGTCCCGTCGGCGTGGTGGACCCGGAACTGGTCGACGTACCGGCCCGCGCCCAGCCCGTCGCGCAACGCGGCGGCGGCTTGCGCGCGATCCTCGGGGTGCACGCTCGCGAGCCAGCGCTCGTAGGTCACGCGCGTCTGGTCGGGCGGCGCGCCGCGGAACACCCGCCAGGCTTCGTCGGTCCAGCTCATCTCGCCGGTGGCGATGTTCCAGTCCCAGGTGCCGATCCGCGCGGCGCGCTGGCCGCGGGCGAGCCGATCCTCGCTGCGCGCCAGCGCCTCGGTGATCCGCTTGCGGTCATCGACGTCGGTCAGCGTGCCGAGCAGGCGGAGCGGTGTCCCATCGACGGCGTAGGTCGCGCGGCCGCGCGTCTGCACCCAGATCGCCTGGCCGCTGGGGCGCACCACGCGGTACTCGGCGGTGTACCCTGTGTTCTCGACGATCGCCTGGCGTACCGTGGCCTCCACGGCCGGCCGGTCGTCGGGCGCCACCCGGCCGAACAGCGCCGCCCCGGTGCCGGGGAACTCGCCGGGCGCGATCCCGAAGATCGCGTAGCACTCCGCCGTCCACTCGACCGCGTCGGTCACGAGGTTCCAGCTCCAGATCCCGGTGCGCGACGCTTCGAGCGCCTGGCGCATGTGCCCGGCGCGCTCGCGCAGGATGAACTGGCCGAGCTCGTTGCCCAGGGACGCCATCATGGCGACCAGCGGCTCGTCGCTGGACTGCGCGGGTTCGCCGAACAGCTCGATCACGCCGATCAACGTGTCGCCGGTCGCGACCGGGTACGCTCCGCCGCCCGACAGCCCGGCCCGCTGGGCCGCGCCGGCTCTCGCATCGCCGAGCGCGGGCACCATCCACTGGGCCCGCAGGGTTTGCCACACCCGGCCCGGCAGCTGGTCACCGAGGGCGCAGGTCTGCGCCCGGGTCTGCGCCGCGAAGTCGCGGAGCCGCGCGGCGCCGCCATCGAACACCTCCTGGCAGTAGAGCGCCGAGCCGGCGGCGTCGGTCAACCACAGCGCGCACACGTCCATGGCGAGCCCGGTGGCGATCGCGCGCAGGATCTCGGGCGCCGCCTCCGCGAAGCTCGTGGCGCGCGCGAGGATCCGCGACACCAGGTGCTCGATCGCCAGCCGCTGCTCCGCGGTCTTGCGGTGGTGGATGTCGGTGTTGACGCCGTACCAGCGGGTCACGTTGCCCGCGGCGTCACGGATCGGCGTGGCCACGATGTGATGCCAGCGGTACTGCCCGTCGGCCCCGCGCAGGCGGCAATCGCGCTCGAACCGGACCGGATCGCGCGCCAGCTGCGCGAGCACCGGCTCGTCGTCGGGGTGGTTGACCGCGCGCCAGTCGCCGCGCACGCCGGCGTCCGCCAGCGTGCCGAAGTACGCGTGCCAGCGATCGTTGGCGTAGATCAGCTCGCCGCCGGCGTCGAGCATCCACACCGCCTGCGGCACCGCCGCGGCGAGGTGCCGGAACCGCGCCTCGCTCGCGCGCAGCGCGCGCGCCAGCGTCCAGCGCTCGATCGCGTTGTCGACCACGCGCGACACGCTATCCGCGGTCATCGACGCCTTGCCGACGAAGTCCTCGGCGCCGGCGCGCAGCGAGCGGCGGCCGATCTCGGGGCCATCGCCGATCGTGAGCACGACCACCGGCACCATGACCGCGCCGTCCTCGTCGCGGAGCTGCGCCAGGACCTCGTCGCCGCGCGCGTCCGGCAAGTAGTAGTCGAGGATCACGCAGTCGGGACGGCCCGGCCCGCGGTCGCGCGCCAGCCGCACCGCGTCCGCGGCGGTGGCGGCTTCGACGAACGCGTAGCGCCGGTCGGTGCGCAGCAGCAGCCCCCGGAGCTCCGCGCGATCTTCGGGGTTATCGTCGACGATCAAGATCGTGAGCAGGCCAGGGGCCTCGGCCGCGATCATGGGCGCCCGCCCCGGGGGTCGGGCAGCACGACCTCCACGAGCCAGTAACCGAGCAGGCGCAGCAGCAGCTGGATGTAATCGGGGTAGCTCGTCGGCTTGACGTGGTAGGCATTGGCGCCCCGCGCGTAGCAATGCGCGACGTCCCGCGGATCTGCCGAGGTCGACAGCACCACGACCGGGAGCCGGGCCAGCGTCGCGTCGCCGCGGATCTCGGCCAGGGTGTCGCGGCCGTCGAGGCCCGGGAGGTTCAGGTCGAGCAGGACGAACCCGGGCTGGAGCGCGATCCGCCCGGCTTGGCCCCGGAGCAGCGCGAGGCAGTGATCGCCGGTCGTGGCCCGGCGCACGCGGCCGCCCAGCCCCAGGGTCTGGAGCACCTCGAGCACGGTGTCGAAGTCTTCGTCGGAGTCCTCGACGACGAGCACGGCAAACGCGGGACCGGTCATGGATCCCCCAGCGTGCCGAGCGTGAAGAACAACGTCGAGCCGGCGCCGGGGGTCGATTCGAGCCACACGCGACCGCCGTGGCGCTCCACCAGCTGCTGCACGATCGTGAGCCCGGCCCCGGTGCCGCCGCCCCACTCGCCGGGCGCATGCAGCCGCCGGAACAAGCGGAACACCTGGGCTTTGTGCTGCGGCTGGATCCCGAGCCCGTTGTCCCGGACGTAGTAGACGACCTGGCGGGCGACCTCGGGAGGCATGGCGCCGCGGTCGCCGGCATCGCCGGGATCGAGGTGCCCGATCTCGATCCGGCGCTCGGGCTTGTCGTTGTACTTGAGCGCGTTCGACAGCAGGTTGACCCAGATCTCGCGGACGCGGACGTGGTCGCACCGCGCGGCCGGCAGCGGCCGGTGCACCGTCACCACCGTCGGGCGCTCGGCGATCCGGGCGCCGACGATCTCGATCGCCTCGGTGACGATGGTCTCGAGCTCGACCGGCTGCGAATCCAGCGCGCTGCGACCGACCCGCGCGTAGTGCAGCAGGGACTCGAGCAGGCTGTCCATCCGGGTCGTCAGCCGCAACAGACCTTCGAGCCGCTTGCGCTGGCTCGCCGTGACGTGCTCGGCGTCGCCGAGCAGCTGGTGCGCGTACTTGTAGATCCCGCGCAGCGGCTCTTTCAGATCGTGGCTCGCGACGTAGGCGAACGCGTCGAGCTCCTCGTTGGTACCGCGCCGGTGGCGTCGAGCGCGTCGAGCAGGTTGGGCGTCAGGGTCACCAGGGAGGCCAGCTCGCCATCCGGGGCGGTGAGCGCGACGAGCTGGTGCTGCGTGCGCTCCATGCGCAGCCGGTACTGCAGGTGCTCGCGATCCTCGGCCGCCTGGTGCTGGAGCGACGCGACCTGGGCGAACAGCTCGCAGGCCGCGCGAAGCTGCCAGGGGAACCGCCTGGGCGTCTGGTGGTGCCCGGCGATCAGCCCTCACAGCACGTCGCCGCGCCGGATCGGCATCGTGAGCGACGCGGCCACCCCCATGTTCTGGAGGTACTCGGTGTACATGACCGAGGCGCCGCGCAGCACGCAGTGGGTCATGGTCAGTGCCAGGCCGGTATCCGGGTTGGTCAGCGGCACGAGCTCGGCGACCGGCGCACTCGCGTCGCACACCGGCCGCAGCCAGATCTGGCGGAACACCTCGCGCGCGGGCGCGGGGATGTCTTCGGCGGGGTAGTGCAGCCCGCGCCACGGCGGCAAGTCCGGGCGCCGGTGCTCGGTCAGCACCTCGCCATGGCCGTCGTCGTGAAACTTGTAGACCATCACGCGGTCGAGGCCGCTGATCCTCGCGACCTGGTCGCACACGATCTGGGATAGCTCGACCAGCGACCCCGCGGTCTGCAAGCGCCCGATCGCCTCCTTGACCATCGGGTAGTAGTCCGGCAGGGCGGCCGGGCTGGCGGGCTCGAGCTCGACGACGGCCACCCCCTGGACCGTGTGGAGGCTGACGTCGAGCGCGGGCCGCTCGCCGGCGGCGGGCACCGTCAGCGCGAACGCCGGATTGCGCTCGGTCAGTCCGGTGGCGAGCTGGCGCGCCAGCTGCGCCTCGCCGTCGCCGCCGACGATCACCGCGACCGGCCGGCCGAGCAGCGCCGCGGGGGCGTGGCCCAGCCAGGCCTGGGCGTTCTCGCTCGCCTGGAGGATCGTGAGATCGGCGATCCGGAGCACCAGCAGCGCGCCCTGCCACTGGATGCAGCCCGGCGTCTGGATCGGCTCGGCGTCGCAGTTGGCGATCGTGAGGCCGTGGCGCTTGAGGCTGTAGGCCTGGCCGTCCCAGGGGGCGAGCGCGTGCTCGGGCGGGTTCACGACGCGGCGCCTTCGTACCAGCGGCGCAGGGTCTGAAACGTCGCCAGCGCCGCGCCCACGCAGGCGCCGTGGCTCGCGGGATGCGCCGCGCCGAACGCGTGCAGCACCGCCAGGAAGCCCTGCCATCGCGCCAAGGTCAGGTCGCCATCGCCGTGGAAGAACGCGCCGCCGTGCGCGGGCGAGACGTCCAGCGTGGTCGCCAGGTGCCGGGCGATGAGCTGGCCGCCGAGCGCGGCGCCCTCGATCACGTACAGGCAACCGATCACCTTGGCGGCGCTGTCGAGCGCCGGCAGCGCGCTGCAGGTGGCCAGGTGGGCGTGCGCGCCACCTTGCGCCGCGAGATCGCGGCGCAGCCGGGCGGCCCGCGTGTGATCGGGCAGCCGCACGCCGGCGAGGTGGTGCTCGGACGCGCGCTGGACGGCGCGCTCGAGCGGCGCGTAGTAGCCGTAGAACCGCTCGAGGATGCCGAGGTACTCGGCCGGGGTGATCGACGCCCGCATCAGCCGGAAGGACCGCTCGGTGGCCTCGTGCTCGTGCCGCGTCGCGCTGCGCAGCGTTCCGCGCAGCGCGGGCACGACGTCACTGGTTTCGGGGACCGGTACCGCGCGGCTCGACATCGATCTTGCCCTTCTCTCCGCCGTCACCGAGCTTGGCCAACGCCCGCGGCCTTCCGGTTCGTCCATGCGCAGGATCGCGCCGACGAGGAAGCTGCTGCAACATAGCACCCGATGTCGCCACCGACGCTGCGTTCCATGGCCGCCGTGGCAGCGCCGGCGCGGCATCTGGCGATCAGCGCGGCGTGCCGCTGGCGCTCATCATCCTCGGTCCGATCCGACGTCGCCCGTGAGCCGCTGCCCACGATGACGCGCGTGCGAGAACGTCGCGCATCGTCGCGCGGTCACTCCATCGGCCGGGGCTGCTGCGCGGGATCGACCAGCAGCTCCTCGAGCACGGCGATCAGCTCGGCGACCTTCACCGGCTTGGTCAGGTAGCGATAGAAGCCCGATTCTCCGGCGCGCATCACATCCCGGAGCAGCGCGGCGGCCGACAGCCCGACGATCGGGATGGCGCGGGTCTCGGGCCATTGCTGCAGCTGCTTGACCGCGTCGAACCCGCTCATGCCCGGCAGGTTGATATCCATGATCACGACCGCCGGCCGATGCGCGCGGATCAGCGGCAGGCCGATCTCCGCGGTCGGCGCGGTCAGCAGCTCGACGCGCGCCAGATCGTCGACCAGCTCGCGCATGAACGCGATGTTCGACGGGTTGTCCTCGACGTACACCACCTTGTGCGCCGTCCCGGGCGCGGTCAGCGGCGAACCCGGCGACGCCGCGCGCGACGCCGCGCCGAGCTCGGCGGCGGCGTCCCGGCAGATCGGGATCTCGACCCAGAACCGCGACCCCACCTCCGGCTCGCTGGTGAACCCGACGCCGCCGTGCATCATGCCGGCGAGCCGCTTGCTGATCACGAGGCCGATGCCGGTGCCCTCGATCGGGCCGGTCTCCTGGCCGGCGCGCTGGAACGGCTCGAACAGCTTGCTGCGCTTGTCGGCCGGGATGCCGATGCCATCGTCGACCACGGTGATCCGGACGCGCGCCCCGTGATCGGTGGTCTCGAACGTGGCATGGCCGTCGGGCCGGCCGTACTTGATCGCGTTCGATCCGAAGTTCATCAGGATCTGCGCGAGCCGGGTCCGATCGGCCAGCACGCGCGGCAGGCTGGCCGGGATCGCGGCGAGCCCGAGGCTTACCCGGGCGCGCGCCGCCATCGGCTCGAGCGTGGTCATCACCTCGGCGAGCACGTCGCGGACGACGACCGGCTCGCACGACATCGAGACCCGCCCGGACTCGATCCGCGAGAGATCGAGCACGTCGTCGATCAGGCGCAGGAGGTGCTCGCCGCCATGCAGCACGTGCTGCAGGCGCTCGTGCTGGCGCTCGGACAGCGGCTGCTTGCGATCGCGCTCGAGCAGCTGGGCGAACCCGAGCACGGCGTTGAGCGGGGTGCGCAGCTCGTGGCTCATCGACGACAGGAACTCGGTCTTGGCCGCGCTGGCGCTGCGCAGCTCGGCCTCGCGGAGCACGTCGTCGGTCACGTCCATCATCAGCGACACGGTGCCGTGCTCGGGGGTCTTGCGGGCGATCACCCGCAGGTAGCGACCACGGCCGGTCCTCACCTCGAGCGTCCCGCTGGGCTCGCGGTGGTACGCGAGCCAGCGCTGGAGCAGCGCCTCGCGGGTCTCGTCGCTGAAGTCGAACACGCCGGCCGCGAGCGCGTCGGGCAGCACCTCGTCGAACCGGCGGCCGACGATCGCGCCGGCGAGCGAGCCGCCGAGCAGCTGGCGGCTCGCGCTGTTGACCAGGACGACGCGGTCGTCCTCGTCGAACAGCGCGAACGCGTCCTGGATCGCGTCGACCGCCGAGACCAGGTAGGCGTTGGCGCGCTTGACCTCGCGCTCGATCTTGCGGTGCTCCGTGACGTCGCGGATGCCGGCGACCACGAGCCGCTGCCCGCCATGGTGGATCGGCGACAGGCTGATCTCGACCGGGAACTCGCTGCCGTCGCGGCGGCGGCCGAACAGCTCGAGCCCCGAGCCCATCGGCCGGAGCCTGGGGGCGTCGTGGAACCGCTGGACGTGCGCGGGGTGGCGCGCGCGGAACCGCTCGGGCACCAGGAGGTGGACCGGCTTGCCGACGAGCTCGTCGCGCGGGTAGCCGAACATCCGCACCACCTCGGCGTTGACCAGGAGGATCGTGTCGTCCTGGCCGGTGACCAGGATCCCGTCGGGCGCCGCGTCGACGAGCTCGCGGAACGGCAGGGTAGCCGGATCGATCGGATCGCTCAGCATGATCCGAGCCAGAGGCAGAACACCGCGCCGGGCGCGCCGTCCTCGATCCAGATCCGGCCGCCGTGGGCCTCGACGGCGAGCTTGCAGAACGCCAGGCCCAGGCCCCGGTTGGAGCGCGTCGCCTTGTCGCTGCCGTGCTGGACGAACCGCTCGAACACCCGCGCGCGCTGCGCCGCCGGCACGCCCGGCCCGGCGTCCTGCACGCGGAGCTCGACGCCGCCCTGCGCGGCGCGCGACCGGATCGTGACCTCGGAGCCCTCGGGGGCGTGGCGGATCGCGTTCTCGGTCAAGTTCTCGAGCACGCGGCGCAACAGCTCCGGATCGGCCGTCAGCGCCGGTGCCTCGAGCTGGGCCGCGAGGTGGACGCCCAGCGACTGGGCGCGGACCTCGAGCTCGGCGATCACGCTGGTGACCAGCGGATCGAGATCGATGGGCTGCGGCACCGGCACCAGCCGGCCCTCATCGGCCCTGGCGATGTCGAGCAGGGTCGTGATCATCCGCAGCAGCGACCTGCCTTCTTCGCGGATCTTCTCGGCGGCGCGCTTCGAGCGCTCGGTGCCCTCGCGGTCGCGCAGCACCAGCTCGGACTGCAGCGCGATCGCGTTGACCGGGTTCTTGAGATCGTGGACGAGGAACGCGATCAGCTGCTCCTTCTGGAACTGGAGCCGCTGCAGGTCGTCGCGCTGGTGCTTGACCTGGGCGTACAGCTCGCTGCGCTCGGTCGCCAGCCGGCGCAGCTTGAGCGCGGCCTGGACCCGCGCCACCAGCTCGTTGGGCCGGAACGGCTTGGCCAGGAAGTCATCGCCGCCGGCGAGCACCGTGCGATCGAATGTCTCGACGTCGCGCAGCGCGGTGACGAACACCACCGGGACGTCGCCGCCGCCGGGCAGCGCGCGGATCCGCTCGCAGGTCGCCGGACCGTCGATCCCGGGCATCCGGACGTCGAGCAGCACGCAGTCGGGCCGGTCGCGCACGAACGCGGCGATGCCGGCCTCCCCATCGCTGGCGAGCACGACGCCGTAGCCATCATCCTCGAGCGTCGCCTTGGCGAGCGCGCGGTTCTCGGCGTTGTCGTCGACCACGAGGATGGTGGCACCTGATGCCATGTGCGATGCAGGCTACCACGCGCAAACGGTTCGCCGGGCGGCGGGGGCGGGCGCACGGGGTTCGCGATCACAGGGCTCCTTGCCCCGGCGGAGTGGCTCGCGGCTTGCGAGCGCTCGCGCCATGGACGCAGAAGCCGCTCGCAAACAGCTGCTGGCGCAGCACGACGCGATTCGTGCACACCTGGCCGTATGCAACATCTGGGCTCGGCGGTTGCGCGACGGAGAACCGGTTCACGCCGAGCTCGACGCCGCGCTCGCGGAGCTGCGCCAGGACTTCATGGCGCACAACGCGACCGAGACCGAGCTCGTGCGGCCGCTGCTGCACGACCTGCCGGGCTGGGGGACCCGGCTGATCGACCGCATGCTCGAGGAGCACGTCGCCGAGCACGCGGCGTTCTGGGATCTGCTCGGCGGATCGGCGCGCGAGGTGGCGGGGCGGCTCGACGAGCTGATCGAGGAGCTCGACGCCCACATGGCGGCGGAGGAGCGGACCTTCCTCAGCCCGCTGGTGCTCGATCGCGCCGCGATCACGCGCCGCCGTGAGCCCTGAACCGAGGGACGCCGGCGCGCCGCCTGCGCGACCGATCAGGCTATCCGCTGGAGCGGCACGGCGACGTCGAACGTCGTCCCGCTCCGCGACGAGGTGATCTCGATCGTGCCGCGATGCAACGCGACCAGGCTGTGGGCGATCGACATCCCCATCCCCGTCCCGCCCTCCTTGGTCGAGAAGAACGGCTCGTAGATCCGCGGCAGGACCTCCGCCGGGATCCCCGGCCCGTCATCGCTGACCCGGATGTGGACGTGCGCGCTGGCGGGGACGACCGCGACGGTGACGTGGCCGCCGGCGGTCACCGCCTCGATCGCGTTGCACACCAGGTTGGCCACGATCTGCTGGACCTTGGGCGCGTCGATGTCGGCGACGATCGGCTCGGGCGCGAGCACGAGCGTCAGCTCGGCGCCGCGCCGCACGGCGAGCGCCCGGTCCTGCTCCATGGCGTCGCGGACCACGGGGCGCACGTCCTGCGGCCGTGGATCGAGCGCGTTGGGCCGCGCGAACGCGAGGAACTCGTCGAGCAGCGTGGTGAGCCGGTCGATCTCGTGGCTCGCGAGCTCGATCGGCTCGACCAGCTTGGGATCGTCGCCGCTGCGGCGCAGCCGACGGGTCGCGAGCTCGAGCTGGAGCTTGGCGGAGTTGAGCGGGTTGCGCACCTCGTGGGCGAGCCCGGCGCACAGCGTCTGCATCGCCTCGACCTGCTCGAGCCGGCGCTTGCGCTCGCCGGCGATCAGCTGGTCGTTGAAGTCGATCTGGTAGTGGCGCAGCATCATGGCGAGCTCCACGTCTAGCAGCTTGTCGACCGCGATCCCCGCGGCGTGGGCCTCGACCGGCGGGTACGCGGCGGCGATGCGGCCCTGGTAGGCCCGCCGCACCACGCCCATCGCGGTGATCATGTGGTGCTGGGCGAGGCCGATCTCGACGTGGCGATGGCCGATCCGCTGCCTGCGGGCGAGGAACTCGTCGTCGTACGGACCGCGCAGCCCGGTCGACATCCACTCGATCAGCGAGCTGCGGTGGCGCGCGAGCTGCGCGGCGTCGGTCAGGATCGCGGCCGTGGTCGCGTTGGCCTCCGCGGCGTCGTAGAACGCGTCGGCGATCGCCGGGAACGCGGGCGCCAGCATGGGGTGCAGCGCGGCGAGCCGCGCGCGGTCGTCATCGTCGAGCGCGACCGACGCCACGAGCTCCTCGAACCATGCGGTCACAGCTTGCCGTTTCTGTCACTGCCGAGCGCCGCGTCCTTGGACTGTACGACCTTGACGTCGGACCGGGGAGCCGCCTGGTACTCGTGCAGCCGGTACTGGATGGTGCGCGCGCTGATCCCGAGGATCTCGGCGGCCTTCGAGGTCGAGCCGCCCGCCGCCTTCATGGTCTCGAGGATCGCGAACCGCTCGATCTCCGCCATGGTCGCGCCGGGGATCATCGGGATGCCGGCGGTGGCGACCGGCCGGACGCCGGCGGGCAGCTGCCGAGCCTCCAGCTCCGTGCCGCTCGCGAGCACCACGGCGCGCTCGATCGCGTTCTCGAGCTCGCGCACGTTGCCCGGCCAGTCATAGGCGACGAGCAGCTCGAGTGCTTGTTGCGAGATGGTCTCGATCGGCTTGGCGTTCTCCTTGGCGTAGCGGTCGAGGAAGAACTTGGCGATCGCCGGCACGTCGGACCTGCGCTCGCGCAGCGGCGGGGTCTCGATGTTGACCACGTTGAGCCGGTAGTACAGATCCTCGCGGAACCGGCCGCGCGCGACCTCCTCCTTGAGGTGGCGGTTGGTCGCCGCGATCACGCGGACGTCGACCTGGATCGTCTGCGTGCCGCCGACCCGCTCGAACTCGTGCTCCTGGAGGAACCGCAGCAGCTTGACCTGGAGCGACGGCGAGATCTCGCCGATCTCGTCGAGGAACAGCGTCCCGCCGTCGGCGAGCGAGAACCGGCCGTCCTTGCGCGCCATCGCGCCGGTGAACGAGCCCTTCTCGTGGCCGAACAGCTCGCTCTCGAGCAGGCTCTCGGCGAGCGCGGCGCAGTGCAGCTTGATGAACGGCCCGCTGGCGCGCGGCGACCGCTGGTGGATCGCGTTGGCGACCAGCTCCTTGCCGGTGCCGCTCTCGCCGGTGATCAGCACCGTGGCGCGGCTCGGCGCGACCTGATCGATGATCTCGAACACCCGCTGCATCGGCGGGCTCGAGCCGACCATGTTGCCGGGCGCCACGCGGTCGCGCACCCGCTTGCGGAGCTGCACGGTCTCGCGCCGCATCGCCTGGTTGGCGAGCACCTTGTCGAGCACGACCAAGAGCTCGTCGAAGTTCAGCGGCTTGGTGAGGTACTCCTCCGCGCCGGCCCGCATCGCGTCGACCGCGGAGTCGACCGCGCCGAACGCCGTCATCACGACCACCGCGGGCGGGTCGTCCGCGGCCCGCAGCTTCTTGACCAGCTCGATCCCGTCCATGCCGGGCATCTTCAGGTCGGTCACGACGACGTGGGGGCCGAACGCCTCATGCTTGCCGAGCGCCTTGAACGCATCGGCTGCGGTCTCGACATCGAAGCCCTCTTCGCGCAGGAGCTCGGCGAGAGCGGTCCTTGCGTTCGCCTCGTCATCGACGACCAGAATGCGCCCGGTGCGTGTCATGGGAGCCCGTGCAGCGAAAACCGTGCCACGGAGAGCCGCGGACTTCATGGCAATTCCGCGCAAGCTCTGCGGCGCGATTGCGGTCCGCGCAGAAATTGCGCGATTTTGGGGCCCGCGCAGCGCGAGACCGCCGTGGGGCATCACGAAGGTCTCGCGCTGGCCGATACGAGATCGTACAGCATCGCGTGCAGGGGCGACCGGGGCGGTGAACGCTCGGCCGACCGTGCGGTGTCTGGCGGGGGCATGTCGAACCAGATCGAAGACCTGAGCGCGGTGTTCGCGGAGCTCGTGGAGGTGGCCAACGACGCGCTCGTCGCGGTCTCCGTCACCGGTCAGATCCTCGTGTGGAACCTCGGGGCCGAGCTGCTGTTCGGGTACACGCGCGGCGAAGCGGTCGGCCGCGCGTTCGGCCCGCTCGTGGTCCCGGCCGCGCAGGATCACGAGCTCTTGTGGATGCTCGGCCCTCGCGGCGTCGCGGGCGTGCTCGGGCCGATCTCGCAGGCGGTCGACGCCACCGCGCGGCACAAGTCGGGCGCGCCGATCCAGGTCGAGCTCTCGGTGCATGTCGTCGACCGCGCGGGAGCTGCGCCCTACGTGGCGATCCGCGCGGTCAACGTGGCGGCTCGCGTGCGACCCAGCCCCGGCAGCACCGAGGCCCGGTTCATCGGCCTGCTGGAGGCCGCACCCGACGCGATCGTCGTGGTCGATCGCTACGGCAACATCGTGCTCGTCAACGCCCAGACCGAGCAGCTGTTCGGCTACCCGCGGCAAGCGCTGCTCGGCCAGCGCGTCGAGATGCTGGTGCCGCCGCGCTTGCGGTCGAAGCATCCGGGGCACCGCGCGGAGTTCTTCGCCCATCCCAAGGTGCGCGCGATGGGCTCGGGCATCGAGCTCTACGGCCTGCGCCGCGACGGCGGCGAGTTTCCGATCGAGATCAGCCTCAGCCCGCTGGTGACCGAGAACGGCATGCTGGTCGCGAGCACGATCCGCGACATCACCGATCGCAAGCGCGCCGAGGACAAGTTTCGCGCGCTGCTCGAGTCCGCGCCGGACGCGATGGTGATCGTCGGCAACGACGGCCGGATCGTGCTGGTCAACGCCCAGACCGAGGCGCTGTTCGGCTACACCCGCGACGAGCTGATCGGCCAGTGGATCGAGCTGCTGGTCCCCGAGCGGTTTCGCCACCACCACCCGAGCCGGCGCGCGGGATTCTTTCGCGATCCGAAGGTGCGTTCGATGGGCTCGGGGCTCGAGCTCTACGGGGTGCGCAAGGATGGCGTGGAGGTCGCGATCGAGATCAGCTTGAGCCCGATCCAGACCGAGACCGGCACCCTGGTCTCCAGCACGATCCGCGACGTGAGCGAGCGCAAGCGGGCCGACGCGCTCCGGTTCCGGCTGGCGGCGATGGAGGAGTTCAGCCAGGTCCTGCTCGAGGACCACGCCGCCCCGCTCGACGGCGATGGCCGGCGCAGCCTCGAACGGGCGCAGCAATCGGCGAGCTCCATGGCGCAGCGGATCGAGCACCTGCTGCTGCTCGCGCAGATCACGCAGGACCAGATCCGGCGCGACCCGGTCGATGTGAGCGCGATCGCGCGCGAGATCGCAGACCAGCTGCAGCGCGCGATGCCCGACCCCCGGGTCGACCTGTGCATCGCGGACGGGCTGATCTGCCACGGCGATGGCGGGCTGCTCCGGATCGCGATCGCGAACCTGCTCGGCAACGCCTGGAAGTTCACCCGGCAGCGCGCCGCGCCGCGGATCGAGCTCGGCGTCACGCAGGAGCCGGGCCGCGCCGTGTGGTTCGTCCGCGACAACGGCGCGGGGTTCGACATGGCGTACTCCGGGAAGCTGTTCGGCGTGTTCCAGCGGCTCCACGCGCCGCACGAGTTCGCGGGCACGGGGATCGGGCTCGCCACCGTGCAGCGCATCGTGAACCGCCACGGCGGGACCATCTGGGCCGACGCCGCGGTCGACCAGGGCGCCACGTTCTACTTCACGCTGGAGGGCGCGGAGCTCGTCGCGTGATCTCCCGGGCGAGCCTGCGGGTCGAGGCCGCCCCGCGACGAGGTCACGATCGTCACCGGGTGGTCTCGGCGCCGCTCCGCACGAGCAGCACCGGGCAGCACGCGGTGCGGACCACGGTCTCGGCGACGCTGCCCAGCAGCACGCGCGCCACGCCGCGCCGGCCATGGGTGCCCATCACGATGAGGTCGATGCCGAGCTCGGCGGCGGTGGCGTCGATCACGGCGCGCGCATCGCCGATCTTGAGCAGCACGGGGCCGAACGGCGCCGCGGTCGCGCGCTGCGCGGCGAGGTACTCGAGCTGCTGCTGACATTTCTCGAGGATCGCGTCCATGTTGGTCTCGGTCACCGAGATCGGGACCTCGGAGCCGAGCAGGGGCCGCCCCACGACGTGCAGCAAGTGGATCTTGGCGTCGAGCTTGGCGGCGAGCGCCACCGCGTAATCGAGGACGGACTCGGTCTGGACGCCGAGCTCGACAGGAACCAGGATGTTGCGTGGAAGGCTCATGCGGCCCGGTGTTTCACGAACCACGCCAGGATCGCTCCGGCGCATGCAGGGGCGGGCCGCGCAGGTCTTGCGCCGCGCAGGTCCGGGCGCGCGGAAGTTTCGCGGTCGCGCGATCGCCCGGGCACGGCGCAGGCCTGACGCGGCGCGCGAGGCCTGCGATCGTGGCGCGCGCAGTGCAGCGAGCGACTGCATGAGATTCGAGCGTATCGCTGCTGGGATATCGAGCGTTGCCGTGGCTCACCGGGCCGCGCGGGGGGCGCGATGATCGGCGATGCGGTCGACGCGATCCTGCGCGATGGGGCCTCGATCGAGCTGCGCGCGATCGGTGATGGCGACCGCGAGCGGCTGATCTCGCTGTTCGAGCGGATGGGCCCGATGTCGATTCGCCATCGCTACTTCGGCGCCAAGCGCGAGCTCACCGAGGTCGACCTGCGGTTCCTGCGCGGCGACGGTAGCTCGCATGTCACGCTCGCCGCCGTGGTGCGCCGCGGCGGCCGCGAGACGTTCCTTGGCACCGGTCGCTACATCGTGCTGCCGGACCACCCGGGCATCGCCGAGGTCGCGTTCGAGATCGCCGACGCCGAGCAGGGTCGCGGCATCGGCACCCTGCTGCTCGACCACCTGGCGCGGATCGCGCGGTCGCGCGATCTGACGATGTTTCGCGCGGTCGTCGAGCGCGACAACCGCCAGATGCTCGACGTGTTCGAGCGCAGCGGCTTCGCGATCGGCTCGTCGTCGAGCCAGGGGGTCTGCCACGTCGACATCCCGATCGCCGACAGCGAGCGGTTCCTCGCCGCCGCGGCGGTGCGCGAGCGGATCGCCGCCGCGACCAGCCTCCGCGCGGTGTTCGCGCCGGCCTCGGTCGCCGTGATCGGCGCCTCGCGCCAGCGCGGCACGGTCGGCCGCGCGATCCTCGACAACCTGATCAAGGATGGCTTCGCCGGGCCGATCTACCCGGTGAACCCCGGCGTGCCGGAGCTCGCCGGGCGCCGCTGCTACCCCTCGGTCGACGCGATCGGCGCGCCGGTCGATCTCGCGATCATCAGCGTGCCGGCGGCGGCGGTCGAGGCCGTGGTGCAGCAATGCGCGGCCGCGAAGGTCGGCGGCGTCGTCATCATCTCGGCCGGGTTCGCCGAGGTCTCGGCCGAGGGCCGCGACGCCGAGCGCCGGCTGCGCGAGATCGCCCGCGCCGGCGGGATGCGCATGGTCGGTCCGAACTGCATGGGCGTGCTGTCGACCGATCCGGCGGTGCGGCTCAACGCGACGTTATGCCCGGTGTCGCCGGCGGCCGGCAACGTCTCGATGGCGACCCAGAGCGGCACCCTCGGCCTGACGATGATCGACTACGCGCGCAGCCTCGAGCTCGGCATCGCCGAGTTCGTCTCGATCGGCAACAAGGCCGACGTCTCGGTCAATGATCTGCTGTCGTACTGGCACGACGCCCCGCGGACCCGGGTGATCGCGCTCTACCTCGAGAGCTTCGGCAACCCGCGCACGTTCGCGCGGCTCGCTCCCGAAGTCGCGCGCCAGCGGCCGATCGTCGCGGTCAAGTCGGGGCGCTCGGCGGCGGCCAGCCGCGCGGCGTCGGGCCACTCGGCGGCGCTCGCCAGCCTCGACGTCGGGATCGACGCGCTGTTCGCGCAGACCGGGGTGATCCGCACCGATACGCTCGAGCAGCTGTTCGACGTCGTGGCGCTGCTATCGAGCCAGCCGGTCCCGGCCGGCCCCCGGATCGCCGTGATCACCAACGCGGGCGGCCCGGGGATCCTGCTCGCCGATGCCTGCCAGGCCCACGGCCTGACCTTGCCCGCGCTCGAGCCCGCGACCTCCGACCAGCTGCGCGCCGTGCTGCCGGCCGATGCCAGGGTCGGCAACCCCGTGGACATGATGGCGTCGGCGTCGCCGGCGCAGTACGAGGCGGCGATCGCGCTGGTCGGGCGCGATCCCAACGTCGATGCCGTGGTCGCGGTCTACGTGCCGGTCCTGGTGACCGAGCCCGAGGAGGTCGCCGCGGGGATCGCGCGCGGCGCCGCGGCGGTCCCGGCCGACAAGCCGATCGCGACGGTGTTCCTGTCGTCCAAGGGCACGCCGGCGGTGCTGGCGCGCGGCCCGCGCGGCGCGATCCCGTCGTACAGCTTTCCCGAGAACGCCGCGATGGCGCTCGCCGCGGCGGCGCGCTACGCCGCGTGGCGCAAGCGCCCGACCGGCAGCGTCCTCGCCCTGGCGCCCGAGCCGGCGCAGGCGATCCGCGCGCGGGTCCGCCAGTTCTGCGCGGCCCACCCGGCGGGCGGCTGGCTCCCGCTCGACGAGATCGTCGCGCTGCTCGCGCTCGCCGGCATCCCGTTCGCGGCGCACCGCACCACCTCCCCGAGCGGCGCCGCGGCCGGGGCGGCGGCGGTCGAGCTCGGGTTCCCGGTGGTCGTCAAGGCGATCGCGCCGGGGCTGTTGCACAAGAGCTGTGCCGGCGGCGTCGCGCTGCAGCTCGGCGACGCGGCCGCCGTGATCGCCGCGGCCGATGCGATGCAGGCGCGGTTCGCCGAGCGCGGCGTCGCGCTCGAGGGCTTCGTCGTGCAGCGCCAGGTCGAGCCGGGCGTCGAGATGCTGGTCGGCGTGACCACCGATCCGTCGCTCGGCCCGCTGCTCGTCGCTGGGATCGGAGGCGGCGCGATCGAGCTCTACAAGGACGTCGCGTTTCGCGTCACGCCGGTCACCGAGGTCGACGCCGTCGAGCTCCTGGGCGAGCTGCGCGGTCGCGCGCTGCTCGATGGCTTCCGCGGGTCACCGGCCTGCGATCGCGCGGCGCTGATCGACGTGCTGCGCCGGGTCTCGGCGCTGGTGGAGCTGGTGCCCGAGCTCGTCGAGCTCGACCTCCACCCGGTCATGCTGCACGAGCGCGGCGCGGTCGCGGTCGATGCCAGCGCCCGGTTCGCGGGAATGGAGCTGGCAGCGAGCTGAGTGGGTGGCAGACTGGGAAGCGCCGCTACCAGGCAACCCCGAGTATTACTTCGCGCCGAAGACCCGCAACGATCCTCACGGTCCCGTGACCGGCAGCGAGCGCGTGATCCGCGGTGGCAGCTTTGCTGCGCTCAACGGTGCACCGGCTCGCGCTCGACGCGGCGGATCGACGCGCGATCGGCTCGGCGGCTCGCGTTGAGCGCGCGCCGATCGGAATGCACAGACAGCCGTGCCCCTGCTTGAGCCCAGCGGCGATGGTCGTTCTGTTCCGGTCTTCTGTTAGAAGATGGGAACGGGAATGTCCCAGCGATCACCGGCGCGGACGATCGCCCCGGTGACGGCGAGGCGGGTGAGTGCCTGGCCGAGGCGCTCGTTGCGGACGCGGAGTTCGGCGCGCTTTCGGTCCCCGTCCGGCGCGGCGAACTGTGCCCACGAGCTGAGCCCGTGCGCGAGCGGGCGGCGGCGGTTGTTCCACCGCGCGCCCGGGCACGCAACGCCGGCGCGCCGGTCGCTGCGGTTTGCGCGCGCGCGCAAATCCTGCACGACGTTCGTCGCCGGGCGCAGCCGGTGCGAGCATCGTGGGATGCCTGGGTGACACGCCGCGGCACGTGGCTTGCTGGAAGCGTCGGGACATGAGCGTCCCCATACCCAAGCAGCTCACGGACCAAGAGCTCGTCGCGATCGACGCCTACTGGCGCGCAGCCAATTACCTCACGGTAGGGCAGATCTACCTGCAGGCCAATCCGCTGCTGCGCGAGCCGCTGCGCCCCGAGCACGTCAAGGCGCGCCTGCTCGGGCACTGGGGGACGTCGCCGGGCCTGAGCCTCTTGTACGCGCACCTCAACCGGGTGATCCGGGCGCGCGAGCTCGACGTCCTGTACCTGACCGGGCCCGGGCACGGCGGTCCGGCGATCCTGGCCAACGTCTACCTCGAAGGTACGTACTCCGAGATCTATCCCGACGTGCCCGAGAACGCGGCCGGCGTGATGCGGCTGTTCCGCCAGTTCTCGACGCCCGGCGGGGTCCCGAGCCACGTCGGACCGACCACGCCGGGGTCGATCCATGAAGGCGGCGAGCTGGGGTACGTGCTGTCGCACGCGTTCGGCGCGGTGTTCGACAACCCCGGCCTGATCGCCGTCGCGGTGGTCGGGGACGGCGAAGCGGAGACCGCGCCGCTCGAGGGCTCCTGGAAGGGGATCAAGTTCCTCAACGCGGCCCGCGACGGCGCCGTGCTGCCGGTGCTGCACCTCAACGGCTACAAGATCAGCGGCCCGACCGTGCTGGGGCGCGCCAGCGACGAGTCGATCCAGCGGTTGTTCGAGGGCCACGGCTACGCGGTTCACTTCGTGACCGGCGACGAGCCGAAGGCGGTGCACCGCGCGCTCGCGTCGACGCTCGACGCTTGCCTCGACCAGATCCACGCGATCCAGGACGCCGCGCGCGCGCGCGGGATCCGTGGCGTGCCGCGCTGGCCGATGATCGTGCTCCGCACGCCCAAGGGCTGGACCGGCCCCAAGGTGGTCCACGGCCTGCCGGTCGAGGGCACGTTCCGCGCCCACCAGGTTCCGCTGGCGAAGGTGCGGGCCGATCCCGAGGAGCTCGCCGCGCTCGAGGCCTGGATGCGGAGCTACCGTCCCGAGGAGCTGTTCGACGCGTCGGGCCGGCTCGTGGAGCCGCTGCGCGGGCTCGCGCCGGTCGGGCAACGCCGGATGGGCGCGACCCGGTACGCCAACGGCGGCGGTCGGTTCGTCCCGCTGGTGGTCCCCGAGGTGGCCGGCTACGCGCTCGAGGTCTCGCGGCCCGGCGTGGTGCACCACGAGTCGACCCGCGCGCTCGGCGCGCTGCTGCGCGACGTCTACACCGCCAACCCGACGAGCTTCCGGCTGGTCTGCCCGGACGAGACCAACTCCAACCGGCTCGGCGCGGTGTTCGAGGTCGAGACGCGATGCTTCCAGGAGCCGGCGCTGGCCAACGACGACCACGTGTCGGCCGAGGGCCGCGTGATGGAGGTGCTGAGCGAGCACAACTGCGAAGGCTGGCTCGAGGGCTATGTGCTCACCGGCCGGCACGGGCTGTTCGCGACCTACGAGGCGTTCGCGCTGATCGTGGCCTCGATGACGACGCAGCACGCCAAGTGGCTCGAGATGACCGCGCATCTGGCGTGGCGCGTGGCCGTGCCGTCGCTCAACTATCTCTTGACCTCGACGTGCTGGCGCAACGATCACAACGGGTTCTCCCATCAGGGGCCCGGCTTCATGGATACGATCCTGTCCAAGAAGGGCACGATCGCGCGGGTCTACTTGCCGCCCGACGCCAACTGCCTGCTCTCGGTCGCAGACCACTGCCTGCAGAGCCGCAACTACGTCAACCTCATCGTCATCGACAAGCAGCCGCAGCTGCAGTGGCTCGACGCGGCGGCGGCCGCGGCGCACTGTGCCCGCGGCGCGTCGATCTGGGACTGGGCAGGGACCGAGACCAGCGCGGCCGCGCCGCCCGACGTCGTGCTGGCGTGCGCGGGGGATATCCCGACGCTCGAGACGCTGGCCGCCGCGGCGTGGCTGCGCACGCACGCGCCCGCGCTGGTGGTCCGCGTGGTCAACGTGGTCGATCTCATGAAGCTGTTCTCGCCGCGCGAGCATCCGCACGGCATGACCGAGGCGGAGTTCGTCGAGCTGTTCACGCGCGACGTCGGCGTCGTGTTCTCGTTCCACGGCTACGCCGGCGCGGTCCATCAGCTGGTGCACGCCCGGCCCCACGCGGCCAGGTTCCACGTCCGCGGCTACAAGGAGGAGGGCACGACGACCACGCCGTTCGACATGGTGGTGCTCAACGAGACCAGCCGGTACCACATCGCGATGGACGCGATCCGTCGCAGCCGGCGCCCGCTGGCGAACGCGGCGGAGCTCACGGCCGCGTGCGCCGACGTGCTGGCGCGCCACGCGGTGTACGTGAAGGAGCAGTTCGAGGACCTGCCGGAGGTGCGCGACTGGACGTGGCCGGCGTGACGCCCGGCGCGCCGGTGACGCCCGCGGACCGCGAGGGCGTGTTGACGATCAACGCCGGCTCGTCGAGTCTCAAGGTCGCGGCGTTTCACGGCGGCTCGCTGGAGCGGCTCGGCGGCGTGGAGGTCAGCGAGCTGGGGCGGGCGGCCGTGCTGACGTCGTCGATCGCCGGTCAGCACCGGACCGCCGCGTTGCCCGGCGCGAGCGATCACGAGGCCGCGCTGGCGGCGGTGTTCGACTGCCTCGCGCACGAGCTCGGACCGCGCGACTGGCTCGCGGTCGGCCACCGCGTGACCCACGGCCGCGACCGGGCGGATCCGCGGATCCTCGATCCCGCGCTGTGCGACGCGCTCGAGGCGCTCGTCCCGCTCGCGCCGCTTCACCAGCCGCACAACCTCGCCGGGATCGCCGCGGCCACGCGGCTCGCGCCGCACGCGCTCCAGGTCGCGTGCTTCGACACGTCGTTTCACCGCACGATGCCCGAGGTCGCCAGGCGCTACGCGCTGCCCCGCGCGCTCAGCGCCGAGGGCATCGAGGCCTACGGGTTTCACGGGCTGTCCTACGAGTACATCGCGTCGATCCTGCCGGCGCACCTGGGCGACCGCGCCGACGGGCGGGTGATCGTCGCTCACCTCGGCAGCGGCGCCAGCATGTGCGCGATGCGAAATCGCCGGTCGGTCGCCACGACGATGGGCTTGACGCCGCTCGACGGCTTGCCGATGGCCACGCGCGCCGGCGCGATCGATCCCGGCGTCGTGCTCTACCTGCTGGCCGAGCGCGGGCTGACCGTCGATCAGGTCCGCGATCTGCTGTATGGCCAGTCGGGGCTGCTCGGCGTTTCGGAGCTCAGCGGCAGCATGAAGCAGCTGGTGGGGTCGGACGATCCCCGGGCCGTCGAGGCGGTCGAGCTGTTCGTGTACCGCGCGGCGGCGGCGATCGGCGCGCTCGCGGCGGCGCTCGGCGGCCTCGACGCGGTGGTGTTCACCGGGGGCATCGGCGAGCACAGCGCGCCGATCCGCACCGCGATCTCGCGCAAGATCGCCTGGCTCGGCGCCACGCTCGACGAGCGAGCGCACGCCGCGGGCCAGGCCGTGTTCAGCACGCCGGCCAGCGCGCTCGCGTTATGCACGCTGCCGACCGACGAGGAGGTGGTGCTCGCCCGCCACGCGGCCGCGATGTGGAGGCGCCGCGCGCAAGGCGATCGGGGCTGACCGGGCCAGCGGGGCAGGGCCGCTGCTGCAGCGCTTGCATGCCGGGTGCCCGACTGGCCGCGCGATCTCTGGTCGCCGGGTTCGCCGGGGTCGCCGGGTTCGCCGAGGTCGCCGGGTTCGCCGAGGTCGCCGGGTCGCCGGGGTCGCGCACCGAGGTTGGTCGGCGAGGTCGCACCGCGCCGCGGGATCGCAAGCGCTGCGCGTCACCGGCGCGCCGGCGCAGGCATTGCGCGGTTGCGCCGCTTGGCTGCGCGTCGCACCGGCCCGGGCGAGCGCCGTAGAGCGCCGCGCTCCGCGGGTGGTCCGGTTCGTGAAACCGCCCGTGCCATGACGCTTCCAAGCAACATCCTGGTTCCCCTCGATCTCGGGCCGCACGCCGCCGAGGTCCTCGAGTACGCTGCGGCGCTGGCGGCCAAGCTCGACGCCAAGCTCCACCTGCTCCACGCCATCGCGTGGCCGCTGATCGGCGCCGAGATCCCGATCGCGCTCAGCGACACGGCGCTCGCCGAGGTCGTGGGGCGAGCTCGCGCGGAGCTCGTCCAGCTCGCCGCCGCGCGGGCTGGCGGCGCAAAGATCGCCTCGGTCGAGGCGCACACCGGCGACCCGCGCAGCGCGATCATCGCCGACGCCGAGCGGTTCGGCGCCGACCTGATCGTCATGGGCACCCACGGCCGCCGCGGCATCGCCCGGATGTGGCTCGGCAGCGTCGCGGAGCAGGTCGCGCGGGTCGCGCCGTGCCCGGTGCTGCTCGTCCGCTCGGGCATCGCGGCCGCGCCGTGACCCGCGCTGGCCCATGCGATGCACCGCTAGCTGGCATGCAAGCACCTGTCGAGATCACGTTCCGTAGAATGGCCCCCAGCCCGTCCGTGGAAGCGGCCGCGGTCTCGTGGGCCGCGCGACTCGATCACCTGTGCGATCGGATCCAGCACTGCCATGTCTGGATCGACCTGCCACACCGGCACCATCAACACGGCACGGCGTTTCAGGTGAAGATCAACCTGGCGATCCCCGGCGCCGAGCTCTCGGTCACCCAGGAGGACGACGACGTCCACGTCGCGCTCGCCGACGCGTTCGACGCCATCCGCCGGCAGCTCCACGACCGTCTCGAGATTCGCCGCGGCGACGTCAAGCACCACGCCGCATGACCATTGGCTCGACCCCTCACGATGGAGAACGTCATGAAGACAGATACCGAGCTCAAGACCGACGTCCTGCATGAGCTCGCGTGGGACGTCAGTATCGACGACACCGGGATCGGCGTGGCGGCGCACCACGGCGTGGTGACGCTGACCGGCACGGTCGCGAGCTGGGCCCACAAGCACGCGATCGAGGAAGCTGCCTATCGTGTCGCCGGCGTGCGCGACCTGGCCAACGATATCGAGATCAAGCCGAACTGGAGCACGACGCACAACGACACCGAGATCGCCGAGACCGTGCGCAGCGCGCTGGCCTGGAACCGCCTGGTGCCCGGCGTCGCGATCCGCTCCACGGTGGCCGACGCCGGGACGGTGACCTTGTCCGGCTCCGTGCGGACGCTCGCGGAGCGCGACGAGGCGGAGCGCGCGGTTCGCAAGGTGGACGGGGTACGCGCGGTCATCAACGACATCGCGATCAGCGCGCCGCCGGTCGCCCCGGACGCCCTGCGCACGACGATCACGCAGGCGCTGGCGCGCCGCGCCGTCCGCGAGGCCGCGCACGTCGGCGTCGACGTCGAGGGGGACACCGTGATCCTGACCGGCCACGTCGGCTCCTGGCTCGAGCGCCGCGCCGTGGTCGGGGCCGCCCGAGGCACCCCGGGAGTGCGGCGGATCGACGACCGGATCCAGGTCGGGTTCTAGGGCGACGGCCCGCGGCCCCGTGGGCCGTTACCCCGCCGTCATTCGATCACCGACGCGCACCAGGCTCAGCCTGATCGGAGACGTGCCCCGACGAGGGCGCCCTCCTCGCGGGGCTAACCCCGCGGGGCGCCGCCGTGGCACGCCGCGCAGGTGACCAGGATCTCGCCATAGACCCGCACGCGGTCCGCCGGTGGGCCGTCGGCGTGGCGCGCCTGGTCGGCGAGCTGCTGGAGCCGGCGCGCGAGCTCCTTCCGATCGGCGCCCAGCGACGCGAGCGGCGCGATCGGCGCTGCGGCCAGGATGTCGAGGCCGGCGCGCCACGCGTCGTCGGCCTCGCCGATCATGCCTTCGCGGAGGCGATCGGCGGCCCAGCGGTGCCGCGCCATGCGCGCGACCACGGTCGGCAGGTCCGGCGGCACGTCGTGCGGCGGCTGGAACTCGGCCTGCGCACCGGCGTCGCGATGGCAGCTCGCGCACGCGTCGGCGAGTCGGGCCTCGCGGCGGCACGCCTCCGCGAGATCGGGCGCCGTGGCGATCGCGGCGGCGCGCTCGCGAACCCGCGCGATCGGCGCGGCCCAGGGCGCCATCCCGGGCACGTCGGGCTCGGTCGCCATCGCCTGCGCGAAGTAACGGGCCTCGTCGAGGCGACCGCGGATCAGCAGCCGCTCGATCGTGCGCGCGGCATCGAAGCTCGACAGCATGTGAAAGCGCAGCATCATGTCGCGCTCGAAGCGCTGCGCGGGCGGCAGCGCGGACGCGGGGGGCAACTTGCCGGGCGGGTCGGCCGGCGGCGCTGGCGTGGGGCCGGCGGTCGCGGGCTGGCACGCCGCCAAGGTCCAGGCCAGGATCACCGCGAGGTTGCGAGTCGCCATCGACTCGAGCGGATGCACGAAGCGGTCCCGCCGCGAAACCGTCGCGTAAGGCTCAGCTCCGCGAGCGAAGGAGTCCGCAGGATCCGCGGGGAACGCCGGTGCACGGCGCAGGTCTTGCGCGGGCGGTCGGCGCGACCGCGCGCGGCCGGTTCGAGCCGCCTGGGCTTTCGACGCCTTTCGTCGCTCGGGCGATGGCCGCATCGTTGCAAACCACCGATGTATGCCGATCCAAAAGATCCTGTGTGCTGTCGACTTCTCGTCCGGAGCGCGGCAGGCGATGGCCACCGCGGTTCGGCTCGCGAACGAGCATGAGGCAGAGCTCACGCTGGCTCATGCCTGGTACATCCCGACCGCGCTCGCCGGCGAGTACTCGTACCCCGACGACATCGTGAGCCAGATCGTCGACGACGCGAAGCGCGGTCTGGTCGACGCCGAGGCGGAGGTGCGAAAGCTCGGGGCCAAGCGCGTCACCACGAAGCTGTTCCATGGCCAGCCGTGGCAGGAGATCGTCGACGCGGCGAAGTCCGATCCGGCGGTCGATCTGATCGTGACGGGGTCGCGCGGCCGGACCGGGTTGAGTCGGGTCCTCCTGGGCTCGGTCGCCGAGCTCGTGGTGCGTCACGCGACGTGCCCGGTGCTCACGGTCCATCCGCAGAACGAGCCGAAGCCGTTCGCCCACGTGCTGTGCCCGGTCGACTTTTCGCCGTCGTCGCGCGCCGCGGTGGAGCTCGCGATCGAGATGACGCAGGCCGGCGGCGCCGGCGTCACGCTGCTCCACGTGGTCGACATGGCGTTCGCGTCCGGCGAGCTGCAGCCGCCCGAGATCTACCGCGACGTCGACCGCCGGGCCGCCGCGCTGCTCGATACCTGGTGCCGCGAGCTGTCCGCGAAGTCCGCAGTGCGGGTGAGCCAGCGGACGCGGGCCGGCAGCCCGGGCGCCGAGCTGCTCGCCGCGCTCGAGGCCGATCGCACGTTCGACCTGGTCGTGATGGGCAGCCATGGCCGCACGGGGCTGCCACGCCTCGCGCTCGGCTCGGTGGCCGAGAAGACGGTGCGCCATGCGCATTGCCCGGTGCTCGTCGTCCATCGCCGCGGCTGAATGAAATGGACCGGCGCCGCGCGGTGAGCGCCGGATCGCGCGATCGCCCGGTCGCGCGTGCCGCTTCAGTACAGCGGCCAGTCGTGTGGGCGCAGGATCGCCTGGTGGTCTTCGTAGGTGTAGCGGTGCGGCGGCACGTAGGTGTGGTGCGGATCGATCTCCACCATCGTGGCGAGCTCGACGTGGGGATAGCTCTTGGGCCGCGCGATCTCGACGGTGCACCCCGCTTCGCGTGCGACCTGTTCGGAGACCGATCCGAGCAACAGGTGCGCGAGCGCGGTCGTGGGCCTACTGCCCACGATGATCAGGTCGGCGCCGACGTCGCGGGCCACGTACAGGATCTCCTCGGCGGGCTTGCCGATCCGGGCGTGAACGCAGAAGTGCACACGGCTATTCATGTTCGCCGCGCGCAGCTTCTGTTCGACCTCGCGCGTCGTGGCGTGTTGCACCGACTCGGCGTACTGGTAGTCCACGCCGTTGGGCGCCGGCACGGCGGGGATCGGGGCGCGCGGCTCGATCACGCAGACGACGTGCAGCACCTGGAAGGGTGCTTGTAAGGCGAGGTCGATGGCGCGCTGCAAGGCGGAGTAACCGCCCTGGCAAAAATCGAAACCGACGACAACCTGGCTGGAAGGAGCGGTCATGATGGGTTTCGGACGCAACACCCGTGCCGCCTGCCGACGCGCGAATCGACGCGCGACCTCGCGCCCGCGGGTCGCGCTCCCGGGCGTTCGCAGGCACGCAAACCATGCGCGTCCGGCGGGCGGCCGCGTAGGACCTGCGGCGTTGTCGCGCGGCGATCGGTCGTTCGACGAGCGGTTCGTCGCGCCGGCACATGCGATGCAAAGCGACCGGGGATGCTGATGCCTTCGATCGCCCGGTTCATGACGACGAACGCTGTCACGATCGATCACGCGTCGACGCTCGCCGTCGCGCAGCGCATGATGCAAGCCAACGCGATCCGGCACCTGCCGGTGTTCGAACACGGTCGCCTGGTCGGCGTGCTCGCCGAGCACCAGCTGCGGCTGGTCCTGCAGACCTCCGGACTCGATCCGGAGACCGCGCGGGTCCAGCAGGCGATGACGTCGCATCCGTTCGTCGTGACCTCCGACATGCCGCTCGACGAGATCGCCGAGATCATGGCGGACCACAAGTACGACTCGGTGATCGTCATGGGCCGCGACGGCGTCGAAGGCATCTTCACGACCGCGGATGCGTGTCGCGCGCTGACGACGGTGTTGCGCCAGGCCGTCGACGATAGCCCGTGAGCCGGTCAGCGCCACGGGCGTGGGCGGAGCGCGAAGGCGTGCCGTACCCGCTCGGCGTCTCCCGGGCCGCGGACGGCGCGCTCAACTTCGCGCTGTACTCCAAGCACGCGACGTCGGTGCGGCTGCTGCTGTTCGACGAGCCCGGGCAGGCTCAGCCGCGCGCCGACCTCGCGCTCGATCCGCTGCACCACAAGTCCGGGCGGGTCTGGCACTGCCGGGTCGAGCGCGCGGCCCTGGGACTCGCGCGGTACTACGCGTACGTCGTCGACGGGCCGCAGCCCGGGGGGCCGTACGAGCTGCACGCGTTTGACCCCGAGCGGCGGCTGCTCGATCCCTACGCCCGCGCGATCGTGTTTCCGGACGGCTTCGATCGGCGCCTGGCCACCGCGGGCCGGCGCAACGCCGGCGCCTCGCCGCTCGGCGTGATCGAGCCCGCGCCGGGGGAGTTCGACTGGGGCCGCGATCGCCGCCCGCGCCACGAGGCCGACGCGGTGATCTACGAGCTGCACGTCCGCGGCTTCACGCGGCACCCCAGCGCCGCCGTGTCGCCCGGCGCCCAGGGCACGTTCGCGGGGGTGATCGAGAAGATCCCGTATCTGCGCGAGCTCGGCGTCACCATCGTCGAGCTCATGCCGGTGTTCCAGGCCGATCCGCAGTCCGGCGACTACTGGGGCTACATGCCGATGAGCTTGTTCGCCCCCCATCGCGCCTATGCGGCGGATCCCGGCGACGCGGTGACCGGGTTTCGCCGCATGGTCAAGGCGCTGCACGACGCCGACATCGAGGTGATCCTCGACGTGGTGTACAGCCACACCGCCGAGGAGGGCGCGGACGGCCCGATCTACAGCTACAAGGGAATCGACCAGAGCACGTACTACCTCATGACCTCCGACGCGCCGCCGCGCTACGCCGACTTCTCGGGGACCGGCAACAGCCTGAACTGCTCGAACCGCTACGTCCGCAAGATGATCCTCGACAGCATGCGCTACTGGGTCCGCGACATGCACGTCGATGGCTTCCGGTTCGATCTCGCCTCGGTGTTCAGCCGCAGCTCCGACGGATCGATCAACACCGAGGATCCTCCGATCTTCGGCGACATCACGTCGGATCCGGACTTCGATGACGTGCGGATGATCGCCGAGCCGTGGGACGCCGCCGGCGCCTACGAGCTCGGCCGTGCGTTCCCGGGCATCACCTGGCTGCAGTGGAACGATCGGTTCCGCGATGACGTACGGCGCTTCGTGCGCGGCGACGCCGGCATGGTCGGCGCGCTGATTCAGCGGCTGTACGGCAGCGACGACGTGTTCCCCGACGATCCGATGAACTCCTACCACGCGTACCAGAGCGTCAACTTCGTGACCTGCCACGATGGCTTCACGCTGCATGACCTGGTCGCCTACGAGCGCAAGCGCAACGCCGCCAACGGGCAGGGGGGCCGCGACGGTCCGGCGGAGAACTTCAGCTGGAACTGCGGCCACGAGGGCGAGGGCGCGGGCCCCGAGGTCGAGGCGCTGCGCGAGCGGCAGGCCAAGAACTTCGTGGCGCTGCTGCTCGTGTCGAACGGCACGCCGATGCTGCGCGCCGGCGACGAGATGTTGCAGACCCAGCTCGGCAACAACAACCCCTACAACCAGGACACCGAGACCAGCTGGCTCGACTGGCGCGGCCGCGACGCGCACGGCGGGTTCTTCCGCTTCGTGCAGCAGATGATCGGGTTTCGCAAGGCGCACCCCTCGCTCGGCCGCAGCCGGTTCTGGCGCGACGAGGTGCGCTGGTTCGGCGCGCGCGGACCGGCCGAGCTCGGGCCCGAGGCGCGCAGCCTCGCGCTGTGCCTGCGCGGCGCGTCGCAGCGCGATGACGATCTCTACATCATGATCAACGCGAGCGCCGACGACCTCGTGTTCGAGCTCCAGGATCTCGGCGCGGCGCCGTGGCGGCGCGCGATCGACACGGCGCGGCCGTCGCCCGAGGATATCTGCGGGGCGGAGCGCCAGGTGGCGCTGGGCGCGCCGCGCTGCACGGTCGCCGCGCGATCGGTGGTCGTGCTGATCCGGCCGAGCCCCGCCGTCGCCGCGTGACGTCGCGCGCGCCGCCCCCGCGCGCAGGCCGCGCCGATCGGCGTCAGCACCGGGTCTCGGCGAGCCGCTGGAGCAGGACGCGCCACCACGGCCGCGGCCACACGACGCGCGCGCGGGGCTGGTAGCCGAGCTCGCGGGCGGCGCGGCCACCATCGACCATGCCGCCGAAGTGAAACCGGGCGACGTTGAGGTCGTAGCGAAACGCGAGCCCCGTGACGGCGCGGCGCAGCTTGTACAAGGGCGCGATGACCGAGCTGGGGACGGCGACGCACGACCTGCCGCTCTGGGCGATCGCGCACGACAGCGGCAGCGTATCTCGGCCGGGGATGTTGAACGCGCCGGTCGCCGACGATCGGGCCGCGGTCGCGAACGCCGCCGCCGCGTCGTCGAGCGCGAGCACGTTGATGATCGGATCGAAGCCGGCGGGGCGCAGGCAGATCCGCGACGACAGGTAGTCCCACAGCTGGCTGCCGGTGTCGCGCGCGAGCAGCTCGGCCAGGCGGAGCACCGCGATCTGCAGCCGGTCGGTGTGGTGCGCGCGGACCGTCAGATCGGCCTCGACGCGGTCGCGCAGCCATTGCGGCGCCGCCGGATCGAGCTCGAGCGGCGCGTCCTCGTCGATCAGCGTCGGCGTGGTGTCGCGTTGCGCGTAGACGTCGGCGAAGCTGCGGTGGACGAACCGGCGGATCGTCGCGTGCGCGGCGCACGCCAGCACGAGCCAGCGCGCCGACTCGACGGTCTGGGTGTGGGCGCCGCCGCCGGCGTCGTGCGGATCGCGGTGCTGCGCGGCGTGGATCACGGTGTCGATGCCGTGGAGCGTCGCCGCGCCGTGGATCAGGTCGTGGACCTCGCGCGGGTGGGCGAGATCGGCGGCGTGCTGGAACAGCCGCGGATGGACCCGGGGCGGCACCGCCTCGCGGCTGACGGCGAGCACGCGATCGACCCCCGGCTCGGCGAGCAGGCGCTCGACGATCGCCGCGCCCAGCGGCGCCGAGGCGCCGGTGACCATGACCCTCATCGAAAGATGCCTCGGCGCGCCGCCCGCATGTCCTCGAGCTGGCGCGCGAGCACGTCGCGGACGCGCGCGGCCGCCGCCGCGACCGCCGCGGGCTCGTCCGCTTCGCCGGCCCGGTGGCGCAGGTAGATCGGGGCGCCGTAGCGGAGGTGATAGTGTGCGGGCAACGGCAACGGCCACGCGGGGATCGGCAGGTAGGGCGCGCCGAACCAGCGCACGCCGAGCCTGCCGGCCACCGGCCAGCTCTCCTCGGCGCCGAGGATCGACACCGGGACGATCGGCGCCTGGTAGCGGATCGCGAGCTCGGCGAACCCGACGCGCCACGCCTGGAGCCGGTAGCGATCGCGGAACCGCTTCGCCGGCCCGGTCGTGCCCTCCGGCCAGATCGCGATCAGCTCGCCGCGCGCGAGCAAGCGGGCGACGTTCAGCGGGGTTCCGCGGACCGCGCCGCATCGCGACAGCAGGGTGCCCACCAGGGGCACCCGCGGCACGAAGCGGTCCGCGATCGCGCGCGGGATGCGCGGCGGCTCGGTCCGGCGCAGCACGTCGAAGCACAGCATCGCGGCGTCGAGCGGCAGCGCGCCGGCGTGATTGGCGACGAGGATCACCGGTCCGTCGCTGGGGATGTGCTCGATCCCGCTGGACGACACCCGAAAATATCGATCGTAGAGCGGCGCGCCGAGCGCGAGCACCCGGGCGAGCGTCGGCGGATGCAGCCCGAACACGTCGTAGCCGTAGCCTTCGTCATGGAAGGCGGCCTCGATGGCGACCCGCGCCGCCGGGAGCGGTGCGTGGGACATCGGTGTGCTGCGTGCGTCCGCGATGGCCATGGCCGGCGTCAGTGCAAGGCGTGTGCATGACGGGAGGCGCGGTACCCGCGCAGGCGGTGCGCCGGGTCGGCGATGACGCGCAGCGCTTGCGGACTCAGCGCACGCAGGAGCAGCACGAGCAGCACGGCCGTGAACCCGGCGACCGCGACCAGCGCATACGCCAGGCCGGCGTGGGCGACGAGGCCGGCCCGCCGCATCGCGACTGCGATCGCGGCGACGTCGAGCTCCATCAAGACGCAGAACCCCATCGCGATGGTCGCGAGCAGATATCCCGACCCGCGCCGCTGCCACAGCAAGATGGCGCTCACCAGCAGCGCCGGGAGCGCGAGCGACAGGTCGAGGACGTGGATCGCGTTGGTCGCGCCCCCGGCCTCGGCCAGGCTCGCCGGCGGCGCGTCGCGGATCACCGCCGGCACGTCGTCGAGCAGCCACATCGTGGCGGTCGCGGCCGCGCCGATGGTCAACAGCGCGGCGGCCGTCCGGCGCGGCGCGCGGTTCGCGAACCCGCGGCCGAGGTCCTCGGCGGCCAGGCGCAGCGCGAGGCCGATCATCGCGTACACCGAGAGCCCGAGGATCGCGCAATAGTGCAGGAACATCTGGTTGAAGTGGACGTTGAACGCGTAGACGACGAACGCGTACGCCGTGTAGGCGAGCCCGCTGCCCAGGAGCAACGAGGCGCGGCGCGATCCGCGCAGGCTCGCCGCCGCCGCGACCACGAGCCATGGCGCTGCCACGACGAGGTCGACCCAGTCCTGCGCGATCGCCTGGACGCGCCACGACGCGGTCTCCTGCGCGTAGGTGGCGGGCCTGGTGATGCCGGCCAGCGACACCACGATCACGAGCGCGGCGATGGCGAGGGCCGCGAACGCAGGAAATCGCGCGAACCGCGCCACCTCGCGCCGGGCCGCTCGGGTCAGCGGCGTCGAGAGCTGCCGGCGTGGTTCGCGCATCCTGGCGCAAGTTGCATCGCGCGCGCCACGGCGATCGGCGGCGCGCGGGTGTGCGATCTGCAGGCACCGCTCGAGGGTACGAGCCTCGCGCCGCGGTCGGGCGCATGCGCTACGCCGAGCCGGCGCGCGCGTTCCCGCCCCGCCGTGCGAGCTTTCCCGCGTCGGCGTTCCCACCTCGATCGGGGCGGGCGGGGGTCGCGACGCGCAGCGCTTGCGCCTCGTTCCCCGGGGGTGCGCACGCGGCGCGGAGACCATCGCGCTCGCGGCCGCGGGGGGCGGGCGCGCGTCTTGCTCGATCGCCCTGCATGTATCGCACGGCCGCTCTGTGTCTCCTCACCGCGTGCGGCGCCCCATCGCTTCACGAGCAGCCCGGTCCGCGCGGCCTTCGCGCCGACCAACACCTCGCCATCGCGGCGCGGGAGTCGGATCGCGCCCAGGAGCTGACGCACTGGCCGGCGAAGCGATCGGTCTCCGATCCACCCGAGATGGCGGTCGGGCTCTGGTACGGGACGTGGGACACCGCGGCTGACCACGAGCGCCTCGCGCTGGTCCATCGCAGCTCCGCCGCCGAGATCGAGGCCGAGTACGAGCAAGCCTGCGGCGATACGCCCGGCGCGGTCGCGGCGATGTCGCCGCTGCGGCGCTACGCCCTGGCCGGGAGCGAGGTGCCGGGCGGCACGCTCGTGGTGCTGTCGCCCGATGCCGGGACGCCCGATCACCTGCTCTCGGCGATGCGCTGCCACCGCGCGTGGATGATGTTTGGCCGGAGCGACATGGACGACTGTCCGCTCGACCTGCCCGGGCTCCACGTCGCGGCGCGCGGGCAAGCCGGGGCGATCGAGCTGACGATCACGGTGTCCGATCCGGCGCTGGTCGACGAGCTGCGCCGCCGCGCCGCGACCGACGTCGAGGCGGCCCAGCGAGATCACCAACCGCCCAGGTGACGGCCAAGACCTACCGGGCGTAGACCCGCACGTAGTCGACCGTCATGGTCTGCGGGAACCGGGTCGACGCATCGGGCGGGCCCGGGAAGTTGCCGCCCACGGCGAGGTTGAGCAGCACGAAGAACGGGTGGTCGTAGGCCCACCTGGCCCCCCACGGCAGATCCGCGGGGGTGCGCCGCTCGTAGCGCGTGTCGTCGACGTACCAGCGCACCACGTCGGGCTCCCACTCGATCGCGTAGATGTGGAAGTCGTCCGCCAGGCTGCCCGACGCGAGCTCGTGCGTGGCGGTGAGCTCCTTGCCCAGCGAGTACCCCGGGCCGTGGGCGGTGCCGTGGACCACGCGGAAGTCGCGGACCACCTCCATGATGTCGAGCTCGCCGCAGGCCGGCCAGCCGGCGCTGTCGAGGTCGTCGCCGAGCAACCAGAACGCGGGCCAGATGCCGGCGCCGGACGGCACGCGGATCCGGGCCTCGAACCGGCCGTAGCGCTGCGTGAACCGCTTGGCGGTGTGGATCCGGGCCGAGGTGTAGTCGTGATGGTCGAACGCCTCGGCGCGCGCGATGATCTCGAGCTGGCCGTGGCCGTTCTGGCGCACGTTGCTGGTCCGGTCGGTGTAGGTCTGGAGCTCCTGGTTGCCCCAGCCACCGCCGCCGGTGTCGAACCCCCACTTGCGGCGGTCGATCGAGCTGCCGGCGCTGCCGTCGAACTCGTCGCTCCAGACCAGCCGCCAGGCGCGCGGCGCGGTGGAGCTCGCAGGGACGGACGAGGCGGGGGCCTTGCTGCGATCCGCGACGGCGGGGCTGGCTTCGTGAGGTGGCACCGCGCAGCCGCTGCACAGCATCGTCGCGAGGGTGAGAGTGGAAGCGATTCGCACGTGAAGCGGCGCGGGCTCGTACAGATCGCCCGGCGCGATCATCGGATCTCGTCCGCGCCACGTCCACTCCGGGCGCCAACGAACGGCAGCGGGGGGCACCCAGCGCCGGGGCGCCGGATCAGCTGCCCGTCGCCGTGCCCGCTCCGCGAGGCGCCGTCAGATCCCCCGGGTTCGATTCCCCGAACGCGCCGCTCACGGCGAGCGCCACGGTGGGAAACACCGGCAGCACGTTGTTGAGCCGGGTCTGCGTGAGCAGCTTTCTCAACGCGGTGTTCACCTCGGCCAGCCGGACCACGCCGCCGGCGGGCAACAGCTTGAGCAGCGCGACCAGACTGCCGAGCCCGGAGCTGTCCATGAACCGGATGGCTCCGAGCGCAAATACGACGACGCGCTGGTCACGGATCCGCGGTTCGATGTGATCGCGAAACGCGGGCGCCACCGTGGCATCGAGCCGGTGAAACCTCGGCGTCACCACCAGCGCGTTGTGGATCTCCTCGACGTCGACTAGCGCTCCTATGTCCCTGTGTGACTGCATCGGACCCTTCCTCGTCTGCGTCATCTCGCGCGGTCGCTGCTCGCTGTGCTCCCGTCGCGAATGCACTGCGTCATACCATGGATAGCGCACTGCGCCAAACGCAGAAATCGCTGCCGGTCATCCGCGATATATCTTCGTAGTTAAAAATACTTACGTGAACGTTCGCGAAACCAATCCGGATGTTTTCGCGGTTGTTTCCGGTGTGGCACTCGGGTGGCGAAGGTCCGTCGTTTTCACGCGCGCTGGAGCACTCGGTGAATGCGAATCATCGGACTCCAGCCGCGCAGCCGGATGTTCCGTCCGCCGTCGCCCGGCCGATCACCCGATCCGCTTCGCGCGCGGGATGCGCCGGGCGCGCGCGGACGCGACGTCCGCGGTCGCCGGGGCGCATCGCCGAGCTCGCTGGGTGGGGACTCCCCACCCAGCGAGTACCGTGGACCTCGGCAATCACAGGTTCGCGCGTGCGAATGTGGCAATTGCGCAGGATGCGCAGTGCGATGGGGTGATTCATTTGCGCATCGCCTTGCACCTGACGATGCGGTTTCTACGCGAGAGCCACACGCGCGATCGAGCGCGATGCTCGTCGGTGAGTTGCTGCAAAGCGACGACATGAAAAGCCGGTACAAGTCAGTGCAGGACAGCTGACCGCTCTCTGCACGCATGAGAGATTCACCTCGTAAACCGCGAACGAAAGAAGTCTCCATGATCCAGAATCGAAACTTTGCTGCACTGCTCTCGGCCCTCGCTCTGGCGGCATGCGCGACCGATGGCGCCGGCGCTGGCGGAAAACCCGAAGACGATGTGCCCGATCGCGATCAGGCGGTCCAGGATCTCCAGGATAGCTCCGGCGGTCCGGTCACCGTGGAGGTCGGCGAAAATGGCGTGACCCGCGTGCTCGCGGCGACGCACCAGCACAGCTTCGCGACGTCGAGCTCGGATCCGGTCGCCGCGGCGCAGGCGTTCCTCCAGGAACACCACGACGTGTTCGCGATCAACGGCGATGACGCCGCGAGCTTCCAGGTGACGCGGGTCGACACCGATCCGGCGACCGGCCTCAGCCACATCACGCTGCGGCGCACGTACAACAACGTGCAGGTGTTCCAGGGGGCGATCACCGTCCACCTCGATGCCGCCAACCGCGTGTACCGCGCGCTCGGCGATGACTTCTACCGCATCACCCCGCCGGTCAACCAGCGCAACCTGAGCGCCGCGCAAGCTGCCGCCGCGGCCGGCACCGCGATGGGCCTGGGCGATCTCGGCCTCACGGTGGTGTCGTCGGACGACGAGACCACGGTGTTCGATTCGCCGCGGACGCTCGACCAGGTCCACGTGTCGCCGCGCGTCCTGCCGGTGTCCGACACCGAGACGCGCTACGCGTTCCAGACCACGCTGTCGTGGACCGACGCGCAGCACGAGCTGCAGATGCAGACGGTGCTCGTCGACGCCGAGGATGGCCACGTGCTGCGCAACGAGTCGATGGTCAACACGTTCACCGGCCGGGTGTTCGCCAAGTCGCCCGGCGCCAAGCCGACCGGCGATGGCCGTACGCTGGTGTCGTTCGATGGCGACCCCACGGCCTCGCCGCAGGGCTGGGTCGGCGCGGCCCGCACGACGGTCGGCAACAACGCGGTCGCGGCGACCGACATCGATGCCAACAACACGGTCGGCGCCGGCGAGATCCAGCCGCCCGCCGACGCCAACAACTCGTTCGACTTCAAGTTCAACGCGGCCCAGGACGCCGCCGGGTTCCGCGAGGCGGCCGTCGCGAACGCGTTCTTCCTCGTCAACGACTACCACGATCGGACCTACAAGCTCGGCTTCACCGAGGCCGCGGGGAACTTCCAGACCAACAACTTCGGGCTGGGCGGCAAGCAGAACGACGCAGTCCAGGTCGACGCGCAGGACGGCTCGGGCACGAACAACGCGAACTTCGCCACGCCCCCGGATGGCCAGAAGCCGCGCATGCAGATGTTCCTGTTCAACCTCGTCCGCGGCAACACCCTGCACGAGGACGGCGACTTCGATCCGACGGTCGTCTACCACGAGAACACCCACGGCGTGTCGAACCGCCTCGTCGGTGGTGGCTCGACGGCCTGCCTCAACGGCATCCAGGCGGGCGGCATGGGCGAGGGCTGGGGCGACTTCATGGCCGCCTCGTTCCTCAACGACCCGGTGATCGGCGCCTACGTGACGGGCAACGCCACGACCGGCATCCGCCGCGCGTCGATGGCGAACTCGAAGTTCACGTTCGCCAACATCAAGGACGGCACGCTGACCGAGGTCCACGACGCCGGCGAGATCTGGGCCGCCACGCTGTTCGACGTCCGCACCCGGCTCGGCGCGGCGATCACCGAGCGCATCGTCATCCAGGGCATGAAGCTGACGCCGTGTAACCCGACGATGCTGCAGGCCCGCGACGGCATCATCGCCGCCGACGCCCAGCTCAACAACGGCGCCAACCGCTGCCAGATCTTCGCCGCGTTCGCCGGCCGCCAGATGGGCTTTGGCGCGTCGTCGCCCAACACCAACTCGACCTCGGCGATCGTGCTGTCGACCGCGGTGCCCGCCGACTGCGCCGGTGGCGGCGGCACGCCGACCGAGCGCACGTTCACCTCGACCGACGCGCCCAAGAACATCCCGGACAACAACGCCACCGGCATCCGCAGCAGCGTGGCGGTCGCCACGGCGGGCCTCGACATCCAGAAGGTGACGGTCAGCGCCAACATCACGCACACGTTCCGCGGTGACCTCGTCATCCAGGTTGTGGCGCCCAACGGCCAGGTCGCGACGCTGTCGAACCGCGCCGGCGGCTCGGCCGACAACTTCACGGCGACCAACCGCGACATCACCAGCGCGTTCACGCTCGGCGCGCCGGCGACCGGCACCTGGCAGCTGTTCGTCCGCGACCTCGCGGCGCGGGACGTCGGCACGATCAACGCGTTCAGCCTGAAGATCACGTCGTCCAAGTAACCCCTGATCCGACGCGCTCCGCGCGCGCGGGTCGAACGCCAGCGCAGCAGCCACCTCGGCGGCTGCGCTGTTTCATTTTGCGAACTCGCTGCGTCAGACGTAGGCCGCGCAGCAGGCTACGATCTGGAGCTCGAGCGCGGATCTCGGTGCCCGGCGGGCGAAGCCGTGCGCGGCCGGTCCTAGCGCGACCGCGGGGACCGCCGGCGCCGGCGCACGACCAGCGCCACCAGCGCGATCCAGAGGCTCGATGCGGCGCTGTGGTTGGTCGAGCTGCAGCTGCAGCCTGCGCCGGGATCGGCGGTCACCGTCGCCGACGCGGTGACCTCGGGCGCGGGGTTGTAGCCGTCGTCCCCGCCCTGATCGGCCGCGATCACGCAGGTCCCGGGGGCGTCTGCCCGGACGACGTTCTCGGTGACCGTGCACGGTCCGGAGGTGATCCGGTAGGACACCGGCAGGCCCGAGCTGGCCACCGCGGCGAGCGTCGCCGTGTCCGTGACCGCGAACTCGGCGATCACGCCGAACGCGATCGCCTGGTTGATCTTGGCCACGGCCACCGTCTGGGTGACCTGGGCGGCGGCGCCGTAGCGCTCGCTGCCGGCCTGGTCGGCGGCGACCGTGCAGCTCCCGCCGGTCGTCGCGGTGAGCGTGGTGCCCTCGAGGTGGCACGGGCCCGAGGTCACGTGGAGCGTCACCGGCAGGCCCGAGCTCGCGGTCGCCGCGAGGTTCGCCGAGCCGTCCTTCCAGGCGAACCCCGGGATCCCGGCGAGCTGGATGGTCTGGGCCGCGAGCTCGACGGTGAACGACCGGATCGCCGGCGGTGCGGCGTTGAAGTTGGCGTCCGCGGCCTGGTCGGCCTGGAGCTCGCAGGTCCCGGCGGCCAGCAGGGTGACCGTGGTTCCGCTGACGCTGCACGACGCCGAGCGGGTCGAGAACGTGACCGGGCTCGAAGAGTCGCTCCCCGTCGCGGTGATCGCGAACGCAGGATCGGTCGCCAGGTGGTCGGGGATCGCGTCGAACACGATGATCTGCTCGGCGCGGGTCACGGTCACGCTGGCGGTGACGCGCGCCGCCGCTGCGTAGTTGGTGTCGCCCGGCTGATCGGCGGCGACGACGCAGGTCCCGGCCGAAGCCGCGGTCAACAGCGCACCGGACACGCCGCACGGACCGGACACGACGCTGTACACGACGGTCAGGTTCGAGCTGGCGGTCGCGGCGAGCTCGGCGGAGCCACCGCTCCACGGAAAGCTCACGATATCCGGAAATGCGATGGTCTGATCGGTGTTGGCCACGGTCACGGTGATTGCGACCGGCGGTGCGGCGCTGTAGCTGACGTTGCCGCCCTGGTCCGCGATCACCACGCACGTGCCCCCCGCCGTCGCGGTCAGCACGGCGCCGGTGACGCTGCACGGCCCGGATTGCACGCTGTAGCTGACCGCGAGCGCCGAGCTCGCCGTCGCGCTGAGCGTCGCCGAGCCGCCGTTCCACGAGAAGCTGGCGACCGCGGGGAACGCGATGCTCTGGAGGGACCTCGTCACGTTCGCCGCGGCGAGCGCGTCGGAGGCGGCGCTGTAGATAGTGTTGCCGGCCTGGTGGGCCGCGACCTGGCAGGTGCCGGGCGCCGTCGCGGTCAGCGTGGCGCCATCGACGCTACACGGGCCGGACTGGACGGTGTAGGACACCGCGAGCTGGGAGCTCGCCGTCGCGGTGAGGGTCGCCGAGCCGCCGTTCCACGAGAAGTCGGCGATCGCGGGGAACGTGATCGCCTGGGTCGCGAGCGAGATCGCGAACGACTGCGTGACCGGCGCGGCCGCCAAGAAGTTGGCGTTGCCGGCCTGGTCGGCCTGGAGGGCGCACGTGCCGGCGGCCACGAGGGTGACGGTCGTGCCGGTCACGCTGCACGCCGGCGACGTGGTCGACAACGTGACCGGGTTGCCCGACGCGCCGCCGGTCGCGGTGACCGCGAACGCCGGATCGGTCATCCGCTTGTCGGCGAGCGGCGCGAAGCTGATCGTCTGGACCGCCTGGGTCACCGAGGCGGCCTGGGTCACCTGCGGCGCCGCGCTGTAGCTGGCGTCGCCGGCCTGGTCGGCCGCCACCACGCAGCTGCCGGCCGCCGTGGCGGTGAGGGTCACGCCGAGCACGCTGCACGGGCCGGAGACCACGCTGTAGGCCACGGCCAGGCTGGAGCTCGCGGTCGCCGCGAGCGTCGCCGAGCCGCCGCTCCACGAGAACGCGAGGATCGCGGGGAACGCGATCGTCTGGGTCGTGCGCGAGATGGTGAACGACTGGGCGACCGGCGCGGCCGCGGTGTAATTCGCGTTGCCGGCCTGGTCGGCCTGGAGGGCGCACGTGCCGGCGGCCACGAGGGTGACGGTCGTGCCGGCCACGCTGCACGCGGGCGAGCTGGTCGAGAACGTGACCGGGTTGCCCGACGCGCCGCCGGTCGCGGCGACCGTGAACGCGCCGTCGGTCATCCGCTTGTCGGCGAGCGGCGCGAAGCTGATCGTCTGGCCGGCCTGGGTCACCGAGGCGGTCTGGGTGACCCGCGTCGCCGGGCCGTAGGACGTGTTGCCGGCCTGGTCGGCCGCCACCACGCAGCTGCCGGCCGC